>JAEEGJ010005086.1_pt1 | contig 42364 bp, 34 predicted proteins | sample 8958761 | NCBI WGS metagenome assembly JAEEGJ01 (sample SAMN16246546, study PRJNA631951) | gut metagenome | biome: gut microbiome; feature: rumen; material: RS-attached | host: Bos | place: Iran: Karaj | collected 2018-10
GGCGATCTCATTCCTCACCTTTCTTCCTGCAAGTCTCCTCACGAGATGCAGGGCGCAGTAATCAAGTCTTACTGGGCACAGGAAAAGGGCATCGATCCTAAGGATATCTTCGTTGTATCCATCATGCCTTGCGTAGCTAAGAAGTTTGAGAAGGAAAGAGAACAGCTCGTTACAAACGGCTATCCTGACGTAGATGCAGTTCTCACAACACGTGAGCTCGCTAGAATGATCCGCCGTGCAGGTATCATGTTCAACCGTCTCCCTGATGAGGAGTGGGATCAGGATATCATGGGTGATTACACAGGCGCAGCTGTTATCTTCGGTGTAACAGGCGGCGTTATGGAAGCAGCTCTCAGAACTGTTTACTACAAGCTCACAGGTAAGGAATGCGAGCCTATCGAGATCAAGGCTGTTCGTGGTCACGACGCTGGTATCCGTGAGGCTTCTCTTGACATCAACGGTACAACAGTTAACGTTGCTATCGCTTCCGGCATGAAGAGTGCTAAGGTTCTCTTAGACGAGATCCGCGAAGGCAAGTCAAAGTACCAGTTCATCGAGATCATGGGCTGCCCCGGTGGTTGTATCAACGGTGGTGGTCAGCCTTACGTACGTCCTTGCTTCATGCCTAATGAGGCAGACGATATCCTCGACACATACAAGGAAAAGAGAGCTCAGGCACTCTATTCCGAGGATGAGCGTCAGGTTCTCCGTCAGTCACACAAGAATCCTCAGATCGTTGAACTCTACGAGAAGTATCTCGGCGAGCCTAACTCACACAAGGCTCACGAGCTCCTGCACACAACATATGCTGCAAGAGAAGGCTTCAACGACGTAAAGTAATTTAAGTCTGATTGATCAGTTAATAAAAAGGGTTGTCTCATATGAGGCAACCCTTTTTCGATGAGTGCGAAAAGGCGGCGCTGATAGGATTTTATTATCTGAGAATTTTTACATTCGTATCATTATCCTGTATTAAATGGAAAAACGGAGATATATAATATCAATCAGGCAGGAGTTTTAGGATATCAAACCCGATGAAGCACAGGATCGCAATATACTCTAACGGTTATAACGGAAGTATTTCCCTCAAGGCGATTGAGGGTATTAAAAAATATGCCGCGATTAAGGATTTTGATACCCACTTCTATATCGGCTTTGCAGCCAGCAACGAAAAGCCCACATTTAACGTCGGCCAGTTCAATATCTATCAGCTCGCAAAGCTCGAAGAATATGACGGCCTGATCGTATTCTCAGGTATCCTCAATAACCCGGAGCTCGCAGAGCATTGCTGCCGTGCAGCCAAGGAAAAGGGTCTCCCTGTAGTAAGTATCGGTATGCCTTTCGAAGGCATTCCGAATGTTGATATCAACAATGAAGACGGCATGAGAGATCTCGTTGAGCACCTGATCACCGTTCATAACGTCAAGCATGTTGTTTATGTCGGCGGTACCAGGGATCATGTAGATACGATCGAGAGATATAACGTCGTATGCGAAGTACTGGAGAAGTACGGCCTCAAACTGGAAGATAAAGATGTCTATTACGGCAACTGGGTAAACGAGACTGCGATTGCCATTACAAATGAACTCGCTAAAAGGCCTGAGGGCCTTCCTGACGCGATCATATGCGCCAATGACATCATGGCACTCGCAGTAAGCTGCGAGCTCCGTGACTTAGGCTACGAGCTTCCTCAGGACGTAATAGTTACCGGTTTTGATAACATCGGTGAGGGCCGCGTTTCCTATCCTGCGATGACGACAGTCGACCAGGATTACGTAACGGTCGGATATAACGCCTGCAAGATCATCTACGATGAGATCGAAGGCATTAGCGACAGCACAGTTACTTCCGTAGCATCGAATCTCGTGGTAGGAGAGAGCTGCGGATGCAATCTTGAAGCAAACAGCATTTTCGATATAGGCAGGAGAAATTACTGCAGAAATATTCATGCCAAGAGTAAGCAGGCTGACTTCTTTAACCGCTTCATGCGTTCGGAGCGTACGAAGATCCTTGAGTCTGACGGATATGAGGACATGAAGAATACTTTGAGAGCTTTCTACGCCGAGAACCACGAATATATCGGCGGGGATTACTACATCATGCTCAACAAGGATTACTACGATGACCTCTCATCACCGGATGAGGAAGTGCTGAAAGACTGCTACAATACCGCTTTTGATACCGCAGTCGCCATGTCAGGCGGTAAGATCACCGAAGAAGGAATAGATAAGAGACTTAAGATCCCCGGTTTTATAAAGACTGAGGGAGAACAGCATATCTATTTCTACTATCCTCTGCACAACGAGCAGTATAACTACGGCTATGTCGTTTTCAGAGACGGAACATACATCATCGATGAAGCTTTCCGTATTTATGAATATCTCGAAAAGCTGGAGCACTCCTTCATGGAACTCCGTATCAACATGCGCTTGGAGATGGTCAACAAGGAACTCCGTTTCCTCTATGACAAAGATCCGATGACAGGTCTTTATAACAGATTCTGCTTCGTAAGCCATGCGATTCCGATCGTTGAAGAGAGTAAAGAGAACAGCAGACAGGCAATGATCATGTTCGCCGATATCAACCACATGAAAAAGATCAACGACCACTACGGGCACGCATCCGGAGACAGGGCGATCAACATAGTGGCAGATGCCATAAAGAAGTGCATCGGTGAAGATAATGCGATCGGAATCCGTTACGGTGGTGACGAATTCCTGGTTATCGCTGCGAATGCCACAAAAGAATATGCCGAGCAGTTTAAACAGAACATGCTTGCTTACATTGACAGGGAGAATATCACCGGTATAAACCCGTTCAAGTTCTCTATAAGCGTAGGATACGTTCTTACTGATCCCGCATCATCAAAGACGGTCAACGACTATGTTGAAGAAGCTGACGTCATGATGTACGAGATCAAGAACGAGTATCATAAGACTCATCCGACTATTTCTTAATAGATCTTGTAGATGGTTGTATCTTCCTCTGCGAAGTATGCTTCCTGTCTGAGGTTCTTCTCAACGAATTCCTTGTTAAATCTGACTCCGTTATCGAATTCTGTATCGATGAGTTCCTGATCAACGATGAGATACTTGATACGGCGTTCTTTGCAGTATCTTGTAAACTCTTCGATATCGTCGCCGCATCCTGAGATAAGCCACAGATAGATAGTCTCTCTTGTATAGGTGTCATGACCTGCGGACCATGCGTAGTAAGGCCAGCCGAAGTACATAGGACGTCCTGCGAGGATGAAACGGTTCATTGACCAGCGTGAAGTAAGGAATACGTCAGAAGGTTCGGTATTATCCATTACCCACTTTGTAAGAGGCGAGTTGGTATTCGCTGATACATATCCTTTGTTGAGGTTAATGTATGTAGCCCATTCGCTGACACCTGTTGCAGTAAGTGGGATCATGAGGGCAACAGCAAGGATACAGCCTGCGATCTCCAATGCAATCCAGGCAGCAAGAGGGAGACCCTTTTCCTTCTTTTTCTTAATGGGCTCGTGCTTCAAAGAAGGATTCAGATCTTCCTTGGAAATGAGAGCATCAGCTTCTACAACATTGATCTCTTCATCAGAAGACTGGATCATGACATTACCGTCGTCAGCATCATCAGGCTCGTCTTCGCCGAACTTGATCGAATTAAACATCTCGTTGCCGGGACGGATCGCAGCATGAGCAGGTTCCTTCGTTGATTCCTTAAGAGCTTCGTCTGAATCGTCAGCATCAGAGGTCTCTTCGTCATCAGACTTCTTATCTTCTTCTGCTTCGTCCTTCTTTTCTTCTTCAGCAGAAGGCTTGACCTCTTCACCGAAGAGCGCAGCCAGAGCCTCAACGCCGGCCTTTGCCTCAGTATCGTCAGTCTCGTTACCGGAAGATTCTTCAGTCTCAGGATCCTTATCTTCCTCAGGCTTATCTTCAGCTTTTCCCTCGGATGCTTCTTCAGAAGTTTCCTCAGCAGGCTTATCTTCTGTATTTTCAGAAGCTTCTTCAGCCTTATCAGGTTCTTCTTCCTTCTCGTCGCCGAAAAGAAGTTCGGGTTCTTTTTCTTCCTTTTCCTTAGCAGAAGTATCTTCAGCACCGCTGAGGCTTGTTACGTCAGCATCGATACCTGTATGTGAATCCATAGCTTCGATATCGATCGGATCTTCGTTTTCCTTATCGTCTTCGATAATGTCACCGAAAGCGCTGCCTGCAGAAAGAACAGGAGTTCTTACGCCTGCATTTGCGGAGATAGCGGTTACTGCGAGGTCGCCGTCATCAGATTCTGCATCGACTACATCGTTTTCTTCGTTATCAGAAGCCGTTGTTTCTTCTTCGGTTGCAGAAGCTTTCCTGACCTTAAAAGGAATGTAGAGGAGGTTAGCGATAAGCGCTGCAACGAATACATCTACGAGGATAAGGGATACCTGGATGAACTTGTGGTTTGCGAGCTTTTCCAATGTTACCTGGAAAAGGAAAGCAAAGATCATAGGATTCAGTGCGCAGATGAACAAAAGAAGACGGTGAATAGGCTTCTTCTTGATTATGTCGAGTACGAGAACCGTAACTGCATAGATGAATGCGAGGATCAGGGTAAATCCGGTTACGATGAACAGATAACGGGCAATGGACGCAAATGAAGGATTTTCAAGGATAAATCCGGGAGCGAACTTGAAAGATACCACGTTATTGTATCCGCCGGAGAATGCCAGTGTCTGGGCATAAGATGAACCGACGGCGAAAATAGCGACTACGAGATAGATGAGCCTGCTCTCGGAGAATATTGCCATGCCGAAGAGCACCAGGAGAAGTGCGATAAGGCATGAACCGTGGAAATAAGGCATGATGCTTACAAGAACGCATGCAAGGAATCCGATCGATACAGGATAGAGAGGATCCCCTGATCTGGTAAGCCATGCATTCTTTGAGAATGCGAAAGCCTTAACGCCGGCACCGAAATCCTCGGCACGGGAAACTGATATTCCGAGTCTTCTAACGAAAGGCAGGAAGAGGATTACCATGATGATGATGACCGCAACGCCGAGCATAAGGTGTCTCTGGTTCGGATATACATTGATAGCCCAGATTCCCCAGTCGTCGTAATCGGTAACTTTATACCACTGGTCAAATGCGAGGATAGCCTTAACAGCCTGCTGCATTGTATTGCCCTGAGCCATGAGTTCTTTTAAATGAACGAATGCGTTAAGTGAGCTTCTGAAGAAGACGAGGACCGGAGCTACTGCAAAAGCTGCTCTTCTGGAGCTGATGAGAACCGCAAGAAGGCCCAGAAGGATGAGGGCGCATACCATTGCGATTACAGAAGGAAGATTGATCGCATAGTCGATCGGAAGTCCCAGATATTCGAGCATACCGGCGAGGAAATAGAAGAAAAAGTGATACTTGATTCCGTCACCGGAGAAGTGCATGTACTGTGTAGGGAAGTTAAAGCCTTTACCGAATGAAGATACCATAGCGGTGTGGGGCGACAGGTCAGAGAATGTTGAATAGCCGCTCATGAGCTGGCCGTTGCTGATCCTGTATGTGTAGAACATAAGGAAAGTAGCAGTTGCTGTGAGTGCAACAATAACTATTCCATAGTAAACGGCATCAAGGATATTGGATCTGTATTCGTCGAGCTTTGTTGAGCCTGCAGTATTAAGTTCTTCTCTCTTGATCCTCTTGCGGTTGATCAGGATGAGGCATGTTAAGATCATCCAGATGAAAAAGGCGAATGTGATAAGAACGCCGATCTTCATGCAGAGTTCGCCGCTGTTTAAAACATATGTAAGACCTAAAGTCACATAATAGTTGAAGAAAGGAACACACATTATACCTGTAACGATTCCGGCAGGGACGGTGAACAAGGTGTTCGGAATATGAGCGATCGCCTTAGCCGTAGGGCTGCAGGCAATATACAATCTGCGGACATCCGGTACGCAAAGTCCGACAAAACAAATGCCGAACACGGCGCTTAACAACAAATACAAAATAGCGAGCATATAAATCCCCTTATTTTAAATATCTAACTAAATATTATCACAACTTATCTTTTTACTCTTTTTACAAACATGTGGCAATTTATAAGTATCGGTGAAGACCACGCTCGAAAAAGAGTATAATCTGTCTAGTTTTTGCAATAAAAGGGGAATTTGTATGAAAATTACTGTTCTTGGCGGCGGCCTGTCGCCGGAAAGAGACGTATCACTCAAATCAGCGAGCCTGATAGCCAATGCTCTGCTCTCAAAGGGACACGAAGTCGCACTGGTCGATCTCTACGACGGCATTGAGACTAACTACCCTTGCGAGACATATTTCAGAAGAGGCACGGTAAATCCGTTTTCCTATACAATTCCTGAGACTGAGCCTGATCTCGATGAGATCATCAGACAGCATGGCGGAAGAAAGAGCTGGGTAGGCCCCAGAGTTATCGAAATGTGCAAATTCGCGGATAAGGTATTCCTCGGTCTTCACGGAAGCCACGGTGAAAACGGCCAGGTCCAGGCACTTTTGGATGCTTTCGACATTGCATATACAGGCTGCGATTACATGGGATGCGCAATCGCAATGGATAAGGACCTCTCCAAGTCCCTTGCAAGAGCTGCAGGTTACCTTACAGCAGACTGGATCGTAGACGTTCCCGAAAAACTGACTTTCGACAGAGTCTTAAAAGAGATCGGACTCCCCTGTGTTGTTAAGCCTATCGGCAACGGTTCTTCCTGCGGTGTATCCATCGTTAAGTCACAGGACGAATACGAAGCAGCTATCGATTATGCAGCTTCTTACCACCAGAAGATCCTTATCGAGAAGTTTATAAAGGCCCGTGAGATCACTATCTCCATAGTCAACGATAAGGCGCTTCCTATTACAGAGATCATCCCTCATGAGGGTTTCTACGACTATAAGAACAAGTATCAGGACGGTCTTACGACACATGTATGTCCTGCGCAGATCGATGAGGAAGACTACAAGAAGTGTCAGAAGATCGCGCTTAAGATCTTTAAGCTCCTTAGAATGACCCAGTATGGCAGAGTCGACATGATGTACGATGACGCAAATCATGAGTTCTGGTTCATCGAGGCAAATAATCTTCCGGGCATGACCAACACGTCACTTCTCCCTGAGGCTGCAAAGGCAGACGGAGTATCCTACGAAGACCTGGTTGAGAGCCTTATCATGAATTGCGGCAGGGATTAAGATCCGCCGGTTGATATTTTGACTGATTTGTTGCTACGCGCCCTTAGTTCAGATAGAATTAAGGGTGCTTTTATTTAATATTCCGGAGGCCTCTTATGAGCGACAAGAGAACTGATTACATCAGCTGGGACGAGTACTTTATGGGCGTTGCAAAACTTGCTTCCATGAGGAGCAAGGACCCTTCCACTCAGGTTGGCGCATGCATCGTCGACAAGGATAACTACATCTTATCCGTCGGTTATAACGGCTTCCCGATAGGCTGTGATGACGAGGAATTCCCCTGGGCAAGATCCGGCGGAATGCTCGACACAAAGTATGCGTTCGTCGCTCATGCCGAACTCAATGCGATCCTTAATTCCAAGGAAGGAAACCTTGCAGGTTCCACGGTTTATGTTACGCTTTTCCCCTGCAACGAATGCACCAAGGCCTTGATCCAGAAGCGCGTTGCAAAAGTCGTATATTTCGATGACAAGTATCACGATACTGATGCTTCCAAGGCAGCTCGAAAAATGCTCGACGCTGCAGGCATCAAGTACGAACAGTATAAGCCTTCGGGCAGAAAAGCTGAGATCGAACTCTAATGGAGGCTTGATATGCACCGCAAGATAGGGCAGAAGATTCTTCTGCTTTTTATTTCATTTGTATTTGTTTTTACCGTTCTGCCGATGACGTCTATAGCGGCTCCTTCAGGCAATGCCACATCTAATTGCTGGGGCTCAGGCGGACAGCTGGAAATCCAGCTTTCCGGGTGTTCGGGCTATAAGAACATCACTGTAGTAGCCGAGTTTTCGGGCAAGATCGATTCAGCAACAGGATGGGGCTTTGACTCATATGCGATCAAGGGAAACCAGGTTACCGCAAAGTGTTCTTCGACAGGCCAGAACAGCTGGGGATTCGATAACAAAGTCGGCATACAGGTCACGGGAAGCGATGTAAATTCAGCAAAGCTCGTATCGGTTTCAGGCGACGGAGAATCCGGAAAAGTCGGCGAGACACAGGCGACAACGGCAGCCACAGAAACTACGAAGTCTTCTTCAGAGACTGCCCGGAATCCTGATCCTGCCAGAAACACCAAGGGTGTGGAAGGCGACGACTGGCTCACCACAGAAGGCTCTCACATCGTTGATAAGGACGGCAAGGAAGTATGGCTTACCGGCTGTAACTGGTTCGGCTATAACACAGGAACCAATCTGTTTGACGGTGTTTGGAACTGCAATCTCAAAGACTCCCTCGAGTCTATTGCAGACCACGGTTTCAATGTGCTGAGAGTTCCTATGAGCGCAGAACTCCTTTTGCAGTGGAAGAAGGGCGAATACCCCAGAGCCAATTACAATAATGCATATAACACCGAACTGAATTCGATGAATTCTCTTGAGATCTTCGATTATGTTCTCTCCCTTTGTGAGCAGAACGGCATGAAGATAATTATCGATATCCACTCTGTGAAAACCGATGCCTCAGGACATAACCACCCCGTCTGGTACAGGGATGACATGACAGTAGATGACTTTGTCGCATCGCTCTCCTGGGTTGCGGAAAGATACAAGAACAATGACACCGTTATAGGTTATGACTTAAAGAACGAGCCTCACGGAAAAGCCGCTGAGGATCCCCATGCTATCTGGAACGATTCTTCTGATCCCAACAACTGGAAAAAGGTTGCCGAGCGCGCAGGAAATGCCGTTCTCGACAAGAACCCCAATGCACTTATCATCATCGAAGGCATCCAGATCTACCCTAAGAATATCAAGACAAATAACTTTGTCTCCAAAGACGACGACAATGACTATTACAATACCTGGTGGGGCGCAAACCTCATGGCCGTAAAGGATTATCCGATCGATTTCGGGAGCCCTGAGCGCAATAAACAGATCGTTTATTCACCTCATGATTACGGTCCCAGAGTATATGAACAGCCCTGGTTTAAGAGCGGCTTTACTTATGAATCTCTCTATAAAGACGCCTGGCACGACTACTGGCTCTATATAGCAGAGGATGATATCGCGCCCATCTTCGTCGGCGAGTGGGGCGGCTTCATGGAAGGCGACAACCTCAAGTGGATGGAATACTTCAGGCAGCTCATCGCGGAAAAGCACCTGCACCATACTTTCTGGTGTTTTAATGCTAATTCCGGAGATACAGGCGGTCTGGTAAAAGATGACTTCAAGACATGGGACGAAGAAAAATATAACTTCGTAAAAGCAGTCCTTTGGCAGACTGATGAAGGCAAGTTCATAGGCCTTGATCACGCTGTGCCCCTGGGTGTAAACGGAATTGCCTTAGGCGAATACGATGGTGTTATAATTACACCCGCACCGGTAAAGCCCAAGCCCAATGCATTGAGCGAGGATTCTGCCGAAGAGTCAACTGAAGAGACGATTGGGACAACATGCGGAGGCGTAATCTATGAAGACGATTCAAATTCGGATCTTGCCTCTTTAATGATCAGAAAAGCCTCAACTGTTCTCGTCGTAGTTGTTATAATAGCAGTAGTACTGATCGGCGGTATCGTGGCACTTACGGTCTTTTTGAAGAAGAGGTCAGATGCCCGAAAAGCCGGAGAACAGGTAGTGCCTCTCGATCCTAACGAACTTGAGGCTAAAACTGTAATTAATGACAAAGCAAATGTTGCTGAGACCGGCAGCCAGCCGGACGATGCACAGGAGGATAATTAACATGCAGTATATCTACATGGCTAATATGTTTGAAGATAACAGCCAGCTTACGCCGTTTGTTATCGGAATAGCCGTATGTGTCATCATCGGCCTTATCATCGCGACTGTGATCATCCACATAAGGGATAAGCGCAAGGAAATGCTTGACGATGAGATAGATACTGCCTGGAAAGCAGAGCAGGTCGTAAACCGTGTAGAGGTCTTAAACCATAAGAACAGCAAGAAAAAGGTCCACCAGATAAAGCGCGAGACCAGAGACCCTAAGAAAAAAGAACAAGAAGAAGCCGCTTCAAAGAACACTCTTCTCGGAGGAAAGAGTGAAGCCCAAAGAGAAGAAAAAGAAGCCAGGGAAGTCTTCGGTTCTCTCGGCATCTCATCCAAAAAGGCTGAAGAGATCGACAAGGCAAAAGAACAGATCATTATCAACGGTTATCTGCAGAAATCCAATACGGCTCCTATAAGACCCGTATATTCCAATACTCTTGAGGCACGCCAGCAGCAGAGAAAAGAACTCGATTCGAACGAAGTAGGCAAAGAGGCTGAAACACCCGCCCTTGTCATGGACTCTGCAGCTCCATCGGAGGTTAAGATCACTGAAGCACCTGCCCAGAAGGTCAAGCCGACAGCATTAAAGCGTCCTACGGCAGCCAGAGTCGAGATCAGCGATGAGACCCCCGCCGAAGAAGATGTCACATACAGCGAAGCTATGAGACCTCAGATTGGTACCGAAGTTTCCAATGCCGATATCGTTCCGCCCGCAACCGTTCCGGAAGAGAAACCTGATATTCTCAAATCAGGAGAGGAAGCGATCATACCTGCCGCAAAAGAGGCAGTTGAAGGTTTTGTACCGGACGAGGAAGTCCTCGAACAGAACAGCAAAGAATAGGGCGAAAAGCCTTAGTTTCTTCACATTTCCGCCATTATTGAACCCTTGAAAACACTAGTGTTTTGCTAGTATAATTTTAGTATCTTCTTTTATTTATATTAGGAGATATGTGTGCTTGTTTTTGGAGGTAAATATTGATGACGGGTAGCTATTCGGGTCGCTTCTCGATCAAATCGATATGTATGCTTTTATGCGTGCTTATCGGATTTTCTTTTGCAGCTCAGTTCCTTGGAACAAATGATGTTTATGCAGCTCAAGGCAATAATATTAGTGCTTGGCCTGAGAATACTGGCAACAGTGATTCAAAGAAAATCGGCTGGTGTGTTTGGGGCTACAATAAAGGTGACCAATTAGAGGCAACTATTGAGGTTTCCAGAGACAGTTTTAGTTATGGTAAAGCAAGTGGTCCTTCTGCAGTAACTGTATCAGCCAAGAGTTACAAATTAATTTTGAAGTTTAAATACGAGAATGGCAACAATTACCATATTACGATTTCGGATGTAGATATGGAGGATTGTACAGTTAATGCTTGCAGCGTCAGGCTTGTTAAGGCTGCGGCAACTGCAACACCTAAGCCGGCAACATCAACACCTACCAACTCTCCCAAGCCGACAAATACAAATACGCCTACACCTACCAAGAAGGCTACAGCTACGCCTACAAAGAAGGCAACAGCTACACCTACAAAGAAGGCAACTGCAACACCTACAAAGAAGGCAACAGCAACACCTACAAAGAAGGCAACAGCTACGCCTACGAAGAAGGCTACAGCTACGCCTACAAAGAAGGCAACAGCTACGCCTACGAAGAAGGCTACAGCTACGCCTACAAAGAAGGCAACGGCTACACCTACAAAGAAGGCTACGAATACACCGGTACCTACGAAGAAGGCCACCCACACGCCTGTTCCGACAAATACACCGGTTCCTACTAATACGAAAGCACCGACTAAGGCTCCGACTAAGGCGCCAAAGCCTACTAATACAAAGGCTCCTAAGCCGACGGCAACTACGGCACCTGTTGAGACTGAGGCACCTACGCCTACAGAGACAATTCTCGACACTACAACTACAACCACTACTGTAACTACAACAGATCCGAATGAGACTGTTGCAGGTGGTGCAGCTGCATTCATCAGCGAATCCGATCCGGATGCAACTACAACAACGACAACATCTAATGATTCAGGAAATACAGAGACAGGAGATGGCACACCTACTCCTACTCCGACACCTACGCCTGTCATCGCTGCTCTTGCAGCAACAGGAAAGAAGAAGGGTCCTACAGGTCCTTTCTGGCTCTGGATCATCCTTCTTGTCCTCGCTGCAGGTGCATTCATCGCAAGATATAAGTACCTTAAGGATAAGAAAGAATTGGAAGGCATAGACCTTGCAATCGCGTTCATTCCGGGCGTTCCGTTTATTGCTGACAAGTTCGGCTATCTCGGACCTATTAAGAAGATCACGCCTGAGAGCACGCCCGCAACATCTGCAAACTCCAGCAGAAGCTTTAATACTGCTACGGCAATGAAGGAACTCAAGGCTATGGAAGCCGGCGAGATCAATCCTTTTAAACCGGCACCCGGTACTGCACCTAAGCCCGTACAGCAGAAGGGTCCCATGAAGCTTCCTTCAGACCGTTCTGTTGAATCTCCTAAGGCTACAACAGACAGCAAGTATCAGAGCACTTTCAAGCCTGCTGATAAGACTGCCGATAAGCCTGCAATGAAGAGCAATGCTTTTAATAAGGCAGCTGCAGGCGGTGTTGCAGGAGCAACAGCTACTGCAAGAACAATTAATAACAAGCCTGCATCTCCGTTCAAGCCTACTAACGCTTCCGGAATCCAGACGAATGTTAATTCCGTTGCTCAGAACAACGCAATGAAGAATGCTATGAGAACTGATAACAGGCTTGAATCCAAGCCTTCAGCTCAGAAGCCTATCAATAGTGCATTTAAGCCGACCGCTTCTACAGCAGCTAAGCCTGAGGTAAGCACTCCTGCAGCGAAGCCTGCAACCGGCGCATTCAAGCCTGCCGGCACAACAGCAGCTAAACCTGAAGCAGCAAAGCCTGTAAGCAATGCTTTCAAGCCCGCCGGCACAACAGCAGCTAAACCTGAAGCAGCTAAACCTGTAAGCAGTGCTTTCAAGCCCGCCGGAACAACAGCAGCTAAACCTGAAGCAGCTAAACCGGTAAACAGTGCTTTCAAGCCTGTTCAGGATCATGCAGCTAAGAATGCTTTCAAGCCTGCTAACACAGCAGATAAGAAGCCTGTATTCGGCAATCTGTTTAAGCCTGCAAGCGCAACTGCTGCAACAACAGCTGTAGCAGAAAAGACAGCGAAGCCTGAAGCTGATGTAGCACAGGGCACTGTCGGATCACAGACAAGCATCGTAGGCGGTCTGCCGAGAGTTAACCGCAGCATGCAGAATTCAGCAAGGAAGGATATTTTCAAGCCTTCAAAGGTTCCCGGAACACTTCCTTCTGCTGATCCTTCGGCTGTATCACCTTTCAAGAGCGCAGTTACTCCTGCTGTAACTCCTGCTGCTTTGGCAGGAACAGCTGTTGCAGCTGCCGCAGTTAAGGATGAAAAGAAGGCTGAGCCTATCAAGCGTCCTAAGAACGAACTTACACCCGAGCAGAAGGCTGAGCGCGAAAAGGCTGCTAAGCTCCTTGAGGAGAGAAGAGCTGCTCAGGCTGCAAGAGTTGAAGAGATAAGAAAGAATGCTGAAGCTAAGAGAGCTGAAGCTGAAAAGAAAGCTGCTGAAGAAGCAAGACAGGCTGAAGAAGCAAAGAAGGCTGAAGAAGCAAGGCGTGCCGAAGAAGCCAGAAAGGCAGAAGAGGCAAGGAAGGCTGAGGATGCCAGAAAAGCCAAGGAAGCAGCTGAGGCCGCTGAGCGTGCAAGATTGGAAGAAAAGAGAAAGGCTGAAGAGGCAATCAGACTCGCAGCCATAGCAAAGGCTGAGGCTGAGGCTAAGGCTGAAGAAGCAAGAAAGATCCAGGAAGCTTTGAAAGAAGCTGAGATAGCAAGGATCGAAGCTGCTAAGAAGGCTCAGGAAGAAAGAAGAGCCGAAGAAGCAAGAATTGCCGAGCAGATGAGAAGAGCTGAAGAGGCAAGAAAGGCAGAAGAACTCAGAAAGGCCGAGGCGGCAAAAAAGGCTGAAGAAGTAAGACGTGCCGCAGAAGCCAAGAAAGCTGAGGAAGCAAGACTTGCTGAAGAAACAAGAAAGGCTGAGGAGGCTGCAAAAGCAGCTGAGTTAGCTAAGCAGGAAGAGGCTAAAAAGGCTGCAGAAGAAGCTTTGGCAGCAGAGCGCGCAAAGAAGGCCGCTGAAGAAGCTGCTAAGGCAGCTGAAGAGGCAAAGGCTGCTGCAGAGGCTAAGCTCGCTGAAGCTCAGAAGGCCAGAGAGGCTGCTGATGCAGCAAGAGAAGCCAGAGCAGAGAGAGCTAAGGCTCAGGCAAAGACTTCCGCATTCTTCAGAAACACATTGGCTACATCCGAGAATACTGTAGCTCCGGGCATTTCCGCTTTGGCTTCTGCTGAAGGTTATGACAAGATGCTCGACAGCAAGAAGGAGAAGGTATCCGAGGCCAAGGAAAGCTCCAAGGTCAGCGAGATCAAGAGCAATCCTCTCATGTCATTTAAGAGCGGCTCTTCTTCCGGCGTAGGCGCTTCCGCATCAACAAACGTTTCCGGACCTTCGATCTCAAAGGAGAAGGCAAAGGCTTCTTCCAATTCGAACCAGTTAGGAAGCATTCTTGCAGGCAACACTTATAACAATTCCGGTAGAGCACCGGTTTGGGCATCTCCTGCAATGGCAAGAGTTTCCGCTTTCAAGGAAAGCGATGAAGCAAGAGAAGCAAGAGAGCGCGAACAGCAGAAGCGCATTGAAGAGCAGGAAGCTAAGAGAGCTGCTGAAGAAAAGGCAAAGTCCGCTTATACGAGCATTGCCGATTCAGCCAAGACTCATAAGTCAGCATTCTTCAAGAGAGCTACGACAGGACGCGACGGATCAGCTGAACAGGACGGACATACTTCTGCTTATGGCGGAATCGTAAGACCTTCTGCTATAGTAGATGAAGAGCGTGATCCTAATAAGAACAGGACCGCACCTGCAATGGGCGCAGCATTGGAAGGTCAGAGACCTTCGATCATGGATCCGAATGCAAAGGCTGCTCCTACAGCTGCGAAGCCTATGGCAGGATTTAGGGGACTTGACGGAGATAAGAATCCGTCAGAAGAAGATAAGCAGGATATCAGCTGAGATTGATCAGGAGGTTATGAACCGATGAAAAGATCGAAAAAGCCGTTAACATTTGCAGCGATTGCAGCAAGCATTGGTGCTTTGAGCTTAGCAGTTGAAGCATGCGTCTACGGACCTCCGAATCCGCGTGAGACGAATGTTTACGGACCTCCGCCGGATACTTCGATAACTTCTGATGAGACTAATGACGAGACAAAGGATACTTTGCCCGGCACTAAGCCTGATGGCGATAACAACAACGAAGTCGGCGTTTACGGACCTCCGCCGGATGAGACTCTGGACGGACCTGAAGTAGATGTCTATGGACCTCCTCCGGGAGAATATGACGAAACTGACGGAAATGAAGCTGTTGTTTACGGACCTCCGGAAGATTTTGATAACTGATAATTTAACGTGGATATAATTGAAGCTAAAAAGGCTTATCTTGACCAGAAAGCCGAGATGAGAGCCAGGCTGTTTAAGAAGCCTGAGCTGATCTACCTGTTTTTTGAACTTACCAGAAGCTGCAACTCGAAGTGTTTTCATTGCGGCAGTTCCTGCGAGCCCGGTTTAGGACATGGACCCGACAAGGAAGCTTTCAAGGCGGTTTTAGATGATGTAAAGGAGCACTTCGATCTAAAGGATGTGCAGCTCTGCATCACGGGCGGAGAACCACTCCTTTATCCTGATTTTGAAGAGCTTCTGGGCTATGCGGTAGATAATGGCTTCCATTGGGGCATGACCACAAATGCAACCCTTATTACCAAAGACGTTGCCGACATGCTCGCAAGAGTAAAGATGGGCACCGTATCTGTCAGCATCGACGGCCTCCGTGATACGCATGACAGGCAGAGAGGCATCAAAGGCGGCTATGACAGGGCGATGGAGGGAATCCAGAACCTCATTGACCGCAAGGCTTTCAAGCACATCCAGGTAACAACTGTTGTTAACCACAAGAACATAGGCGAGTTAGATGAGCTCTATGGGATCCTTGATAAGATCGATCTCGATTCATGGAGAGTAATAGGTATCGAGCCGATGGGAAGGGCATTGGATTACCCTGACATGCTCCTTACACCTGATGACCAGAGATATATCTTCAATTTCATAAGAGAAAAGAGAGAGCAGGGAATACCTGTAAACTACGGCTGTTCCCATTTCTTAGGTCTTGAATTCGAAAGAGAAGTAAGAGACTGGTTCTTCTATTGCGGTGCCGGAACCCACACTGCGGCGATCAGAGTCAACGGCGATATTACAGCCTGCCTTGATATTGAGGAAAGACCTGAGTTTGTTCAGGGAAATATCTATAAGGATAAGTTCAGCGACATATGGTTTAACCGCTTCCAGGTATTCAGACAGCCTCTGTCCAATCTTTGCGAAGACTGTAAGAAGTGCGAGTGGGAGAAGTGGTGCGCCGGCGGATCCAGGCACTGCTTTGATTACGATAACAATAAGCAGAGGGTCTGCTTCAAGGACGTTCTCTTTTAATAATTTTTATAAAGTGTATTATTAAAGGTACGGAACTTTCTCTAAGGGGAGAAGCTTAATGTACCAGAGGATCGCAATCATAACCGGTGCTTCATCAGGCATAGGAAAGGCTTTTATCGAGCTCCTTGCTAATGATAACGGTGAATTCTTCAAGACTCCTTTTGATGAGATATGGGCGGTTGCAAGACGGGGCGATGCGCTTAATGAGCTGGCTTCTTCCATAGGAGGCGGCAAGATCGTTCCGGTTGTTGCAGATCTCGCATCTGATTCAGGCATCCAGACAATTGAAGATAAGTTAAGAGCAGAAGAACCCAAAGTAGGTCTTCTGATTAATTCTGCCGGCATGGGTGTCAAAGGTCCCATGACAGATAAGCCTGCCAAGGCTTTGGGCGATACAGTAAAGATCAACTGCGAGGCCTTAAGCGAAATGATAAGGATAACTGTGCCTTATATGGAGCCTTGCGGAAAAATCCATTCCAAGATAATAAATATCGGTTCGTCTGCAGGCTTTTTGCCGCAGCCCGGATTTGCTTGCTATGCAGCGAGCAAGTCTTATGTGATCTCTTTTTCGAGAGCAATGTCCGTTGAACTTAAGCCTAAGGGAATTGACGTTCTGGTCGTATGTCCCGGTCCTGTTGCCACGGACTTCCAGAGAAGGGCAACTGACGGAAGAGAGACAAATTTTACAGATTGGCGTAAGAATTTTGTTATTGACCCTGTTAAGCTCTCAAGAGCAACATTAAAAGCTTCTGTAAAGGGAAGAAGGATACTCTCGTATCCGTTCTCGCAAAAGCTCTTGCACTTTGCTTCAAAGGCCATACCGGTATCCTGGATCCTGGCTTTCGAGAGCAAATCTATTAAGGAATAAATAATTTAAAAGGAGTGATCAGTCATGGCAAAGAAGGTAGAACCCAGTTTCGGCAGCATCTTCAAAGCAGTTGAGGATAAGGCAAAAAAGGTATCTTTTCTCCAGAATACGGCTACTCAGATTACATTGAACGGCAACCTTGATAATCTGCCGTTGTATGTAAAGGTTGAAGACGGTATTGCAGAGGTTGCTCCTTATGAATATATCAATGCGCCTTTTTATATTGATGCGGATGCTGAGACATTTGCGGCAGTATTAAACGGCAATAAGGATTTCGTTGTGGCAGTGGCACAGGGCAGCATAACTATTAACGGCGATGCGGCTCAGGCAGTTGTTTTCTGCAAGACGATGTTCGGCTGATTTATATACTATTAACAAGTTGTTTAGCCTTTGGTACCCGGCGCCTAACATTTTCTTTATATTCGTTCGTTATACTCAAATTATGATGAACAACCGGGCAAGCATTCTTTTAATTTACTAATTTGATATAATAAAAAGGTATGGCAATTAAACTTAACGGCATTTTCAAAGATAAGATGGTCTTCCAGTGGGGCGCTGAGCTTCGTGTGTTCGGCTATTGCGATAAGACCTGTGTCATAAGAGCCTCCCTCATTAAGGATGGGGATGTGGTATCGACAGGTACCTGTGGCACAGAGCAGGACGGAAGTTTCCTTATCTGCCTGGAACCGGTCGATGAACCGGGCGGTCCTTATGAGATCAAAGTCTTTGAAGATGATATAGAAGTATCCAAGATCTCAGATGTTTATGCCGGTGAAGTATGGCTCGCTGCAGGCGGCGGAAACATGGATTATCCGCTGACCAGATCTGAATTTGCCAAGTTCATCATTCCCAAGATCGGCGATACCGAGATAAGATTTTACAGGGTCCCTTCTTTCGGACACATGAATGAAGCCCAGGCTAAGGCTGAGGCTGAGACGGAGTGGATCGATATCAACAGTGATACCTGTGGTGCAATGAGCGCCGTAGCTTTCTATTTTGCGAGAGAACTGGAATCCAGACTCGATGCAAAGATCGGAATCATCCAGTGCTGTGCGACAAGATCTACCATCGATAACTGGCAGAGCGTGGAATCACTCCTCTCCACCAAAGAGGGAAGACAATATATCAAGGATTTTGATGATGCGGCTTCCGAACTTACTCCCGAAGAGTATGACAAGGCTGATGCCGAGTATAAGGAAAAGTACGCTGAATATAACAAAGTGCTCGCTGAAGCACTTCAGGAAAACCCCTATCTGACATATCCTGAAGCAGATGCAAAGTTAGGACCTGCTCCTTGGCCGGCACCTGTCGGACACAAGTCAGCAAGGCACCCGGGTTCTGCTTTTGAGTGCATGATCCTGAGGATCGCGCCTTATACATTAAGAGGCGTTATCTTCTATCAGGGCGAGGCAGATACTGACGGACACCAGTCTGAGTACGGACACGTTTTCGAGACCATGATCAAGGAATGGCGTGACGTATTCTTCGATGACCAGCTGCCGTTTATCTTCTGCCAGCTTCCTATGTATATTTCAAAAGACCGTAAGTATATGGGATTTGATGACATGTCCTGGCCGCTCCTTCGTGAGCAGCAGCAGATCGTTGCGATCGACATGCCCAACGTATATATGGCGGTAATAGTAGACTGCGGCGAGTTCAATAACCTGTTCCCGTCAGATAAAAAGACTCCGGGCGACAGACTGGCACTCCTTGCTGAGAAGTTCGTATATGGTTTCGAAAAAGTCGATGCCGTATCTCCGTTCATCATTGATGCAAGAAGAGGTGAAGGCGTTGAGATCACTTTCGGAGGAGATTACCTGCTCTTAAATCTCACCGCAGGATTCGGACCTGATGACTCAGGCTTTGAAGTAGCCGGTGAAGACGGCCAGTTTTTCCCTGCTGAAGCAAATGTTGACTTCGACGGAAAGACTATCCTGTTGTCATGCCCGCTCGTTGAATTCCCTTCAAAGGTAAGATATGCATTCTTCTCATATGGACCTACACCTCTGCATGCCCAGAACGGTCTTACCGCAACACCTTTCCAGGTAAGAATTGATAAGGATTTAGGCGGCGCTTAATGAATATTGCTTTTTTTACACGTCCGAAGCAGGAAATAACGGTTCTTTATACTGACTTTACTGTCCGCCAGGCATTGGAAAAGATGCACCACAGCAGATATACCGCAGTTCCGGTTCTTGACCGCGAAGGTCATTATGTCGGAACAGTAAGTGAAGGTGACCTTCTCTGGTTCATAGTAAAAGGTGAGGGCGGAGAGCCGCACACGATGGCTATTGAGAGTTTAGAAGACTTCAAGTTATCCGATGTCCCGCTCAACAAGTTCAAGAACCAGCCGATATCGATCAACTCTGCTATTGAGGACCTGATCATAAGATCCATGGAAACGAACTTCGTTCCGATAACAGATGACCGTGGGATCTTTATAGGAATCGTTACGAGAAGATCCATCATCAAACATTATTACGAGAAAAACATACTGCCGCCCGAGTAAAGCGGCAGTATTTATTTTCCTTACGATTTATCAGATCGTTTCTTCAGCGATCTTCCTGCGTTTTTGCTTACGCTTGAGTTTCCTGGTTTCTTTGATCTCCTGTTTAACGGGCTCAAAATCCTTGAGGTCCAGAAGTTCTGAGATCATCTCCGCCTGAGGTTTATATCTCGTGGACATTACGACTTCAAACCTCAGATCTTCCGTCCTGATCTTTAAGAACCTTGCGCAGGATTCAAGATAGAAAGGTTTGTCCTCATGCTGCTTCCTTAAGTCATTCCAGGAGATGATATAGGGCTTCCTGATGAAACGCTTATAAACGATGTCTATCTTATCTCCATCTTTTATGAGCCATACTCTGGAACGCTTGGCGAGCCTTGCAACACCGTGGAAAGTGTAAAGGGACATAGCGATCTCCATGTCGGGATAGAGCTTTTTAAGTCTTTTCGGGACGTGCTTTTCGATCTTCGGGATCTCATCATTGCGCTTGAAGATCTTACGAAGGATCGTGAAAACATAGACATCCTTGTAGTACTGTGAATTCCTCTTAAGTATCCTGAACAGGAACAGTCCTAAGACCGCGAGATGTACGCTTATGATGAAGCTTATGACAGGTGCAAAGATCTGGAGGACGAGAAGCACTGCGTGGATCAACGCCTTTATTATCTGCCAGATAAGGCTCGTACCTTTCATAGGGAATGCGGCAACGATCACTTCCCAGTTATCCATGCAGGAATAGTTGCAGTAGTAAATAACTGTTATGACGATGATCGTAACTCCCGCGAGAAGATAAGTTCCGATGCCGGGTGTTGATGCGGCATTTTTCAAAAAGCCTGTAGAGCGGACCGCCAGAGCTGCGCCCTTTACTCCCGGAGGATCTGCTTCCAATGCATCATTGGTTACAAAAGGCAGGAGCGATATAGCTACTGTGCAGATATAACCTACGAATTTATCGAGCTTATCGATCGTTTCCTCGGATACGAATTTGGATTCTGCAAATGAGTGGATGACGATAAGTGCAGCAGCGATAAGAGAAAGGAAAACAGCGGCATAGGGATTTGCTATGGGAAGTTTTCCGACTTCTCTTAAGATCGGAACTCCGTTCAAAAAATCAGCGATGCTGCAAAGGACTTCCGAATCAGGCTGATAAACTGCGGCATTTTCTATGGCTCCCAGGATCGCGAGAACTGCCATGGTTGCTGACGGATTGACTGAAGCTGTAACTGCAGTGGAAAATGCTCCGGCATAAAAAGCGAGGTCCGTTGCAAAGCTTGCGGCATTGGCCTGGCCGGACATTCCGTAGCCTGAAGCCATGCTCACCATAGGTATCATGAGAAGGCACATGAGACAAACCAAAGCCCCTGTAGCCCTCCTTAGATAAGTCTTCTTAGATTCGATTAAGCGCATATTTGTTCCCCTCCTTATTCCAAGCAAACAGCGGCTTAAAGTATCCTTTATCAAACGGATACCAGACCTATATTATACACTGACTGAAATCCGGCTGCTTTTTAGTGCTCTTTTACTTTGCTGATGATGTAATCAGCAGATCTTTCAGCGCTCTCGCCGATATGGACCCAGATGTCGGAACGGGCTTTTTCGCGGCCTTCTGTAAACGAGGGATCCTCTATGCATTTATCGATGAGTTCCTTGATCTTATCCTTGTTTTCATCGTTAAGCTCGAGTCCCAGTGAAGGGAGGATCTTAAATGTCCAGGGTGTCTCATCGATCCAGTCGGCATCGTAAGGCGCAGGATCGAACTTCGTATCCGTGTAGATGATCGGTTTATCGAAAACCATCGCAAATTCGAACATTACGCCTGAGAAGTCCGATATCAGGATATCTGACTGTCTTAAGACTTCGAAGTTGTCGATGTCCCTGTTCCAGACAACTTTGGATTCATCGTTATATTTGGACATGAGCCTGTCTAACAGATCCTTTTCCACGTCAAATGACTGCGGGTGAGGTCTTACTATAAGCTTGTAGCCTGTGGTGATCAGGTTGTCGATAAGTTCATCGCCGAATCTCGAGAGAATGCCGCTCTCACCCCAGGAAGGAGCCAAAAGGACCGTGCGTTCGTGAGATGGTACCTCGCCTGCCTGTTCCACGCGCTTTTTCATAACATCAAGATAAGGAACACCGCAGAGGGCATAATCCCTTTTAGGGAGTCCGCGCATTTCTTCTAAGGCCCTTATCTGATCTATCTGGTATTCACCTGAGAGGATGAATGCATCGTAGTGGTCTGTGCCGAACATGCGGTAAAGCGTGATGTCTTTTGCGGCATGCATTATGTGGATGTAGCAGTCGACATTTTTAGAACGCTTCCACTGGAAAACATCAAGGCTGGGAGTAGTCGAAAACAAAACGGAAGCGTTGAGCATGTTGAGCCTTGAATATGCCTTGTTGCCTTCGCCTATGTACTGTCCCTTGATGTATTTATAGCCTTTCTTAAAGATCGGATCGTCTTCAGAACAGGTGAGATATACAGTCTCCTGCTTTTTCTTTTCGAGCTCGTCCAAGATAGGCTCGAAAATGCTCCAGTACCTTTTTGTTTCTGCAAAGATCGCAAGCGGGATCTTATCGCCTGATACCTTGGCGCTCTTATCTCTTCCTACGGCAAACTTGATCTTTACCAGGAGTGCACGCAAAGAGAATACTATTACGCCGAAAATGCCGAACAGTACTGTAAAGAGCATGCCTCCCGTGCCGGGATCTATGTATAAGAACTCAAGAGTATTCACTGATAACCTCGCTTATCTTTCCTTTCTGCATTGCTTTTAAAAAATGCTATTTCTCGCCTACATATCTCCAGTTGTTGGAGCTGTGAGGGTCATTCTCGACAACATACCATGAAGCCATCGAGAATGTTTTGTTGTCCCTGTTTTTGGACAGTACGTAGTTAGCTGACAGGAAGACTTTTTCTGTTCCGGTCTTCATGCCCGAGTTGATCGGATTTCCAGTGTAAGGATTTACCGGCCCTTTAATGACGCCTGAAGATGCCAGGACGGGAGTATCTGCATTGGTCATGAAATCCTCACAGATGGTAAATCCTGTTGCACCGAAGTCTTTTACCATCAGAAGGGGAATGAATCCTTCCATTTCCTTGCCGTTGCTCTTGATCTCGTAGAAACCAGCGGGAGTTCCGTGGTCAGATACTAATATTATCCTTGTGTTGTCGTAGACACCCTGTTCACGCAGATAATCGAACCACTCGCCGAGCTTCAGGAACGCTGCCATGTTGACGTGGTAATGCATTACCTGATCGCTCGAAAACATGTTGATGCTCCTGCCTTTATATCTGTATCCGGAACCGAGCTTGGTATCGTAAGCCGTGTTGTCGACGTTATATGCCAGCTTGTAATCCGGCTTCTGCAAAAGGCAGGGGGAATGCGTCGTATCGTTAGCCATCAGGACGAAAGAAGGCTTATCATCGTCCTTTATGACAGTTATTTTCGTGAGGTTATCCAATACCGCATAAGACTTCAGGAATTCGAGGTCGTAACCGACACTTTTAGAAAGACCGTATACGTGCTGGACGAGCGCATCGGTCTCAACAGTGCCGTCGACTCTTACTGCGGTCGCTCTTGATTCATTGTAGACACCGCCGTCATAGATAGTCTCCTGCAAAAGGACCGGCGAAGTCTTCATGAGTGAGAACAGGAAGAAGTTGCGGTTTCTGGATTTGTTGACCCTTTCCGTCGCATCGGCCGAGATATTGACACCGCCATCTGTGATATTGAATCTGCCGCTGGTCAGGAAGACATTGAATTCAGGATGGTCATTATAGATCGAAATATCAGGATTCCACACATATCCTGCCAAAGGCGGATCAACGATCGTTACATCATAACCGTTGCTGCCAAAGAGTACCGGCATGACCTTTAAGGCTTCAGTGTGCTTATCTACGAGGAGTTCATCGGATCTCTCGTTGATTCTCTCGGGAGTATATTCATAACCGCCGAAGAGAGCAGGGGAAGCGAAGATCGTGTGCGTTCCATATGAGATCGTATTCGGATAATAGGTAAAACCGTCAAACTGGGGCTTGAGAGACTGCTTCTCGTTCATGAGATAAGGAACGAGATCTCCTACAGAACGGTCGAGCATCAGGATCACGACATTTTGTCCCGTCCTGCTTAAGGGGATAAGAGGCATATCGGAAGACTGCGCGCGGCTCTCATAATCGGAATATGTTTTCGCGATCTTTGCCGTGGTATAAGAACCGATGCCAATGACTGTGAGGATTAAGACGATAAGGATAGGAAGGACTATCTTGCGGAATTTGGTGCAGATGAAATACAAAGCAGCTGTGATAACTATTACGGCTGCAGTGTTGATCAGATATTCCTTGAGTTTGAATGCAGGCTGGCTGTGATACTGTAAAGTCGCTGAGAGCGTTCCGAGCTTTGTTCCGAACAAAAGATAATTTGCGATCGCGATACCGCTAAACGCAAAGACAACTTTGGATAATAAGGACTTGACCTTATCGCTCAAAAAGAAGTAAAAGATGCTGCCCCAGAGAACGAAGCTTCCGAAGGATAACAGCATAGAATTAACTACATAGAGCACAGGGCTTGAAGGATTGATGACATCAATGAATTCTTCAGTGGAAGCATTGATTATCGCAGAAGGAATAACAAGACCTGTAAGAAGTGCCATAAAGACTGCGCCGGCATAAAATGCTTTGTCGTTTCTTTGAGGGACCTTTGCTTCCGCTTTTTTCCTGAAAAAAGAAAATGCGAGCGGCAGTATAAGCAGAAGCGCTCCTATCCATAATAGGACTTTCTGCCTTAGATCAAGCCCCTGCTTTAAGAAGGTCATTACTACTATTCCGGCACCTGCAAGAGCAGATAGAATGCATAAGACTTTCTTTGGGTTCTTAAGCTTATAGAAGATATTCTTTACGAGTGAGAATACGTTATTTAACAGCCAGTAGAAAACGAGTCCTGAAGGTGAGTGGTAGAGCAGGATAAGGAATACGACCGCAATGCCGTAAACCTGGATCTTTGATTTCAGGGGATGTCCTTTTGTATAGATGATTCCCGATACGATGTTTATGAGCGTCATGAGGATCGGGAGGATATTTACGGGGAAGCTTCCAATCATGAAAAGGGCATCTTCTTTTCCAAGATCTGCTATAAAGCCGAACTTCATTCCCTGAAGGCAGCTCATTCTGGATAAGAGTCTGTATGCAGCAATGAAGAACGGGATCTGCAGCATAAGCGATATGGAGCTTTTGAGCTGGTATACAGGCTTATAGTGGTTGATCCTGTAGTATTCCTGGAGCATAAAGAAACGCTCATCGCCTTTGAAGGTTTTCTTGATGCGCTTGATCCTCGGTGCCATCTTTGCCTGGATATCGCGCTCTTCTGCCTGAAGCTCGTCAGCTCTCTTATAAAGAGGGAGGACCAGGAAGTTAAATGCGAGGCTTAAGAATATTATCGATAATCCGGGATTGCCTATAATGCGGTTGGCTATTGTAAATACGACTTCGAAAAGAAGCTCAAGTGGAGAGATTATTAACGTGTAAAGTACAGTTAAGACTGACATTGTTTAAGCCGCTTTCACAGTATTTAACAGGTGCACCGGATAAAAGCCGCAGATGAGGGTCCCCATCCACGGCTTTTCATTTTATTACTTTAATCTTATTGCTTCAACTTAAAGAAAGCTGCCCCGAAGTTTGGAAGGGCTTTATTCAAACCACTGCTTTTCAAAATCAGATAACGGAACAGGCTTTGAGAAGTAATATCCCTGATAGAGTTTACAGCCCATTGCGAAGAGTTTTTCGAATTGTTTTGCTGTCTCGACGCCTTCTGTGAGAGTCTCCATTCCGAGGTCTTCTGCCATGTTGATGATGTGGTTGATGATAAGACCGGCTTTCATGTTGCGCTCGGAATCCTTGAGGAACTTCATGTCGATCTTGATCACATCGAAATTGAGGTCCTTCAGGAGGTTCAAAGAAGAGTAACCGCTTCCGAAGTCGTCCATCTCAACGATAAAACCATATTCACGGAGCTTTGTTACGATCTCGAAAACATTGACAGAACCATTTGCCACAACTGTCTCTGTTATCTCAATCCTGAGCTTTTCAGGCTTGATACCGTATTCTTCGACCAGGCTCTCGAGTTCTTTGACGACATCCATGAAGAAGAAGTCTTTTGGAGAAATGTTGATCGAAATGAAGCTGTCGATGTTTCTGGATTTCCAGTCTGCCAGGATCTCGCATGCGCATTTCCACATGTGCCTGTCTACAATTGTGATAAGTCCGTTGTGCTCAAACACAGGTATGAAATCACTCGGATTCATAAAGCCTTCTTCAGGGTGGATCCATCTAACGAGGGCCTCAGCTCCGACGAGCATTCCGCGGGAGTCGACGATCGGCTGGAGATAAGGCTTGATCTGCCTGGTCTTGATGGCTTCGGTGACTTGATTGGAGATCATCTGGTTGTGTATGATCTCTTCTCTTAATTTGTCATCGTAAAATGCTACCGGATTTTTTGTATTGTTTTTAATTACCGTAGTTGCCAGACGGGCACTGTTAAAGAACAGCGGAACGTCTATCTCGTCATTTTCACTGATATCGTAAACACCGTAATTGATAAGAATGTGGTGGTTTAAGCCGTTGTCACTGACGATTAAGTTCGACAGTTTTTCATCAACCGGCTTGCTCTCGAAGTCTTTTTTATCTATCAGGATGCCGAATGCATCGTCACCGATCCTTCCGTACAGACTCTTTTTGCTGATGCCTTCCAGAATGAGCTCAGCAGCCTTTTTTATAGTGAGTTCCGCGAATCTGCTTCCGAAAACATCGTTTATGATCTTCAGGTTTGCGATCTCCATATATCCGATCATGTAGTCTGTCTCATGATCGTTATGGAGTCTCTGATCGATCTGCTCAAAAAGATATTCTTTGGTATAAAAACCTGTCAATGAATCGTGTGTGGAGTTATACATTTCGCGCTTTAATTCGCGCTGTTCCTCGGTTATGTCACGGACGCTCAAATATGTACCGGTTACCTGCCCCTTTTCGTCTACGATAGAGCGCATTGCAAGGTGGGTGTAAAGAGTTTCATCTCCGGTGCCGAGAGTAACTCTTTTAAACCAGCCGCTGCTCTTGAAATCGATATCTCCGAACAGGAATGTCAGGTTATCTTTTACATTGTCATAGTTATTCTGGCTGACACCGATAAGATTTCTTCCGGGTTCATTTGTCCAGATACACTTGCCGCTCTTATCGAAGAAATACAGTGCGTCCGGCATATCCGAAGCGATGCCTGCGAGCATACGGTCCAAAAGTTTCATCGACCTGTAATGTAAAGAGAAGAAATATACCAGGAGTCCGAATACTGCAAATCCGATCATGGACATGTCGACCGGCTGTCTTGAGAAAATGTAGTATGTCTCAAGCGCACCGGTTGCTATCATTGCCAAAAGTATGATTGCGTATTTTTCGCGGTATACATGTGAAGCTTTAACGGTCCTGACTATAAATACAACTACTGAAACGGCGAGGATGCCGTAGCAAACGATCCTGTGGATTGTCTGACCCAGGAGAGGTACTACTCTGTAATAAGGCAGTCCTTCTACCAGGACCATTTCAGTGGTGAAAGTAAAGCCTGTGAACGGATTCAGAATATACTGCACAAGATCAATGAGCAGAAGGCCATATGTGATCCATTTTGTGGCACGGCGGGGCTTGCCCATCTCGCAGTATGCATATGTGAAATGAAGCAAAGAGTAAACGGCGATATCCATTCCGAGGAAATAGATATAGCAGCCGATGGTAGAGAGGAGCTGGCTGGTCGATAATATCAGAATCAGATTACCGGCAACAGGGCACGCCATTCCGGAGACGAGGAATGCCACATAACCCTTAATGTCCTTCTTTGAACTCCTTGCCAGAACCACGCAGACCAAGAGAGCCAAAAGAAAAATGGTAATCAATAATGATACGCCAAGTCTCATATATGCCCTCTCTTCATTTTATTAGTTATATATAATGTTAGCACGATAAATATCAAAAGTCATTTACATCTTGGTTACTCCCAATTAACTCTTTGTTTATGAGTTTCAGATCATGTTTTTAAGATTGCGTAGACTCAACAGACGCAAAAAGCTCCTGTGTGATCAGGAGCTTTATAAAACATCTCATATCTGAGAGTGATATCGTTATTGATCTACAGGCGTTTCCGGAGCGGGAGCTTCAGGAGCAGGTTCAGCCTGAGCGGCGGGCTCTTGTGAAGAAACGGGTTCGGTGGCAGGTGCTTGCTGAGCATAGGCTTGCTGAGCATAGGCCTGCTGAGCCAGAGCTTGTTGTTTAGCAGCTTCTTCAGCTGCCTTGCGTTCGTCCTCTTCGCGATTCATTTTCGCCTTTTTGTTGAGGAGAACGGCAAGGACAATAGCGCTTGAGACTGCGACCAAAATAACAACTGCAGCAATGATTACGATTATAGCCAGTATTGCAACAAGTGCCAAAGCAAAGCCGGGTCCCATAGCATCGAAATTAATCAAGTTCATTTTTCGCAGACCTCCTTGTCAGGTTTTAGTATATACATAGCGAGCAAAAAACATATAGCGGATGTGATCACGATCATCGAAATGTTGAATATAAGGCTTTCGCTGCGGACGAAAAAAACAGCTAAGGTTCCGAAGAATATCGCAACAGTCGTAACACCGAATGCAGCGCCCGGAGCTATCTTCATAACGGAGATGACCATTCCCAGAGTGACTGCTGCGGTCATGCTGAAGAACATTATTCCGATAAGGGATACGATCATTATCTTGTTGCCGAGGATCAGGAACGGCAGAGCTCCGATTATGCTGATAACAGCGGTTTTGCGGATGCCGATGAGATCGGACAGAACACCGCCCAAAGCTTTTCCCAGTCCCATAAAGACATAGAGGAGGACAGATTGAAACAGCGTGGTCTTCCAGCCCAAAGGAATCTCAAAACCTATATAAGTTCTGATCGTAACAATGAAGAATGCAGCGAGTATTACGATGAAGATCTTCCGCTTTTTTAAGATGAAATTGAAGCCTTCACATTCATCACTTTCTCTGGGATTTCCTTTGTACAAAGTCTCACCTAATATTACCAGCGGAAGCATGAGTGCGCAGACCAAAGCTATCCACCAGAAAGATATATCTGTTGCTGCCAATACCTGTCCTAAAATGACACCGAATGAACCGCCGCTGACAAATACTGCAACAGGTGTAAGTTTTCCGTTTGCAGTTCTTATCGTGAGCTCAGCACCGGCTACATGAATGAGCGCATTTCCGGTGGAAAGGAGCACTAGCGAGATCCAGAACAAAGGACCTTCGCTACCTGTTATAAAGAACAGCAAAAAGCCGGACAGGAGAAGAGGAATGGAGATGATCCCGGGCTTAAATTTTTCGATAAGGTCGCGGAGCGATCCCCAGAAGATCTGCGGGACGAAAGCAACGCAGTTATAGATCAGAGCGACCATCGTGATGAAAACCGGGTCTTTAAAGATCCTGTACAGCATAAAGTAACAGACAACTTCATTCATAAGATGAATGAAGAAGTACAGTGTCGAAGCTTTTGCTGCTCTGGCGCCTATAGTCATCGGTTCTCCTTTCTTTCAGAACAATAGTCCGAGTATTAATGATGAAAGTGTTGTGCCCGCGAAAAAGGAAACGCTGTTAAGTATAAGTGAGAGTAAAAAGGGCGAAGGCTTTTTCGTGAATAAGAGTTTTCTGTATATCAGTGCTTCCGTTATGAAGGCTGCAAGTTCCAATACTATGACATATACCGGTCTCGGAATTTTCGTAAACGATGCAAGTAATATTCCGGAAAATACGACGACCGGATTTGTCAGGAGGTTTGAAAAGAGTATTACTGTCAGATCAAAACCTTTGCGGACTCCTACGATAAGCGCCGTGACCTCTTCCAGGACCAAAGTCAGGATGAGACATACGATCAATGTAAGAATGATTTGCTTGACTACCATCAGATTTCTAAATTATTTACCAAGTAAACTGTTTCCGGTATGAGAGGTACTAAAAATGCAACATTGCAAATAAGAGAGATCAGAAAACCATTCATCTTTCTGTCTCTTAAACTGAACTGCCAGACAAAGCCTTCAGCCACAACAGCTGATGCAATAACAAATACCAGTGGAATTATATAAGAAATTGCGGAATCAACACTATATTCTCTAAAGCCGAAAGCAAAAAGCCCATAAACTATGAGCGAAAATGAGCAGACTGCGATATGGAGAAAAAACAATATCCAATGATCGATTTTCTTGCGAAGGCCAAACAGCCGTGACAGAAGCTGGCCATAAAGAAAAGGAAAAGCAATGAGCCAAAACATTGTAAAGTAGTCAATTATACTTTCAATAACTTCCATAACTGTTCATCCCCCCACATAATAAAATCTGCCCGGTAAACTACCGGACAGATTTATTATATATCATCTGTAAAAAGTTTTTTAGAATGCCACCGGGTACTATCTTTCCATTGTTTCAAGAGGTATCGCTTTATCGGTTCATCGGTCCATACCTGAACTTCAATATAGCGTTCCGGACCATGTGCTCCGTCATCATTCCAGTCCTGCGGCAGGCCGTAACGGTCGATGATGTCCAGTATCTCTTCGTATGTATAAACCTTTTTTCTGTACTCTTTTCCGTCCTTTATTCGCGGGCTGAATGCCGGCATGGAATCACCGTAAGTAAACGAGATCTTGCGGGTGTCAAACTCCTCTATGGGGATCTTGATAACACCGGGATCTTCGAACCACGTGCTAAGCCAGGGACTGTGTTCCACAACCAGATAATGCGGCGAAGGGATATCCATTATGATGCCCTTTTTCTCCGCTTCTTTACGGACTATTCTTTCGCAGTTCATGCGCTTGGAGATATATCCTGCATCTCTTTGGGCAGTCTGCGAAGACGGCCTGTCGAGCTTTATCTTCTCGAGGACCGAAAACGCCTCATCCTTCGGAAGCGCAGTAAGGCTCTTAAAAGGTCCCGACCGTTTGTCGAAATAATGATATAGATACAAAATCTTTCTCCTGCTCATCATCTTTACATGATGTGATGACACACTCAATTGTTGTCACGCTACACATGGAATCTCCGTTGAAACTCTGCAGCCACTTCTCTTCCGCGGAATATTATGGCACCGGCAAAGAGAATGACGCTGACCATCAGGCAGATTGCCCACGCAAGAGGCATTTGACTCCTCACAAAGTAAAAGATGAAACCTGACACGATTCCTATGAACACGCCCGAGAGAAGATATGACATCACATTACCGTTTTTATCTATCAGTGCAAGCACGAAATTTGTTGTAATTGTAGCCGCCAGCACAATCGGCACCACCAGATCGATCGTAATCTTCATAAGCCCGAAAAAATATGCAGTAACACACCATGTCGCGATCGTAATCAACACCAGCATAGTCACTTTGCTTGCCGAACCGGTTCCCGGTTTAAACTGCCGCATGATTCCAAACTCAAACACCATAAGCCATATGGCCAAGAGCAAACTCCAGTGCAGATCCTGATATCCCGGTAAACGGAGACCGATCAAAAAATCAAGGCCAATGCCGACGATCAGCAATCCCCAGGAGATAGACAGATGAAGCTTGTAAAAGAGAGAACGTTTCTTCTGCGCTTCAAACTTAGGATAACAGGGATCATCGCCGATACCGGTCAACTTGCTCTGGCACAGCGGGCATTTGACAAGATTCCCTCCGATCCCGACCTTGCAATAAGGGCATTTTCTCATTTGATCACCTCCGTCGCACATATGGTGATATCCACTCCGGATGCGGAAAGAAACCTCACAAAATTCTTCACCACACCTGTATTCATATATGCCGAGGAAACCCCGAGGGTCAGATGTTCCCCATAGCCAAACATGGTGGAAAAGATAGTGTTGGTACTGCAGAAGCCGCTGTAATTCTCAATCCGTTCACCTAGTGATCTGGGCGGTTTTTGGACACCCATATTGGAGAAGGTCATAGACACCTTTTTGCCGGCTTTTTTTGTAAAATGCCTTACTACCCATTGCTTGATAAATAACGGCACACCCCTTACAAAAGCAACGTACTCCATGGTCTCGAAACTGTCCATCTGCTTTTTTATATTTTCTTCGGTCAGCTGACTCTTAAATGATGTGTCAAATTCACGAGCCAGTTCTTCCAATGTTATCTCACGGTCAAATACATGCGTCACGTTCACACTGTTAAAAAAGTTGCGTGCTGTCTTAGACGGATAATAATTCCTGAGATTTACGGGCAGGGAAATGGTTACCGGAAGATGGCGCTTGCGTGGCGGCATTTCATCGCGGATTGCAAGCATCCACAGTGCCCCCAGATAGCTGGTCAGCGAAACTCCCAATTCTTTTGCTCTCGGAAGGATCTGTGAGGAAGGCATATGGATCTCAAAAAACTGCAGTTGATTATAAGGAAGTTTCAGCCCTCCAATATGATAGGCCTTATCTCGTGCAGGTCCGTGGGAAAGATTCATGTTCCCGAAAAAATGCCTGTAGCTATCCTGGCTCAAGTCACCTTCGGAGGCCCCGGAGTGAACGGTTACATCAGCTAATTCATCCGGATACTTCCTCCTGAGATAATCAAGCACGATGATATTCAAAAATTCCATTCCGCCTGTTCCGTCTGCCAAAACATGAGAGATATCCAGATTGATCCTGTTTCCGAAATAAGTCACCTGATAGTGAAGCATGGTCTTTGAAGGAATGTAAAGAAGCGGACAGATCCGGTCATCCTCTTTTTTAACCACCGGCATAATGTCGGTATCCTCCATATAATGCCAGAATAAACCGCGCCTGATCCTCACCTGAACCTGTGGACGGTCTTCGATTGCCGAGATTACAGCCTGTTGCAGAAGTTCCGGATCGACATCCTCCTTCAATGTACAGCTGAGACGGAAAGAGCGGGTATCCCGCTTTCCGATCGTGGCCAGGAAAACTTTGGCCACATTGTCGATCCTGTACCAATTAGTGCTTCCCATAGATTGAATCTGACACATGCGCTGACAGCCGTTCCATAGCCTCGCGCGCTATGGAGCAGGGGATCTGCTGATACACGTGCCAACCTTTCTCTTCAATGTCAAGTTCAGCCGTCCCTCCGGCTTCATCTATCCTATGCTTGAGCCGGATACTGTCGTCTAATAAAATACCGTTTCTTCCAGCCATAATATAGACAGGCGGGAAATGCTCAAAACTCCCGAATAACGGACTGAAAACCGCATCTTCCGGATTTCCGTCTCCCATATATGCTTTGGCGGAATTTAACACAAACTCTTTCGAAAGGACCGGATCGATGTCCTTGTAGGTTTCATAGGACTCCGCCGTTCCGGTCATATCTGTCCAAGGGCTGAACAAAAGAAGCTCCCGTGGTACAGGCTTTCCTTCGGCAAGCAGCCTCTGGGTCAGGCAGAGCGCCATGTTTCCGCCAGCCGAATCTCCCGCTAAGAATATGTGATCCGCATCCGCAATGTTTTCGACAAGATATTTCCACACGGCATTCACATCCTCTGCTGCAGCAGGATACGGATGCTCCGGCGCCAACCGGTATGCGAATGAGTAGACCGTGAATCCTGTTGCCATAGCAAGTTTTACAGAGAGATTTCCGGCGTAGTCAAGCCCGCCGCTGATATATCCGCCGCCGTGGCAGTAGAGGATCACGTAGCCGGGAATGTGCAAAGAAACGGGTCTGAACTCCTCACATCGGATCTTGCCGATACGGAATACCCTGTTCTCAATATCGCCTTTGGGAGTCGCAAGACGGCCTGCCCAATTGGCAACTTTACGATGGCGCTTGATCTCCGCTTCCGTACTTGCCTTTCCGGTCATAAAATGTGCAGCCTTCAAAGCTTTGACCACTGCTTTTTCCATTAATGCTGCTGTTTCCCCTTTTCATAGTTCTTTAAATACCATAATACCATTGCTTTCTATCAAGCCAAAAGATGAGCAAACCAAATCAGTTGTAGCTGAAGCATGCCCAAATGATATAGATACAAAATCTTTCTCCTGAATACTGAGCAGAAGTGATCAGAGCTTGTATTTACTGCAGATATCAGGATAGAACTCTTTTAAGAGCGCGTTCCATTGCTTGGCGGTCTTTCCGACATTGATGTAATAGCCGATATAACCTGCTATGCCGGCAGTTGCAAATAAACCAAACATACTGATAAGACCAAGGACGAGATTGTCATCGATTATCGCGCTAATTCCCATTATCAAACCAAAGACCCCAATAACGGAAGCAAGGATAATAGCTGGCATTTTCTGTTTCTTCTTTTTCTCGCTCAGAATGCCATATGCCTGAGCTATCTGTTCTTCTTTGTATTCTTTCTTGCGAAGCGCACTTTCTAATTGAACACTGATACTGTAAACAGGAATCTCAACAATCTGCATGACAGGTTATCCCCCTTTGTATTTGATATGTCTCAATATAACATCTTTTCTGTTACGATAGCCAGTCATCTGTACTTAAATATATAAAGCCCCGGGTTATCGGGGCTTTCAAACACTTTACAAATACTCGTACTCTTAGCGTGATTATTAAGTCTGTTGGAAGTCGAAAACCAGGACGCTGCCGTCAAATACCGCGTAGTAAACGTTGCATGCCATGAAGTTGTCCTTATTGAACTGGTTGCATGTGTACCACGGGCCTTTGCCGAGTGATGAACCGTCGACCTTGCCGAATTCGAATTCAGGTTCTTCTGTCTCTTCCCATTCGTAAGCGGCCATGAGCCTGTCTGCTTCCTCTTCTGTTAAATAAATTATGCCTCGGTATCTGTATTCAGTAGGGCCTATTGAGAATCCGCCCCAGTCGAAATAGACTTCTTCGATCTCGAACTTGTCGTATTCTTTGATCTCCGGGAGATATTTCCCGAATAATTTATCCGTCTCCACAAGGTTGATGACTGTATCGGGTTCTCTCTGACTGCTGCCTGTTACGTCACGTGAGTTTCTTGAACGTATAAGCGAGCAAGAAGAAAGCGTTGCTGCTCCCACTGCAAACATGAGCGCAACAGCAATGCCCTTTAATGCAATGTTTGTTTTTTTCATGGTCATTGATCTATCCTTTCCAAACAGTTATTCCGGCCACATAATATATCATTTTGTGGCGTAGTATCCTTTTATGCGGCCTACTGCCACGATATTGCCTGTGTTTACTTCTGCACCTGTATAAAATATCAATTTTAATTTATATTATATGATATAATTATATTGTCTTGTTTCAAACCGGATTCGGCAATTTTTCTAAAGGGCTGCGCATCAATATGAAAGATTCAGTGTCTGCAAAGAGCAAAAAGAATACCCCGGCAATAACCCTGAAGGCGAATGCCTTTGACGAAGATGTTCAGAGAAGCCTGCAGTCAGGACTTAATGCACACCTTACAAAACCGATCAAGCCGGAACTGCTTTTCAAGACACCCGAAATGTACTTGCGATAAGGAGACAGATGCCATATGACAAATCCGTTTGAATCATTATTCAAAGACGGCAAAAGAACCATTCTGGTCGCAGATGATGAGTTTATCAACAGAGAGATATTGTCTGAGATGCTTAAGGATGAATACGATATCCTGTTTGCCGAAGACGGTGAGCAGGCATATGAGATCATTAAATCCAACAGCAAGACGATATCGCTTATACTGCTGGATCTTATAATGCCGAAGATGGGCGGACTTGAGCTTCTGTCCGCAATAAAGAACAGAGATGAGTTTTCCGGTATTCCGGTCATCGTACTTACCACCGATCAGGAATCGGAGATCGTAAGTCTTAATACCGGTGCATCAGATTTTCTCCCGAAACCTTATCCGAGGTCGGGTGTTGTTAAGGCAAGGATACGAAGGGCAATCGAGCTTTCGGAAGACCGCAAGATCATCAGTGATACGCAAAATGACATAATTACCGGTCTTTATAACGGAGATTATTTTTACGAATATTCAGAAATTTTCGACAAGTATCATCCGGATGCGGAAATGGATGCAGCCGTTCTGGGAATCAATAATTATCATTTGCTTCTTGAGCGCTATGGGAAAGAGAAATGCATTGAATTGCTTTCTCTTATTGCGGACGAACTTAAGAAACAGTATCCTGCCGGTAATGTAATCCTCTGCCACAAGGAAATGGATACATTTTTCATGTACTGTCATCATTTGTCTGATCATGAAGCAAAACTTCAGAATATAAGCCATTCTATCGACCTGGTGTTCAGCGGAGTCAAGCTCAAGATGGGAATTTACGAATGCGTTGATAAGAAGATCGATCTCCGGAACAGGTTCGTAAGAGCACGCATGGCTTATAACAAACTGCAGGGAAATTACCATGATGAAATAGCTGTTTTTGATGATGAGATCTTAAAGAAGATCTTGTTTGAAGAGCAGCTGTGTTCTGATTTTAAGACTGCAATAAGTGAAGAGCAGTTTACGGTCTTTTTCCAGCCAAAGTTCGATATCACCGGTGACGAGCCTGTCATTGCGGGAGCCGAGGCTCTTATCAGATGGTGCCATCCCTCGCTTGATCTCATCTCTCCGGGGCTGTTCATCCCGTTGTTCGAGAATAACGGCCTGATATATGAATTAGATGATTACGTATGGCACAAGACCGCTGCCAAGATAAAAGAATGGAGAGGAAAGTTCGAAAAGAAGATCCCGGTCTCCGTGAACATCTCCAGAGCTGAGATGTATGATCCGAATCTTGCAAACAGGCTTGTCAATATCGTCAACGAAAACGGTATTGAAGTATCTGATCTCCATTTGGAGATCACAGAATCCGCATATGTAAGTGATTCGAACATGATCATCGACCGTGTTGAAGATCTGCGGAAGAAAGGTTTCTTCATTGAGATGGATGATTTCGGTTCGGGTTATTCATCACTTAATATGATCGGCGAACTTCCGATCGATGCTCTGAAACTCGACATGCTCTTTATCAGAAGCGCATTTAAAAAGCATATGAAGATGCTCGATATCGTTATCGACATTGCCGAATGTCTCGGTGTTCCTGCGATCGCTGAGGGCGTTGAGACAGAGGAACAGTATCTCAAACTGAAGGACGCCGGATGTGCGCTCATCCAGGGATACTATTTCTCAAAGCCGGTTCCCGGTGACGAGTTCGAGAAATTCCTTATGTAAAGGAGACTTAGGATGCCGACCATAGATGATCTTAAGAATTACGGTGCAAATACAGATGAGGCACTCACAAGACTGATGGGAAATGAGTCTTTTTATCTGATGCTCATCCCTAAGATATTTGATGACAAGAACTTCGATGCATTGTCACAAGGGATCAAAGAGGGCAACCTCGATAAGGCTTTTGAAGCAGCACACAGCCTTAAGGGTGTCCTGGGCAATCTTGAACTGACACCGATCCTTAAGCCGGTGGTGGAGATAACCGAGCTACTGCGCAATAGAGAGCAGGTGGATTACACGCCATATCTTGACGAGATATTTAAGCAGAAAGAACTGCTGGAAAACCTGTTTACATAGTTTTTAATCCGTTTCTCCTGATATCATCCAATTCTTCTGCACTGAGGCACCCACACTGATAAATAATCATTCAAAAAAACCTCGGTTTTCTCCGTGGCTTGCCTGAGTTTTGCGCTTTTCAAATCGCGCGAAAGTTTTATAATTCTCGAAGCTTGATAATAGGTGGGTGTTTATGAGACATAAGAAAACAATAGCAGCAACTTTGGCTTTGACCATGCTGCTTCCTGTATTCAGCCTGTGCGGCTGCAAATCAAAGACAGCAAAAACTAAGATTTATTCTGCGGACACACCGTGGTATAAGGCTGATTATTCCGACATAGTTGCACATGAAGGCAGCCAGTCTGACATGATATATGCGGGTAGAAGCAACGGTAATTATGTGTTTGTCAAAAACATCGATTATCCAATCCCGGATAAGACAGGTATGGAAGAGAGCTTTTCGAATGAATTCTATGATTCAAGGCTTATTATCTGCGATGGAGATCTTGTTCCTGTAAAGCAGATCGAACTTAATGAGCTTCTCTATAAAAACGGACACAAGGAACTTGAAAATGGCTATTTTTATTCCTCTTGGGGATACACGACCGATGAGAAGATCGTTATCTGCGGAGATTATATTTCACTTAGTCAATATGAAAGCTGGACATTGTCCATTGACCCTGTGAGTTTTGAAGTATCTGTTGAATCAATAGAATACGAGGATCCGATTGCAGAAAAATACGGCGATTCAGATGTTTTCGGCATGCAGCACCAGATGGATAACGGCAAGATTTTCAGTGTCGGATCACTGATAAAAGGTGATACCTGCACTGTTGCCATCGCTCTTTATGACAACAAAGGAAAAGCCCATATTACTGAAGTATCTAGCTTTTATCCTTCCGTAAATGCATATGAGGTCTATGATCCGATAATGACAGACAACGATCATGCCATAGCTAAGCTTAAGACCTATGGCACGGAAGATGATTACTGGATCGAAATGGATTTTGCCGGAGGCGTTGTATCTGCTTATAAAGAAGACATGTCTTATCTCGATTCGACAAATCTTGAGAACATTGTCTATTCACCCTCCGCAGGATGCTTTTCAATGAGTGATGCCGGCATCTTTAAGATTGATACGGCAGAAAGATCTTCAAAGCAGGTATTCTCGTTTGACTGGTGCAATATCGACAGCAGTATTATAGACAGCCTGAAGGTTCTTGCCTTTTCGGATGACAGCGTTGTTTTGTATGGAACGAAAATAGTTATTGAAGCTGATAACGCAGTCCGTTATGACAACTCACTGATAAAGCTCAGCAAGTGTGATACGAATCCGAATGCAGGCAAAAAGATAATAACAATAGCCTGCCTTGATGATATCGATCCGGCAATAGCCAAGGCTGTTTGTGATTTCAATGAGACAAACAAGGATTATTTTCTCACCATCAGCAATCAATATAATGCCGGGAATTACGGAGTGATCTCATCCAAATCAGTCGTAGCTGAAGCTGACAGAAGTCTTGAGATGGAGATAGCCGGCAGGTTCCAAAACGAATTCGATCCTGCGATCAACGACTTTTATCTTGGAGCAGAGAGTGCGATGAGCAACGCTCTCCTTGTAGATCTTATGGCGGGCGAAGGACCGGACATCATCCTTGACGGCGCATCCTATAATCAGCTTTACAACGGTGATTATCTTGCCGACATGAGTTCTTATCTTGCGAATTCTGATGTCAGATTACTTGAAAACATCGAAAAGCTTTCTAAAACAGACGGAAAGCTTTACCAGATACCGTTGACATTTACGGTATCCGGAATTGAAGTTTCCCCTGATGCGGTAACTCCGGGCCAGAAAGGTTTTACTTTTAAACAGTATGCCGACTATGTATCAGGTCCGTGCAACGGAACTGATCCCATGATGATGACCAAACTTGATTTCCTTACATCGGTCATAAGGACTCAGCCCGGACTTTTTATCAATGGCGGAAAGGTTGATTTCAATAACGAAGCATTTAAGGAAGCATGTGAATATGCCAATACATGCGTTTTCAATCCGCCCGAACCTGAAAAGGCTTATGCTGAACTCGATAAGATAAAAGGCGGCTACAAAACCATAGGAAACTTCACGGAAATGGTATTTTCGACAACGATCCTTCAGGGCAATTCTTTTGTCGGAACTCCGTCATCTGACGGAAGCGGGCCTGTGGCAAACATCAAGTGTTCTGCCGCGATAACTGCACAGAGCATTTATAAAGACGGATGCTGGCAATTTATCGAATATCTTCTGTCTGACAACGTGCTTTCAAATGTTTCCGGCGGCATTCCAGTAACCGGTTCCGCATTTGATGCCACATGCAGATCAGGACTTGAAGACTACGAAGGTTACTATAATGCCTGGAGTGAAGGTGACAGGGCAAAACTGGGCCTTATTGCTCCTAACAAATCTATGACGGATATCTACCGCAATATAGTTTATTCCGCCGACAGGAAAAACATGACGGATTCATCTGTGATGATAATCATGAGAGAAGAAGTTCAAGCATATTTCGCAGGAGATAAAACGCTTGATGAAGTAATAGTTATCATTAACAGCCGCGCGAGAACCTATTACAGTGAACGCGGCTGAGTAATCATATACATTTCCGTGAAAACAGAAAACTGCAGGTGGATATCATTGGAAATATGTGGATAATTGAAGCTAAAAATAATAGTACTAAGAGGACTAACTAATGATATCCATTTACAAGAAATATCACATCGCATACTGGTGCATCGGAATCTTAGAGATCATAGGCATGGTCATAGCGGACCTTATATTATGCAAACACAACTGGTATCCTGCGATCCCGGTAACGGCCGTGACGATTGTGCTGGTCCTGGTTGATGCATTTATCTTTACCAGGCTTACATCGAAAAAATTCTCTGATGAAGTATTTCCCCTCTTCTACAATTGTCAGGTTCATAAGTTTATTGATGAGACGAACAGGCTTTTCGAGAAAAAGGCAAAAGGCCCTGTTCTATCGATGTACAATTCAATAGTTGCCAGAGGTTACGGTTCCATTGATGATTACGATTCGGTCTACGAGTGCTGCCAAAATATCAAGACAAAAGGCTATAAGTCTGAATATCACAGATTGATGATCGAGTACTACCTGAAGAATGATCAGCTCGACAAGGCTCAGGAAGAGATGGACGCGCTTCGTAAACTCATACAGAAGATGAAGAATCCGAAGTATATAGAAGGCTGCGAGACCTCTATTAAGAATGCGGAATTCTACATGAGGATACAGCAGGGCAACTACGAAGGCGCGGAAGAGCATTATCAGAAACAGTTGGACACCATCAAGCCGCTTTATCCTATAACTGAGGCAAGTTATTCGCATGCTTTGGGAAAACTGCTTGTCTTAAAGGGCGAACCTGAAAGAGCAAGAAAATACCTTCAGACTGCAGTCGATCTCGGCGGCGACACAAAGTATAAGAAGTTTGCTGAAGAACTGCTCGCAAAACTTGACGCTGATAAAGAGATTACACTGCCTTAGTCCCGGTTATCAGGTCTCTGCCTGTGATACACTTAAATAGTCAGCAGTCGCGTGAGCTATGAATGTGTTTGTGGGGTGAACGGATTTGAGAGTTTATAAAGAACCGACTTGGCAGCTGGAGACAACCGGTGGGGAAGGGAATGTTACTCTGTTCGGAGTGAACATTTTCGAGCATGAATGGACCGATACCGGCAAGAAGGCGAAAATAGTTAATCCTTCGGATGAATCAGTTGCTTATCTTCCGGTAAACGCAGTTGTTATTGACGGGAAGGAATGCGAATTCGTTTGCGAAGAGCAAAGTAACTGCGTGTATAATTTTTATATCTATAGATATTAGGAAATAACCGGCATTTGCACACGTTGAGGTGCTGTTTTATGTTGTGTTACCAAGTGGCGATTCCAAATACTTCTATTTATAATCTTCCGACACGTGTATCACATAGAAAAAACCGTTGTCAGATTTGACTTTCTTGTAGCCGACGATCCAGTCATGGGAATCATCGACTTTGATCCTGACGCCTTTATCAAATGTATGAAGCATGTCGTAGTACTCGCTTCCCTGTGAGCCTTCGCTGTAGCGCTCTACAAACGCATTGTAGATTTCCAGAGCTCTATCACGATCGTGGATCCTCATCTTCATTGTAAACTCGATTGCACCGGAGGATTCGGTCCCGTCTATATTAAAACTTGCGATGTGATCGATCTTCTCGTCCGGAAGGATCAGGTCATAGAACATGAATAAGCTGTTGCTGCTGGATTCTTTGTTGGTATGTGCGGGGTGCTTGAGTTCCTTATCGAAAGACTTAATATCAGAACTGTTATATGTGTGTGCGATACGGTGATAATACTCATATTCGGCAATGATATCTTCAGTCGTCATATCTTGAATAATATAGTAGCTGTCCATGCCTTTATAGCCGCCGCCTTCATAATAGGCTCTGCCTTGGGTTTCTCTCGTTGTTGTAGTAGGAACATCACTGTAGGAACTGCTCTCAGTCTCCTCGTCGTCATCATATTCTTCCCAGACATCTGAGTTTGACGGAGCTTTATAATTCAGCACACGTGCCACAAGCACGAAAATACCTGCTATTACTGTTAACGCGACTGCTCCTGCCGCAACACCGATCCATACTTTCTTGGCCATATTTTCCGCACCTTCTTTTTCCTAAAAGGATCAACTACCTTATATACAACCAATGAGACTGAATTGTTGCATAGTGCCGGTAAGATCAGCAAAGGAATTATATCATGACAGCTGCTGGCGGGATCAAGTGATCCCGCTTTTCTTGCCGCCCGGAAAAATTCTTGTAACGAAATTGATTCTCCTCCGTCTAACACATGAATAAGAAATTTGGAGGGTTTATATTATGAATACTTTTTTTGGTACAATTTGGCACCGTATCGCTGTAGCTAATAAAGAGCAGCTCATATGGTTTGGTGCGGTCGTTATAATCATGATCGTACTCGCAGTGCTCCACCACAAGTGGAAGGGCGATAGCAGGAAGATACGCCTGTG
>JAEEGJ010005088.1_pt1 | contig 42358 bp, 34 predicted proteins | sample 8958761 | NCBI WGS metagenome assembly JAEEGJ01 (sample SAMN16246546, study PRJNA631951) | gut metagenome | biome: gut microbiome; feature: rumen; material: RS-attached | host: Bos | place: Iran: Karaj | collected 2018-10
TTTGCCTTTTTTGAATCTTAAAGTAAATATTGAGGGTGGTAAGATATGGTTGTTCAAAGTAATTGTTCCTTACTTCATAACACCCTCCTTAAGACACTGACACCCCCTCGTCAGTGTCTTTTATTTTCTAGGAAATAAATAAAAATTGTTGGTAAAAATAGCTATAAAACCCATTAAACAAAAATGTTTTCTTATTGATTATATAAAAATATGGTTGTAAAATAGTTTTAAACATTAGTTGCGGAGGCTTTTAGCGTCTGCAAAACAGGAGGTCACAATCATGAAGAAATGTCCCGATTGCGGTATGGTCATTGCCAATCAGGCTATCAGATGCCCTAAATGTAAGTATACATTCACATCAGCAGACGAGAGTGCAGGCGCAAGTGACGCCGCAGTAGTTACTCCCCAGGCAGCAGCTGTTTCAGCAGCAGCTACAGGCAAGTCCGATAAGGTTGCCGGTATTATGCCTATGATCGAAGTAAATAAGGACAACGTTGATACTCTTTATGAACAGCTCAAGGCTGCTATCGTTAAGAGAAAGACCGAATTCGATCACTTCATCGATTTCCTCGAGAACAGAACATCCTGGCTCACAGCACCTGCAGAGGTTAAGGGTTCTCTCGCTTGCGAGAAGGGTCTCCTTATCAGAAGCGTTTCTGTAGCTAAGCAGCTCTTAAGAATCAAGGATACGATCATGCCTCAGCTTGACGAAGAGTCCGCTATCATCATCGCTCTCTTCCACGAAGTTGGTAAGGTTGGTATCGAAGGCAAGCCTCTCTTCATCCAGGAAGAGACAAGTTCACTGGGCGCTACATCCACATTAGGTCTCTCTTTCAGCAGCAGACTTTCAGGAGCATCATCCAGCTCCAATCCTACATACTCCATCAACAATAAGCTCGTTCACATGAACGTTGGCGTCAGATCCCTCTTCCTCGTTTCACAGTACATGCTGCTCTCAGACGACGAAGCTCAGGCTATCAGTTACGCTTCAGACGTTGAGCTCTTGGGCGGCAAGCTCTCACCTTATACACTTCTCCTCTCCACAGCTCTTCAGATGCAGAAGACGATCTATGAGGATTCCGATGTTGTATCAGGCTACAGCTTCACAGTAATCAATCCTTAATTGATTCCGTTAATTGAAACTCAAAGGGCTGTCTCAATTTGAGACAGCCTCTTTTTTGCAATCGAAAAGAGCTGCTGTTACGGCAGCTCTTCTCTTCTTGTGTGCTTCTATCCCTGATAAGGTTTGATTGGTATTTTATGCAGGAGTTACGAGTGTCATGATCGCCTTATAAGTCCAGCGGAAATCATTCTGATCGTAGTATTCGTTAAGAAGAGGTACGAAATCAACTCTGATCGTTCTTCCTGATTGATCCTTGAAATCGATGTGATCTACTTCATCACACTCAACCGGTGTTACGATGTCACCTGCCTTGATGGTGACCTTCTCGGAAGTTGCCTTGCCGCCTGCTACAACGTAGCCTTCCATATCCTTTGTGGCCTTAACCTTTACCCATGCAGCCAATTCGAGTTTTGTATCAGCAATTACCGTCTCTCCGTTTTGATCTACCTTGAAGTTCCTTGAAACTGAAACAATCTCATTATTTCCGTGTAATTCATAACAAGAAAATGACTTTGTGTTTTTCATCCAACGGATAAGAAGTCCATCTTCTGCGCCGTTAGATCTTACTCCCTTGCCATCTACAACGAAGTAATAAAGCGTTGTTTTATTACCCTTTGAAGCATTGAGGTAGATATATGTTACTCCGTTATCTTTGAACAGATATGCTCTGTTAAGTGCTAGCTTTTCGGCACTGTTGTCTACAGGCAGGATATAACTCTCTGTATTGTATGTAATTTTTACAAACTGATTGCCGTAGTTTTCGATGTAGAAATCACCATATTTTCCGCTGGCCCAAAGTGAACGGTACTGATCAGCATAATTGAATTCATAGACAGCGCCTTCATCCAGGAACCTGACCTGCGGTTTCGCATATACAGGACTTACCATGCTGTTTACAGCCTTGAAGATCCAGCGGTAATCATTCTGATCGTAGTATGTGCAGCATTCATTGGTGAAATCTACTCTTACGATATCAGTTCCGTACTTGAAGTCGATATATTCAACTTCGTTAAGAGCCTTGGGCTCAACAGGTTCACCAGAATAGATAGTTACCTTTTCAGAAGTTACCTTGCCGTCTCTGACAATGTAACCTGTCATCGTCTTCTTTGCGTATACCTTGTCTGTACCCAGATAGCTATAATTATCAGCAGGGACCGGCCTGCCGCTGTCGGAAACTCTAAACATTCTTTCTGCTAAAACGTTTCCTGAAGATGGGCCGCCGTCATAGCCCTTGAAGGACTTTGTGTTTGAGAAGATCGAGAGGCAGAAATCCTTAACAACACTTCCGTTCTTAACATAAGTATCCGATACTTCATAGATATTGAGCTCGTTATTCATGCATCCTCTTACTACCTCAATATAGATAAATGTTTTTCCGTTATTCTTGAACAGATAAACATCGCTCCACTTGACTGAGGAAACACTTCCTATGAAAGCATGGCCGTTATAGCGGAATTCAACATCGGAATTATCCGTATGATTTACAGAGATATTTCCGAAGATGCCGGATGCACTGAAATTTCCGTTTTTGTTCTCAATAAGCTTTATAACTTCGCCTTCCTTAATATTGTTCAATGAAGGCTTAACATTTGTATCTGCCTTTGTCGGAACGGGAGAAGGTGTGGCTGTAGCTGTAGGTGCAGCGGTGGTCTCTTTTGTGGGAGCGGGATCTGTTTCGTTGATCTCTCCACTCTTAGAGGGTTCGCTGGTCTCTTCAGGTGTATTCTCAGTTTCCTCTGTCTCGTTTGTGAATACATCAGGAACGGATACATTGGAAGGTTCAATAATATCATCAGGATTCGTCTGATTTACTGCGATTCCGGATGCGAGAGCCTCTACTTCCTCGCCATTGATAACTACGGTTCCGATCGGCTTACCGTCTGCTGTCTTGATCTCAGCGGTACAGCCGGATGCTGTAAGAGCGATGGTTCCGGCAAGAACTGCAGTTGCGAGAGCAGAAGCCTTAAAGCTACTTTTGATTTCGTTTGTTCCCTTCCTTATAGGTTTTGTTATAAGTTTCATATTAGTTTCCTCCGAATAATTTGAGCTGTTCTACCGGTGTAGAGTCTACATGTGTAGAACAACCTTACGAGCGTCATTCTACATTTGTAGAAAGCGGATGTCAATAGTTTTTTCTACATTTGTAGAATGTTTTTCGAAATCTTTTCCAGGGCGCGAAAAAGGGGAGCTTAAAGCTCCCCTGAAAGTACTGAAATCATTATGTTTGCGTTATGCAGGTTCGAACCAGTCCACTATGGCATTGTAGACCCAGCGGTAGTTATTGCTGTCGTAGAATCTGTCTTTCTGGTCTTTGAAGTTTACCTGGAGCACTGTGCCGTCTTCTTTTTGAATTATGATAACGTCCTTTTCATCTGTTTTTACCGGAGTTACTTTCTCACCTACATATATGTAGATTAAATGGTTTTTATAGATGGTGCCGTTTATCATCAGATAGCCGCACAGATTAACCTTGCTCTTTAAAGGCATCTTCACATTGAAGCATGTAAACATCAGGTAGGTATCAGGTGCCGGCATTCCTGTTGTTTTGGACATCGAGTAATGTCTCCTCACATCAACGACCGCATTTTCCCCGTAGTTTTCGATTATCCAGAAGGTTCTGGGATTATCGACTGCTCTTTCGAATGTGGCGTTATTAACCGCACCTTTGAAGAAAATACCGTGATCAAAGACATTGAATGCACAGATCTGGTTTCCGCCTTCAACGTAGAACTGAATAAAGATGTTCGCCTTGCCGTAATCTTTCAGCAGGTAGATTCCTCCGGTGCTCGTTGAAGGAATTGCATATTCAAATGACTTATCCTTAATAGTGAAGCGCACCACTTTCTCCGGGAGAATCTGGCATATGATATATCCGAAAGCTCCTGAAACAGTAAAAGTGGAATCGTTGCTCTCGTTCACAAACGGAATGACCGTAAAATCCTTTATCTTGCTTATCGAAAGCAGCTTATCCTCTGCAGGTACCGTTGTCTCAACAGGTGTTGTGGTCTCAGAAGCAGTAGCAGCCGTTGTCTCTTCCGTCGTCTCTGTTGTCTCGGAAACAGCCGGGTCATCCGAGATATTTGAAGGGATCTTGGTTCCGCCGGAAGTCTTCTGGCCATTCAGGATCTCAATAGCCTTATCAGGACCGACTTTGCCGGTTATCACTTCTGATTCGCGGCTTCTGAAAAATTCTGTATATTCATCCTTTGTGACACTCTTGCCGTCTATTGAAAACGAAGTTCCCTCAAAATAGCCGTCTGCTTTAGGCTTTGCACCTGTCATAAGATCATTCATGGAATAGAGCTTGGCTTCAGCGAGCTCACCCTGGGTCAATACAACATGATGAATAATAAAGTCTTCAAAAGGAACGTAGTGATAAGACTCGCTCGAATCCATATAAACGCCGTCCTCAAAGACAGGCAGAACCTTACCGTTTCTGAATGTATAAAGACTTACCAGATCGTTCGCACCCTCTGTCGGTCTTTCCATAACAAGCTCCGGGATCAGGTCATCATCAACATAGATAAATGCATACTTATAAAACAGCTTGTTGCCCTGATTGTCATATCCGGTCTTTCTGATCAGTTCAATATACGGATCGATAAATGCGGCACTCCATCTCCTGGAGTTTGTTGTCTCGGCTGTGGTCTCGGACGGTTCAGATTCTGTAGTCTCAGACGCAATAACAGCACTCTCTTCGGGCTCTGCGGGCTTCTCTCTTACCCACGGCTGGTGATCAATAGAAGATGCAGATACCAGAAGTGAGAAGACAAGCGTAACGCAGATGGAAGCTATCTGGATCTCTCTTGACGATATCTTATGGGACAGGAGATTCTTGATCCTCATCTTGGTCTCCATGCCTCCGAAGCTCAGGCCGCTGAAAGCAGTGCTCTGCATAAATGCGCCCTTGTTGTCGTCAGCCGCATGTCTTACTAAAGACTTACAGTATTCCTTTACCATCGAAAGGTTGAAATTGCTCGTGGTCTCTTCGTCAACGCGCATTTCGATATCTGCGCAGAGCATGAAGAAAGCGAGCCATACAAGCGGATTGAACCAGTGAATGCAAAGGACGATGTAGCTTAGAAGCTTTGTAAGTCCGTCCTTGTTCTTGATGTGCGTCCACTCGTGGTTAAGGACATATTCGCGCTCATCGTCATCCATGTTGATCGGGAAAAAGATCTTCGGATTGATGATACCTACGACAAAAGGCGAATCGATATCATTTGCCATGTAATACCTTCCGTCGAAGGAACGTGAACTCCATCTCGCCCTTGAATAAAAGATCGCATATCTTATTGCGGAGAAAATCAGCAAGCCAACCATAACGGTAAGCCAGATATAAGGAAGAATGGTCTTAAAGGTAACCTTCGGAGCCTGCTCTGTTACGGCGGGCGCAGGCACTTGCTCTGCAGTGCCGTTATCAATAACCGCAATGTCGGATTCAGGAGTCTGCTCTATGACCTCAGGCGTTGTATCGACTACCGCAATCTCTCTTAATCTCGTCTCCGGATCGTAGGTCGTGGGCTCTGCCGACACGGTCTTCGGCTGCACGAGCTTGCCGAAGTTTAGGATACTCGTAGGCGAATTGAAATTGAACGGCAGTACCAGCCTTAACGCAACAATGATCCAGAAAAGGATCATTACCCTCTTCGGGCATTTTTTGAAAATCAGTCTGAACAACAATACAACCAGTATGGCAATACTGCCGTACAGGCTCATCTCCAATACTTTGGAAAATATATAACTCATAACACTCTATCCCTGAAGCAGTTCCTTATTCTTCCGTATGCTGTTCGATCATGTCTATAAGACTCTGCGCGTCTTCCTTGCTCATCTTCTTACCGCCGCCCAAGAAGGCATTGACGAACATCGGCAGAGAACCCTTAAAGTTCTTCTCGACCAGCTCTTCACTTTGCTGCTGCTGCATTTCGTCTCTTCCGATAAGATATGTGATCGTGGACTTTTCGCTCTTGATAAAGCCCTTGTCCTGAAGTCTTTTGAGCATGGTATAGACGGTGGTCTTTTTCCAGCCGTGGATCATCTCACACATGGTGGATAACTCGCCTGAAGCGATCGGTGAATATTCCCAAATAATCTCCATTAACTTATATTCGCTGTCACCAATAGAAGTTTCTTTCATATGTATATTTCCCCTTGTACTATTTTTCATCATTCTACATGTGTAGAATTTAGATGTCAACTTCTTATTATCTTTTTTTTGTGTTACCTTACATTAAAGGAGGCTGCTTGCAATGAAGTATGACAACGACAGGCTCGGAGCGGCATTGAAGCTCTATCTTGGAACCGATCCTCTGCCGATGCACATGCCCGGCGGCAAGCGCAATCCTGACTTTGTGTCACAGGCTTTCATGCGCGACATCACCGAGATCGGCGGATTCGATAACCTCCATTCCCCTACAGGTATACTTAAGGACATGGAAGACTGCGCGGCTTCAATCTGGAAAGCCAGGAATGCGTTCATTTCCGTAAACGGATCTTCCGCGCTTATCCTCGCCGCCATCTGGAGCGCTGCGACTCTCTATCCGAACTCGAAGATCCTTACCGCGATGAACTGCCATCTGTCAGTCTGGAATGCAATAGAACTTACCGGCAGTTCAATAGTTCCTCTGATGCCCGCATTCGACATAGGACTTCCTTTCGCAGGGCACGTATCACCTTCAGACATCGAGAGATACCTTGCCAGAGACCCGTCCCTTAAGATAGTTGTCGTAACGTCTCCCACTTATGAAGGCGTTATCTCGGACATGGACGAGATCTTCAGGATAACAAGAAAATACGACGCCCTCCTCATCACCGACAGCGCGCACGGCGCACATCTCGGACTGGACGATAAATTCTTCGGTCCTGATTCCAAGGGCGACATCGTAATAAAGAGCCTTCACAAGACATTGTCTTCTCCTACGCAGACAGCCGTAATGCTCCTTAACGAAGGGTGCCCCATAGAAGAATCCCTTATCAGAAGAGGGCTTGATATTTTCGAGACCTCCTCGCCTTCCTACATACTCTTAGGCGGCGTATCGAAGTGCCTTTCGAGTCTTTATTCGAAAGGACCTGAGATCTTAAAGCCGTGGGAAGAAGCCATATCTTATGCGGAAGAGAACTTAAGAGGCCTTCGTAATTTCAGGCTCTGGGAAGCACCCGTGAGGGAGAGGTCCAAGTTCGTAATAATGGGCTATGGGGATTTCCTTTTCGACCAGCTCAGAGGAACATTCAACATCGAATGCGAAGCGAGCTTCCCTTCCCACATGATCGCAATGACAGGCATAGGCGACACGATCGATTCCTTAAAGCGTTTCTGCGATGCGGTCAGGGCGGTCGATGACGCTGTGGACAGCCCTTATGCCGAATCGAAGTTTATCTCAAGGCCCTACCCGAGATTTGCAATGACTCTCAGGGAAGCGGCACAGTCAAGGCTCCGCTGCGTTGAGCTCGAACCCGAATTCTGTATCGGAAGGCCTTCCGGCGAATTCATCTACGGCTTCCCGCCCGGAATACCGATCCTGATGCCCGGCGAGATCATTACAGAAGATACTGTAAAGGTCCTCACGAGGGGCGATATCCATCTTCATATGGGCGGCGGCAGGAACTATATGGGACTGATACCCGTTCTGCCTTGACTGTTATAAACCATCAAAGTATAATTCGTGTATTAAAACGAGGGAGATTAATACTATGACAAGAATCGTTACAGTTGAGACAAGAGATCTCGAGAAGTCAGCTAAGGAAGGCGGATGCGGCGAGTGCCAGACATCTTGCCAGTCTGCATGCAAGACATCCTGCGGTGTTGCTAACCAGCCTTGCGAGCAGCTCAACAAATAAGCTGAAATTATCTTAAAGCCTTAAGGTCTCATTTTATGTGGGACCTTTTTTTATGAAATCGGGAGTTTTAGATGATCCACTGCTATCAATTTGAAGGTCTTAACATCGTACTCGACTGCTATTCGGGTTCTATCCACATGGTCGACGAAGTCGCCTATGACATGATCCAATGGTACGAAAACGATCCCGCTGACAAAGTAGTCACCAGGGCTGTCAAAAAGTACGGCATCTCAGTAGCAGACGCCTCTGAATGCCTTGCCGATATTTCTGACCTTAAGTCTGCAGGCAAGCTCTATGCTCCCGACAAATACGAGCACCTGGCCAATGACTTCAGAAAGAAGAACATCAAGATCAAGGCTTTGTGCCTCCACGTTGCCCACACGTGCAACCTCAACTGCTCCTACTGCTTCGCGAGCCAGGGCAAGTACCACGGCGAGCGTGCCATCATGAGCTATGAAGTCGGCAAGAAGGCCATCGATTTCCTCATCGAAAATTCAGGCTTCCACAAGAACCTTGATATCGACTTTTTCGGCGGCGAGCCCCTCATGAACTGGGACGTCGTAAAGCAGTTAGTCGCTTACGGAAGAGAGCAGGAAAAGATTCACAATAAGAATATCCGTTTCACTCTTACGACAAACGGCGTCCTCTTAGACGATGAGGTCACTGAGTTCTGCAACAAGGAAATGCATAATGTCGTCCTCTCTTTGGACGGCCGTAAGGAAGTAAATGACCGTTTCAGAGTTGACTACGCAGGCCACGGTTCTTACGACAAGATCGTTCCCAACTTCCGGAGGTTCGTTGCCAAGCGCGGCAAATTAAGCTACTACATTCGCGGCACATTCACGCACTTCAACACCGACTTCGTAAACGACATCAAGCAGATGCTGGACTTGGGTTTTACCGAGCTCTCAATGGAGCCTGTTGTTACGGATCCTTCCAGCCCTTCAGCTATCACAAAAGAAGACCTACCCGTCGTTTTCGAGCAATACGAAGAACTCGCAAGACTCATGGTCCAGCGCCATAAGGAAGGCAGACCTTTTACTTTCTACCACTATATGCTCGACCTCACATGCGGTCCCTGCATCTACAAGAGGATAGCAGGCTGCGGCTCCGGCACAGAGTATCTTGCAGTAACTCCCTGGGGAGACCTCTACCCTTGCCACCAGTTCGTCGGTGATGACGCATACAAGATGGGTTCCATCTACGAAGGCGTGAAGAACCTTGAGCTCCAGGACAAGTTCGCTTCCTGCAACGCTTACAGCCGTCCTGAATGCAAGGACTGCTGGGCAAAGCTCTATTGCTCCGGTGGTTGCGCTGCAAATTCTTACCACGCTTCAGGCGACATCAACGGCATATACGAGATGGGCTGCGACATCTTCCGCAAGCGTATAGAGTGCGCAATTGCGGTCAAGCTCTTAACGTCAGGCCTTGAGCAGCCGGGTGAAAAGAAAGAATAAAATCAATTAAGGAGTTGTCAGTCAGACAACTCCTATTTATTTAGCCTCAAATTTAATGCCTTAATTAGAAACTTAATTGGGTGCTGTTATTCCATAGAAAACATAATCGTCAGGATTCTCATCTTCACCGAACGGTGTAGGCGGAGTGAAGTAAGGAGTATTATCGGCCATTACGTCCTTGAGCGGTGTGTTCGTATCATTAGCTACGAAAACGCACATCAGAAGGCCCCTGTAGAATTCAGGAACGATGAAATAAGATACCGAATGGATCTTTAACGTTTCCGTGAGGAACACATAGCCGTCACCTGCTGACTCTGTATTATTTTTGAGGATCTCCTGTGTACGGAACTCGTAATATCCGATATGGTATTTTGAACCTTTGTAGATGACGTTTCCGGTGACACCGAAGCTGTTTATATCCGTGGAAAGATTGACCGTCGGGAATTCCTTGCCCGTGTAATAGTCGACAAATGCCACGTTATGATATGTGAAAAACGAGGTAGCCACATTAACGGGCTCTCTGGAATAGACCGGGAAGATCTGGTCGTATTGGACTTCATAAACGATGTAACCCGGGTCATCTTCCAATGCATAAGCTTTGACGTCCGGCTGGGTAACAGTCGATATAAAATTCAGATTCTCGTTGACCTGGTTGTAATTCCCATCGAGCGCGAAATATACGAAATAATTATCGACATTTCCACTTACCATGCGGAGGTTCTGCGAAGCTCCCCAGGGCTTATCAAAATCATCAATATAAACATCGTCAAATGTCTCTAAAACTTCTACCGTCGAAAGATCGCGTGAAGGTTTGCCGTATGGCAGTTTATATTCTGTAGTCGTTCCTGTTGTGGTCGGATTGCTGGGATTATCATCGTCAAATGGATTCTTGCCGCCCTTACCGCCTCCAAATCCTTTACAAGAAGTCAGCGTTAATGATAGAACGGAAATCGCCAGTACTGTCGCCAATAGCTTCTTCATATCTATTACCCTTAATTACCTTATCCCTATGGTTCCCTTTTTTGAATTATATCATCTCGGGAATTTGCAGGCGAGCAAACAAAAGAGGTTGCCACAAATATGACAACCCCTCTTTTTGAATTTTCCTTTATGCACGAGAGAGATGTTTTCTCCTCTTTATGCACGAGAGTAATCTGTTTTGCGAACGATTCCGCACAAGCGAAGTGCGGAGGACCTAGTGAGCAAAACAGATCACTCGAGCTCGAATGCGCCGGTATAAAGCTGATAGTATGTACCCTTCTCTGCGATCAGCTGGTCGTGTGAACCGCGCTCGATGATCTTACCGTGATCCAAAACCATGATGACATCGGAGTTCATTACGGTAGATAAGCGGTGTGCGATAACGAAAACCGTTCTGCCTTCCATCAGCTTATCCATGCCGCGCTGAACGATGGCTTCCGTACGTGTATCGATCGAAGATGTAGCCTCATCAAGGATCATTACCGGCGGATCTGCAACTGCGGCTCTGGCGATAGCAAGGAGCTGTCTCTGGCCCTGTGAGAAGTTAGAACCGTTGTTTGTGAGCATCGTGTTGTAACCTTCAGGGAGACGCTCGATAAAGTCTGCCGCGCCTGCGAGCTTTGCAGCTTCTTTGCACTCTTCATCAGTAGCGTCAAGCTTGCCGTAACGGATGTTCTCCATAACGGTTCCGGTAAAGAGGTTTGTTTCCTGCAGAACGAGACCCAATGATCTTCTCAAGTCCTTCTTCTTGATCTTGTTGACGTTGATCCCGTCGTAACGGATCTTTCCGTCAGCAATATCGTAGAAGCGGTTGATGAGGTTTGTAATTGTAGTCTTGCCTGCGCCTGTAGCACCTACGAAAGCGACCTTCTGTCCGGGCTTTGCGAATACCGACACGTCGAAAAGAACCTGCTTCTCGGGAACGTATGCGAAGTCAACCGAGTCGAGCAATACATCACCCTTAAGCTCTGTATATGTGATGGTGCCGTCAGCCTTATGAGGATGCTTCCATGCCCAGTGACCTGTCTTGTGGTCAGCTTCTTCAATGCTTCCGTCAGGAAGGATATTGGCATTAACGAGAGTTACATAACCTTCATCAGTCTCAGGCTCCTGATCCAAAAGATCGAAGATTCTCTGAGCGCCTGCACCTGCCATTACGATGGCGTTCATCTGCATCGTAAGCTGGTTGATATTGCCCATGAACTGCTTGCTCATGTTAAGGAACGGAACAAGGAGCGTAATGTCAAATATCATACCGGAAATAGATACGTTAGGCGTATGAAGTGCGATCATGATACCGCCGCCGACAGCAAGGAGAACGTAAACGATATTACCGATATTGTTGATGATAGGTGCAAGGATATTAGCGTATGTATTAGCCTTTGCGCTGTCTTCAACGAGACCGTCATTAACCTTGTTGAATTCCGCGGTAACCTTCGTCTCGTGATTGAATACCTTAACGACCTTCTGTCCGTTCATGATCTCCTGAACGAAGCCTTCGGTAGCCGCAACTGCTCTCTGCTGTCTGATGAAGTACTTAGCCGAGCCACCGCCGACTTTGCTCGTAACAAGCATCATGACGACAATTCCGGCGATTACTATCAGCGTCATCCAGAGGCTGTAATAGATCATGATGCCGAAGACTGCGAGAACGACAACACCTGCTCTGATGATGGTCGGCAATGCCATTGATACCATCTGTCTTAAGGTGTCGATATCGTTCGTGTAGTGGCTCATGATATCGCCATGCTTATGTGTGTCGAAATATCTCAAAGGAAGTGACTGCATCTTGTTGAACAGATCAGTTCTTAATCTGTGCATAAAGCTCTGTGTCAGATGAGCCTGAAGCTGTGACTGCAGGATGCTCAAAGAGACAGCAACAACATAAAGGCAAATAAGCGGAATGATATAAGCAAGGATCTGAGGTCTTGCTGCAATCCAGTCACCGGACTTATATGTATCCTGAATGATGGCTGTTATCTTCTGGAGAAGGATACCCGGAGCAGCTGCCGTAACGGCACCAACAAGTGCACAGACAACGATGATCGCGAAAAGAGCGGGAGCACACTTAATGTAATACTTTACTGCTCTCTTAAGATTACCCATGGATCCTACGACCTGGGACATCGAAGCCGGGCCTCTGCGTCTTCCGCCGGGTGCGGGTGCTGCCTCTACAGGCTTCTTGGGAGTATTGGGCTTATTACTCATCACCTGATCCTCCCTTCGTCTGTTCTTCATAGATCTCACGGTAGATATCGCTCGACTTGAGGAGTTCCTCGTGAGTACCTGTGCCCATGATCTTGCCGCCGTCCATGATGATGATCATGTCACAGTCCTGAACAGAAGCAACTCTCTGGGCGATTATTATCTTGGTAGTCTCAGGAATGTATTCCATGAAACCTTTTCTGATCAAAGCATCGGTCCTTGTATCGACTGCTGATGTGGAGTCATCAAGGATAAGGATCTTCGGACGCTTTATCAAAGCACGCGCGATACAAAGTCTCTGCTTCTGACCGCCGGATACATTGGTACCGCCCTGCTCGATATATGTGTCATAACCGTCAGGGAAAGATGATACGAACTCATCGGCCTGAGCTATCTTGCAGGCTGCAACGAGTTCCTCATCAGTAGCATTCTCGTTACCCCATCTGAGGTTCTCGGCTATCGTGCCCGAGAACAGTTCGTTCTTCTGAAGAACTACGGATACGGCATCTCTTAATGTTTTGATGTCGTATTCCTTAACAGGAACACCTCCGACCTTTACCTCACCTTCAGTTACGTCATAAAGCCTCGGAATGAGCTGGATCAATGTGGTCTTGGATGAACCCGTACCACCGAGGATACCGACTGACATACCGCTGTCGATATGGAGGTCGATATCAAAGAGTGCATTTCTTGCAGCCTTTTCGGAATACTTGAAAGCAACGTCCTGGAAATCAATGGAACCATCCTTAACTTCCATTACGGGATTCTCGGGATTAGTGATCGAAGGTTCTTCATCAAGGACTTCAACGATACGTCTGACAGCCTCGATGGACATCGTGAGCATAACGTAGACCATTGATACCATCATCAGCGACATGAGGACCTGGAATCCGTATGTCATCAAAGCGGAGATCTGACCGACATTGATGATCTCACCTTTTCCCTCGATTACCAGTTTTGAACCTACATAAAGGATAAAGGCAACGTTGAAGAAAAGGCACATCTCCATAAGAGGCGAGTTAAGACCGACGATCTTTTCTGCCTTTGTAAAATCGAATTTAATGTTGGCTGACGCCTTGCCGAACTTGTCCTTCTCGTACTCTTCCCTGGCAAAGCCCTTAACGACACGCATGCCGCGTACATTCTCTTCGATAGATTCGTTGAGCTTGTCGTACTTTTTGAAGACCGCACGGAATGCAGGCATGGCAAGCTTACCGATGATCACAAGACCGATTCCCATTATAGGGACAACGATAAGGAACGTTGTAGCCAGCGAACCGCCCAGGACGTATGCCATAACGATCGCGAAAGCAAACATCAAAGGTGCTCTTACTGCGATCCTGATAGCCATCATAAAAGCATTCTGAACTGTCGTGATATCTGTGGTCATTCTCGTAACAAGGGACGAAGTGGAGAACTTGTCTATGTTTCCGAATGAAAATTTCTGCACCTTATTAAAGATGTCAGCTCTGAGATTACCGGCAAAACCGGCTGATGCCTGGGCGGAATACTTACCGGCCAGACCGCCGCATGCAAGAGATACGACCGCGGCAAGCGCAATATAGGCTCCGGACCTTAAGATGTCACCCATCTGAGCACCGGCCTCTATGCTGTTGACCATAGGTGAAGTAATGAACGGTATAAGAACTTCAAGAATTACTTCGCCAATAATAAATACAAGAGCAAGAATGGTATCCTTCTTGTACTGGCGCAAGGATTTTAGCAGTTTTGGTATCAAAGGAATTTCCTCCCGAATATTTAAGACACTATATTATAAAACACCCAAAAATAATTTTATATTTATTTTTTTATTATTTTGACGAACATCGGTTGCGATGATATTATTGTCTTTGGCTTTATTTAAATAAATAAAGTACAAGGGAGGAATAATCATGCCTGTAATGGATTTATTGAGACGCAACGCACGTGAACACGGCGATGAAGTAGCTCTCATAGAACTTAACCCGACAATGGAAGATACAAGAAAGATCTCTTTTAAGGAGTTCGACCTTGTACAGCAGACAAAGTCCATGCCTTACCGTCATGAGATCACATGGCAGATCTTCGACGAAAAGTCCAACAGAGTTGCAAACATGCTCCTGGGCAGAGGCATCAAAAAAGGCGACAAAGTTGCCATTCTTATGTTCAACTGCCTTGAATGGCTTCCTATCTACTTCGGTATCTTAAAGACAGGTGCCATCGCAGTACCTTTTAACTTCAGATACACAGCAAACGAGATTTCCTACTGTGCGGATCTGGCCGAGATCTCAGTTATGTTCTTCGGACCTGAATTCGTAGACAGACTTAATATCAATGCAGAAGAACTCACAAAGGACAGACTTCTCCTTTATGTAGGCGACGGCCAGGCTCCCGAGTTCGCAGAAAATTACTGGCAGCAGGTTGCTGACTATTCTTCCAAAGATCCCATGATCGAGCTTACGGAAGAAGACTATGCGGCTATCTACTTCTCATCCGGTACGACAGGATTCCCTAAGGCTATCCTTCACCCTCACAGAAGCCTTACACAGGCAGCTGAGATGGAAGCTGTCCACCATGAGACAGGCAAGAATGACTGCTTCCTCTGCATCCCGCCCCTCTATCACACAGGTGCTAAATTTCACTGGATGGGTTCTTTGTGGACATGCTCCAAGGCTGTCCTTTTGAAGGGCACAAAGCCTGATGTTATCTTAAAGGCTGTATCAGACGAGCAGTGCACGATCGTATGGCTCCTGGTACCGTGGGCTCAGGACATCCTCGATGCATTGGACAGAGGCGAACTGAAGCTCTCTGATTACAAGCTCGATCAGTGGCGTCTCATGCACATCGGCGCACAGCCCGTACCTCCGTCACTGATCCGTCACTGGAAGGATTACTTCCCGAATCATCAGTACGATACAAACTACGGTCTCTCTGAATCAACCGGTCCAGGCTGCGTTCACTTGGGACTCGCAAATACACACAAGGTCGGTGCAATCGGCGTTCCCGGTTACCGCTGGGAGTGCAAGATTGTTGACGAAGAAGGCAATATCGTTCCTCAGGGCGAGGTCGGTGAGCTCTGCGTCAAGGGCCCCGGCGTAATGCTCGAATACTATAGAAACCCTGAAGCAACAAAGGAAACATTAAGAGACGGATGGCTCTTTACCGGCGACATGGCACGCCAGGATGAAGACGGTTTCTATTTCCTCGTTGACCGTAAGAAGGACGTTATCGTATCAGGCGGCGAGAACATCTACCCTGTCGAGATCGAAAACTTCCTCCAGGAATATCCGAAGGTAAAGGACGTTGCAGTTATCGGACTTCCCGATAAGAGATTGGGCGAGATCACAGGCGCTATCGTTGAGATCGAACCCGGCAGCAACTGCACCGTTGAAGAATTAGAAAAGTTCTGCACACAGCTCCCCCGTTACAAGAGACCGAAGCAGATCATCTTAGCTGATGTTCCGAGAAACGCTACAGGTAAGATCGAAAAGCCCGTTCTCCGTAAGAGATACGGAGCTGAGAGGCTTGTAGAACAGGAAAACCAGTCTTAAAATATGTCCTTGCGTGTGGAAATACCATGCGCAAGGATACTTTTTTAACATACTAAAATAATATGCTTCTGTTCCTGAGGGGGAATGAAGCAAGAAGTGAGGACATTTACATGGATTTGGCAATCAAGATCATCTTCCTTGTCGTCTTTTTCGCTGTCATGATCGGTATCGGTCTTGTTACGCGCAAAAAGGCAAACAGCGTTGAAGGCTTCGTACTGGGCGGCAGAAATGCAGGCCCCTGGCTCACGGCTTTCGGTTACGGAACATCCTACTTTTCCGCAGTAGTATTCATCGGATATGCAGGACAGTTCGGTTGGAAATACGGTGTAGCATCAACCTGGATCGGAATCGGCAACGCAGTCATCGGTTCACTCCTCGCCTGGATCGTTTTGGGCAGAAGAACCAGAGTCATGACAAAGCACTTAAGCTCCAAGACGATGCCTGACTTCTTCGGCAAGAGATTTGACAGCAAGGCACTCAGAATCGCTGCTGCACTTATCTCCTTCATATTCCTTATTCCTTATACATCATCAGTTTATAACGGCCTTTCAAGACTCTTTAATATGGCCTTCAACATCGACTACAAGATCTGCATCATCGTAATGGCAGCTCTTACATGCGTCTATGTTATCCTTGGCGGCTACATGGCAACTGTCGTAAACGACCTCGTTCAGGGCATCATCATGCTCTTCGGCATCACAGCTGTCATCGCTACTGTTCTTAAAAACAACGGTGGTTTCCTCACCGCACTTACAACACTTTCACAGACAGAATCCGACCTTCCCGTCACAGCAGGCATGCAGGGTGCGTTCACATCATTCTTCGGACCTGACCCTCTTAACCTCTTCGGCGTAATCATCCTTACATCTCTTGGTACATGGGGCCTTCCCCAGATGGTCGGCAAGTTCTATGCTATCAAGGACGAGAAGTCCGTTAAGGCAGGAACCATCATCTCCACTATCTTCGCATTCATCGTTGCAGGCGGCTGCTACTTCTTAGGCGGTTTCGCAAGACTTTACGAAGGCAACTCTGCAATCTATAAGGATGACGGTTCCGTTATGTACGACTCCATCATCCCTACAATGCTCGACAACCTCCCTACGATCCTCGTAGGCGTAGTTATCGTTCTTGTTCTTTCCGCTTCAATGTCCACACTGTCTTCCCTCGTTCTCACATCGAGCTCGACAGTTACATTGGACCTCATTGAGCAGATCAAGCCCAAGAAGAATGACGACAAGAAGAAGAGAGAAAAGACACAGCTCATTACAATGCGTCTTCTCCTCGTATTCTTCATCCTCGTTTCCGTTCTCCTCTCACTTAACCCTCCGACGTTCATCGCTCAGCTCATGGGTTATTCATGGGGCGCACTCGCAGGAGCTTTCCTTGCACCTTTCCTCTGGGGTCTTTACTGGAAGAAGACAACAAAGCTCTCAGTTTGGGTCTGCTTCATCTTCGGTGTCGGCTTTACAGTTGCAAACATGTTCTTAAAGTTCATCGCATCTCCTATTAATGCCGGTGCGGTCACAATGGTTGCAGGTCTCATCATCGTACCTCTCGTAAGCCTTATCACACCTAAGCTCGCTAAGGAAAAGGTTGACAGCATCTTCTCCTGCTACGACGAAAAGGTCACAGTCGAAAAGAGATACTCTCTCCCTGAGAATGCTCCTGCAGACGAAGCCTGATAACATCAGTAATTTAAGATAAAAGGGGTGTCCTGATGGACATCCCTTTTTTGTTCCTATAGCAAAGCCCCTCAAACGAGGGGCCTTGCATAAAGGAGCTATTATGTCTGAAGGAAATCACTTTCCTATGCAACTCTGTCTTTGAGCTGATCGTATGCTCTCTTTGCTACCTGCTTTACATTAATATCTGTTTCTGTGAAAGCCAGTTTCTTTACATACTCCTCACAGACCTTTGCATGTATAGCAGCTGCTGATTCACATGCGGTCGCTCTTACCATCGGTGATCTGTCCCTGAGCAAAGTTATCAATGCCTCGCCGGAATCGTAAGTCGGTATCAAGCCTAAAGCTATCGCTACCGTTATCCTTATGTCTTCATTGGGATGGTTTGAATACTTGATAATGGCATCAAGTTTCTGCTTGGATCCCAGCTTCAATATCCTATCTTTTAAAGCGTCTGTTAATGCCATAACTTTTACCCCCTTTGCTCTTATTAATTCTATTATAGGAGGGGGATTTAGACTTATTAATCAACACTTATTTAAGAATCTGTAAACTATGCAAATAAAGGCTTAAAGCACTTTTCGGTTGTCAAAAATTTTTATAAAAGGCAGCCTAAAACAGGCCTAAAAAATGTATATTTGTCAGGCAAATTTGAGGCATGCTCTCATATCAGTTGACACTTGTAGCCTGCCATGCTAAATTGAACTTGCTTAAGCTACAATTGTAAACTGCTCTATGGAGGATAATTTCATGCAAGAAAACCCTGCCAGCAAGATCACTGATTCCGAACTGGAAGTCATGAAGCTGCTGTGGCGCGCAAAGGACGCTCTGCCCGTTACGGTAATTCGCGAACAGCTTCATGGATCCAAAGGCTGGGAGCCTGCGACGGTCAAGACGTTGATCTCCAGACTCGTGTCGAAAGGCGCCGTTCGTCAGGAAAAAAGAAATGTCTTTTACTATTCTCCGGTGATCACGGAGAAGGAATACAGTGCATGGGCCACAAAGGATCTCATCACCCGTATCTATAACGGAAAGGCGCGTGATCTGATAGCATCTCTTGTCGATTCGGATGGTCTTTCAAACGACGATATTGCCGAACTGCGGGAAATGTTCAAGGTGGAGGAATAAAAATGTACCAATTGCTCGTTATGACCATCAGCGGCAGTGTTCTTGCATTGCTCCTCGTGTGTCTGCGCTATACGTTTTTGCGGAAAATGCCTAGCACGGTTTATTACTATGCATGGATCCTGGTGCTGTTGCGTTTCGCATTGCCCCTCCCGGGTCTTGTCCCGACATCGTTAGGAACAGCAAATGTCACACCGGCTCCCTCAGCGCCTGCTGTTTACAGCGAAGTAAGCGCTCAGGAAACCGTTCACGAAACAGTTCAGGAAAACATTCAGGAGAACACCGCTCATGTTTCAGAACTTGAGTTAAGCGGTGTCGCTGAAAGCGATCCGACCGTATCACACGCCGTCATTAACGAAGCAGAAACACAGGAGATGACGGTTTCTGAAACATCTCCGAAAGCCACGCTTTCGATTGATTGGAAATCACCCGGACTCTGGCTTTCGATCTGGGCAACAGGAACAATCGTAAATATGGGGATTACGGTTTTCTCTTATCTTCATTTCAACTTCAAACTGAAGAAAAAACTCATGGAACCCGATGACTTTACCAAATCGGTATACGCTTCGATCCCTGGCAGAAAACCTGCTCTCTATATTTCAGATTCAGCCCGTACACCCATGTTTTTAGGCGTTTTCAGACCGATGATCGTTCTGCCTTACCGCCGATACAATGAAGAGCTCCTGCTCAACATTCTCCGTCACGAGCTTACGCATTACCGCCGTTTTGACACGATTTACAAATGGGGCGCATCAGCGGTCCTGTCTTTGCACTGGTTCAATCCCGTAGCCTGGTTTATCCACAGGGAGTTTAACCGCGCATGCGAGTTGAGCTGCGACGAGATGCTCCTGCGTTCCATGAACAAGGACGAAAAGCAATCTTACGGCAATTCACTCCTTTTGATGGCAGCACAATCACCTCTGCCTTCAGCAGTTGTCGCAACAAGTTTTGCAACTGAAAAAAGAAATCTCAAAGAAAGGCTTGTACAAATAATGAATTATAAAAAGAGCGGAAACCGCTTACTTTCATCTATCCTTGCTGTAGTTCTCCTTACAGGCTGCGCAGCATCTGCCGGTCCTGTTTTCGAGAATGCTTCAGGAAACGTTACAGAAAATACGGCTCCCTCACCCGGTGCAGGAGGCGGCACTGTCCAGGTAAAGACCGTTGACGAATTCCTTTCAGCGATCGCTCCAAACACAGTGATCGAGCTTGCTGAAGGCGAATACGACCTGAGCACAGCATCAAATTATGACCAGGAATCAGGCAGCCAATATTATTACTGGGAACACGATTCCGGTGAAGAAGAAAAGGCTGCCGAATTGATCATCCATGACGTTGAAGGTCTTACTATACGCGGTGCGGGAATCGGCAAGACAACCATTGAGGCAGTTCCGAGATTTGTTTGTGTAATTAACTTCAGCAAATGTTCAAATATCACAGTATCAAACCTCACGGCCGGTCACACGAAAGAACCCGGTCTCTGCACAGGAGATGTCCTTCTCATGGATGACTGCTCTGACTTCAATGTGGATTCATGTGGGCTTTTCGGATGCGGTACGATCGGTGTCCATGCAATCGGCAGCAAAAAGCTCCGCGTCACTAACTGCGATATCTATGAATGCAGCGTCAATGCAGTCAGCATTACCGACAGCGAGGACGTTATGGTCAGCAGCTGTGATATCCATGATATCGGGCTCAAAGGCGAGTATGAGGCATATAGCCTCTTCGATGCATTTGACAGCTCAAGTTTCACGGTCTATAACTGCAGGATCCACGACAGCAAAGCTAAAAACCTGCTTTACACGAGAGGTTCGTATAACGTTATGCTCCTCTCCAATGACGTAACGAAAAACACATTCACGCAAAGCACTTTCTATTTCGAGACGATCGGTGCAATAGTTGACGGCTGCCGCTTTGAAGGAAACACCGGCGACAGTTGGTACATAGAAGGCACAAAGATCAAAGCAGTCAATGTTGACGGCAAAGAACTTGATGGTGATGCGTTCAAAACTATGGAACCTCGTGACATCAAGCCTAATACAGTAACTTCACAAGATGCTCCAACACCTGCACCAACCATGGCACCAAAGGAGGTCGCTCCCGGAGGCGAGATCACCGTAACAACGGTCGACGAATTCCTCAGTGCTATCGGTTCTGACCGTACCATCGTCCTCGACGGCACAAACTTCATACTGACACAGGCAACGGATTACGGCACTGCAGTCACTGATTTCTACAATTGGTGCCAGACACCGGACGGTCCTTCACTCATCATCTACGATATAGATAATCTGACTATCAAGGCCAAGAATCCCGATCCTGCCGCAACGGTATTTGAAGCCGTTCCGGGCACTGCTGATGTGCTCACTTTCGTCCGCTGCGATAACATAACTATCACAGGTTTCACGTTAGGTCATAAGAAAGATATGGGTGACAGCGCTAACGGAGTTCTTGAGTTCGAAGAGTGCAGTAATATCAATATCGAGAATATGCGCATAAACGGCTGTGGAGGTGAAGGCATAGAAACCAGATCCTGCAAGGACATTAACATCAAAAACACCGAGATCATTAAGTGCGGTCCCGGAGCAGGATTCTTCACAGAGACCAATGGGATCAATTTTACTGACTGCAACATACATGATGTTAAGTCTCCTGTACTGCTTTACTACACCTGTGCAAACAGAACCTGGAACGGCAAAGAACTCAGCCCTTCCAAATGGTGTTTTGACGTAAAACCGGACGGAACTGTTGTAGGCAGGGATACATACGATTAAGCGTCCGCAACAGATGGCTTAAAGACTTAAAAAGGGCTTCGGGATAAAATTCCGGAGCCCCTTATTTTTTGTTTCTTATCAGGCCTTCAATCATATCCGTTTTCTATCCACTTGAGCCTGTCCATTTTTGTAAATTCATAGACGTCTTGCCTGATATTGCCCAAGAGCTTATCTGATTCATTTTCAATGTTTTTTATCTTCACATCGATCCTTCCGGTCTGCCTGTAAAGCTCTGCGTTAGTTGAATCGATCCTGTCCATCATCCTGATTTTGGGATAGACAACGCCGTAGTTATATCCGCTGGCTGCTATACATACAATGGCACTGAAAATAACCATTGCGAGGATAAAACCCTTACTGTCGCCGCCGGAAACTGCCTCTACAATTAAAGAAATAATACCGATGATAAATACACCCAAAAAGATGCCGGTAACCGTCCATAATGTGACGAAGTGAGGCTTGGGAGGATATTTCTCTTCATACTTGCCTTCGACATAATAATCTTCACGCAGCAGGTCGTTGTGCTTGATGTCAGTATAGATCTTCTCTTTTTCCTTCTTAAGGGATTTGATCTCTTTGGCATTATCAGACACTTTCTTCTTGTCCGAAAATATCCTGCCAAGTGTTTCAACGTATTCCTTATCTTCTTCAGAAGCGGTTTCGATCGCTTCTTTGACCAATTTTGAATCATACGTAAAACCTTTTTCCGAATTACCCTGGAGAAGATCATCCATGTCCTTCACATGGGCTGCTGCAAGCAGCAGTCCTCTGAGAGCTAAGAAATCATGAGGATTCTTTTTCAGCGTGAATTTGTATGCATCGGCAGCGGCCATAAATTCTCCTCTGGAGAGATATGTCTCACCAAGCTCATGCATCTTTTCTTCTCTGAAATATTCGTAATCATAAGTAGAGCCGCAGAAAGCGCAGCGGTACATCTGCCTGTCGTTATCTACACTTAAGTTACCGCCGCATGACGGGCACTGATGCTTCTTGATCTTGCTCATATCTTAATCCCTTACTGTCTGCTTATCTTTCTCAACAAAATTCCGGCTGAAACTCCTGATATTGCTTGAAAGCCTTTCCGCTTCATCTTCGAGCAGTCTTCTCTTCTCCCCGGTCTCTCTTGCTTTTACATAGAGTACACCGTTTTGCCTGTCTATTTCATTCATTCTTTTAATCTTGCGGTAGTTAGACCAATAATTTATCAATGCAATACCCGGCATTGTCATGAGATTGAAGATCAGCAAAAAGACTACAACACCAACTTCTTCAGATATGCCGTAATCGATCAGAAATGCAATGAAATAGATCGAAAAAACAGCAAGAAAGCCAACAAAGACCCACCCGGTAACGAATGCTGTTTTAGGAGAAGTCTTCGTGCCACTGCGGGCGTTTTTAATATAGCATTCTTCACGCAGCTGGTCGTTTTTCGAGATATCATCACTGATCTTTCTTTTTTCCTTTGCCAGAGATTCGATCTCTTTTAAATATTCAGCCAGTTCCTTCTTGTCAGAATAAAGCCTTTTAAGCTCCGCAAAGTATTCCTTGTCTTCTTCAGAAGCGCCTTCAGCCGCTTCACTGACGAGTTTGGGATCATACGAGAAGTTTTCATTTGATATATCTTCAGAGACAAGGTCATCAATGTCCTTCAGCCTGGCTGCTGCGAGCATCAAGCCTCTGAGCGCGTTAAAATCATGAGGGTCCTTTTTCAGGATGAGCCTGAATGCATCAACAGCTGCCATAAACTCACCTCTTGAAAGATAAGTCCCGCCCATCTCATGCATCTTTTCCTCTATGAAATATTCGTAATCATAAGTAGAGCCGCAGAATGTACAACGGTACATCTGCCTGTCGTTATCTACACTGAGATTGCCGCCGCATGACGGGCACTGGCGATTCCTGATCTTGCTCATTTCTTATCCCTTAACATTCCGTCGGTTTTACTTAAAATCTCCAATCTCTCCGAGCATCTCACCAAGGCTGTGATATCTGCCGGAATAAATGACAGGATCGAGCACTGTCAGATCGATGTCGAAAATGTCTTTCGGTGAAAGCCTTTCATCCATCTGAATGTTCCTTATCCGGCAGAAGAAAGTGGTTGAGTCGCCGGTTTCTGTGCTTCTTACGACTTCGCATTCATATACCCATCTGCTCGCATCAAGTGTCGGTACGTCAAGGACTTCCCCACGGCTGACACCGTAAGAAATATCATTCTTTTTCCCGTCCTTTGCATGCTTTGAACCGAAGTAATCCATAAGCGGGAGCATGTCCCTGCTCACAAGATTTGCGCTTAATATACCTGTCCTGATCACATTCTGTTTGGTCATTTTTGTTCCGAACATACTTATGACAAGGTAATATCCGTCAGCTTCGCCCTGCGTTGCACTGACCCAGGTAATAGGCGCGAAATTATCAGATCCGTCTTCATTGTTTGTTCCAATGATGAAAGAGGGCTGAACGCACATTGAGTATTTCGGTTCGACTGATTTCCTCTGGCACTTTTCCATGCTTTCCTACCTCTATCAATTCGTATGGACTTTGTCGTATCCGTTTTCGTATGTTTTCCCGGCATCGAAAGCTTTTATATCTTCTTTAGTCAGATCGCCTTTGCCGTCATAACGGTAATACCTGCCGGTCTCTGCAACGATCTCCAGGATGCAATAGTCCTCGTCATCTATTCCGCCTGGATAATATTTCTCATCGCCTTCATTCCAAAGGAGCTCCTTATATTCCCTGTCAAAATGAATGAATGCTTTTCCAAATAAGCAGACACCTTCGAATGTATTGTCATCAGAAAAATAAATGCACACATTGTCATTCTTCATCAGAGTCTTAACGTGAGAAGAACTTGTATTTGTGGATATCAGATGGCCGCCGAAACCTTTGTGCCATACACAGAATGTCTTTCTGATATTCTGTCTTCCTTCTTCATCCGTATAGCCGATCTCAGCAAACAGTGAACGGTCAATAAGGTTCATTATTTCATCATGAGTCATACAGGTCACTCCTTAAAACTTGCCATTATCTTGCGGTCTTTCCTGACTATATCGAGGCTTGAGGCCCTTATGCTTTCCGTGAGTTTATCCACATCTTCATAGAGCACTTTTATACTCACACTGATCTTGTCAGATTCAGCAGTAAGCTCTTCTATTGCTTTATCCAGTTCTTTTTTCCTTTTTACTTTCGGATAGACAGATACCATATTTCTAATCGGAAGCGGAAGAATAAGAGCGAAATAGATAAATGCCATCCAGAAATATACCGGCATTGCAAAAGCACAAATCAGCACAGGCGACAGCATCAGTGAAAAAATGGCAGAACTGATCCAGTTATTGATGAATGTTGTTTTAGGATAATGGGCCATTCCGTACTTGTCGACGATATTACAAGCGGCACTTTCTTTTTCCAGGGCCCTGATCTCTTCTCCAAGGCTTCTTCTGTCACTGCATAAAGATTCGATATCTTTATTCCGGTCAGCAAGAGCCTTCATGTCAGAATAGATGTTCCTAAGTTGCTTGAAGTACTCTTTATCCTCTTCCGATGCGCCTTCAACAGCTTCACCGGCAAGTCCGGCATCATAGGCGAAGCCGTGGCTGCAATTGTAATTTATAATGTCCTTTATATCCTTAAAATGACCTGCAGCAAGCATTAAGCCTCTGAGCGCAAGGAAATCATGCGGGTTCTTCGTGAGAACGAATTTATAAGCATCGGCAGCAGCTCCGAATTCTTTACGTTCCAGGTATTTTTCACCCATCTCATGCATCTGTTCTTCCCTGAAATATTCATAATCATAAGAAGAACCGCAGAAAGTACAATGGTACCTCTGCTTATCCCTGTCGATGATCAGACTTCCGCCGCAAGATGGACACTGATGCTTCTTGATGCTGCTCATTTCTTAATCCCTATCCCCAAGCATCTTCATGTGGATTCCAACAACAACCTGAGAATGACTCAGACAAATACATTATAACAAATCGGACGAGTTCAGAATGAACTCATCTGTTTCAATCTGTTGTGCAGGAAAAGTCTTATGTTTAAATCTTTTAACTAACAGGATAAACTACAGTTGGTGCAATAATGATTGCCTTCACTCTAAAAAAGCAGACAAATAAGCGCGCGTTCTGAATTATTGCCTGTAAATCAGCTCCGGGTGCTCCGTATAGTAACGGTGCTTATCCTCATACATATACTTATCGGCTAAGCGCATGGCTTTCAGAATGTCAGGCTCATCTTCGCTCGCGGAAATGCCTACCGCAAATCTGACGTTCTTTGTAGCGTCAGCCTTCTTTCTCAGTTCGGCTACGCGATTTTCTACAGTTGCTTTGTCCATCTTGCAGGCCAGGACCATGAACTCGTCACCGCCGGCACGATAGACTTCGCCATCGTAGAAAACCTGTGCAAGGATCGATGCCGCATCTCTTATCATGTCGTCACCTGCCTGGTGACCCTGAGTATCATTGACACGCTTGAGGCCGTTAAGATCGGCAAATATGACCGAATATGGTTCGTCGAGCTTATCTTTGCCTGCAACGACGCGGTCAACGCGGTTATTCATGAGATTACGGTTGTTTATGCCGGTCAGCATATCTATGGAGCTCATAACTTTGAGCCTCTCCATCAGCTGATAGTTCGAGAGCTCAGATCCAACGAAGAATGCAGTCAGCTCAAGTGTTTCTTTGATCATGACAGTATCTTCGGTGTTGAAATTCTCAGCCCAGATATAACCTAATATCGTTTCTCCGCGCTTCAGCGGAATGAGTACAAGACTCTTAACGTTTGCAGATCTAAGCGATTCGCACCATACCGGATCGACCTGGCTTATCGCCTGCATATCTTTTTCATCTTTGATGATAATGCAGGTGCTGCCCTGCAAAGTGTTTTCCCAATTCAACGCTATGTTATAGAAAGAATCGCCAATGTGTCCTGCCAGAGGCTGGATCTCATCGGAAACGCGGGATTCTGCAGCTATATGACACTGCTTAGCTTCATGATCCAGGATAAGGACACAGCACTTATCAGCTCCGCAGATAACACGGATATCGCCGATAATCTCATCCATTGTCTTCTCAAAATCCGTAGATCCGCGGAGTTTGATGCAGGTCTGCAGAACCTTCGAAGAGGCCTCGACAGACACATCGGACATATTCTCAATGTTCGCCTGAGGTGTTACCTCATATGAATATATGCAGTAACCTTTATTTTCTTCTTCAGACTCCCAGGGGATCATAAACATGTTGAGCCATAAGCCCATCTGATAAAGGTTAACGTAAGTGTGCATCGGTTCTCCGCCAATTGCGGCACGGTAACAGAAATCTTCGAAATTCATGTTTTTCGGGAAGCACATCTCATAAGGACAGCCCGGCTCAAAAGGATGGCCAGTAATATGGAGGATATCTTCGCAGTGAGCCTGATTGCCCGCTACGACGCGGATATTGCCATAAGTCGTATCATCTATCTTTTCAATGGAAAGAATGCAAGTCTTTGTCTTATACTTCTTCAGGATTTCATCAAATGACATGGCTAATTCCTCCGATCTCTAAATATCAAATATTTAATACATATTTTACCTGCTTTAGTACAATTCCGCGACATATTGTTCTAAACTTTTCGTGAATTTTAATTCTGAATGTTTTTCAGCATCCCGAAAATGTTGACAGGACCTCGCTTTAGAGGTTAAATCTCTACTGCAATTTATCTATAAGTATGGAGGACATATGGCTTCTGACGTTAAGTTTCAAGTAAACATAGCAGCTGCCGATCAGGAATTGATCCCTGCAGTTTTAAATGAGGAATTCGAAAAGAAATTCGTCAAAAAGGCCAAGTCATCGGCAATCAAACTTATTCCGATCTCTTTTATCGTGGCAGCAGTAGTTCTTGTAATCCTGTTCCTGCTCGTATATTTTCTCAGACTTATAGCTATAAGCACGATCGCACTCTTATGTATCATCTTCCCTATTTACGCAATATACGATGCCTTTGCGACATCTAAAGCGGTCAAGAACCATGACTACGAGTTCTATTATGGTGAGGTCGTAAATAAGACAGATAACGGCAATTACCAGATCAAGGGACTTGGAGACCTCAAGGTTGCTGTTTTACTCGGTAAAAAAGAATATAACGCCGGAGACAGAGTAATCGTCGCAAGGCTCAAAGACGAACTGAACATAATCTCAGAAGAATGATCTGAAACTATATATTCATAAAAAATAAGGCTGCCTTCACCCGAAGACAGCCTTACTGTTTATTAACTTAAAATCCTTACTGCAGATCTTCCATGCCGAGAGTTGTAACGCCGGCAGCATTCAGGATAGCTTCTGCCTTTGCGTTATCATCTGTCTTGATGGCGATAGGAGCGCCTTCGCCGTCAATGGAAAGACCATAAATGTAGCTGATATTGATGCCTGCAGCGTGGATCATGCCAACGACCTTTGCAAGAGAACCTACAGCGTCAGGAACTACGACTGCGATAACTTCATCGATACGTGCTGCAAAGCCTGCATCCTTTAAGATCTGCTTTGCTTTGTCCGGATCTTTTGAAAGGAGACGGAGAACGCCGTATTCCATTGTGTCTGCAAGGCTTGCAGAGAGAAGGTCGATACCGCCCTGGGCAAGGATCTTCAAGACCTCATCAAGTCTGCCTTCAGTGTTTTCGAGGAAAACTGAAATCTGCTTTACGAACATAAGTGGTACCTCCCCATGAAATTATTGATAAAGCTTACGCTTGTCTGTAACGTGCTTGCTCTTGCCGTCAAAATGCTCAAGGCCGTTGGGCTCAACGAGCTTGACCTTTGCATTAAGGCCGATTGCCATCTTGAGCTTGTCGTGAACAGCCTTTGAGAGCTTCTCCAAAGACTTGATCTCGTCTGTGAAGACGTTCTCTGCAACTTCAACCTGAACTTCGAGAGTATCTGTGTTGTCAACACGGTCAACAACGAGCATATAGTGAGGTGTTGTTCCTTCTACTGTAAGGAGAGCTGCCTCTACCTGTGAAGGGAAAACGTTTACGCCGCGGATGATGAGCATGTCATCGGATCTTCCTCTGAAGCGCTGGATCCTTGCCATCGTACGTCCGCACTCGCACTTGTCATACTCGATCGATGTTAAGTCCTTTGTTCTGTAACGGATGAGAGGCATGCCTTCCTTTGTGAGGTTGGTGATAACGAGCTCGCCGTCTGAACCCTTAGGAAGCTGCTTCTGTGTTGCAGGGTCGATGATCTCCGGGAGGAAGTGATCTTCCCAGATGTGGAGACCCTTGTGGTATTCGCAGTCGCATGCAACGCCGGGGCCCATCATCTCTGTGAGACCGTATATGTCGTATGCCTTGATGTGGAGTCTTGACTCCATCTGGTCACGCATCTCGTCTGTCCAGGGCTCTGCACCACAGATAGCGGACTTAAGCTTGATCTTATCTACAAGGCCCGCCTTCTCAAGGTCTTCTGCAACATGCAGGAGATAAGAAGGTGTGCATGCGATAGATGTAACGTCACAGTCGATCATCATGTCAATGAGCTTCTGTGTGTTGCCTGTGGACATAGGAAGAACCATTGCGCCGAGGTACTCTGCACCGTAGTGAGCTCCGAGACCGCCTGTGAAGAGGCCGTAGCCGTAACCTACCTGGATAATGTCATCCTTGGTGATTCCTGCCATTGAGAGGCATCTTGCAACGCACTCAGCCCAGATATCGATATCACGTCTTGTGTAGACTGCGATCTTGGGCTTTCCGGTAGTACCGGATGATGCATGAACACGTACCAGTTCTGATCTGGGTGCTGCAGCCAAACCAAAGGGGTAAGTGTCTCTTAGATCCTGATAAGTGGTGTAAGGCAGCTTATCGAGGTCTTCTATACCCTTAATATCTCCGGGCTCCAAGCCTGCTGCCTGCATCTTCTTGCGGTAATACTCAACGTTGTGGTAAACGCGGTTTACCTGTTTGACGAGTCTTGCGCTCTGAAGCGCTTCGATTTCGTCACGCGACATGCACTCCTTTGCTTCGTTCCAAATCATAAAATGGTCCCTCCTTAAGCGGGATGTTTATTTTCGTGCGGTCTTAAAACCGTTGACGATTATAAGAGCGAGTTCAGTGCCATCCTTATCGAAGGCCTTTACCTCGTATAAACAGATATACCTTCCGTCCTTGACGATGTCGGCAGTGCAAGTGATCTTGCCGCCGTGCCAGGACCTCAAAAAGTTCATCTGTGTTGCCTGTGTAACCGTGATCGTATCGGAGTCGAGTATGCAGTTCTCAGCAACGGCAAATGCGAAATCAGCCATTGTGTAATAAACTGCACCCATAAGGCCTCCAACAGCGTTAAGATGTCTGCTGTTGGGCATAAGGGATACAACGCTGTGACCCTTTTCAGCCTTCTCGATAACGATTCCTGTAGCTTCCGTGGCGTACTTGTCGCCCTCGAAAAATCTCTTTACTGCTTCTAAATCAGGTTTACTGTTTTCCAAATTCATATTAGTGTCTTTGTTGACCGGGGCATCGCTGCCGGCAAAAGGCTTCAGATCGATCTTTTCGTTTACCAGATCTCTGAAAAAGCCGGTAACATCGCCGTCTGTGTTGTTTTCAAGCATCTTCATCTCGATCTTATCAGCAATCTCATCAATGTTACCGTCATTGATACCTGCAGCAGTCAACGATTCTTTCACGCCGGCAATCTTAGACTGATAAGCACACTTAACACAGTATGCTTCATCAATGTTCTCACCGTTTACTGTGCGTGTAGTAAAAACTATCGCATGTCTCTCAAAACAAAAACTGCAAAATGCCACCGAACTGCTCCGTCAATTACTTATAGTTACTCAGCTGCGAGGCCCATCTCGAAGGCCTTCATGTTAAGTTCAAGGAACTTTGCAGGAACAGAAGCTTCAACAGCCTTTACCCACTCTTCCTTGCTGATCTCTTTGATGTACTTTGAGAAGACACCCATGAGGACGATATTCGTTGCCTTGGATGAACCTGCCTGTTCAGCGATCGTGAGTGCATCGATTGAATCTACTTTAGCGCCTGCTGCTTCCATCTTCTCGATGAGGCCCTGGGGGTACTCAGCAGTGCCTGCGATTACGGGCATAGGATCGATCTGCTGTGAGTTTGTAACGATCTGTCCGCCGGGTTTTAAGAACTGAACATATCTTGCAGCTTCTAAGAGCTCGAAAGAGATGATGTAGTCTGCTTCACCCTTGTCGATGATGGGGGAGTTAACCTTGTCGCCGAACTTAACGTAAGTTACAACACTTCCGCCTCTCTGGCTCATTCCGTGAACCTCGGAGACCTTTACATCGTAGCCCTTGTCCATAGCGGCTCTGCCCAATAACTTACTTGCGAGGAGGGAACCCTGTCCGCCTACGCCTACTATCATTATGCTTGTTACCATGTGATTGCCTCCCCGTTCAAATTCTCGAAAGCGCCGAACTTACAAAGCTCGCTGCATACCTTGCAGCCGAAGCACTGTGTCGTGTCAACATGAGCGTGTCCGTCCTTGAATGAGATTGCAGGGCAACCTAACTTCATGCATGCCTTGCAGGACTTGCACTTGTCGGGGTTAACCTGGATAGGCTCACCGCGCTTAACCTTCTTAAGGAGTGCGCAGGGTCTTCTGGAGATGATTACGGAAGGCTCTTCTGCTGCGAGTTCTTCCTTGACTGCTGCTTCAGCCTCAGCGAGGTTATAAGGATCTACGACTCTTACTCTGTTGATGCCCATAGCACGTACGAGAGCTTCGAGATCGATCTTTCCTGCCGGGTCGCCACGGAGGTTGAATCCTGTTGTAGGTTTCTGCTGGTGGCCTGTCATACCAGTGATGGAGTTATCAAGGATGATGACGGTTGAATTGGTCTGGTTATATGCGATATTAGCAAGACCTGTCATGCCTGAATGCATGAATGTGGAGTCACCGATGACAGCAACTGTCTTCTTTTCTGCGTCAGCGCCCAGAGCCTTGTTGAAGCCGTGGAGGGAGCTTATGGAAGCGCCCATGCACTCTGTTGTGTCGATAGCGCAGAGCGGAGGTGTGGCACCTAATGTATAGCATCCGATATCGCCCATGACTGTGAGCTTGAGCTTAGAAAGGACATAGAACATTCCTCTGTGAGGGCAGCCTGCGCACATTGCCGGCGGTCTTCCGGGAAGTCCTTCGATGGGCTTGCAAGCGGGCTTCTCAGGGAGACCCAACTTGGTAGCGATGAGGCCCTGAGAGAACTCGTCGATAAGCGGGAATACATCCTTGCCTGTAACTTCAAGACCTAATGTCCTGCAATGTGTCTCAATGATGGGATCGAGTTCTTCTACAACTACGAGCTTACCGACCTTAGCTGCGAAGTCCTTGATCTTCTGTACGGGAAGAGGATTGATAAGACCAATCTTCAATACCGGATACTTATCTCCGAATACTTCCTTAACATACTGGTATGAAGTGGAAGAAGTGATGATACCCATTGAAGTATCAGAACCTTCTTCTACGCGGTTGAGGGAAGATTCCTCAGCAAAAGCTACAAGCTTTTGTGTTCTCTCCTCAACGATGGGGTGACGTCTCTTGGCATTTGCAGGTACCATTACGTACTTGCCTGCGTCCTTAACATAAGGCTTTACCGGAACTTCGATCCTCTCGCCTGTCTCTACGACTGACTGGGAGTGAGCAACTCTCGTGCACATCTTGATGAGTACGGGAGTATCGAACTGCTCGGAAATATCATAAGCTTCGATAACGAAGTCCTTAGCTTCCTGGGAATCAGCGGGCTCAAGCATAGGCATCTTTGCAGCGATTGCATAGTGTCTTGAATCCTGCTCGTTCTGTGAAGAGTGCATTCCCGGGTCGTCTGCAACGAGAATTACCATTCCGGCATTAACGCCTGTGTAGCTCATTGTGAAGAGTGGGTCAGCTGCAACGTTAAGACCTACGTGCTTCATTGCACAGTAAGATCTCTTTCCTGCCCTGGAAGCACCGAAAGCGGTCTCCATAGCGACCTTCTCGTTAGGTGCCCATTCGCAGTAGATCTCTTCGAACTTGGCAGCTTCTTCAGTAGTCTCAGTACTGGGAGTGCCGGGGTACGAACTTGCGACTGCTACGCCGGCCTCATAAAGACCTCTGGCAATAGCTTTGTTTCCAAGCATTAGTTCTTTCATGTTTCTTCTCCTAGGATATGAGTTTATACATAAATCAATTTGTAGATTATACGACAAATCTACACAGGTTTAAACAAATACCATTAAGAAAAATAATAAGAAAGAAAATGTCAAAGACGGAATAGCTTTAAGCTGCGTCCTCGAATTCGAGCTCTTCGACTTCCACAGTCTTGCCGAAACAGTTGGAATATTTATATTTCGTGCCTGTACACTTAGGCAGGGACTGAGCCAGACTGTCTCTTGTATGATATAAAAATGCACTGTCAGTCAGGTTGAAGAACGGGTAAACATCTTCCTCCATGGTCTCACTTGCCGAGTCATCCCAAAGAACATCAACGTTATAGTACTCGCCGTCCAGATAGATGATATTCCAGGCATGTGCGCCGTCTTCCCCTCCAATGCTGGAGTCAGTAGTTGTTCCGGGTATGTAATAGCAGGTAATTCCCTTCTTGTTCAGGAGATACTGGAATGCCTTTGAATAGCCTGCGCAGACAGATTTGTGAAGAACGATTACTGAATATGCGCTCTGGTTATAGGGAGCGGATTCATCGTAATCGGTGTTCTTGCAGATATAGTCGTGAATGGCACGTTCGTACTCAACCGCAGACTTCTGGGTTCCGATACCGGCAAGGATATCGTCTGCCGCCTTCTCAAATGCTGCTTTTGCAGCGTTAAGCTTATCGGGCGTACTTGCAAAATCGAAGAAATCAAAAGTTACATCATCGATGATCTCGTCACCGGAATCGTATGTAAATTCATACTGGTTATCGATCCAGAAAAGCTCAGCATGGTCGTTGAGCACAGCATCTATAGCTTTTGTAAGCTGCGATTCGTTGGCCTTTGCCTTTTGGCAGTCAATCTTCTTGCTGCCTTTGGAAAGTCCTTCGTAAAGCAGTGAATAAACGGCTTTCTCCTTGGAGTCGAGGACAGCATAATACGGATACTGTTCCGCATTGAAATCAGAAACTACGGCTGTACCGCCCGCAGCTTCTGTGGGATCCTCTGAATCATCGTCATAATCATCGTAATCATCGTCATAATCGTCGTCTGATTCATCGTCATAATTATCGTTATAGCCATTGCCATTGCCATAATCAACATCATAGTCATCGAATTCGTCGCAGGCACAAAGACCTGAAACTACAGCTAACATAAGCAAAACGGATACAAACTTAACTAATTTCTTCTTCATAAAAACTCCCTCGGGATTAAATCCTAAGGGGCATTATAAGGAAAAGAGCGCATAATGTCACTATTCGTCAACGAAAACAATACTCTCGGCTTCAACGGTCTGGCCGAAATAATTGGAATACTTGTATTTGGTGCCGTTGCACTTGGGAAGGCCTACTGCCATGCTGATCCTCGTATGATACCTGAAAGCTTCATCAGTCAGATTGAAAAAAGGATATATAGCACTGCCGTACGTATCGCTCGCGGTATCATCCCAGAGGCAGTCGACGTTATAGTATTCGCCGTCTAAAAGGACCATGTTCCAGGAATGGCTCCCGCTCTCGTTGCTTCCGTTTATTACCTGTCCGTTCAGCCCTTCCGTTCTGCCTGCGACATAGTAACAGGTAAATCCTGCCTTCTGCATAAGATACTGGAAGGCTCTCGCATAGCCGGCGCAGACAGTTCTGTGCAGTACGAGGCACGAATAAGCGCTCTGGTTATAAGGAGCCGCTTCATCGTAAACCGTATTCTGGCAGATATAATCGTGAATAAAGAGTTCCCTTTCGACCATTGTGGTCTTAAGGCGCGCCTGGCTAATAACAGAATCAGCGGCCTCTTCAAGTGCGACTTTAGCCTTATGGAGCTTATCCGGAGTGTCGGCAAAATCGTAGAATTCAAAGGTTATCTCCTTGACGCTCCCGTCTTCAGGATCGTAGGAATATGAATACTTGTTGTCCAGCCAGAACAGATCGGGATGGTCATTTAATACGGCATCTATGGCTAAGCTGAGCTCTTCGGCATTTGTTTTAACGGGGCACTCAAACTTCCGGCTGCCTTTGTAAAGCTCTTCAAAGATCAGGGAATAGACATTCTTTTCGTTGTCCTTAAGCGTTGCATAGTAAGGATTCTGGGCAACATCGAAAAATGACCTCTTATAAACAGGGATCGTATTCTGTGTCGAATAAGATGCTGATTCATTCCCGAAACCCGTTTCTTCAAAACACGCGGAAAGACCGGCAACCATTGTTACCAGGAGCACTATTGCCAATATCTTTTCGAGTGTCTTGTTCATAAATAATCCCTTCAGGCTAATATTGCCTAAAGGGATTATAAGGAAATTATCTTGAATATTCTATCCTGAAATCTGGTGCAATCAGCCTTTGAGCTTTAAGATCTTATCGCCTTCTTCAAGAGCGGGCTTATCTTCACCTGCAGGCAGCTCTTTTGTTTCAGGCTGTTCTTTTGCTGCAGGCAGTTCTTTTGTTTCAGACTCTTCTTTTGCAGAAGGAAGTTCTTTTGCTTTGGGCAGGTCTTCTGCAGGGAGCTCTTCAACATCGAGCAGCACGAGCTCTGCGGGAGTAACTGTCTTTTTCGCACGGAACTTAAGAGCCAGCATGACTATTCCGATGAGGAACAGCAGGATACCGAAGGCTGTGATCACATAATCGTAGAACAGTCTTGTCTCGGTCATCTGTGTTGCTATTTCCCAATAAGGGAATTCATAACCCAGGCGTTCCTTGTCGGTCTCTCCCAACGGGAACATCGTATCGAGGACCCTGGTCAGCTTGAAACGGTCAGTGTCATTGACTACAAGGACCTGCGGATTTGTCAGTGAATAAGAAGGCAGTCCGTTCTTAAAGTCAGATACTGCAACGCCCTTAACAAGTTCAGGGAGCATAGCTTCATAGCACTGGATAGCATAATCTTTATCGGAATCATTTGCGGGAGCAGAAGAACCTCCGATATCGCTAAAATCACCGTAATCGCCGTAGTCACCGTTCATGCTTGATTCGGGGATCTGGCTGGAATCGCCGCCGTAAAGCGCGCCCAAAGCGCCGAAATATATGAATACCCTGTTCTCCTGTTCGCCGGCAAGTTCTGCAACTTTGGTGTTCTTTTCTTCAACGACGCCAATTATCGTAAACATCTTGCCGTTGATCTCCAATTGGTGTCCGACTACGTCATATGAACGGTAGAACTTCCATGCAAGGACATCGTTTATAACTACCTGGTAAGTATCGACAGGAACTTCGGGAAGGAATCCGCCTGACAGGTATCTGAACGGATGGAATGCCCTGTAGTTACCGCCTACTGCAACGAGCTCAACGCCTTCTGCAGTATTTACCTTTGTCTGCTTGCCTTCTATTACTTCAAGGCAGGATACGGGAGCCTTAACCGTCGAAGAATAGCAGTCTTCCCAGCCTCTGAGCTTGTTGGAAGAACCGGAAATAACCTTTCCGTTCGCACCTGAACCGGTATCTGCAGCAGCCTGCAGTTTCTGTCTCATCAAAGACAGGTCGCCCAGGTGGATCGACTTGCCGCCGGCGGTATATGTCATAGGTGAAGTCTCGCCCTTTGCCCTGTTGCCGCCTGCAAAGACCACCATGTGTCTGAAAGAGGTATCAGATTTGCTCTGCCACATCTTGGCGACCTTCTGTTCAGGTCTGGACCCGGAAAGATAGACTGCCCTTCCGATGCCGAAGCCTATCAGGAGCAATGATGCAATGACGATCCAGAAAGGAACCGCGAGAACGAGCTTTAAAAGACCGATCCTGATCTTGGCTTTCTCGATATTCAGAAATTGTTTTGTCTTATCAATTATGCGCATAATTCTTTTCCTTCAGGATCACTTTGCTTGATAGTCCTCAAGTCTTACACGCTGTCCGTCTTCGAGAGGTTTTTCGGATCTGATGACGATCATGACATCATACTTATCGAGTTCTCCGTTAGCACTCTTGATAGCACAAGCTGCACCGTCTGTAGCTTCGACTGAAACGTCGACTCTCTTTACGGTATACTTGTCACCCAAAGGTGTGGAAGAACCGATGATGGTATATACGAACTTGCCGCTGTTATCTTCGTTTACTGCGCTCGCAGGAACAACACACTTATAGTTATCGTTTCCTCTGCCCGCATTTACTGTGATCTCTTCGCCAGGCCATGATTCATCACCTTCAACAAAGCACTTAACAAGTGTATTTCCTCTCGGATTGTCCGGATCGGGCTTTTTGGAAACTACTGTGCATCCCTGTGCATATCCGCTCGTTATTTCGAGCTGCTGGCCTGTCCAGATATTCTGAGCAGTCTTGCTGTCGAAAGAGAATGTAACGGAGCACTGTCTGCCGGTCTCAGGAAGGATATATCCGATGGTGTCTTTTGCAGCCAACGTGTCACCGGATGAAACAGTGATGTTAAATGCAAAACCGTCAGCAGGCGCCTTGATCTCAGTGATCTTGGCAGCGTCTTCGAGCTTCTTGATCTCGGCCTTGAGCTTTTCGATCTGCTCATTACGGTCATTGACTGCATCTTTTGCCTTATCAGCAGCGATGCCGGCTTCAGTCTTGGCATCAGAATACGTCTTATTTGCTGAGTTGAGCGCATTTTGAGCCTGGGTTACCGCATTCTTTGCAGCCTTCTCAGAAGGGAGATTATCTAAAGCAGCTATCTCACTCTGTGCTTTCTCGATCTTGTTTTCGCAGGAAGCGAGGTCAGCGGATGCCTCGTCCAAACGTTCCTGGGCAGGAGCGAGCTGTGCTTCAAGCTTTTTGATCTCGTCCTTTTTAGCGTTTACCTTATTTACGAGGATCGCATAAGCTGTGGAGTTATTTAAGAGTTCATCTTCAGTAGGCTCCGGAGTGTTTGTTTCCTGGTAGACCTTGATCTGGGCTTCCAGAGGAGCCATCTCGGTCTTGATCTTGTCGATCTGTGTCTTAATATCTTCAACCGTCTTTGCAGCTGCGTTTACGGTAGCTTCGAGGGATACTGACTTAGCTGATTCCTCTTCGATTATCTTCTCGTTTTTGGATACGACGTTTTTCTTATTCTGGACTTTCTTTAATGTTTCCTTTGCATCGGAGAGTGTATCCTTTGCCGTATTGATAGCATCGCTGTAGCCGGTCAGGTCAGTAGTCTGCTTGGGCTGACGTGCTTCATAAGCCTTTGTACGTTCAAGATCTCTGAGAGTATCTTTTTTTGTTTCAAGAGTCTCATTATCCTCAAGGGGCTTTAATGTCAGGATCGTATCGCCTTTTTTGACAGGATCGTAATTTGTGACCTTGATCTCATCTACGGTTCTGCCGTCCAGACCTTTGATCTCGACCTGGTTATCGACCGCAATGTTTCCCCTGGCACTGTTTGAATATGAGAGATTGCCTCTTGAAGCATAAGATCCCATGACCTTCGGGATCGTCATATTCATGATCGTATTCGAAAAGAATGTCAGCACTGCAAGGATCGCAACAAATGCGATCATTGCTTTTATAACCCTGGCTCTTCTAGCACTACCCTTTGCCATCTTATTGTTCCTCCATATCTTACCTATGCGTTTGCCGCAGTCTTGTTATTTACTTGATTCCCGATCTCGAGATTCCTTCTACCAGATATTCCTCACCCCAGAAGAAGATCAGGAGCGGCGGTATCATGTAAACGCTCGATGCCGCAAAAGCGATTCCCAATTCCGGCTCGTTTATCTGTGAAAGGAAAACCGACAACGGTTGTTTATTTATATCGGTCAACAGTACGAGCGGCTGCTCTACCATGTTCCAGTAATCGATGAAAAGAAGTATCGTCAGAGCAAAGATCGCATTCTTGCACAAAGGCAGTGCGATATTCGTAAATATCTGCCATTCCGTCGCACCGTCGAGCGTTGCCGCTTCGATATATCCTGACGGGATCTGACGCATGTATTTTGTCAGAAGGAAGATGGCAAATGTCGAGAAAATACCCGGCAGGATGATCGCCCATACAGTATCCAGGATTCCGAGTGAATCTGCGATCATGTAGTTCGGAACGAGCGTTACCTGGAACGGCATGAGCATGAGGATAATGTATGAGAAGAACAATACTTCCCTTCTCTTTCTTCTGTATCTTGCAAATGAATAGGATGCGAGGCATGCGACTACCATCTGTCCTGCAACTATAGGAAGTGTCAGGAGGATCGAATTCCAGTACTTGAACAGATACTCAGGATTCATGAAGAGAAGTGTCGTGTACTGATTGATCGTTACCTCTTCAGGAATGAGCTTTAGTACAGGAGTCCTGGACATATAAGTCGCGCCCTGCGTAGCGTGTCCTGACATGCTCTGGAAGACCGTCTGATAGTTTGCAACGATCTCTTCAGATGACATGAATGAGTTAAGGAACGTAAAGAAGATCGGTATCAGCGCCAGAGCTGAGATCAATACGGCAATAAATACGCCGATTCCCGTAATGATGCCTTTTCTGATGTTGCGCTTTCTTAAATTGAGCGCGATCCTCTTTTTCTCGCCCGCGAAAAATGCCTCTCTGGCTTCATCGGACATCGAAGTAATGAATGTCTCCGGTGCCTTTGACTCAGTATAGATATGGCGGCGTGCGAGAGTTGCCTGTTTTCTTCTTTCCAAACGCTTTATCTCGTCCATCTTATTCCTCCACATCCGAGTCGAACTTGGATTCTGCGAAGAACAGACCGCCGACGATAATGATCATTACAATACACATTACGATCGCACCTGCAGAGAGCTTGCTGTAGTCCAGATGCGTGAATGAGTTATTCATAAAGTGCTGGAGCATATAGAGGTTATCGAACGGATAGTCACCGGTTAAGAGATATACCTCTCTGAATATCTTAAATGAGTTGATGAGCGACATGATGCCGACGAAGAAGATCGTCGGTGAAAGATAGTGGAGCTTGATTGCAAAGAATCTCTTCAAAGGGCCTGCACCGTCCATCTCCGCAGATTCCAATATCTCATGCGGAATGCTGTTTAATGCCGCCAGGAACAATACCATGTTGTATCCTAAGTTCTTCCATAGGAACAAGAGCATTATAACCACCTGGGCATATTGCGATTTGAGCCAGTCTATCTTCTGTGCCCCTTCAAAAAGCTGAGCTGTGATTCCGTTGATAACGCCGTTGTAGCTGAAGAATACCTGCCAGATAAGAACGACAGATGCAACAGGAACCATCATCGGGTTCAAAAGGAAACTTCTGAACAAGCTCTTTCCGGGAAGTCCCGAATTAAGGAGCAAAGCTATAAGAAGCGCAAGGATAACTGCCAGAGGCACTGAGATCAATGCGAAAGTAAGCGTATTTTTTGATGCTGCGATAAATGCTTCGTTGGTAAGTACTCTCTCATAATTCCTGAAGCCTACAAAATCTGAATTCGTAGGAGACTTCTGGAACGAAGTCTTAAGGAGCAGGATCAGGGGCAGGAAGAAAAATACCAGAACGCCGGCAAAACTCGGTGTCAGGTAGCCCGTAAAGATGCCCCAGTCACGGAGCTTTCTTTTGAAATGTCTCTTCTTTCTGAGTTCGAGCTTTTCTCTTCTCTCGGGAGTATCTTCGAAAACAGGAATGTCCTTAGGTGTCAACTTGGCGGCTGCAAGCGGTGTGACATTCTTGGGCTTAGGTCTGTTGATAAGGGCTTTTTCGTGTTCTTCTTCAGAAAGGACCTTTACTATCCTTGTTTCTGTCTGCTTGGGTTTTTCTACTTTGGCGATCTCGGACCCCGGCCTCATACCGGTGACCTCGCCTTTGTTGATCGGTTGTTCGTCTTTATTATTCCTATTATCCATAACAAATCACAGTGTCCCCACACTTAATCGAGTAGGATTATATCCCCTCGCTAAAACTAATCTAATATACTTTTATGTACATTTTGTGGCAAAGCGGCATCAAAACGGCATCATTTAAAGAAAAATTATCTTACAGAGATAAGTATATCTTTAATGATGCCGTTATGGGTTTAAGTTTTGGTTAAGATTTTCGTAAGATCAGTTTACGGTTTCCACCTTGATGGTGTTGGTGTTTCCTGCCTTGCCGTTGATAAGACCGCCTGTCATTACGACATTGTCGCCTTCCTTAAGGTCCAAAACTTCCTTGGCGACACTAAGTCCATGGTAGAACATGACGTCTGTTGAGTTGAACTCCTCATTAAGGATCGGGATAACGCCCCAGGAAAGGTTAAGTCTTCTCCAGATCCTCTCGGATGTGGTCATGCCGACGATGTCGATAGGACATCTGAAACGGGATACCATTCTCGCGGTGACACCACTCCTGGAGTGAACAACGATAGCCTTTGCTCCGACGTCAATAGCCATCTGGCATGTTGCGTGGGAGATAGCATCGAGGTTATTTCTGATATTGAACTCCTGCTTGGCGAAACGCTCCTTGTAATTGATGTGCATCTCGGTATACTCGGCTACCTGGCTCATTGTCTTTACTGCTTCTACAGGATACTTGCCGGCAGCGGACTCTCCGGAGAGCATGATCGCTGAAGAACCGTCATATACTGCGTTTGCGACGTCAGAGATCTCAGCTCTTGTCGGGCGCGGATTGTTGATCATTGACTCGAGCATCTCGGTTGCGGTAATAACTCTTCTGCCGAGGAGTCTGCAGCGCTTGATGAGCTGCTTCTGAACGCTCGGAACTTCATGGAATGGGATCTCAACGCCCAAGTCACCTCTGGCGATCATGATTCCTGCGCAGTATTCGGAGATCTCATCGATATTATCAACGCCTGCACGGTTCTCGATCTTTGCGATGACTTCGATATTTTCGCCGCCGTTGGCATCAAGGAACTGACGCATCTCGATCATATCTTCTTTACGGGATACGAAAGAAGCTGCAACGAAATCGATCTCATTCTTAATGCCGAAAAGGAGGTCCTTCTTGTCCTGCTCGCTTAAGAAATCTCCCTGCATTACCTTATTCGGGAAGTTCATCGACTTCTGATTGGAGAGAACTCCTCCGACTACGACTTCGCAGATAACATCAGAACCCTTGATCTCTTTAACTTCAAGGATAACAAGTCCGTTGTTGATAAGGACCCTGTCTCCCGGGTTAAGCTGCTGGGGAAGCATCTTATAAGTAACTGATACGCGTGTCTCATCGCCTTCGATCTCGTCTGTTGTAAGAACGAATGTGGCGCCGTCCTTAAGCTCAACTTTTCCGTCCTTGAAGGTCTTGATCCTGTACTCAGGGCCCTTTGTGTCGAGCATGATCGCAATCGGGAGGTTCATCTTTGTCCTTACCTTCTTTATAAGGTCGATCTTCTCCTGGTGCTGCTCATGTGTGCCGTGCGAAAAGTTGAGTCTTGCGACATTCATTCCTGCTTCAAACATCTGGGATAATGTCTCTTCATTATCCGAAGCAGGTCCTATCGTACATATTATCTTTGTTTTGCGCATATACTTATTAACTCCTCTTATAGCCATCAAAAAAGTTTTGTCTGATTGTATCATTTGTAACCCTAAACTTCTGCACAATATTGTAAAATGTTTAAGTCAATATTTTTTACATCGGAGGCTTTGCATATGGCAGACGTAAGACCTGAATCCCTGAAAAGAATCACCACAAAAGCTATG
>JAEEGJ010005092.1_pt1 | contig 42344 bp, 30 predicted proteins | sample 8958761 | NCBI WGS metagenome assembly JAEEGJ01 (sample SAMN16246546, study PRJNA631951) | gut metagenome | biome: gut microbiome; feature: rumen; material: RS-attached | host: Bos | place: Iran: Karaj | collected 2018-10
CAATTGTTGTTCATTGTTGTATTTCATAGAAAATCTCCTGACTGATGAAAGATGTTCCTTGATTAAATTATATAGAGCCAATGTACAAAAAAAGACAACATGTGTCTAAAAAAAGCTTATCAGTTCAGACTCTTATGATCACAAAATCGCTGAAACGGCTAATTTATTGAATTATTGGACAGTGCTTGTCGCTTTTTGGACATCGGTGACTTTTTGGTTTGACTGCGCCATCTTGAATAAAGCACTCATAAACACCGGAAAACTGCCAAAACATACCGACAATGTCAAAGAGAAGCACACAAGAAATCACTAAAGAAATACGACAAAAACCCTGAAAGCACACACAATATTACATAAACCGACAAGGAATATAACAAAACCACGGCAGAATACCCCTATCAAACCGACAAGAAATTAAAGACAGAAGAGTAATGTGTTTTTGGAGCAGCCGCAGTTTGTCTGATGCCTTAAAACGGTAACGGCCGCATCGTAAGATGAGAGCCGGAGAATCCGGCTCTTGAACACTAAAAAGCACCGGCGAGCCGGCAGTCAAGAGCGTCCGCAGGACGAGGCGGAGCCGGTCTCTTGACGGCTTTAGCGAAGCTGGTGCTACATAAAGAGTGAGATTAATTCCTGATTACGTCTACGACGTCCTTGACCCTCATGATCCTGTCGCAGGTGCGGTCAAGCTGCTCGCGTCCGGAGACGTTGACTGTGACGAAGATGCGCGCTTCGGGGCCGTCTACAACGGTGTTGAGCTTGACGATGTTGATCTTTTCTTCATTGATCTTGTCGAGCACGTCGATGAGAAGTCCGTGACGGTCCATGGCAACGACGACAAGCTGGACGTCGTAGCTTGAATATTTCGCTTTGGAAAGCCACCTAACGGCGACAAGACGCTGATATTTCTCTTCGTCCCTTTGTGAGTTAGAACGGTTCTTGATTATGTTAAGAATATTCTTGCAGTTGACCTTGTGGATGCCGACGCCTTTTTCCTGGGTAACATAACCGATGATCTCATCACCGTAGACGGGGTGACAGCATTTCGAGATGTGAGTAGCGATGGTATCAAGTCCGTTGACTACTACGGCATCGTTGCTCTGGGCTCTTCTTGCGGCATCAGTGCGTGCGCCTCTCGTGGGCTTCGCGGAAGCTGCTGCGGCAAGAGCATCTGTTCCCTTCGGAGCACCGGGTGCGGCTGTCTGGTGGGGATCAAGGGTGAGAGCATTGATCTTAGCAACGTCGTAATCAACGACCTGCTTTGAACTGTCGGTCGAAGCCTTGTTCTTAGCGCCTTTAACATTACGCGTCTGATCGGCTTTTCCGAGTTCGATTGGGAGCTCATTCGGGCTGTATGCGACGTTTCCGTCTGCCGTGACACGGTAACCCAATGCGCGGCGTTCATCTTCGGAAATGTTCCTGATATAGTCGTCACGAAGACGCGAGAAAACCTTGCTGACACTGATGGAACCGTATCCCAAAGCAGCAAACATATCATCCAGAGACTGGAAATTATTACGCCTGAGGATTGTCTCGATGGACTTGTGCATAAGAAGCTTCGCGGGATCGAAGCCGTTACGCGTGATCTCGTTCGTGAGGAGCTCGCGGCCTGTCGTAATGTTGTCGGCACGGGCTTCTCGCTTGAACCATGCGTTGATCTTAGACTTGGCATTTGCAGTACGTGCAATGGATACCCAGTCACGTGAAGGTCCCTTAACGAGCTTGGCTGAAGACTGGATCTCAACGATGTCGCTGTTCTTAAGTTCATAAGACAAAGGAACTATACGTCCGTTTACCTTTGCGCCGTGCATGTGATTTCCGATACCGGAGTGGATTGCATACGCGAAGTCGATCGGGCAGGATCCCTTAGGGAGCTTGATTACTTCATGCTTAGGCGTATAAACAAAGATCTCGTCCGGAGCGATATTCATCTTGAACGCTTCCATGAACTCGCCTGAATCCGTAAGTTCGTTCTGCGAGTCGATGATCTGCCTCATCTCGTTGATCTTCGTATCGTATCTGTCAGCCTTATATTCAGATGAATTGCCGGCCTCCTTGTAGTGCCAGTGAGCGGCGATGCCGAACTCAGCGATCTGATGCATCGCAAATGTTCTTATCTGAACTTCAAAAGGCGTACCGGTATGGCTTACGACAGTCGTATGGATCGACTGGTATTTATTCTCCTTGGGCATCGCGATATAGTCCTTGAAACGCCCGGGGACGTGCTGGTACATCTCGTGTATTATGCCGAGCACCTGATAGCACTCGATGACCTCGTCAACGATTATCCTGCAAGCAAAAAGATCGTATATCTCATCGATCGTTTTGCCCTTTTCGTGCATCTTCTTATAGATGCTGTAGAAATGCTTGGGACGCCCTTCTATGTCGTAATGTTCAATGCCGTTCTCTTCAAGCTTTGAACGGATCTCAGAGACAACGTCTTCCATGAAATCTTCTCTCTGCGCGCGGTTACCGTTAACGAGCTTGACAAGTTCGTAGTAATCGTCGGGATGAAGGTATCTCAGGCACAGGTCCTCAAGTTCCCATTTGATCTTATAGATACCGAATCTGCCTGCAAAAGGAACGTAGATATCAAGCGTCTCCTGGGCTTTTTCGATCTGCTTTTCGGGAGTCTGGAACTTCAGAGTCCTCATGTTGTGCAGACGGTCAGCAAGCTTTATGAAAATGACTCTGATATCGTCTGTCAAAGCGATAAACATCTTGCGCACGTTAGATGCCTGGATGTCGACCTTCGAATTATAGACAACGTTATCGAGGCTTAAATTAAGCTTCGTAACGCCGTCAACAAGGCTGCATACGACTGGACCGAATTTCTCCGTGACCATCGCATCGTCAACTATCGTATCTTCTATCGTATCGTGAAGGAGAGCCGCTTCGATCGTCGCGGAATCGACCTTCAGATCAGCAAGGATAAGCGCTACCGCTACCGGGTGCGTGATGTACGGCTCGCCCGTCTTGCGTCTCTGGTGGCGGTGTGCCTTATAAGCGAAGATGAAAGCCTTCTCCATCTCGCGGTTATCCTCTTCGATGTCATTCTCGTCGAGGTTTGCCGCACGGGCATATTCGTCGTAGATGGTAATGATCTTATTGAATCTTTCCTGGAGGTCGTGGGGAATCTCAGGCTTAATGCTGTCGTCCTGAAGATAAGCGCGTTCGGCCTCTGCCTGCACTTCCTCTTCATTTACGGCATCAAATGCTTTGTCATTCTTGCCCTTAGTCACCTTGTATTCTCCTATAGACCTCAGATTCGCTGAGCTTTACTTTCTCGCCCGCTGCCAGGATGTTGAAGCACACTCTCAAAGGCGTTATCGTTCTGAGCCTTATAAGGTTACAGTCCGCAAAGACCTCGAGGCATCTTTTTGCCTGGAACGGAGTTACCGATACATCATAATTGTTAGACACCAATCTTGCAAGGAGCCTTAAGTCCACGGTGGACATCGCAGTTCCTCCGAAACGCTCGATTGCCTTGTAGCATGCGCCGTACATCTCCGAGGTCGGTCTCATCTCTCCTGCGAGATTTTCGCCCGGCGCCATCTTCGCGATCTGGTCCATTGCAAGTCCGCTCGTGTAGAGCTTTTCGGCTATTTCTGCCTTCTGCCACATAAATCCGGTGTCAAACTCGGGCCTGATATCCTCAAGATGCAGGCTCAGCGATGTCTCACCGCGGTAGCAGTACTCATTCAGGGTATATGCGATGTCGATCTTGTCGCCGGCCCTTAATATGTTGAAATAATCGCCCATTCCGAAACCAACTGCGGAGATATTGCCATTTCCTGAAGCATCGGTCAGATCGAGTCTTATGTGCGCGCCCGCACTCATCTGGGCGATCCCCGAAATGATCAGCCCGTTAGTGACAAATACCGGCTTGGGATTGCCGATGCCGAAGGGCCTGAACTTGCAAACTTCGCGGTATGAATCGAAAACAAGCCCTTCAGAAAGGATCTCGCACTCGGCATTGATCGTATCTTCCTCAGATTCTTCTCCGGATTGCCCTTTTTCTTCGTATATCTTTGCAGACTCCTGCTCCAGAGCCTCCATGAATGTAGCCATGTCGGTCTTTCTTACGAGAAGTCCTGCGGCCTTCTTATGGCCTCCGAAATTTACCAGCTTATCGGATATCCTCTCAAGGCAGTCGTAAAGGTCGAAATCGCCGAAAGCCCTTCCGGAGCCCTTCGCGCACCCCGGTTCAGTAGCATCATCAGTAAATACAAGAGCAGATCTTCCGTAGAACTGCGAGAGCTTGCCCGCAACGATTCCCAGAACGCCCTGATGCCAGTCCTTGCCGTAAACTACAATGGGACCGCATGTATTCGTAAGAGACCATCTGTCAGGCCTTGTAGGGCTCTCCAGCTGCGCTCTGGCCTCGTCAAAGACCTTCGCCTCTATCTCCTTGCGCTCATCGTTTTCGCGCGTAAGATCCTGCGCAGCTATTCTTGCCTCTGCAGGGTTATTCTCGAGAAAGAGCTTTAACGCATCTGCGGAATCGTAAAGCCTTCCCGCAGCGTTGATACGTGGCACAAAGTTAAATGAGATAAACGTCTCATCCAAAGTCTTTCCGGGCGTAAGGAGCATCTCGTTCATGACGGCAACACCGACATTTGAAGGCTTCTGCATACTCTTGAAAGCACGCTTGATTATCGTTCTGTTCTCATTGGTGACCGATACGAGATCCGCGATCGTCGCAAGTCCCGCAAGCTCTATCGCCTGACGCCAGATATTGCCCGTGACCTTATGCTTGCCGTCTTTTCCCAAAGCCTCGACGAGCTTTAACGCTACGCCCGCTCCGCACAGATCGATGAAAGGATATGTGTTATCGGGCCTTTTCGCGCAGATAACGCAGTCAGCAGCCGGCAGTTCATCCTTAACGTTGTGGTGGTCTGTAACGATGACCTTAATGCCGCGGTTCTTAAGTTCCTGCACCGTATCTACGTTCGTGACACCGCAGTCAACGGTAATGACCAGGTCAGGGTTCTTCTCGATGACCTTATCCATGATCTTCTCGGTAAGTCCGTAGCCGTGCTCAGACCTGTGCGGCACAATGTACTGCACATCCACCTGATGGCTTCTGAAATACCTTACGAGGATCGAAGTGGCCGTGACGCCGTCACAGTCGTAATCTCCGTACACGAGCACCTTGCCCTGGCTGTCGATCGTCTCATTGATGATGTCCACAGCCTTGCGCATGTCATTATAAAGGAACGGATCGTGCCAGATGCCGTCATCCTCAGACAAAAACTGCTCTACGGATTGTCCTTCGGTTATTCCGCGATTCTTAAGCAAAACATTAAGGAGCGTATCAGCATCCGCTACTTTTTGGGATGCCGATAAGCACCAGTTCTTACCGGTCAATAACATAAAACTATTCTCAACTTTATCTTTATTGGGAATATTATAGCCGAATAAGCTGTAGTTTACAAAGAGCGAAAAACAAAAGAGGTTGCCTTTTTCAGACAACCTCTCGAAAAGTCTTATTAATGCTTTCTCTTTCTTGCTGCTTCAGACTTCTTCTTTCTCTTTACAGAAGGCTTCTCGTAATGTTCTCTCTTACGAACTTCTGCAAGAACGCCTGACTTTGCGCAAGAACGCTTAAATCTGCGAAGTGCACTGTCAAGGGACTCGCCTTCCTTAACTTTAATCTCAGACATCTTTATCCCCCCTCTCGTGCGTGGAATTGAACTCGGATATTATATAGGACACATGGTATAAAGTCAAACGGTCAAAGCTGAGACTTTATACCTTACACTTACCCTATTACTTTTTCAGTATGCAAGAACCGCTCTTTCAGGTACTGAAAAAGTATTGAAGCTCTCTATTACTTTTTCAGTGAACAAAAATCGCATTTTTAGGTATTGAAAAAGTACTGGACATTTTTCGTCCTATGGGTAGCACTCTTTGAGTTTTATACGGCTTTGCCTGTTTATTTCAATAAATCCCTCAACGCACAAAAAGACCTAATACATCCTTCAAGATCATCGCAGCAACAACGCCGATCGATATCGCCGGAGCCAAAGCAATCTTTCTCTTCTTTGACTTGCAGACAAGCACGAAAATGATCCCCAACACTACTGCGATGCCGACAGCGATGCACGCTCCCTTGATGTGCAGGAAAAGCATCAGGCACATCGCAAGCTTAGTAGGTCCGTAGCTCATCTTAGCGTTCTTTGCCTTGCCGATAACTGCTGTGACGACCGCCATAACAAGCCCCACACAGGCTGCAGCAATGAGTCCTTCGATCGCATATGTCTGCATGTCAGGCATAAAGCCTACGGTCAGGATCCATACGACCAAGATAGCAGCCAGAAATCCGTCCGGAATTACGCCCGAATCCCAGTCTGCAAGAGACAATCCAAGGAGCAATACTTCGAGCGCCAAACTTGCTATGACTATAGCATCGATAGCACCGTGAAGCGCCAGCGTCCCAGCAAAAACCAATCCCAATATGATCTCGAAAATAAGATCCCTTGGCGGAACCTTCGATCCGCAATACCTGCACTTACCCTTCAGAGCAATATACGAGATTACCGGAAAAAGATCTGCCGTCGACAGCTCATGTCCGCATGTATCGCAATGGCTGTGCCCCAGCTTCCAATCCTCACCGCGCACAACGCGCCAAGCAGTACAGGTAATGAAGCTGGCGAAGATAGCGCCAAACATAAAAGCCATGATGATAAGGTATATGCCGACGATGGGCATGGTAAATAAGGGGTATGAAAGGGTCAAGTTTTAATGTTCCTCCGAGAGTTTATTATGGTAAAATTGAGAAATAACCGTCAATGTTTGCACGATCACCGTTAATTTCTTCCGGGTTCCAATGTTTACCGGTTTGACCAACAAGTTTATCAGAACATTGCTCAAACATTTTTGAACCCGCTTTATTGGTTGTGAAAGTATTGTTGGTCGCAAGACTGGGATGTACATATATTCTCGTAAGTTCCGTATTTTGATTGAACATCCAATCTGCACTACCAGTAATCTTATTAAGATCAAGACTACTGATATTCAGTATTGTTAATCCCGTCCTTGCAAAAGTTGAACGAGCATCAGTGATTTTTGTGGTGACACTAAAGTACTCAAGATTAACAATTTCCGTGAGGTGTTCCCTGCAATTAAACATACGATAAGTAACTACAGAAGAAGCATTATCTACAGCATCAGTACCAGATGGCAGAATAATCTTCTTCAGCACATCTTTAGTTGAATCATATGTGTTTTTATCATTATAGAACATTTGGCTAAATGTCTTAATATTTGTAAATTTCAGACCGGAAATATCTATTACAGCATCAGAAATGTTATTGTGATTCGAATCACCTTTATAACAAGCTCCCATAAACATATTTTCCACACTTGTAACAGATGACGAATTCCAACCTTTAGTAGCTCCTTCAGCGATATTCAAGCTATAACAGTTCTGGAACATACCTTTACAATTCGTAAGAAGAGGTGTATCAAGATTTGTCATTATAACAGTTTGGAGATCTTTACTGTTCAAGAATAACGATTCAAAAGAAGTACATTGAGTAAACTTGGTATGATCAAGATTAATATACTCAATCTTCGATTCCTTAAATGATTCTTTAAGACTAGTCATACCAAACGTCGAATAGGACAGATTTACATTCTTCACAGGCTTAAGGAAACTTAAATTTGAGGCAGCCGTCAGATTAGAATTGATGATCTTAACACTTGTAAGAGCAGGACAGTTGCTTATTAAACCAGTATAATTGCTGCAACTCTTCAGGTTGACATTATTAAACTCAAGGGTTGTCAATGCTGTGCAGCCGTCGAATGCACCAGCCATTGTTTCACATGAACTGAGATTCAAATCGCTGAGTTTTATCAATCCGTTTGAACTCGTACCCATCTTGGTGCAATTTTTAAAGATATAACTCAAGTTAGTTATACCTGTTGCATTCCATTTAGTAAAAATATCAGCATTAACATCCAAATTACTACAACCCTCGAAAAGGCTCTGGCAATTCTCAAGCTTAGGAGCATTAAAACCGGACATACTGACAGACGTAAGATTAATACAGCCATAAAACATGCTGCTTATATTCGTACAATTGGGGAATTGTGTACTGTTAAGAGTAATTCTCTCAATGTTTGACGACTTGAATGCATTTGCGAGTGAGCTCATACCAAACGTCGATCCGGAAAGATTGATGTTCTTCGCTGGCTTCAGGAAACTCAAATCCTGAGCAGCAGTCAGATTAGAACTCAAGATATTAACATTTGTAAGAGCGGGACAGTTGCTTATTAAACCAGTATAATTGCTGCAACTCTCCAGGTTGACATTATTAAACTCAAGGGTTGTCAATGCTGTACAGCCGTCGAATGCACCTGCCATTGTTTCACATGAACTGAGATTCAAATCGCTGAGTTTTATCAATCCGTTTGAACTCGTACCCATCTTAGTGCAATCTTTAAATATATAACTCAAGTTAGTTATACCTGTTGCATTCCATTTGGTAAAAATATCCGTATTAACAATCAAATTACTGCAACCCTCGAAAAGGCTCTGACAATTCTTAAGATTAGGAGCCTTAAAACCTGACATATTCACAGTAGTAAGTGCAGTACAACCTTTAAACAAGCTACTCATATTCGTAACATTGGGAACATTAGAGCCGGACAAATCAACAGTTGTAAGTGCGGTACAACCATTAAACATGCTGCTCATAATCGTAAGATTAGGAGCATTAAAACCGGACATATCAATAGTTGTAAGAGCAGTACAACCTTTAAACATGTTGTTCATATTCATAACTTCTGAAGCATCACAATTAAGTAAAGTAATACTCGTCGTTTTATCGCAACCATTAAACATCTCGCTACTATTGATCGGTAATTTAAAGCCCTCAACCGTTTGAATTTTCTTACAACGGCTAAACATCTGGTATGCAGAATCATAATTACCAAACTGCGTTCCTGTAAGATCAATATACTCAAGATTATAATCCTTGTTTGTCTTATCCTTGCACAAACCTGGAATATTCGTATAAGACGTCATAATTGCACCTGAAAGATCAAGATATGTGAGTGATTTTCTAACAATGAATATCGCGTCCGTTACCGAGCTCAAATCAGCATCTTTCATTTCCAAGTGTGTTAATTTATTGCAACCTTCAAACGAGGGTAATATTTGAGAATTATTAACTAAAGCAAATTCACCAGTAAAACTACTAAATGAAGCGTGTTCATTAATTTTTAGGGTAGTTAATTCTTCGCATTTATTAAATAAACGAACCATTCGTGTTACCGAAGAAAAATCAGATCCGCTAAGATCTGCAGTATTAAGGTTGACACAATTTGAGATCATATACTCAACACTAGTACAATTGGATAAACTGATCCAAAGCCTTATATTCTTAAGCTTTGGGCAACCATCAAAGAGATTCTTAAGACTCTCAACACCGTTGAAGTATACATGAGGTGCACTTGATAAAGCCGAATCACTCGAACTTTCTTTATTTACAAGAAAATTCGTAATTGTCGAAAGTTTCTTACAATTATAGAACAAATAATCAATATTATTTATGTTATTCGTTTTTGCATCAGTCATTTCAGGGAAATTTATCTCAGAAGCACCACATCCGGAAAACATCTGATTCAAACTTGTACAGCTTTGGAAATCAAAGCCGGAAATATTAATTTGGAGTGATTTATCATTACTAAGCGAAGATCCGAAGTTATAGAACATCAAACTCATATCAGTTACACCGGAAGTATTCCAGGTGGTAAGGGAATTGCATTCTTCAGCACCAGTACACCCGCTAAACATGTTTGCAGTATCCAAGCAACTGGCTTGAACAAGATTCGGAACATTAAACTGCTTCATACTCTTGCAGTTTAAGAACATGGAATTCATATTAGTCGTTTCACTAGTATCAATTACAAAATGGTTGTTACTGTCAGTCCATGTAATACTCGTAAGGGATCCGCAGTTGGCAAACATATTACTGCAATCTTCATTCGCTATGAATGTCCCAGTTTTACTGTGAATATACGCTGTTCTTTTACCGTTCTTAGTAACTATATAGAGTTTATAATCTTCAGTCTTATTGCCATTTATATCAATGGAAACATAATCAATAAAACTTGAAGATGATACATGTGACAAGTTTGCGTCGGTTTCCGCTTCGAAAATAACGCTAGATATAGCACCTTTTTTATTAATTAAATCCCTGAAATCTGTACCCTTTATTAACCTAATATCGGGCGTATCATTAACTACATGGGTTATGGAAAAACCATATGAAGTAGATGAAATATCCGCAGACAAATAATTATCATTTACCGGATCCGGTTCAACAGCTATCTTAACACCGTTATTGGTATCAATATTTGCAAATGCAAACGTATTTTGATCCTTGGTAAAATCACTAAGTTCATATGTTCCTAAAATATGATCATAGTTATCATAAAGAACGTACTTGATCGCACTAGTAGGGCGGGTATTATTCGCATTACTGTCATCCACCCAATCAACAACTACTTTAATATCTCTCTTCTTATTTACAGGCTGTCCACCGATATCGCTTCCTGTACCCTGTGCAGACCCGTTAGCCGAGAAGCAGATTGCCGTCTTACGTGAATAGATAGGGCCTTTCGAAATAACGCCGCTCTCTCTGATATCACCGTCATAAACATCGACTGTGCATTCTACAAAGGCAGGATACTTAGCGTTTTTCGTGTTGTCATTTCTATAGGTTAAATTTGAGAATTCAAGCATTACGGAATAATCACCGTAAGTAGATGCCGTAACAGGATTTGTATAATCATATGCAGCAAAAGGATATAATCCCTTGCCGGAATCCTTAGCCTGATAATAACCATAGTGAACTATGCCGGCTTTTCGATTCTCCGGATCAGTTTCAAAACGTGAAACGGCATGTCCTGTTGTTGTTCCGGTTTTTGCATTATCTTTAACAGCTTGTACGTTTTCATCAGAGATATTTAAACATGAATAAATAGCTTCACAATAGTTGTTGTTTCTCTTAATAACGAGGATCTGTCCCGGATCGCCTGTATTAAGATCAACACCTTTGGTAAATAACTTATTATCATCTTCAGACGACACATCAAATGTACCCGAAGCTATCCACACCGAATACTCTTCATCGTACTGAACGTCATCACATTCCTTGCGGATCGAATCCACAACGGTATCGGCAAGCAATTGAGCTCTAACCGTCTTTTCGGTTCTCTGATATATGCTTTCTATAGGATGAATAAGTGCAATGCAGGCAACAGCAAAAATGGCTGTTAAAGTCATTGCTACAACAAGCTCAACCAGTGTTGTGCCTTTCTTTGAGTGTTTATGAGATTGTAAACTCATATTACGCATTGCCTTGCCCAAGATTCGCATCAAATACCCAATAGTTATAAATGTTGTAGTCTCCGCCTGCAGTATTTGTAATCGTATACTTTGTAAGTTTTAACATGTCTGACTTTCCGTCAAGCGTTTGATTCTCAGGAGTTGTACTGACAACATTCAGCTCAGCCTCAGAACCATGACCGGTAACGGTCTTTTGAAGGTCGACCATAGCCTTATCACAAGCCTTACCATTCTCAATAGCATAATATTCAGCAGCATTTGCAAATCTGATACCTTGAGCAAAAAGCACCATTACGATCGATAAAACTACAAATGCAACAATAACCTCGACCATTGTCTCGGCTATATTCGAAACCAGTATCGCTTTTGTCTTGGCTATTATCTTCATGAGCGATACTCCCTGGTAAAAACATATTCGGCAGTACCGACGTTTGCCGTAACTGTAAGCACTCGTCCTTTTCCATCTTCAGTCTCAGAAACAACTGCTTTGACTGAAGCGTCCCTTGACAGACCTTCCAATTTATTATCCTGATTTGTCAATGAATAGATGGTTTTCTTCTTTACATCAGCTGGGAGCTCTACTTTATTAATATCGTATTTGCCTTCAGAAATTAACAGATCTATGGACTCACCCAGACTTGCAGCCAGCTCATATGCCTGATCCTGATTAAGCTGGCGGTTAGCGGAAGCCATAAAAGTAGTTGTTGTGACTCTCAATACAACAACAGCTGTGAGAACGATTATCGCAAGAACAGAAACAAGCACCAGACTGGCACCATCGTTGTTATCCAGGATCCGGGTAATTCTGCCTTTCAAATTGTTACGGTTAATCTTTCTCATAAAGCTTCCTTCAAAAGATATAATTATCCACCTTGATTATACTCTTATTAATAAGATACATAAAGGTTTTTGTTGAAAAGGTGATGACGATTTGTCTTTTATAAAAGCGCCGGGCTCTTTCGAACCCGGCACAATGATAAGTTGCATTTCAATTAATCAAGAACTTAGATTAAGAAGCTGACCAACTAGGTGATCCATTTGTAATGGTAAGTGTGTAAACGTGACCGTTAATTGTAACTGTACCACCAGTAATTATGTAATTAGTATAATTAAAGGAGAAAGCAGTAACAACCTGTGAATCTACACCAGCCAAAGTTAAAACCTGATCACCATATCCAGCGGGAGCTGCCTGTGTTATTGTACCAGAACCTGTGGTGATAGCACCTTTACCATAAGCTTCAGTAACTTCAGCCTGAGCTGCAGAATAAACCGTAGAAGCTGTCTGATATTCCTTCTCTGCCTTTGCCTTGTCAATGTATCCAACGAGTGCAGGTACGAGCATAGCTGCGAGGACTGCGAGGATAACGAGAACTACGATGAGCTCAACTAATGTGAAACCCTTCTTTGATGACTTACCTAACTTTTTCATTTTCGTGACCTCCTTTATTTTCACCCTTAAGTGAATGGATTAATTTGTCAATTAGTTTTGACTTGCTTGATGGTCTTACTATAACTCATGTGAAATCAGACTTCAACACATTTTCGCCACAATTCATCGCTGAGTTACAATTTGTTTATCCGAAACCGCAAAACCCCTTATTTGCAAACGGTTTGTTAATGGACAGGTATAATAATGGTTTGAAATATATATATAATATCTGCCCCAAAAAGCTCGGAAAACGCACATCCTAAGGCTAAAAACGGTGCCAGACGTATCTTTCCTTTAAGACCTTTTTTCTTTGTTAACAAATTATAGACACCATATATCCCGGCAATAAGAAAAGCTATCAATCCGGCAAATAATGTCTTATCAAGACCCAAATATAGCCCTGCAGCAGCGATCAGTTTAATGTCTCCGCCGCCAAATCCATTCTTGACTATCAGGGCCACTATTAACATCGGAACAGATAAGCATAAAGCACCTTCAAGACAATCCAATGCATTATTAAAAGAAATACCGTTGATAAAAAACCTTACTATTCCAAGAATAGTTATGAAGATCGGTATAAGATCAGGCACTATTCCTTTATTGATATCAGCTGCCCCGGAAGCTGCAAGAAGGATCAGAAACAATGAGACCAGTATCGTTACAGGCTTGAATCCGCATACTATAATCGCTGAAGCTATCGCTACAAAGCCGAAAATATAAAACACGGGAGTCATTACGGCTCCCATGTCTTTTATTAATATATTTGTGTTTTTCCCATCAGTCGTCATAATATGCGACACGCTCTAGTTCTTCCATGGTGGTAATGCCCTGCTCGACAAGCTTGATGCAAGCCTGCTTTAACGTTACCATACCCTGCTTCTCTATGGCGTATTTCTTCATTTCTTCAGCAGTTGCGTTAGCAGCAACCATCTTTCGCATATCCTTATCAACAACCAATACTTCATGGATTGCAGTACGTCCCAGATATCCCGCACCGTGGCAGCGTGCACATCCAACAGCCTTCTTGGCATTGGGAATATCATGACCGACAAATTCTATCTGTGCATAAGTCAGAGGCTCAACACGCCCGCAATAAGGACATACCTTACGTACAAGTCTCTGTGCAACTACACCTGCCAGAGCCGATGATAAGAGATAAGGCTCTGAACCCATGTCAATGAGTCTTACGACAGTAGATGCCGCGTCATTGGTATGAAGTGTCGATAATACAAGATGGCCCGTAATAGCGGCTCTGATGGCGATCGTAGCGGTCTCTGCGTCACGCGTCTCACCTACCATGATGATATCAGGGTCCTGACGCATGAGAGCTCTTAATCCGATCTCAAACGTAAGTCCTGCCTGCGGATGCACCTGTACCTGATTAAGTCTCGGAAGATTCTTCTCGACAGGGTCCTCGATCGTACTAATGTTGACCGGTTTGTGAGACAAAGATCCTAATGCGTTATACAGCGTTGTTGACTTACCTGAACCCGTAGGACCTGTAATATAGATAAGTCCGTTAGGCATCTTAAGCATTTCGGAAAATTTCTCGAAAGCATCAGGAGTCATACCAAATGTCTCGTTATGATCGATCTCTACGACTGACATGATGAGACGTAAAACGACTTTCTCACCGAATACAGTCGGAATAACATTTACACGTACATTTACGATCTGTCCCTGGATCCTTACTCTGAAGTGACCGTCCTGAGGGATACGGCGCTCGGCAATATCCATCTCGCCCATGATCTTAATTCTTGCGATCAGGGAGTCCTGGACATTCTTCTGCAATGTTATGTAATCGATAAGTGTACCATCGATACGCATTCTGACCATAACGTTTCGTTCAAATGGTTCAATATGAATATCAGATGCATTATCTGCAAAAGCCTTGTCAAGCAGTGAGTTAACGAGATTGATAATAGGCGCATCATCTGCACCGGCACTCGTATCAATAACGAGTTCATCTACGTCTATGCCGGTCGCATTAACATTCGCATTTTCAGCAGCCGCTTTTGCTTTGATCTCGGCATACTGATACTCAATAGCACTCTTAAGAGGTTCGAGCTCTGCAAGAACGGTATCTACAGGCATACCTATAGTCTGTCTGATATCTTCTATGGCATAAAGGTTAAGCGGATCGTTAACAGCAAGGATAACCTGTCCGTCTTGCATGGCAACAGGCATCATGACGTATTGCTCGGCCATCTGCTTTGGAATGAGATTAACCGCTTCCACGTCAATCTTAAATGTCCTTATATCAATAAGTTCAGAATCAAGCCTGTCGGCAAGCGCCATAAGAATCTGCTTTTCAGTAGCATATCCAAGATCCTGAAGGACTTCACCTACACGCTTACCCTGTGATTCCTTCTGAATGGTAAGCGCTTCCTTAAGTTGAGCCTCGGTGATATATCCCGAAGTTACGAGCAGATCACCGATCCTGATTTTGCTTATCTGTCCGTTGTTATCCATAACGTTATCCTTCTTCGTGTTCAAAATGCGGTTTGTCAGTCATATAAAAATTCAGACTTATGGTTAATTCCATTTCTCCGGCATTAACAAGCGTCTTGTTTCCGTCTTCATCTTCTATCCAGATCTCTTTTGGACTTGTCCACGCAAACCCGGTAACTCTGATAGACGGATTATGGGAAAGATCATCGATCATGGCCTGACACTTGCTCTGTGAGCCCCTGACAACCATTGTTATTCTCGCACACTGCACTTCGGATGGCGTAGTGGAATCCACTCCAATAATTGCATTTGAATAGAATGACTGCAGTGACTGGACATCAATTCCTGTAAAAGCCGCTGAACCGGTGGCAGGAATTGCTGTATCAGTAGTAGTTGTTGTTGTTACGATTGGCTCCGTAACAGAGCTGCTGACTGTAATGTCGGAATACTGATATGGAACTTCTGCAATAGCAGAGCCGTCTCTCAGATCGATGGTGAAATCCACAGGCGTAAGACCACATTTAAGGACATATTCCGTTCCCATTTTCTCGATCTCGGAGTTGTCTTTAACATCGTAGAAAATGCCTGTTGAGTTTTCGATATCAGTAACAGCCTTCTCATATAATACTTCAGCCGTTCCAAGATTAATGGACTTCATCGTATATTCCTGTTTGGTCAGATTAGCCTGTTCGATCTTATCGTCAAGTTCACTGAGTTTCAGCCAGGCCGGTCTGATCATGTACCAACCGAAAAGTATTACCACAGCTACATACAAAACAATGGCAATAGTTTTCTTATCCTGAGGTCTAAGGGATGAATCAAATTTCATTTCAGCCTTCCTCCTCTTCAATTACTGTTTCAGTCGTACGCGCCGCCAATGTGCAGACAACGTTGATCTGATAGCCCGCACCGTCGATAGTTGTTATAGCGTTATAACCTGTGTAATCAACTTTCTCAAAAGCGTCCATCATCATTAGATCAGCTATGAACTTGTTGATCTGTTCTACATCTCCTGATTCAGCAGTAATGCTGAATATGCCTGAAGAAGCATCATATGAATTTACGGTTACTTCAACATTTCTGTTATTTGCGGCACGGATGATCAATTTATTAATTTCAGAGTCAGGAATAGGATATGAATCCAAATATTTATGAAGCAGGTTAAGACCTCCCTGTCTGCTTCCTACACTCGTAATAACACCTGTTATCTCTTCATATCTGTCTGCATTCTCTATCATTACCGGATTATTGATAACTCTATTGACCTCGTCTAACTGCGACTGCTTATAGATCGCAAATGCCGTAAGTCCTCCATAAATAAGTACCAGCAAAAGAAGGAAACCTGCAGCGGGAAGGATAACCTTAAGCATGCTCTTCTTCTTTTTGAACTTCTCCGCGCTCTGTTTTTTGGCGGTCATTATGTCAAGCCTGGACTTGCTTCTCTTGGTAAGACCTGCAACAGGATAAACAAAATAAGGGAACTGCCTGACATCTTTCTTGGTTTTTACATAGCTCGGACAAGTAACTGAAGATAGCTTCAGGTTACTGTCGATAGAGAGCATATCATCTGAAAGCCTTGATACCTGCTGTTCTCCCAAACCTGCAAATTGAATGTCTTCTACATTGTCATCGAGATGCTGAGCTGATGCAAACTGACGGATCTCCGAGATGGCTCCGAAGATCTCTTTTGCAAATTCTGGTGTACCCGGCTGATTAAAAACTCTCTTAGTTGAATGGTAAAAATACTGTCCCTTTGAGAAGAAGATCGTAACAAGAGAGGTTCCGTCAAGGATCATGTAAACAACAGTCCTGTTGCGTGTCGATCCGCTCAAAAGATTTATAGCAAGATTAACACCATCGTGTATGTCATTAAGCTTCAGACCCGCTTTTGCAAAGATATCTACATAAGTCGTTATAAACTGAGCGTCTGTAGTCTCGGAAACAACTCTCTGTTTTTTCTCCTTTGCATTCTTATCAAGCAGATACCAGGCGGTAACAGGATTAGCAAGTCTTCCGTCTTTTGTCTCACGCTGAACAAATTCGCTTGTCTTCTTGTCCGGCATGACAGGCATTTCGATGATGCTGGCACGGAACTGAGGGCTGTTCAGGATAAGCGTAACTTCGCCCTTCGGCAATTTGTTTATACGCCAACATTCTTTTAATGCCGCGATCAACGCATTGTCATCCATGACAACGCCGTTAAGAACTGCGCCAGACGGAACACCTACAGATACAAAGTCCTTAACGGTTGCACCGCTTGATGTTGGTGAACCGACAACTATCTGAATGTTCGTATTAGAAAGAAATACAGTAACAGACATATGATTTCTTACCTTTCTTAAGTGCCTGCACCTATAGTCGCATAAGAATTATAGATAGGCTGGATTACCGCAATCATAACGAAGCCGACGATGACCGCCATAACGACGATCATTACCGGTTCGATATAAGAGGTCAATTTAACAAGTGCCTGTCTGGAATAGAAATCCAGATCATTGGCTACAGACTCGAGCATCTGGGCAAGCATACCCGTCTCCTCACCGACTTTGATCGAAGAAGGAAGCTTTTGCACAAATCCGTTTACATCCCTGAGGGAATCCGATACCGAACTTCCCCCGGCAACTTTCTTAAGGACGTCATCGAATTGAGCTTCGATATATGCATTGCCGATTGTACTCTTGGCAATATCGATACAGTTATATACCGGGATTCCTCCCGCATAAAGCGAACTTAGTGTCCTGGCAAATCTTGCCGAATATATGACCTTTGTAAGCTTACCCCATTTGCCCCACGTCTTGATCTTATCGATCTGATAACGAACAACAGGCAGCTTGATTATGATCTTTCCGAAGATAACAGCGAGGGCAGCTACAATAAGAATGATATACCACTTTGTTGCAACAAAATTCGATATAGCCATAAGGATTCTCGTCGGCAAAGGCAACGTAGGCATCGTCGAGAAAAGATCCTCGAACTGAGGTAATACATATCCGAAAATAACAGCCACAACGATTACGATCAGGACAGCCAGGATCTTCGGATAGGTGAGCGAACTTTTCACGGTCTGCTCAAGTTCAGCCTCGTCAGTATAATGCTTTGCCAAACGCAATGCAGTATCGTCAAGATTACCAGTCTGCTCAGTAGCCTTCATCATAAAAACAAAAAGAGAAGGAAATGCGGGATCTAATTCTTCCATGGCATTTGACAATGAAATACCTTGGACGATCCTGTCTCGAAGCCTTAAGTAGATATCTCTCTCATAAGTCTCGATAGATTCATCATGTGCGATGATCTCCAATGCCTTAACAAGCGAGACTCCCGCTTTCGTCAGAGTTCCGAGCTGTCTTGCAAAATCTGCAAGCTGAACCTTCTTTAAAGGCTTTAATGCAATTCTTCTGACTACGGGATCTGCCTCAAGAAGAGTCAGGCCTTCATCATGGAACCGTTTGTGAAGCGCAGCAGCGTCCGGCGCATCTGAGCGTCCCTTAATGATCTTGCCGTTTTGGTCCTGGGCCCGATATTTATATTCCGGCATAAGATTCTTCCTTTCTCCTTTTATTCAGCATCGTACTTCAAAACATTGAACGAATAAGTTACGTCCCAATTGCCTATCATTTGACTTCGGGTCTCGCTATTACCACTAATTTCCGTTTCTGCAATATATACAACAGAATAAGCGCCTTTTCTGTATTCAAATCTCAAAGGCATCTTTTGCTCATCATCCCATGCATAGAGGAATACCTGTCCGTTGGCAGTAGACATTTCCGCAATAAGCTCAGCAGCTCCGTTAGTCAGACCGGTAGGTTTGGACGGATCATATATCGATGTTCCTCCGCCATAGAACTGCGTTCCTGCAAGCTTTAAAGCATATCTGACATCCTTTGCTTCACGGAAAACCTTACGGGCATTGCTGGTAATAACTGTCGTTACAATTCCAAAAGTTATAGCAAGCACGATGATCACCAATTCAATAATATAGCGTCTCAGCCATTCGCCGATACGCCTCTTGTAGAACACGGTACCTTCTCTGCCCTCGATCTGTCCGTTTGCGGGTTCTGTCAAAATTTCCTCCAAAACACCTGATTCATTATCTTTGCTTTCAATTTATCTCTCTAAATGTTAGCACAATTTGAGATTTATTGTTGTTATCTTATGTGTGCTTGATCTTTATCTCTTTTCCTTTCTTGAAAGGAATTAATCCCGACATATCGTTAAGCCCGGTCATATTGTTGTTTGTAAACTCATTCGGCCAGATCGTCATCTTTACACTTGATATCTCATCCGTCATGAGCTCGCCTAACTCCAGAGTGTATTCAATATAAGCTTTCTTATCCTGCAGTTTTTCATCTAATTCGCCATCAACATAAGTGATGTGAAGTTTCAAGGGATAAAAGTTCTGGGTATCCTTGATATTATTCGGAGTTGCAGTCTTATAGTTTTCCGATCCCGCCTTATAGACCAACGCCTTGTCTATGGTTATCGTTTTCCTGGTTACCGGCTTAGTCTTTGTAGCCGAATAAACGACATCATAAGTCTCGACGGTAACTGTGTAGCCGTTAACGACAGACTCATTAACTACAGTAGGTTTGGCGAGTTCCGTGAAATAATCATATGTTTGAGCAGGACTTTCTATCTTCTTTTCCGAGTCAAGGAAATCTTCATTAATAATCAGCACTTTGTAAGGTGTTGCATTTACAGGAGCAGTGCTTGTAGTATTTGTGCCACTGCCATTATACAACTCGATCTGATAATAGACATGATTGTCAGAACCTGTAAGATTCTCTCCATCCAAAGTAGCCGTCCAGGAAATCGATTTATTAGTTTCGTCGTACTTCAAAGTCCTGACGGTTAAACCTTCAGAAACTGCAGGAAGAAATACTGTATCAACTGATGTTCCGCTATAGCCATCGTAATAACCTACAAGGCTGGTATTTCTTCTGTAAGAAGAAGCTCTTGCGGGTACTTTCTGCGAAGCATTACCATCACCGTAAGCCTCACTATCCCAACCATCCTTACAACGTGAGCTTGCAAATACCGAGAGACATTTTGCGGAATAATGGATCTGCTTATAGCTGTCTACGCTCTTCTCGACATCGAGTTCAAGAGCAACCATTCCGGCAAATATCGTGGCATCGTAAAAATACGGCTGAATTATTTCTTTCAAAAGTGTGCTTTGAGAAGATTCCGAAGATGAAGGATTATATGTCAGCACATATCTCATATGTACTGATGTATTCGCAGGAACTGAATTGGGATCAAAATTATTCCAACTCGGAACACCCTCACCAGCATCAGTAACAAATTGTTTTTCAAGATATATATTCGAAGATTGATTCTCTGCAACATATTGAAAAGGAGTCGCAATGTTTAAAACCTTGGTTTGCACAAATTCACTGATCTTGCCGCTCTTTTCCATCTGCAATAGAGAAGTCTGTGCAGCCTGATATATCGTCTCGGCATTCTTCTCATTTTGGGTAAACTGGGATCTCCTTACATAACCGATCGTGGTGGCAATTCCAGCAGCAGCTACTATAGAAAGAACAACAAGCACAACAACCATCTCAACGAGTGTAAATCCTTTGGCACTCGCCGCCCTATTGTTTTTGCATAAGATTGCTCTTTTTGCTGCCATGCGCTTGACTCTCCTCAGCACCCTTGCTTAAGTACAGAAGTCTGGAAAATGTATAATTTTCCTTATAATTTATTTTAAATTTGGGTGCCAAAGGTGTCAAATTACCTTTTTGTTAATTGGATAAACATTTTGAGAACAAAATGAATACTCTTATCCGGTTGCGAAAACTACCCCTTCCTAATACAAAAACAGGCTCTGTAACAATGTTACAGAGCCCGTATTCAAGCGGATTTACGCTATTTTAAACTCATACCGTGAAGCTGTACGCTTTCTTGCCCGTCAGCCTCTCTGTAAGCTCATCAGGCTGGCCGAATCCTACATAAATGGCGACCTTGCCTTCAGGAACGACCCTTTCACCTGCATCATTTACAACCTTAAAGGACTCAGCAGGTATAGAAATCTCGACGGAACCAGTCTCTCCTGCTCCAAGCGCGACTCTGCTGAACGCAGCAAGTCTGGTATTCTTAACTTCATTGGGATCGTCAGCCTTCAAATAGACCTGGACGACCTCTGAAGCAGCGATATCACCGGTGTTGCTGACATTAACCTTAACAGTAAGTCCGCTGTTCTTGGGATCTTCACCTTCAAGATCAACAGAAGTAATATCAAGGTTACCGTATGTGAGGCCGTAACCGAACGGATAGAGGGGCTCGGTCTCGAGATAACGGTATGTTCTACCCTTCATGGAGTAATCCTCGAAGTCAGGAAGATCGTTCGTATCCTTATAGAAAGTAACCGGGAGTTTGCCGGAAGGATTGACCTTGCCGAAAAGGATGTCACCAATGGACTGGCCGCCTCTTGCGCCCGGATACCATGCCTGGAGGATTGCAGATGACTTGTCATTAAGAACACTGAGATCCATGGCAGAACCTGCCATAACGACGGTGATGAAAGGCTTTCCGGAAGCGATTACCGTGTCGATCAGTTTTCGCTGTGTCTTGGGGAACAGGAGATCCGGCTTATCGCCTGACTTATACTGGTTGCCCTCGTCACCCTCTTCGCCTTCAAGAGTCTCGTTAAGACCGATCACGAGTATAACTAGATCAGATCTCTTCATGATGGCCTGGGCCTCTGCGATCCTGTGGTAATCGCGTGAGAGGTTGTCCGGCTTCGTACGGCTAAGATCACATCCGTCGGAGTAGAGGATCCTCATGTCCTCTCCTGCTGCGTTCCTGATGCCCTCTAATGCCGTGATGTACTCTGATGATGTTCCATAGTAGTTACCAACCAGACACTCTCTGGAATCAGCATTAGGGCCAATTACGGAGATAACCTTTGTCTTGCCAGTATCTATAGGAAGGATTCCGTCATTTTTGAGAAGGACTATGCTCTCGTCAGATGCTCTCTTCGCGACTGCGAGATTCTCCTTGGTCTCAACATCGAGATATGTGAGGTTATCGTATTCAGTCTCATCGAACATGCCGAGGATGAATCTTGTAGTAAAGAGCCTTATTGCTGCAGTCCTGATCGCTTCCTCGGATACGAGACCCTGGTTATAAGCCTTCATGAGGTGGATATATGTGCAGCCGCAGTTCAGATCGCAGCCTTTGTTAAGTGCGAGAGCAGCGCTCTCTTCTACTGTCTTTGTAACCTTATGATTCTCATGGAAATCTCTTATCGCCCAGCAGTCTGATACTATGTGGCCTTCGAATTCCCACTTATCGCGGATGATGTCCTTGAGATAAGAATGTCCGCAGCAGGGCTCGCCGTTAGTCCTGTTGTAAGCGCCCATTACGGACTCGACCTTGGCTTCCCTGACGCATGCTTCAAAAGCGGGAAGATATGTCTCATTGAGATCCTTATCTGAGCATGTAGCGTTGAACTGGTGTCTTACTGCCTCAGGACCTGAATGAACAACGAAATGCTTAGCACATGCAGCAGTCTTCATATACTCGCCATCGCCCTGAAGACCTTCGATGAAAGGCACTGCGAGCTTTGAGATGAGGCACGGATCCTCTCCGTACGTCTCCTGTCCTCTTCCCCACCTGGGATCTCTGAAAAGGTTTACGTTAGGTGACCAGAATGTAAGTCCCTTATAGATATCACGGTCGCCGTTCGCCTTGTATTCGTTATATTTTGCGCGGCCTTCGTTTCCGCAGACTTCACCGACTTCTCCAAGGAGCTCCGTATCGAAAGTAGCGCCGAGGCCTATTGCCTGAGGAAAGCTCGTTGCCGTACCGGCTCTTGCCACTCCGTGAAGCGTCTCATTCCACCAGTTGTATTCGGGGATGCCGAGTCTGTCTATCGCGGGAGAATCGTATCTCAATTGCGATGCAGCCTCTTCAACGGTCATTTTTGCTACTAATTCTTCTGCTCTTTTTAGGGCTTTTTCTCTATCCATTGCACGTATTCTCCTGTCCGGTTTTTTATCTGGAATAATTATAAATGAATTTTTCGAACAATTCTTGTCGCGGATGTTGCTTTTATTTAACCGATTTTGCTATTTTCGCCTTGAAAATGGGTCCTCCACCCTTTAGAATTGAATCATTGACATTTAAGGATGGGGACTTAATGCAATTCAACGATAATTCAGTACCGGGCAAATATCAGCAACCTATCGGCAGCTTTGCCGGAAGGATCGTCAGCAATGATGTCGAAGAAGTCGATTTCATTCCAGGCGCAAACATGCGCATTTGGTATAATAACCGATCCGAGGATTATCCGGTCCACAGGCACAGCTGCCTTGAGATCACGATTCCGATTGAGAAGTCTTATACCTATATCTTTGATGACAGAACGATAATCCTTAAAGAGAAAGAGATCCTTTTCGTACCGCCGGACATGCTCCATAAAATATCCGGTACGAAATCCGGAATCAGATTCATCTATCTGTTCAATGTGGATTTCCTTCAGGGACTCTTCGATTATGATGAATTCCAGAAGCTCATCAAAGAGCCACTTCTCATTACTCCGGACACACACCCTGAAGTATACAGTCTTATTTTCGAAAGGTTCATGGAGATAAACGATCTGTATTTCTTCTACTCTACAACTGTAAAAGAGATATCGATCTTCAGTAAGCTCATGGACGTCTTCGGAATGCTCATGAAGAAGGATTATTCCGACAGCCTTGTTATCATTCAGAATGACAAACAACGCGAAGTCTACATCAAGTTCAAGTCACTTGTCGAATGGCTCGCTATGCACAGCTCCGAGAACGTCTCAATGGACGAGGCTGCCAATCATGTCGGTTATTCGAAGTTCCATTTCGCAAGGCTCTTCAAAGAGTACACCGGCATGACGTTTAACGACTACGAGACTACATTAAAACTCAAGGAAGTAGAAAGACAGCTCGCCGATACGGATCTCCAGATCAGCGATATCGCGATGTCTTGCGGGTTCAACAATCTCACATCCTTAAGCCGCTGCTTTAAGAAGCAGTACGGATGTTCCCCTTCCCAGTTCAGGAACAGGATCAAGAGATCCAAGAAGAAATCGTAAATCTAATTCAAGAAGTATCAGAGGCTGTCTCATCATTGAGACAGCCTCTTCTCTTTTATCCGTGCATAAAAAAGCTGCGTCTTTGAGGAGGCAAATGTTCAAAGACGCAGCGTATTTTGTTTTAAATTGTCTCAGCTAAAAGCTGAATCTCGTAATGCGAGAGGTATAAGTCTTATGACTTGACACCGCCCAATGCAACACCTTCAACGATGTATCTGGACAAGAAAGCATATACGATGATGAGCGGAAGGACTGTAATGAAGAGTCCTAAGTAAACTGAACCGTACTCTTTCTTATAGATATCACCGTTAAGCAAGCTGACCATTACAGGGAGAGTCTTCTTGTTCTTATCCGTTAAGAGGATGAGAGGCATGAAGAGGTTGTTCCAAGAACCAACATAACCGAAGATTGCCTGTGTAGCAATAGCGGGCTTCATGAGCGGAACAACGATCTGGTTGAAGATTCTGAACTCGCCTGCGCCGTCAATTCTTGCAGACTGTACGATCTCCATTGAGAGGGAAGCCTGCAGGTACTGTCTCATGAAGAATACAGTCATAGGAACAGCGATCGAAGGGATGATGAGCATGGAGAGCTTATTTGTCAAACCAAGCTTGTAAACCATCTGATAGAAACCGATCGTAGTAACTGTTGTAGGGATCATCATGATAGCAATGATCATTGAATTGAATGCTTCTCTGAGTTTCCACTCATAAGCTGTAATAGCATAAGCAGTAAGTGAAGAGAAGTAAACGTTAAGGATCGTGCTGCAGGTAGCAACAATAAAGGAATTCAAGAAACCCGTCATAGGGTGGAAGTCTTTACTGTTGATGATATACCAGTTTCTGGAGAGATTCTGGAAAGGATGAGCTGACCAGAGTGTAAGAGTGCTCTGCTGAATTTCGAAAGTACTCTTGAATGAGTTCGCAAACATCATTACGAACGGGAACAAGGTCATGATTGAAAAGAAGATAGATACTATGTAAATAACTACTTTAAGACCTGTATCATTTTTTCTGATAGAAGATGCTTTTACTGTATTATCACTCATATCTACTCACCTCAATAACCTTTCCTTATAGCTTTAAGCTCCTGCTTTCTAAGCTTCTTGAGCTTAGCCTCGTCCTTATCTCTGAGGATATAGAACAAGATTGCAGAAAGAGCAACGATAACTATAAACAAGATAACACTTGCGGCAGCAGCTCTGTTGTACATGTAGCTTCCTGCGAATGCCTGGTTACGAATGTACATATTCGTTGTGAGACCTGCATTGTTACATCTCGTACTGATATAGAGCTGCGGAATATCGAACATATTGAGACCGCCGATAAGTGATGTTACAAGTACGAACAGCATGATCTGACGGATACAAGGGATCGTGACCTGGAAGAAGGTCTGAACTCTGTTTGCACCATCGATCTCTGCAGCCTCGAAGATCTCAGGGCTGATACCGATAACACCTGCGGTGAGGTTAACCATCGTATGGCCATACCACTGGAAGAACTGAATGAATGCGATGATCAACTTGACCGGCCATTCATTAGATTCAAAGTTGTAAGCCTCCGGTCTGCCGAATGAAAGAAGAATATCGTTTACGGCTCCCTTAGGATAACCAAATAACTTTGTGAACAAGATAGCTACTGTAGCAGCTGTGATGATGTTAGGCATGTAGAAAAGGATCTTGAATAAGCCAGTTCCCTTAACCTTTGATCTTCTGTCAGTAAACCAAGCGGTGAACAAAAGAGCAAAACCGATCTGGGGAATGAAGTTGATGATCCAGATGACCCATGTGTTTTTAAATGCTTTGTGAAAAGTAGCAGATGTAAGAACATCTGTGAAGTTTTGGAAAAGATTCTTTCCAACTGACGGGAGGAAATGCCATGAAGTATTTCCTGCGCCCTTCAAATCTGTAAATCCGATTACAAGTGTATAGATAACCGGATAAAGGGTAAAAATGCAGAAAGTAAGGATAAACGGAATAGAGAAAATGTATCCGTACTTTGCATAATTGACTAGCTTTTTGTTTCTCATTAAATCTCAGCCTCCTCTAAGTTTTAAAAAGCGGCAGGGTAAATACCGATCTACCCTGCCGCCACAGCATTCAAATACTAGATGCTATTAGAAAGAGAGGTTATCTGTTACGTTTGTCTTGAAAGCATCCATAGCAGCGTCTCTGTCGAGGTTGCCCTGAGCATACTGGTTAGCTGCGTCTGTGAAGTAGCTGTTGATTGTCTCATCATACTGAGTCATAGCCTTAGCAGAAGCATACTTGTTACCTTCGATGAATGCAGGGAATACGTTCTGACCACCGCAGAAGTCAAGAGAACCATCGGACTTAGCCATAACTGTAGCAGAAGCTACTGTATCCTTAGCGCCGTTGCCCATCTTGTCGTTAGCCCAGAGATACTGGAGACCAGTCTCAGATGTGTCAAGAGTGATCCACTCGATGATTGTAGCTACAGCTTCCTTGTTGTCTGTATCCTTGTTTCCAAGAACCCATGTGCCGCCCCAGAAGAAGCCTACCGGCGGAGCGCAAACTCTCCAGTCACCGTATGTACCTTCACCAGCCTGTGTACCACCGCAGTTACCGATCATAACGTAGTTGATGAGCCAAGCAGGTCCGAAGAATGCGAATACCTTCTGAGCGCCTTCGCCCTTCATGTCTGCATACCAAGCCTCTGTCCAACCTGTTGTGTCGTTGGAAAGACCTTCGTCCTTAAGCTTCTTAGCGATGTCGAAGTAAGCATCTCTCTTAGGGTCAACGTTGAGCTGACCGTCAACGATCCAAGCTGTGTCTGCAGACTTCTCGCAAGCGTTCCAAATGTCTCCGCCGCCAGAAACTGCTGCATAGCCCTTCTCCTTGAGCTTAGCTGCTGCTTCGAAGAAAGTATCCCAAGAACCAGAACCAGCGCCTACGATCTTCTCGATCTCAGCAGGATCAGATGTTCCGAATGTATCTTCAGCGATAGAAGCGCTGTAGATCATTGCACAACCAGTTGCCTGATAACCAAGAGCAACGAGGTCGCTTCCACGTGTACCAACTTCGATTGTGTAACCAGCAATACCAGCATCATTGATCTTTGTATCTACATCGATACCGAGATCCTTGTAAGGAGCTGCGAACTGAGCCATATCACCCTGAGAATACTTGAGGATGAAAGCTGCCTCTGCTGCATACATATCAGGAGCTGTGTCGCCACCAGCTACGAGAGCTGCGTCGAGAGCCTGCTGATAAGCACCACCGTCTGTAGCGATGATTGTACAATCGAATGTGTACTTCTCACCGAAATCAGGGTTCTGAGAAATGTAGTAAGCAACCATGTTAGGGATCTCATCTGTGAATGACCACAGATTTACGTGCTCAGCACCTGTACCATAGGACTTAACATTTGACTCTGTCTCTGTTTCACCACCATCGGGTGCATCTGTTTCAACGGGAGCGTCAGTCTCAACGTCACCGCCTGCTGTTGTGCCTACCGGAGCATCTGTGGGCTGTGTTGTACAACCAGCTGCAATTGCTGCAACCATTGCTACGGAAAGAACACTGGCAATAACCTTTTTCATAAAGTTTCCTCCTTAAAAATTTTGTTCGGGGCGTTTTCGCCCTTCTACAAGGTAAATATTAGTCAAAAACGCAAACCGTTTCTCCACATTTCTTGCTACAATTACCCCATAACTATACATTTTTTGCTTTTTTTGAGTATTTTGTACATTTTTTGCTTTTCTGAAGGATAAAATGCATAAAAACACGCCTCTGACTTCGCGTTTTCGACAAGGCTTCCTCTTCTCACTTGTGCAATTCGCACTTAGGCATTAAATTTCTGCCACAGGTTTGCCACAAATAGCTTAGTTTAAGCCCTTCGCACAAAGCTAATTCGCTCATCTCAAACTTATATGTTATTATTCGTTTGTTTATATATAAATACATGGAGATATATATGCCTTCTTCTTTTTTCAATCCGAAAAGCGCAGGAACCAGATTCCTCACCAATATATGCAACCTTATAATAGTTAATTTATTATTTATGGTAACCTGTATTCCGGTTTTCACCATCGGAGCTTCTGTAACAGCGTTATACAGGATCACGATCGCGATACTCGCTGGCGACAATCCGGCAATTCTTAAGGACTATTTCAGATGCTTCAGAGAAAACTTTCTGAAAGCCACCGGTCTTGAGTTGTTATATGCCGCTCTTACTGCATTCTTCGTTTTCGAACTCTACATGATCCGTATAATGCTGACCGAGCAGTATCAGTGGACATCCTTCATTGCGTATTTCTTCCTTGTCGCGATACTCGCTTCGTCCTTTTATTCATTCCCGCTGCTCGCCTGGTTCCACGAGACCTTCAAACAGCTTCTCAAGAACTCTATTCTAATTGCATTAACGAACCTTCCGGTCACGATCATGTACATCGCGATCACCGCCGGCCTCGCATTCCTCGTCTACCAGTTCCCTTCCGCTACTTTAAGCGTCCTGGTATTCATGGGCTTTTCCACCCTTGCGCTCTTCTATTCGCTGTTCTTAAAGAGGATCTTCGAAAAGTTCGGCGCCGTGATCTCTTTCAAGGAAGATAAAGAAGATACGGATAAGATGTGAGTATTGGAGGGGCGTATCTTAAACGCTCCTTTTTTCTCAGAAAAAGATACGATATCAGACTATATGGTGTCCTTCTGAAGCAATTCTGCCCTTAGGAACTCTCCTCAACGTGGTGTTATATCTTTATTTGAAAATAATTATCTGTTTAAGATACATTTTCACCTGAAGCGTATCTTTTTCTATGGAAAACCTGCGAAAAAAGATACAAGTGCTGACAGGCAGCCGGCATGTCGGAAAAACCGGAAAAATCTTGCCGGCATGTCGGAAAATCATTAATTCCTGTACATGCATGTCGGAATATAAGCATTTTCCTTAAAAGATTATCGGAAATCTCGAAAAACCACTGGTCCCGACAAAACCCGACTCAAACAAGCAGCACACACAACAAAAAAGCGGCTGCCCTCAAACGGACAGCCGCAAATATACCAATTTTCAAAACTACCTATCAGATAGATGCCTTGATCTTCTTGTAGATTCCCTCTGCGTCGAGCTCGAACTCGTGCATGAGTGCGGAAGCGGGGCCGCTCTTACCGAATCTGTCATAGACACCGATCTTGGTTACCTTCGTAGGAAGCTCTTCGGACAGCACGTCACAGACTGCGCTTCCGAGACCGCCGATTACGGAGTGCTCTTCGCATGTGAATACTCTGCCGGTCTTCTTAGCGAACTCGAGAACCGTATCCTTGTCGATAGGCTTAACAGTGTGGATGTTAACAACTGCAGCACTGATTCCGTCAGCAGCGAGCATGTCAGCAGCACCCATAGCCTCAGCTACGCAGACGCCGTTAGCGAAGATGACCATGTCGGTACCGTCTTTGATAACAACAGCCTTGCCGACTTCGAACTTGTAATCAGGATTGTCGTTGATTACCGGTACGGCAGCTCTTCCGAATCTCATGTAGAAAGGTCCTTCTGTCTCAGCAGCAGCCATAACAGCGGCCTTAGCTTCGATGTCATCGGAAGGAACGATTACTGTCATGCCGGGGATCGTTCTCATAAGAGCAACATCCTCTAAGCACTGGTGGGAAGCACCGTCCTCACCTACCGTGATTCCGGCATGTGTAGCGCCGATCTTTACGTTGAGGTGCGGATAACCGATGGAGTTTCTTACCTGCTCGAAATTTCTTCCTGCAGCGAACATTGCGAATGAAGAAACGAACGGGATCTTGCCGCATGTGGAAAGACCTGCGGCGATGCCTGTCATGTTTGCTTCTGCGATTCCGCAGTCGATATGACGATCCGGGAATGCCTTCTTGAATGTGCCGGTCTTGGTAGCGCCTGCGAGGTCGGCATCAAGAACTACTACGTCGGGGTTCTTCTTACCAAGCTCTACAAGTGCATTACCGTAACTTTCACGTGTAGCGATTTTTACTATATCTCCCATGATCATACCTCTGCTTCCAATTTTGCTAACTGCTCATCAAGCTCTTTCATAGCCTGCTCGTACTCTTCGTCAGAAGGAGCCTTGCCGTGCCAGCCTGCCTGATTCTCCATGTAGGAAACGCCCTTGCCCTTTGTGGTCTTCATGATGATGGCCGTAGGCATTCCCTTGCATTCCTTAGCCTTTGCGAATGCGTCTCTGATCTGGTCGAAATCATGACCGTCGATGCAGATAACATTGAAGTTGAATGCTTCGAGCTTCTTGTCGATCGGATAAGGTGAGCAAACGTCTTCGATCTTACCGTCGATCTGAAGTCCGTTGTTGTCGATAACTACTGTGAGGTTATCGATCTTCTTTGCGCCTGCGAACATGAATGCTTCCCAAATCTGGCCTTCCTGGAGCTCACCGTCACCTGTAAGAGCATAAACTCTGTAAGAGTCGCCGCTGAGCTTTGCAGCAAGAGCCATACCAACTGCTGTTGAAACACCCTGGCCTAATGAACCTGTGCTCATGTCTACGCCGGGAGTCTCTGTCATGCAGGGGTGACCCTGGAGGTAAGAGCCGAGCTTACGAAGTGTCTTGAGGTCTTCAACGGGGAAGTATCCTCTGTTAGCGAGTGTTGAATAAAGACCCGGAGCTGTGTGACCTTTGGAGAGAACAAATCTGTCTCTTTCAGGCATCTTGGGGTTCTTGGGATCGATGTTCATCTCTTCGAAATAAAGATAGGTGAACATGTCGGCAGCAGAGAGCGATCCGCCCGGATGACCGGACTTAGCGCTGTGAACTGCTTCAATGATTCCCTTGCGAACTTTGGTCGCTGTGATTTGAAGTTCTTTGTTGTTCATTTTAGGTTTTCCCTTTTCTATTGATTTATTCTTCAAGCTTGAAACATACGGAAGGGCTTGACCTTCTGATCAAGCCCCACCATACATATCCAAACTGTATCAGTTGAACGGTGCGTTGAAAGGATTTTCCTTCGGATATCTGTCGCCTGCGGGCTTGTTGTAACCGATGTCGCAAGGGCAGATGCCAAGATATATGAAGAGGTTGTAGAGAGCCTTTCCATAGTGACCGAAAGCTACTGCGCCGTGGTGAGGGAAGTTCTTCTCGATAAGGAAGTATCTGTAGAATCTGCCCATCTCCTTGATAGCGAAAACGCCTGTGCCGCCAAAGGACTTAGTAGCAACAGGGAGAACCTCACCCTCTGCAACGTAAGCTCTGATCTGTCCGTCGGATGTAGACTGCAGTCTGTAGAATGTGATGTCGCCGGGAACGATGTCGCCCTCGAGAGTACCGTTTGTAACCTCTACAGGAAGAGCTCTTGCCATGATCATCTGGTTCTTCATCTCGCAGAAAGCAAGCTTCTTGGAGCATGTATTACCGCAGTGGAAGCCCATGAATGTATCAGTGAACTTGTAATCGAACTTGCCTGCGATGGACTCGTCATACATGTCGTGAGGTACGGAGTTGTTGATGTCGAGGAGAGTAACGATATCTTCGGAGATAACATATCCGAGGTACTCGGAAAGGCAGCCATAGATATCAACTTCGCAGGATACAGGGATACCCATACCTGTAAGACGGCTGTTTACATAGCAGGGAACGAACTTGAACTGTGTCTGGAATGCAGGCCAGCACTTACCGGCGATTGCAACATACTTCTTGGAACCCTTGTGAGCCTCAACCCAGTCAAGGAGTGTGAGCTCATACTGAGCGAGCTTCTCGAGGATCTCAGGCTTCTTGTTGCCTGCGCCAAGCTCTGCTTCCATCTCTGCAACCTTAGCAGCGATTCTCTCATCACCTTCATGATTCTTGAAAGCTTCGAAAAGGTCGAGCTCGGAGTTCTCTTCGATCTCAACGCCCATTCTGTACAAAGGCTCGATGGGAGCGTTGCATGCGAAGAAATTCTGCGGCCTCGGACCGAAAGAAATGATCTTGAGGTTCTTCATAGCGTCGAGAGCTCTTGCTACGGGGATGAACTCATTGATCATGTCAGCGCACTCTTCTGCGTTTCCTACGGGATACTCAGGGATGTAAGCGTTTACGCCGCGGATCTTGAGGTTGTAGGAAGCATTGAGCATACCGCAGTAAGCATCGCCTCTGCCGCCAACCAGGTCATTCTGTGATTCTTCAGCTGCTGCGCAGAACATAACGGGGCCGCCCCACTGCTGAGCGAGCATTGTCTCGGAGATCTCAGGTCCGAAGTTGCCGAGGTATACGCAAAGAGCATTGCATCCGGCAGCCTTGATATCAGCTAAAGCCTGCTCCATATGGATCTCAGACTCTACGATGCAGATAGGGCACTCATAGATGTCATCAGCACCATACTTCTCGGTATAAGCCTTAACAAGAGCCTTTCTTCTGTTTACGGAAAGTGATTCCGGGAAGCAGTCACGGGATACTGCTACGATAGCGAGTTTAACGTCGGGTGCGTTAAATAATTTCTTTGACATTTTAGATTTCCTCCATCTGTTTTTTAGTCACGTTGACTTCAATATTAGCACCAATGAGTCCGGGGAAATGTCCCTTCTCACCGGGAGCATCGGGATGAGCGATAAGCCACTTATTCTTTGCTGTAAGGAGCTTATCTTCGTCGCCTGAATTAGCCAGGCAGTCGATATGATCTTCTTCGAGATCGAAGTTTGTGCCATAAGGAAGGATTACACCTACCATAAAACCGTCGTTCTCGATGCCGCAGGGTGCATAGTGAAGAGTTGTAGCATAGAGCTCAACTGCTGTGCCCTTGCGGATATGGAATGCTTCGATCTTGGAAGTGTCGTAATGGAAATCATCCGTTACATCCTGCTGTGATCCCAAAAGAAGGATGCAGTCTGTAGCTGCGACATTAACTTCGGAAGATCTGTGATACTCAACTGCATTAAGAAGAGTATTGTGACCTGCGCAATAGCCTGTCTCGAGCTTGAGTTCACCACCGAAAAGTCTGCTTACATCAACCTTTGCGGATGCCTCTTCAAGAGAAGCTACCGTAGGCTCATAAGCTACGCCTTCAGCGGGAAGAGCGATCTTGTTAAGAGCTTCGATAACGGGTGCGAAATCGATGTTCTTAACGATTCTTCCGTACTTTTTGAAATTGGAAGATGTTGCCTCATAAATTACCATAAACCTGCCTCCTTCATTGCGGGATAGATCTTTGAAAATTCCTTATATCTCTCGTCATACTTTGCAACGAGCTCAGGTGTGGGAACAACAGATACGTGCTTGGAAACTGTAGCTGCGCAGGCTTCCTCAACAGAAGCATACTCGCCGCATGCAACTGCTGCGAGAAGAGCGCCGCCCATAGCAGGACCTTCGTCGTTCTCTGTCTGAGTAAGTTCGATGCCGAGAACATTGGAAACGATCGTGCACCAGAGCTTGGACTTGGCACCGCCGCCGCAGATGGAGGAACTCCTGATGTCGAGACCCATCTTTTTCGCACACTCGAAAGAATCTCTCAATGCGAATGCAACGCCTTCCATAACAGCAAGTGTCATGTCTTTTCTGGTTGTATCCATTGACATGCCTACGAACATAGCGCGGCAGTCAGGGTTGTTAAGAGGTGATCTCTCACCCATGAGGTAAGGCAGGAAGAATACTTTGTTTGTGCCGAGAGCCTCAAGGCCTTCCTGTTCCTTGGAATAATCTGTTGTACCGATGATCTCTTCCATCCACCACTTGTTGCAGGAAGCAGCAGAGAGCATGCAGCCCATGAGATGGAAACCGCCGTCTGCGTGATCGAATGCGTGGAGAGAATTAGCTTCATCATTCTTGAATGTGCTGGAAGCGATGAATATCGTTCCGGAAGTACCGAGAGAAATATTGCATCCGCCATTGCCGATGATCCCCATACCTACGGCCGCTGCAGCATTGTCACCTGCGCCTGCAGCAATTACGCAGTCTTTATTGATTCCGAGCTTGTCAGCGATCTCAGGAAGGATCTTGCCGATTGCCTCATAACTCTCGAACACTTCGGGAAGCCACTCAGCCTTCATGTCCAAGATCTTAAGCATCTCGTCTGACCACTTTCTGTTCTCGCAGTCGAAATAAAGCGTGCCTGATGCATCAGAAACATCTGTAGCGAAAACGCCGGAGAGTCTGTATGCAAGATAGTCCTTAGGAAGCAGGATCTTAGCGATCTTTGCAAAGTTCTCGGGTTCATTCTTATGTACCCACATTACCTTCGGAGCTGTAAAGCCGGCGAAAGCAATGTTGCCTGTATACTTGGAAAGATTCGCCTTGCCGATCTCATTGTTGAGATAATCTGTCTCCACCTGGGATCTGCCGTCGTTCCAGAGGATAGCAGGTCTGATAACCTGACCCTCGCTGTCAAGAAGAGTAAGTCCGTGCATCTGGCCACCGAAGCTGATACCTGCAACTTCATTGCCGTCGATGCCTTCAAGGAGCTTGGATAAGCCCTTGATAGTTCCGTCGAACCAATCTTCGGGATTCTGTTCGGACCAACCGGTCTGCGGGAAGTTAACGGGATAGCTTTCAGAAACTGTTCTGATGATCTTTCCGCCGCTCTGCATGAGCAGGAGCTTAACTGCCGATGTTCCGAGATCAATACCTATAAAATACATATGAACCTCCCGATTCGCTTAATAGTACAAGTAACATATTAAAAGGAATACCTCAAAAAGTGCACACTCCAAAGTGCAAGGAATCTTCATTTATATTTATACGCTTTCAACAAATTTGACACTTTTTGCGATTTGCCGATTAATCCGATATTGCTAACTTTTTGTAGTATGTTTTCAATATTCACGGGCATCTCGCGAAAACGTGTTATCTTACAAAGGCCATTTTCTACAAAAATTGCTATACAAATCTTGCGGAATGGAATAGCAAGTTTTGTCAAATCAAAATGAGGCAATAATGAGGCTAAATTCATTGGTGCAGGAGCACGGTGTTCTTAGGGGTGGCTTGCCTGGCTGAGGGCTGGGGTTTTGATGGTTTTACGCCGAATGTGAGGCTGATTGCCAGGCTTAAGCCGAGGTTTTAGCCGGCATTTGTATTTGAACGGCAGAATGAACGGCTGTGCCGTTGGGTTTGCCGTTCATTTGGGCTTAAATGGCCGTTTTGAACGGCAGAATGAACGGCGACGCCGTTGGGTTTGCCGTCCATTTAGGCTAAAATGGCCGTTTTGAACGGCAGATTGAACGGCGCTGCCGTTGGGTTTGCCGTTCATTTGGGCTTAAATGGCAGTTTTAAACGGCAGAATGAGCGGCGGTGCCGTTCAAATCGCCGCTCATTTATACCTCCAGGCGGATCTCCGGGCGGCGCCGGATGTTTTACCTGAAGTTTGGGCCAAAAACAGCCGAATTCCAGGCGGATTTCCGGGCGGCGCCTGATGTTTAGCCTGAAGTTTGGGTCAAAAACTGCCGAATTCCAGGCGGATCTCCAGGCGGCGCCGGATGTTTAGCCTGAAGTTTGGGTCAAAAACAGCCGAATTCCAGGCGGATCTCTGGGCGGCGCCTGATGTTTTGCCTGATGTTTGGAGCCGCGCAGGGCCTACAAAGCACAAAAAAACGGCCGGACCCCAAAAGGCCCGGCCGCAATCGTTATAAACAACAAATATATTACTTAATCTCTGCGTGGTAATCCTGGAGAGCCTTGACCTCGAACTCACGCTCCTTAGCAGCCTTGATACCCTCAGCGCATGCCTTTGCAGCAGCCATTGTGGTGATATAAGGAACATGCTGGCGGATAGCGTCCTTACGGATGTAGGAGTCATCGTGTGAGGATGTCTTTCCGGCAGGAGTGTTGATGACAAGATCGATGTCTCTGTTGAGGATCATGTCACCGATGTTAGGTCTGCCCTCGTAGAGCTTCTTGACCTTCTCAGCCTTGATGCCGTTGCTGACGATCATGTCGTATGTGCCGCCAGTAGCGTAGATCTTGAAGCCGAGGTCTTCGAACATCTTGGCAACCTCAACGAGGTCTACCTTATCGAGGTCGGAAACGGACAGGAGAACGCTGCCTTCAAGAGGGAGCTCTGTCTTTGTTGCTTCCTGAGCCTTGAAGCTTGCTTCGCCGAAGTGTGTTGCAAGACCAAGAACCTCACCTGTGGATCTCATTTCGGGTCCGAGGATAGGGTCTACTTCCTGGAACATGTTGAACGGGAAGACTGCTTCCTTTACTCCGTAGTGAGGGATTACCTTGTCGTGGAGTTCCGGTACGGGTGAAGGTCTGCCTGTAAGGCTTCCTGTCATGATATCTGTAGCGATCTTAACCATGTTGGTGCCTGTGACCTTGGATACGAGCGGTACTGTTCTTGAAGCACGGGGGTTAGCCTCGAGCACGAAGACAACGCCGTCTTCGATCGCATACTGCATGTTCATGAGACCTACAACGTGCATCTCGACTGCGATCTTTCTTGTGTATTCCTTAATAGTCTCAACCAGTTCAGGTGCAAGATTCTTTGAAGGAAGGATGCATGCGGAGTCACCGGAGTGGATTCCGGCAAGCTCGATGTGCTCCATGACTGCAGGAACATAGCAGTTTGTGCCGTCGGAGATAGCATCTGCCTCACACTCTGTTGCGTGGTGGAGGAAACGGTCGATGAGGATCGGTCTGTCAGGTGTAACGCCTACAGCCGCATTCATGTAGACTCTCATCATCTCGTCGTCGTGAACGATCTCCATTCCTCTTCCGCCGAGAACGTAGGAAGGACGAACCATTACAGGATAGCCGATCTTGTTTGCGATGGAGATAGCCTCATCAGCATTTACAGCCATGCCTGCCTCAGGCATCGGGATGCCAAGGCGGTTCATCATTGCACGGAAGTGGTCTCTGTCCTCAGCAAGGTCGATAGTCTCAGGTGTTGTACCCAAGATGTTTACGCCGTTAGCCTTGAGTGAAGCTGCGAGGTTCAAAGGTGTCTGGCCGCCGAACTGTGCGATTACGCCGATCGGCTTTTCCTTCTCGTGGATTGCAAGAACGTCTTCCAGTGTCAAAGGCTCGAAATAGAGCTTGTCAGAAGTGTCGTAGTCTGTAGATACCGTCTCAGGGTTGCAGTTGACGATGATGGACTCGAAGCCGAGCTTCTTGAGAGCAAGTGCAGCGTGAACGCAGCAGTAGTCGAACTCGATGCCCTGGCCGATTCTGTTAGGGCCGCCGCCAAGGATCATGATCTTCTTGTTGTTGGAAGAAGGTGACTTGTCCTCTGCAATATGATAGGAAGAATAGTAATAAGCTGCATCCTGTGTTCCGGATACGTGAACGCCTTCCCAGGCTTCCTTGATGCCGTATTCATAGCGTGCACGGCGGATAAGATCCTCGGAAACGCTTAAGAGCTGTGAGAGATACTTATCAGAGAAGCCGTCGAGCTTAGCCTGGCGGAGTGTAGCCTCATCAGGGATCCTGCCGGCGCCCTTAAGGAGAGCTTCCTCTTCCTCAACGAGTTCTTTCATCTGCTCGATGAACCAGTGCTTGATCTTTGTGAGCTCATAGAGTTCATCGACTGTAGCGCCCTTACGGAGTGCCTCATACATGATGAACTGGCGCTCTGAAGAAGGCTGTGTGAGCTTAAGCATAAGCTCTTCCTTGGAGAGCTTGTTGAAGTCCTTGGCAAAACCAAGACCATATCTGTCCTTTTCGAGGGATCTGATAGCCTTCTGGAAAGCTTCCTTATATGTCTTACCGATGCTCATGACCTCGCCTACGGCTCTCATCTGTGTGCCGAGCTTGTCCTGAGCGCCGTGGAACTTCTCGAAAGCCCATCTTGCGAACTTGATTACGACATAGTCACCGTCCGGATAGTACTTGTCGAGTGTGCCGTACTTGCCGCAGGGGATTTCATCCAATGTGAGGCCGCATGCGAGCATTGCGGAAACGAGTGCGATCGGGAAACCAGTTGCCTTGGAAGCAAGTGCGGAAGATCTTGATGTTCTCGGGTTGATCTCGATAACAACGATCCTTCCTGTCTTGGGATCGTGAGCGAACTGGCAGTTGCAGCCGCCGATAACTTCGATAGCCTTAACGATGCTGTATGAATATTCCTGAAGTTTCTTCTGAACGTCTTCAGAGATTGTGAGCATAGGAGCTGAGCAGAATGAGTCACCTGTGTGAACGCCGATAGGGTCGATGTTCTCGATGAAGCATACTGTGATGACGTTGTTCTTGGCGTCTCTTACGACTTCGAGCTCGAGCTCTTCCCAGCCGCTGATGGACTCTTCAACGAGTACCTGGTGGATCATGGAAGCTGCAAGACCTCTCTCGACTACTGTCTTGAGTTCGTCGATGTTATAAACGAGGCCGCCGCCTGCGCCGCCCATTGTGTAGGCAGGTCTGATAACTACAGGGTAACCGAGATCATCTGCGATCTTGACTGCTTCCTCAACAGAGTAAGCTTCGTGGGATCTGGGCATCTCGATGCCGAGGGAAGTCATTGTCTCCTTGAACTCGATTCTGTCCTCGCCTCTCTCGATGGCATCTACCTGGACACCGATTACCTGAACGCCGTACTTTTCGAGAACGCCGGCCTTGGAAAGCTCGGAGCAGAGGTTAAGGCCTGACTGTCCGCCTAAGTTGGGGAGAAGCGCATCAGGACGCTCCTTTGCAATGATCTGCTCAAGTCTCTTAACATTGAGCGGCTCAATGTATGTTCTGTCTGCAACATCAGGGTCAGTCATGATCGTTGCGGGATTTGAGTTAACGAGAACGATCTCATAGCCGAGCTTCCTTAACGCTTTGCACGCCTGGGTTCCTGAATAGTCGAACTCGCAAGCCTGGCCGATGATGATAGGACCTGAACCGATGATGAGGATCTTGTTGATGTCTTCTCTCTTTGGCATATTCTTACGCCCCCTTATATATATATGCAAAATTACTGGATAGAATTCTAACATAGGTATCCCGACTTTGCACAGTAAAAATTATGGATTAAAATACTTTCATGAAAAATGTAATAAAGCCCAGCAAACACCGTTCTTTTTGCCCTGCGAAAACCTCATTTGCAGGACATTTCCGCAGTTCATTTCCTATCCTTGTGATATGTATTGCGGTCGCAGCGCTGTCTCTTACCGGCTGCTTTGACCCTCCGGTCCAGCAGACGGTCTACAAAGAGACCTCCGATACGGCGGCTTCCGTCTTCTCGGGCAACGACATCGGCGGCACGGAGCTCCCCTTCGGCGTAAAGCTTCAGGTGGATCCTTCTGTCCTGATCGCCTGCGAACTTGAGCGTGTAGTTGACGGGGATACGATTATCGTCCACGATCCTGACGGCAACAGGCTGAGAGTCCGCTTAACGGGCATCAACGCTCCGGAGTCGGCACTGGAGGACGACAGCAAGAACACAGAAGAAGGCAGGGATGCTTCGAAGTTTTTAAAAGAGCTTCTCGCCGACGTTAAGACAGTCTATCTCGAATACGACGAAGGACAGTTCGACCAGTACGGAAGGACCCTTGCCTATGTCTGGATAGACACCGGATCCACCTACATCATGGTCAATGAGATTATTCTCGCGACAGGACACGCCAAACCAGTTTATATCAAACCGAATCTGCGCTACGCTGAAGACTTCCGAAAATACGAAGAGTGATTATGAACAAGCTCCCGACCACAGCTACGGATATCACCTCCGAAAAGGCCCTGCACCTGAAAGGGATCGCACTTCTCTTTCTGATGTTCCATCACCTGTTCGGCGTTGAATATCTAAGCGGATGGAGAGCGATAATACCCGGTACCGAGGGCGCGGATTACGTCATCGGTGCGTCGGGAAAGATATGCCTTGCGATATTCCTTTTCTGCTCCGGCTACGGGCTTTACAAGTCCTACATCAGCAAGGAAGCGCCGAAGAAAGCTTATATCCTTCAAAGACTGGCCAAGACACTTATCCCCTACTGGATAGTCATGCTGATCACCGTTATCTACCTGGTGTTTGCGGGGAAATTTGAACCCAAATACATTCCGGTGAATCTTTTCGCACTGATACACGATGACAACATCCTTTATGTCAGCTTCAGCTGGTTTATAAAGCTCTATATCCTTCTCATCCTGCTGCTGCCCCTGATAAGGCTCATCGAGCGCAAATGGAAAAAGAATGCCTTAATCGACATACTGATCTATGTCGCATTGCCCTTTGCCGTTGCGGTCATATTCGGAAATCACATGGACGAATCAAGATTTGTGAATCTTCCGTCCTACTTCCTGAGCACAGTACTGTTCCTTCTGGCATGGCTGCCGCTGTTCTCCATCGGAATGCTTTTCGCCAAATACGGCACATATAAAAAAGTGCGCGGATTCGCAGACAGGTTCCCCAAAGCTCTTGTCATTGCACTGTCGGTCCTTATCCTTGCGAACATGATCTACCTGAGGTTCATCGTAAACACGATGGCGGGCGATTCGGTGATCTACCACTGCTGCATGGCAGATGTCTTCTTCGGACCCGTCTTCGTCTGCATGCTGCTCCTTATCATGGACAACATGAAACACTTAAGCAGATACGTTATTCCGTTCATCGGCAGGAATTCTGTTTTCTACTGGCTTCTGAGCGGAATATTCTTCCATAACACAATAGAACTATCATTTCTTATCACATGGCCCAAGATAACCGTACTCATCTACATCTGGACCATGATATTGCTAACACCGTTTGTATTTGCCAGTTCATTTATATCAGGGAAACTCGTAAAGCTCATTTGCCGCTAAAGACAAGGAGTCTGAGATGACGGACAACTTAACAAACAGAACTGCAGATATTTCAGTCGAGAAGACTGAACATCTGAAAGGCTTGGCAGTGTTATTGCTTATGTGGCATCACCTTTTTGGTGTTGGCTATATAACTGACTGGATAGAGATAATCCCGAATTCGAAAAATATCGTTTTTATTTTCGGAGCATCATCCAAGATATGCCTTGCGATCTTCCTGTTCTGTTCAGGCTACGGACTTTTCAAGTCATACATCAGCAAAGAGATGCCCAGGAAAAACTATATCTTAAGAAGGCTCGTTAAGATCTTTATCCCCTACTGGATGATTATGGCGATCGCCATTGGTTATCTTGCTTACGCCGGAAAGTTCGACCCCAAATATTTCTTCGTGAATCTATTTGTTCTCAACATCTCGGATGAAGTCCTCTACACAAGTTTTGCATGGTTTGTCAAACTCTATATCCTGCTCATACTCATAACACCGCTTATAAAGATGATCGAGCTGAAATGGAAAAAGAACATCTTCTTGGACTTGCTCATTTATATCGCAGTGCCGTTTGCCGCAGCGGTTTTATTCGGAAAGTTTATTGAAGATATGGGATTTACGGGCTTCCCCGCTTTATTGATGAACAGCGTGCTGTTAGTGATCGCATGGCTTCCGCTCTTTTCTGTCGGAATGCTCGCTTCGAAATATGAAGTATACAACCTGATCAGAAAAGCTGCGGACAAGCTGCCGCGCTTATTATGCTCTTTCCTGATGTTCGTCATTATCTGCTTCACTTTTTTCGTGAGATATATGACCAACCTTTATATCAAAAACACTGTCCTCTACCCTAACTGCATGCTGGATGTCATATATGGTCCAATAGTCATCGGTTCGCTGATCATTATTCTGGACAACCTGAAGTACAAGAGCAGATATGTTATCCCGTTTATCGGAAGGAATTCCATCCATTACTGGCTCTTAAGCGGCATGTTCTTCCACAACACCATTGAGCTGGCAGTTCTTATCACGTGGCCCAGGGGCGCCCCGTTTATACTGATCTGGACAATGGTACTGCTCACGCCGTTTGTATTCCTGTGCTCATGGCTGTCGGATAAAGCCGTGAAGCTTATCTTCAAAGGATCCTGAATTACTCGAATCCCTGACGCTTCATGCGTTTGTAGTCTTCGTCATCTTCTTCAATGCTGCTCTTGGCAGGCTGGAAAAACTGAGGATCGAATTCCTGCTTTATTTCCGGCTGTGAAGACATAACAGGCGGTGCGGGCGTCTTGCTGACCGGATTTGAAACAGGAACATCAGATGACTGTTCTGCTTCCCTTTTCCTTGCCTTGGAAATATTAATGATCTGAGTGATAAATATGAAGACCGACATGACTGTCCAGAGCACGCCGAAGGCCATTAA
>JAEEGJ010005093.1_pt1 | contig 42340 bp, 22 predicted proteins | sample 8958761 | NCBI WGS metagenome assembly JAEEGJ01 (sample SAMN16246546, study PRJNA631951) | gut metagenome | biome: gut microbiome; feature: rumen; material: RS-attached | host: Bos | place: Iran: Karaj | collected 2018-10
GTCCAGCCTTCACACTGACGCGCTGGAAGGCACGCAACGACTTCAGGGGGCCATCGGGGTCCTGCAGATTACGAATGTAAAGCTGTACAATCTCTGTGCCGTCACGTTTGCCTGTATTGGCTACCTCAACGGAAAGGGTGCCATTACCACCATTTCTCATTTCTAATTTCTCATTTCTAATTTCGAAATCAGTATAGCTCAGACCATAACCGAAGGGGAACAGGGCATCAGTAAAGTAGCGATAGGTGCGGCCCTTCATCGAGTAGTCCTCGTAGTCGGGCAACTGACTGCTATTCTTATAGAAAGTCACAGGCAGCTTACCGCTGGGGTTATAGTCGCCAAACAGCACATCGGCCACAGCCGTACCACCTTCTTGACCTGGATACCAAGCCTGCAGGATAGCGTCGCACGTCTCCGTCTCAGGCTGCAGGGCAATACAAGAACCTGAACAGTTGACGAAGATAACTTGCTTGCCAGCCTGTTTCAGTGCCTTCAGGAAGTCGCGCTGCACCTTTGGCAGTTCGATGTGAGTACGGTCACCGCCCTTGAACCCATCAATATCGACTGGCATCTCCTCGCCTTCCAAGCTGGAAGCAATACCACCGACGAACACGACCTTGTTGATGCCCTTCAGTTGGGCAATGGTCTCTTGGTAGTCAATAGGATGCTCCTTGGCAATATTGATGGCCAGATTAGCATTATAGGTGTGGATATGCGAGAAGCGTACCTCAATATTATAACTCTTGCCTTTCTCAGCCTGAAGAGCCACACGATTGGGTGTGGTACGCCAAATGTGATGGCGGAACTTCTGCACACCGTCAATATAGAGTTCGAAATGTCCGCAACCATCCACATTCACCACATACTCACCAGCCTCCTTGGGTGTAAACACGGTCTCGTACTTGGCTGAGAAGTCTTCGAGCTGAACGCCTGGAGCGAAGTTATGCATACCAAACGTGGTAACAGCAAGTGGTACGGTGTAATATTGCGTCGTAACGGGCTTACCCTCCATACGGCGATTGTTCCAGAACGTTCCCTTCAAACCCTTCTTACCATCGAAGCTACACTGCGAGGCCATCAGACACTCCATCACTTTGTCGTAGGTCAGGTCGCAGCCAGCAGCATAGAACAGTTTCTTCGTCTTGGCTTTGATGCCATCAAGGATAGTGACAGTATGGTTGGGGGTACCGTTATAGTTACCCCACATCATCGGTGTATTGTCAGCATTGGGACCAATCACGGCAATCTTTTCTTTTTTATTCAGAGGCAGGATGTTGTTTTTGTTCTGCAACAGCACCATCGTCTGACGCGCCATATCCAGTGAGATATTGGCAGACGCTTTAGTGGACATGGCAGAATAAGGAATCTTAGACCACTCTACCAGTGAGGGATCGTCCATTTCACCCAAATCAAAACGGCCTTCCAAAAGACGAATGACGTGCTTGTCGACCTCAGCCTCAGTAATAAAACCGCGCTTCACAGCCTCAGGAATGCTACGGTAGGCATAGCCGTAGCCACACTCCACATCGGTACCTGCAATGGTTGCCTTGGCTGAAGCATGAACAGGACCCGTAGATGACTTGTGCGACTCATAAAAATCGGAGACAGCACCGCAGTCGCTAACCACCAGATACTTGAAGCCCCACTCGTCGCGCAAAATGGTCTGCAACAAACGTTGTGAGCCACAACATGGGTCGTCATCCAGACGCTGATAGGCACACATCACCTCACGCACCTTGGCATCCTGCACCAACGACTTGAAAGCTGGCATATAAGTCTCCCACATATCACGGGGCGACACATTGGTCAGATTAGCCGAGTGGCGTGTATACTCCGGACCGCTGTGCACGGCATAGTGCTTGGCACAGGCCCATAACTTACGATATTTCGCTGTCTCAGGCCCCTGAAGGCCCTTCACCACCTGCACGCCCATCACTGATGTCAGGTAGGGGTCCTCACCGTACGTCTCTTGTCCCCTGCCCCATCGAGGGTCACGGAAGATATTTACATTAGGTGTCCACACGGAAAGACTATGGAATTTCTCGTCCTCACCACTGCCACGCTGCATACGTTCGTTGTACTGGGCACGAAATTCCGTCGATGCCACATCGAAGCATTTATAAAGCAAGTCAGGATTGAATGATGACGCCATAGCAATCGGCTCTGGGAACACCGTCACGTTACCTTGGTTGGCTGCGCCGTGCAGTGCCTCGCTCCACCAGAAGAACTTCTTGATGCCCAAACGCGGAATAGCCGGGCTCTCGTCCAGCATCAGCTTGGCTTTCTCTTCCAGCGTCAGTCGCGAACACAAATCTTTGGCACGTTCCAATGCCGACAGGTTGGGGTTTTGATAAGGAAAGGTTTGCGCTGATGCATGTAGCGTCAGCACACTTAATGTGAGGGCAAAAATCCACTTCATATCCAGTTATCCGTAATCGTTATTGAATAGTTATGATTATTGGTTGCAAAGTTACGAATAATTCTGGACATAGGATTCAGCGAATGTATCAAATACTTTTGCTGTTGTAGCACGACGGCAAAAGAGGGGATATTATACAAGTGCTTTCACTTGCGCACGCCAAAGTCCTTACGATAGTCATCGTTAATGATACGACTGGCATGATGACTATCGAAGTGGGTTGGAGCAATGACGAAATCGGGCACATTAAAGGAGAAGAAACGTTCGCGATAGAAACGGCGCGGATTGCGCTGGGGCAACATGAAGGCCTTGCTGACCGTTCCATTGGCATCGACATGGCAGAAATAGGGACGCGTAAAAAGGCCGTCGTCACGACGGGAACTCAACACCAGCCAACGGGAGTTGGTGCTCCAATTATGGAACGACTCAGTATCATCAGAGTTGGCGCCATCCATAGGGCAGCTCTCTCCTGTAGAAAGATTAAGCAGATAGAGATCAGCCTCATGGTGCCAAATACTGAACTGTCCGTAGTCGGATAGCGTGTAGCAAAGGAAACGCCCATCATAGGAAGGACGGGGGAAGGATAACGACTTGTGCATAGCCTCAGCATTAACTATCGTGTCTATACGACTGCCGAAGGTACCCGTCGCAGGATCGAAATCAATGCGGCAAAGATTATAGCGAATGGAATCGAGTTGATGACTATCCTCAGGTAGAGCACGGGCTGCACAGAAATAGAGTGAACGCCCATCGGCCGAGAAAACAGGAAAGGTTTCATAGATAGAGTCCTGTTTCAGAAAGGACGACAGAATCAACTCATTCTTTTCAACGTCATATACTTGAACATCGGAGGCTTCATCGAAGACCTCGATGCGGTTGGGGTCGGAACTGTGGAACAACTGTCTCGTGGTATTGGTGGAATAGGCAATATAGCGACCCGAGGGATGCCAGTAAGGATAGACGCAGAAACCGAGCGTCTGATCGGTTTTGGTATTGTAAGCAGCAAGAGGCCCATCATGATGACGCAATAACGTAGCACCATGTGGGCCACGAATATGCAGACTCATATCGGCAGAGTTGCCACGATTGAAACTGTGGCAGTTGACGCAACCCTCGAATTGGGTGTTCTCAATTAGCGCACGCTCATCGAACGAGGAAAGATCACGTTCGTAGATGCCCATCTTGCTCCATACCTCGTAACCTGGCTCAATCAAACGGTAACAGATGCCATAGTCAATGCTATCCGGACTTACGTAGATGGAGAAGGGGTTATAGGTATGCCAACCGTCGTCATATTTGGCTGAAACAGTCACGCTGAGCGAGTCATCACGATTCTGACCAAGCAAGGTGTGCCAGTCATCAAGGTCGAAATCTACCGATTCTTCACCCTGACTGTGCAGCATGTGCCCATGTCGGTCAGAGACGACGGCATCGATACGCAACACGGTTTCATCAACCATAGAGAAGTTAAGAGGTGCAATATTGACAGGGATGGTAACCCCGAGATAGTCAGGATAGATTTGGGGCAGAACGGTTTCCTGCCTTGCATCGCTAACCTTTTCATCGCAACTAACGAAGAAAAGCAAAAGGATAAAAAGGTAAAAAGGTAAAATCGTATACCGCTTCATGTCTTAATTCTTAGCTTCCTGTAAATCATGTAATAATCGGGCATAACTGTCCCTATCACCCGTCAACATATAGTAGGCCTTCAGATATTCTATGGCCAAACGATTGTCCTTATTATGAAAGTAGAGGCTTTCAAGCATCTCTGCAGTCACATGGTCGCTGAAATAAAAGTCCTCTTTGTAGGCACACTGACGCAAACGCCCATATTCGGGATGCTTGGCTATGGCCTCTTCATTGCCTAACAGCGGAAGCGTCTCGTTAGCCCAGTCACGATAGAAAAGGGTTTTCTGTAACGCCATAAGATATTTACGAGCCACCTCGTAACTGCCGATAATCAGGTTGGTCTGTGCCAATCGTTTATAGCAACGGGCACTTTTCTGGAAGTCAAGGATGGCTTCCTGAGCCTCGAAAACGGTGCGTTGGGCGACATAAATCATACCCAACTGATAGAACGCCTCGGCAGTAGGCAGAGGGCTGGTGGCATCGCTTTGAACGTCAGGCAAAAGACCTGCGATACCATTCTGGTTGAAATCAAACAGGTGGTCGGCAAGCATGCCATGCATGGCCAAAGCCAGATTCTGCACCGTTACACCTATCTGATTGTTCGGCTTTTCAGCAGTGGCGGTGGCAAGAATGCGGTTCCATTGCTGGTGGCGTGCCATAAAGTCGTATTGCATCACCTTCTCGGCCTTGATATTGGTGTTATTCCAAACGATAGTACCCATGACAACTGCCACCAACAAAAAAGTGAAGAGTGAAGAGTGAAGAGTGAAGAGTGCTACACCACGATTTTTCCTGCCACTCGATATGGATAACCACTTATGGCAGGCACGGACTATAAATGGAAGGATAACAGCTGACAGCCATGCAGCATAAAGCAGATAAGGCGTTACCGTCGGGTAGCGATGGTAATGGCTACCTCCCAAGGCTATCCAATAGAGTACGGGAATAGCGATAAGAATCAGAATACGACGTGACCAACCGCTTGGTGCCATCACACAGACCCAAATAGCGAGAAGCGTCAGCAAGACTGCCCAAACGCCACCCAATAGTGCATTCTCGTCAAGCAGGAAGAGCCAAAGCAGGAATGAGGGGATAAAGGTCAGACCATAGAGCCATTGAACATTGAACGTTGAACATTGAACATTGAGTAAGCGGAGAAGCAAAAGCTGCATCAGCGAAAGGAGCAACGCAATAATCAACGCACCTACCCAGGCAAAAAGGAAAAACTGGGTACAGAAGCGTCCTAACAGGTCAGCTACGCCACCTGGCAGTTTCACAATCTCCCACACATAGGTGTTATCAAAGAGGAACAGCTGATACTGCTCTTGATAATGCAGATGATGCGGATATGCCAATCCGAAAAAAAGGAGGACAGCCACACCAAAGAGGAGCGTATATAAAAGATGTAAATGCTTCATTTAAATACTTTACTAAATTCGTTGACACTGATACGGACTGGCTCAATCATGAATTCTGGACGATTATAACACTTCAGACGGTAGGTATTCTGTTCAGGGTCTTCCTGTGGCAGCATAAAGGCTTTTTCAGCTTTTCCATTATTAAAATAGGAGATATAGATACGGCTGAAGTTACCATCGCCCCGACGACTAGAAGTCATAATCCAATGCCCGTTGCTCGACCATGTCGGGTAGCTATCGGCAAAACCTTTGCTGTTGAGACCAGTTAGGTCGATGTCAGAAGGAATCTGATTGTCAAGAGGCATACATACAATGTCGGCATCACTATGTCTGATATGGAAACACCCATATTGTCCCTGTGCAAACAGTAGATAGTACCCATCGGGACTGATGCGTGGCAAGGTGGCACTCTTATCTTGCGAGGCTGCATCATAGACAAGCTCCTCTTCACCAAAGGCGTGCGAAGACGCGTCGAACACACGGCGATATAGGTTGTATTGTATCTTCTTATAGGTAGACGCGATATCTTTGCCGCGTAACTCTTCAGGAAGCGGCACAGACTTGCAGTAATAGAGGTATTTGCCATCAGGCGACCAAGTAGGATACACTTCCAAAAGGGTGGAATCGTTCGAGATAATGCTTACTGAATCAGTTGAAATATCATAGAGAATTAGATCGCTGACTTCATCGAACACTTCAATTTTATTGGGATTCTGAGTATGGAATCCTTGTCGAGTCCTATTGATCGAGAAGACTATCAGCCTGGCGGTTGGATGCCATGCCGGATATACACCTGCAGAGATGGTATAATCGCGCTTCAGATTGACTTTTGACACCTTTCCATCATTCACAATAACGGTACCGCCATTAGCGAGACGCACGTGGAAGAGCATATTGTCAGTCTTATAGTTCTGATAGCTATGGCAGTTGACGCACTGACCTTTTGCCCTATCATTACAGGTGATTTTGTTGTTGAATATCTGTGTTTCTTCGAAAGAAGTGATGTTGCGTTGGGCAATCTCCATGAAATCCCATCCTGCATACGACGGCTCGATGAGGCGATACGACAAGTATTCGTCGATGGAATCTTTAGCCACATGAATTTCAAACGAGGTAAACGACAACCATTCGTTTTCTTTTTGCCCCCAAACCTCAACCTTAATACTCTTGCCTTTCGAAGCATCAAGCATGGTGTGCCACTCCTCCTCAGGTATCTGTACCTTCACACCATTGCCGTAGGTCTGCTGGTGGCCATCTGGCATTGTAAAACGGGCCACACATTCATCGTATTTGTCTATCGGGAGCATGAAGTTAAGGGGTGCAATATTACAAGGCACAGTAACATTGCAATAATCGGGGAATATAGCAGGCAAGCACTTGGCCTCTTTGGACGAAGAAGGCACATCGGGATGATTAGCACACGATGACAAGAGCAGCAAGACTGCAACTACACACAGGGTATAAGTGTGGATAAATCTATTCATTCTTTTCTTATGATGCAACTTCATTTTCTCTCCTGTCAACTTTATTAGAATATTGTCTTCCAAAGAAGTAGTAATACCAATAAGTAGTTCCCCATTCTCCACGCATTTCTTCAGCAACCTGTCCTATGGTTTTACCTGGTTTTACAAGTCTTGCCAAAACCTCTGAGAACTTTTTATAGCGATTGTAAATAGTTTCCTCAACGGGAACCATCATACGCTTTTCTTCCGGAGCCTTATCCATAAACAGAATATAAGCCTCCTGCGCATGCACGGGGAAGTCCTCACCATCGTGCATTTTCAGATATTTTCGCAACGATGGCCAGAAGTGTTGTGCATCGCAACGTAACATGGTGTAAAACAATGCCTGTTCTGAAGCCACCTTGCTATCGGATTCGTACCAAAGACTAATGCTGTTAACAATATAACTGTCGCTGTTCTCAACACCAGTGACTTCATCGGGGTATGACTTTTGTAATTCCTTCACCTTTGCCGCAACTGGTGCTGGCAGCCAACTACGGTAGAATGGATGATGATGCAGGATAGTGGTATAGCGTTCCATCTGTTTATTTTCCCCAGTTGCCAGGGCACAGCGGGAAAACAACTTCAAATAGAAGGGCGAAAAGCCTCTTTGTATGGCATTCTCGTAACTCAGGCGAGTGGCTTCATTCATCATACCGTAGTTATAATAAACCAGTGGCGATGCGATTTCCAGAAAATTGACGTGGAGTGTATCGGGATCTGTGACAGGAAAACTAATGTTACCACTCTTAAACGAACGGTCCAGCAGTCCTCCTTCATGCATCAGTGCGACATTCTTAAGGAATACTATCGTAGTGGTAGGCTTCTTATTTCTCTGACCATGGTTAGAGTATGGCGTTGAGAATTCTTCAGCCATAGCCAGGACTTCCCTCCAGTTGTCGTTTTCAGCATAGCGAACCATGCGCATCTCGTCGATGTAGTTTTGGTCATAGAACATTTGTGACGAGGTAAAAATGATACTGGCTATAGCACACAATACTGGGACAAACCACTTCGCCAAATATTTGCCACACAGCGGAATGAGTATAGATACGGCACCAAGAACATAGAACGGAATGGAGAGATGCTCGGCAGTGTCGATTGAGGATACAAAACGAGGCAAGCCTGCCAACACAACATCGGCGAATTTCAGATTCGAATAGCATTGTGTATGCCAGATACTGGCGGTAAAGAGCAGCAAGACAAGGCCTACAAGCTCACGCCAAGAGATTTTCTCACTCAGTGCAAGACATAAAATGAAAAGTAAAGCGAACCATCCCAGTATCGGATAGGCACAAACGCCTAACAAATACCAGACGAGATGCCATTTACGTGGGGTGCTACATGCTACCCATAAGAGTAGCAACATGACCAGATAGCCTACTGACTGTGAGAACCAATAGCCTCGGATAGTGGAGATATAAATCCAATAGCCCTGATTGACAATCGATGTGAGCAGACAGGCTACAGGCAAGAGCATCAGCGCAGAGGCACTTCCCTGTAAACGGAATGCTTTGGTACCCACATAGAATATCAGTACCCAGATAACCACTAATAGCCCCGCACCTATGGCAGGTTTAAAGAACAACTGTGTGAGCCAAGCACCCACATACTGCATCAAACCAAAAGGTTTTGATAGTAGGGTATGGCAGAAAGGTGTTCCGAAGATGAATTCAGAACGGTTGTGTGCCGTATAGAGTACCTCTTCATTGATGAACAATATATATACAACAAAAGAGATGAAAGCCAACAGGCTTACATAAAGGACGGCACTGGATGCTTTACTTGTCTTATTCATTATTGTCATAAAGGGCTGACTCATTTGATAGAGTCAGCCCTAAATTATAATACCTATAAGGAATTATTAATACTCATAGTAACAAGCCTTAATCTTAATTCTTCCTCGTGTCATCAAGAGGTCAAGATCTTTGCCATCACCACCTTTAGCACAAGACTTAGCTATATCATCGGTAATCTCCACTTCCCAATAAGGTGTGGTAGGAACAACATCATCAGCAAAAGTTGGGCTCCACCAACCGTTCATGATGCGGCAAGTTAAACCATCAGGACCACTTCCAGGAGGATCGGCCCAGATAAACTTACCCTCTTCAGTTGCTGTGACTTCAAAGACGAGAGTCTTGTGACCGAAATAGGTATCATCATCAAGATATGGGAAGTGAGTTCCTTCATTATCGCTGAAACGACCAGCTCCTGCGTCTCCAGACTCAAGCCAAAATTCTGGTTGAGCTACAGGATCCTCACCATAGAAGTATTTTTTCTTAATGGGATCTGTCTCCACCTGACAGTTGATGGGGAATTCAACCTTAACTTCCGTACCATCAGCACAGAGACCTGTCAAGGTAACGACATACTCACCTAATCTCATCTTCTTCTTAGCATAGTTACCAATCAGAGTTTTACCAGCAACAGTCCACGTTGCGTTTACAGGAGCTGAAGTTGTACAGGTAAGAACATTACCATTTTTACCTTTACCATCACTGTCCAAAGTCACCGAAGACAGATTCTTAAGTTCTTCAGCAGTAATGTGCCCGCCATTGCTGATATCCTCATGAGTAGGGTCACAGGCTACAATGGCACATACTGTGGCAAAAAACAAAAATATCTTTTTCATAATTATCAATTATCAATTATAAATTATCAATTATAAAGATCGACATACTTGGTATCAGCATTGGAAGCTTCCCATCCAGGGTTCTGCTTCAGTTTGCCATTCATCAGGTTAATCTGGTTCTGTGGCTTAGCCAAGAAACCATTAGTATCAGCATAGCGTTTTTTCCAAGAACATGTCATGTGCTTCATTGTAACCAAATCACTGGTATTACCCTTAACAACGACTTTCTTGCCAGCCTGGGCCTCAAGAGCCTGGGCGGCGTATGAGTTCTCGCCTGAGTCTTTACCAGACCAACGACGCAGATCGTTGAAGCGAATACCCTCAAATGCGAACTCCCAGCGACGCTCGTTCTTGATGGCATCCAATGAATATGCTGTCTGAGGTACACCTGCACGCTTCTGAACCTGGTTCATGTACTGAGCGTCACCTGTGAGTTCAGATAGCATCAGCAGAACGTCAGCATAACGCATCAGGTAGAAATCCTCGAAGTGACAACCCTGCATAGAATTCTCAAGGGTGCCACCCGATTTGAATTCCGGATTGACAGCCTCCCACCAAGGTTTGTCGCCAGTCAAGGCATCAAGGGTCACGCCGTTATACTTCTTCACACCATAACCAGACTCCTCGCAGTCATCCTTTACAAAATCGTATGCAGCGAGTTCATTCCGACAGTCAATCAAAGAACCGAGCTTACGGATGTCCTTATAGCCACCTTTGTCCTCAGCTGTTGTCCAGTCATCCCAAATGTTGCATGAAGGAGTACCCTGACCCCAACCCTGTGTAAACGGATAAGTATGATCACGGTCACCGTTGGTTCCATTTACGCGGAGAGCCCAGAATACTGACAGATAGTTGCAATACATACGTGATGTAGAATATGTACCACCATTCTCAATAGCACCATTAATACCCCAACGAGAAGCATTCATGAACTGAATCTGGAAGAGTTCCTCATCGTTGCCATTACCCATTCCAGGCTGGTCGAAGCAGTTCTCACGCTTCATGTCAGCAATGAAGTCGTAGGCATGGGTGCCTTCCTTGTTGCCAGAGCCATCGGCATTGTCGTGGGCTTCGTCCCATACCAGACTGTTAGAGTACTGCCAAAGTGAACGATAGTCTTCAAGCAGTTTGTAACTGCCACTGGCCACAATATCCTTTAGAGCATTAACGACATCAGCCTGAGAAAGAGTTTCTTTGTCGCAGCCTTCCTGCTTAACCAAGTTAATGGCAGGACCAGAACCAGAAGACAAATCGATAACCTTCTTATAGAAGCCAGCCCAGAACATATAGGCACGAGCCAAAAAAGCCTCAGCAACATACTTATTGGCATGGCCAGAACTCTTCTCTGTGCTCATCAAATTCATACCCGATACGAAATCAGAAATAATCTGAGGATAAATTTTCTCTTCAGCACTAACTTCAGAATCATCGGTAATCGTGGTTGAAGTTATCAAGGGAACATCGCCAAACAACTGTGACAGCCACAAATAATAGAGACCACGCATGAAGTATCCCTCACCAAGAAGCTGGTTACGCTTCGCCTCCTGGCCTTTCCACTTGACGTTGTCGATAGTAGCAATCTGGTTGTTAGCACGGTTAATGCCACCATAAAGAAGGACAAACGTCTGCTCAAATTGGTTACTGCTCATCTGAACAAGATGATGCATAGCCTTAACCTTGTTGTCCTGCAAACCGCCTGCACCGTAGCAGTTGTCCGACATGAGTTCCCACCAATAGAAGGGATTCTGTGTATCGGCATCACCACCACCCATGGTATTCATGATACTATAGGTAGCCGTATTCAATGCCTCTACATCTCCAATCTTACCTGGGAAAGTTGCTTGTGTAGCATCGGTAACACGTGGATCAGTGTCCAGCATATCGTTACAAGCCGTAAACAAAGTTGCTGATGAAACAACTAATGCTGATAAAATATATTTCTTCATAACTTTTTATATTCAATTATCAATTGTCAATTAGAACTTGATACTTGCACCTACCAAGAAAGTACGAGATGGCGGATAAAGACCCAGGTCAATACCAGAAGCCCAGCCATCAGCGCCGGCTGCATTGCCTACCTCAGGATCGAGGCCAGTGTACTTGGTGAATGTGTGAAGGTTCTGAGCCTGAACATAGAGACGGAGCTGCTGGAACGGACATGCCTTCCAAAGATACTTAAAATCGTAACCGAGCGTGACGGTCTTAATCTTGAAGTAGTCAGCATCCTCCATATAACGAGTAGAAACCCAGTTAGTATTAGCGTGACCAGTACCAGAAATACGTGGTACGTCGTTGGAGGTACCCTCACCATGCCAACGGTCAAAGATGGTGGTGTCGTAGTTATGCCACCATGAATCACTGAACGAACGGTAAGAACGCATAATCTGCATACCAAATGCGCCAGCACCATTGACAGAGAAGTCAAGGCCCTTCCAATTCAAACCGAGGTTGATACCAAGCATGACGTCTGGGTTAGGATTACCAATTTCATGACGGTCGCAAATATCATTGCCTTCTGCGTCCTTAGCTTCTAAATAATTTATCACGCCATCACCATTGTAGTCGTCCCAGATGCAGTCACCAGGCTGTGCACCATCCCATGTCGGCTTAGTCAGTTCTGGATGACGCTTCAGTGACTCCTCGTTTGCAGCATCAATCTGTGCCTGATTCTGCCAAATGCCGCTGTAAGACATACCGTAGAAGTAACCGATAGGTTTGCCTACCTGAGCACGGTAGATATACTCTGTACCCTGTGAGAGGATACTGGCAGAACCATTGATGTAGCCAGTCTCGTTGGCAATACGGGTTACCTCGTTCTTGTTGGTAGCCAGATTGACGCCTACATTATAGCTGAAGTCCTTGCCAATCTTGTCGTTCCAAGTGAGGGCAATCTCAACACCCTTATTCTCTACGTCACCACCATTGATGTAAGCAGGGTTGGTACCCTGGACAGCAATACGTGGAGCTACGATGAGCCAGTCCTTGGTAGTCTTCTTATACCAGTCGAAATTTACACCTAAACGGCTGTTGAGGAAACGGGCATCAAAACCGAAGTCAAGCTGTTCGGAAGTCTCCCATGTTACATCAGGATTTGGCACGATATTAGCGTAAGCACCTACATTTGGTTTGCCATTCAAAGTGAAGTCCATGCTATCGCTGAACTTGTAACCGCTGTCACCTGCAGAGCCAGACTGAGCGATAGTTGCCAGATATTGATACTTAGAAATACGGTTATTACCGTTCTGGCCCCAAGATGCACGGATCTTGAAGAAATCGAGCCAGCTCTTAGTGCTCTCCATGAACTTCTCATTAGTAACAACCCAACCCACAGATGCAGATGGGAAAGTACCCCAACGTTTACCGTCTTTGAATATGCTTGAACCATCATAACGAAGCGTCAAGGTTGCCATATAGGTCTCATTCCAGTCCCACGTCACACGACCGAACCATGAAGCGAGATATTCTTCATCATTTGGATTACCACTAAGAGTAGCATTGGCGAGGTCCGTGCTGAAATTCTTCAGGTATGCAGAATTCCAATCCTTAAGAGTAGCATACTGCTGACCATCATTAGCAGAGTTAGAGCCACTGAGGTTAGTACTCCAACCAGTGCTCTGGAAACTCTGACCAACCATAGCGCTAATCTTATGACCTGCAATAATAGGCAGATCGTAAGTCAGGGTGTTTTCAATAGAGAAATTAGTACTCAACCAAGTACTCTGGTTAACGCTATAAGTGGTCACAGTACCTGAACCTGCTGAAGGAGAGCGTGGTTCTCCAAAGCTACGATATGCGCCAGAGCTCCAATTATAGTTGAACTGCGAACGGAATCTCAGACCCTTGATAGGCTGGATAGTCATGAAAGCAGTAGCGCTGGTGTTGATGTTACGGCTCTCTGCCTTAGAGTTGAAACCACCCTTTGAGAGGCCTTCATATGGGTTATTAAACCAGTAGTCGTTCCAACCTTCACCATTATTCACATGGTTATAAAGTTCACCTTTATCAGTGTACATAGGTACGAGCGGGTTCGTCTGAAGCAAGCTATGTATATAGCTCCAGTACATACCGTCCTCAGCCAGGTCGTGATTCTTGCTGTAACCAATAGAAATGTTCTCACCGATGGTGATGGCATCAAAGTCCTTGGCTTTCAGAATCACATGGTCGCTGTTCATTCGGACGGTGTGACGCTTGTAGTAAGAGGCCTGGTCAGCACCCATAATACCTTCATTACCCGTATAGGTATAAGACATAGCGAATTTAGAACGCTCAGAACCACCAGTTATAGTTACAGAATGATTCTGCTGAACGGCATTCTTGTTTTCAAATTCGCCCCACCAGTCAGTGCCTCCCCAACCGTCGTTTCTCACCTTGTCGACAATTTCCTGTGGGATATAATCTGCGAAATTAACTTTCTTACCTGATGTATTGAAACTATACTCATCCATGATAGTCAAGAACTGCTGAGCATTAAGCATCTGTGGACGCTTATAGACGTTCGACCAACCAATAGCACCATTATAGCTAATCTCCATCTTACCAGCCTTACCTTGCTTGGTAGTAACCAAGATAACACCGTTAGCGGCACGAGAACCGTAGATGGCAGCCGATGCAGCATCCTTCAAGATATCGATACTCTCAATGTCTGCAGGGTTGATGCCGTCAAGGTTACCGCCTGCGACTCCATCAATCACATACAGAGGTTGAGAATCACCAATGGTACCGATACCACGGATGTAAACCTTGTAGCCCTTACCTGGCTGTGAAGATGAACTTGTAATCTGCACACCAGGAGTACTTGACTGCATGGCTTCAAGTGCATTGGTGGTGTTCAGTTTGGCGATAGCATCACCCTTTACCTGAACTGTGGCACCTGTCACCAACTTCTTCTTCTGAACACCATAACCGATAACGACCACATCGTTCAGCGTGGTGTTGTCCTCAACTAAGGTAACAGAGATGTTACTCTTGCCTCCGACTGGCACCTGCTGGGTTACGTAACCCACGTAGGAAATAACCAGAGTGGCGTTAGAGGAAGCCTTGACGCTGAAATTACCATCAAAATCGGTAACTGTGCCTTCATTGCTACCCTGTACTTTGACTGTTGCACCGATAATCGGTTCACCAGTCTCGTCATTGACTGTTCCCTTAACTGTCTGAGCATTCATCCCAATAGGAATCATGCAGAGCAGGAACAGCACTGCCAAAGTTTTCTGTAACTTTTTAAAGTTCCACATAAATTTAGATTTAGTTAATAAAATAATAATGTTGAATTAAGTTGAATTTAAGCTAATTTTCGACAAATATATATTTTTGACGTTGCAAAATTAGATGTTTTTAAGAAAAAGCCTTTTATCATTTGTAACAAAAACTTTTGAAATTGTACTATAGCCAATATCGAAGGGGTTTTAGATACACAAACCCCTTGATTTTTCCTATCAAGGGGTTTTGTATAATATTTTTTAAGATTTGTTTCTTATAAGCTAATAACTTGTTCTTTCCCGTCATAATTCATTGTCTGCCGCTTGCCTTCAGGTGTCAGAATCGTGAAACGACGCTCTTGTAACATACCCTTAAAAGTACCTTGACGTGCTCCAATCGTCAGAGTTCGCGCGCGCTCGTTCCATTTTATATTAATTATACTATAGGTACCCTTCTCATAGTTGTAGCTGTCGCCTTCGTCCTCATAGAGAACAAACTGGCCATCGGCACCAGGATAGACGCGCAGTTCCAGATTGTCCCACGATTTCTCGCCGACGTACTGCATCTCAGGTCCCATTGGCACGATGCTACCGGCACGAACGAACATCGGTACACGGTCGAATGCGGTCTCAATTGTCACATTCTGCCCGCCTTTATACTGCTTGCCAGTCCAGAAATCATACCACTCAGTCCCTTTGGGCAAGTACTTGATAGCGGTCTTCGTGGTCGTCCAGTCTAACTTTTCACTATTCACTCCTTCACTTTTCACTTCCTTACGATCCCAGCCCGTCATGGCATTGGTACGGATGACTTTTTCTTCAGTATATTGCGGGACGACGATAGGGGCAGCGAGGATGCTACGACCAAACATAAACTCGTCGGTCATGTCCCACACCTTTTTATCACTGGCAAAGTCAGCAAACAACGGACGCATATAGCTGTCGTTATTCGAAGTCACCTGCCAGGCTGTGCTATATAAATAAGGTATAAGACGATAACGCAGACGAATCTGCTTCTCGATAGCATCATAGACGGGGTCGCCCTTCTTGCCAAACTGCCAAATTTCGCGAGGGGCATCGGCACCATGACTGCGGAATACCGGACAGAACAGCCCATACTGCATCCAACGCACATAGAGTTCCTGGAACTGCGGATTCTGGGGAGCAGAACCTGCACCATGCGTATTATACGAATTGCAGAAGAAGCCACCGATGTCAGTATTGAAATTAGGATTGCCTGTCAGCGTGAAGCTAAGTCCGGCAGGCACCTGTTTGCGTAGCATGTCCCACGATGAGTTGACATCACCACTCCACATATTTGAACCATAATGCTGCTGACCAGCATACGATGAACGAGTCATAATGAAGATGCGCTTGCCTCTGTCATCCTGACGCTGAGCCTGATAGATGCCGCGAACGGTCTCTAACGGGAACGCATTGCGCTGTGAGCGCCATGTACCGCCATACACCTCATGGGCATAGTCACTCTCTTGGGGATTGAAGAAGTCTGGATCGGTAGAGTCCATCCACCACGCATCCGTACCATAGTCATAGAGGGTCTTCAGGTATTTCCAGTAGATGGCACGGGCCTCGGGATGGAAGGCATCATACACCTTGACACCCGACGGATACTTCATGACAGGAGGCCAGATATGCGAGAGGCCACTCTGAGGCCAGGTCTCGAAAGGCAGCAGCAACCCCTTCGCATCAAGCTCGCGGTACTGCTGTGTCTGAGGGCCAAAGCTGGCCCAAATTGAAATCATGAAGTGGGCATGCTTCTTGTGAACATTCTGTATCATCTGCTTGCCATTGGAAAAGTCCTCAGACAAGAAGTCCATCGCATTCCACAAATAGTTCGAACCCCAGTACTGCCAGTCCTGAATGATACCGTCAAGAGGCACCTGCAAGGCACGATACTGGTCAACAACACCTTCCGTTTCACGTGCTGTCTTATAGCGTTCCTTCGACTGCCAGTAGCCGTAGGTCCACAGGGGGAACATCGGCACGTCGCCTGTCAGCTGACGCATCTGGGCTATGACACCGTCTGCACTGCCCCCATACATGAAATAGTAGTCCACCCCCTCGCCTACCTCTGCATCGAAAGTCATGCCTTGGGCATTATCCTCAAACAGCGTAGGCGAATAGTTCTCCCAATAGATGCCCCAACCCTTGATGGACTGCAACACATTCTGGAAGTCCTCAAGATTCGACTGCTCCATGCGTTTCTTCAGTCCGCGACGATTCATCTTACCATCTTGAACGGTACCCAAACCATAGATGGCCTCGTCCTTGTCCAGCGTAAATGTCTGGCGTGCCTCTTTGATGTCACAGTCTTTCTCACGCAGCAGCACCTTGCCCTTCCGTGTCAGGAATGTCAGGTTGCCCTGCGCATCCCACTTCACCGTCAGTTCACTACTCGACATAGCAAAGCCCTTTTGCGCAACCTCCACTTGCTGTGGCTGTAACGTTACAACTAAAGTTTTAGTAGGCTGTCCTTTCACTACATGCACAATGCTGGGTGTCATGAACTCAACCTTGACATTCGTCTGTCCTGCTGCTGCCAGTACCCATCCAAGAAGCACTGCCAAGAAATACGCCTTCCTATCCATTTGTCTATTTTAAGTCTGAGATTTGTATATCTCGGGTATCAGTATCCTTACCTAACAAGAACTTGTCGATAAAGGCCTGCACCTCAGGATACTGACTCTGGGGCAACTGACAGTGGCCGTGACCGCTGACAATACTCCAGCCCATACGGTCGCCGATGCCGAATTTCTTCCACACCTCCTTGGCAGCCTTTGCTGAGACAAGCATAGATCCGTCGGCCAGCCATTCATAGTCAGGATTACCTAACAGCAACAGGGCACGCGGACATACCATGGCACACAGCTCATGCTGGTCGTAAGGCAGACGATAGACGCTGTCACCACGGAAGTTCTCCTTCTGACTCTCCAGGAACCAGTGATAGTCGGTCTTGTCGATATCCTCCAGATTCTTCCCTGAAAGCGTCAACTCATGCGACTTACGCCAGGCTGCAGCACCACCGCCACCAGGCTCCTGCGCGATAACAAGGGCAATACGCTCGTCGAAGGCGCCACAGTAGAGGGCCATCTTACCGGCATACGAACATCCCGTCACACCAATGTGCTTTGTATCTATTTTAGTGACCTCAGGACCTAACTGCTGCAAACCATCAATGAGACGGCTCATACCCCATGCCCACTCGCTATAGGCACCGTTAGCCTTCAGCTCCGGATAGAGGCGGTCGAAGTTGTGTCCTCCGCGGTCATGGTGTCTGCCAAACTGCTTGTAGTCATTGACCTGTGCCGACGTAAATGTCGTGGTAGCAATAGGTCTGTCGTCAAACAACTGACGGGGTAGAGCTATCATATCCGTGCCTATCATCAGTGCGTATGGTGCCTGACCAGTCTTCGGATAGCGTATCTGCGATTTCAGCGTCAGCGTCTCCTTACCTACGGTAACATCTACTATCAGCGTGTCACCATCCATACGGGCCTTTACCTGTTCAGAAGCAACAGCAGGTTTTTCGCCTATACCGTAGTGTTGAATCATGTGACTGATGGTGTTACGACGTTTCGTCCAATCTGAGAACTTCTTGACACCCTCCAGGGCATCGGGTAACTCACGGATAACGGGTAACTTGTTTGGTGCAACCATCTTGGGCTTCTTAAGATGGAAGCCCGTATTCTCAACACCATATACCAAGGGCACATTTTGCGCCCCTACGGGGCTAAATAATAAAGAAAAAATAAAAAATAAAACCGTGCGGGGCCACCACATCCTTATTGATCTTTTCACCATTCTAATACCTTTATTTATTTAATTTTTTTATTTATTATTTTATATTTAGGGCGAAGCCCGCAAATTACTTCAGTTTTTGGAACTTCTTATTAGCCTCCAGCGTCCACTTCTCACGCTTCAACAGTTGAGGATTCTTGCCAATGAACATCTTGGCAGCCTCCTTGTCGCCCTTCAGTTGCCACTTCAGCCATGCCAGAGCGGGGATGGTGAATTCACCACCGTTGGGCTGACGGTACGTACCACCATGACCTACAGGATAGTTGATAGCCAGAGCAGGCACATGCTCAATGCGCTTGAAATCGTCCATACCATTACCATAGGCGATATCGGTAGGACCACCAAGCAGATACATAATCGGTGTATGAATCTCCTTCAGCTTATCCTTCGAAGGCATGGGCATACCACCCACAGCCTGATTGGCATTCTGCTGGTTGAAGAGACCACTATTGCAAATCATGAGTGCCGAGATACGGGGATCGGCACAGTTGAAGAGCGTCTGCAAACCACCACACGACATACCTGATACACAGATGTGCTTAGTGTCAATCTTCTGATAGTAAGGTGATTTGGGGTCGCTGTTCTGGGCGATAATCCAGTCAATGCTCTGAATCTGCTGTTCGGTACGCGACATCGGACCTCTATACGGCTGTTCGTCCATAGGGATGACACCCGTAGCCAGTACGATGAAACCATGCGACGCAATTTCGTTCAGGAAGTTCTTGTGTTCCCAAGGTGAGTTTGTGCAGGCACCGTTACCCCATACCAGTACGGGTAAGGGTTTCTTGGCACTGAAAGGCTTCAGGTCCTGAGGCACAAAAATGGTATGTTCGGTACTGAGCGAGGGGTCTTCCTTCATGATGGCCTTATACTGACCGGTACCCCCATTCTCAATGACACGGCTTCTTCCCTCGCCCTTCTTGCCACGGGCCTCATCGAGGAACTTGACCATCTTCTGCAGGTTCTCGGCACTGTACATACCCATGCCGTGGCCGCCTTCAGGTACAAAGGTTGCCTCGGTCTTGACACCAGCGGCCTTCAGTGTCTCATAGAACTTCTTACCCTGACAGCAAGGAACCACGTTATCCTTCTCGCCGTGGAAGATGATGATTGGCGGACAGTTCTTATCGACATAGCTGGTAGCACTCAGGCTGAGATACTTATCGGGATCCTTGGCGAGCTTTGAGCCCACAAGCACATCTTCAGGGCTGTTCTCACCCATCTTCATGGCTTCACCGCAGTCCATAGCTGTCAGGTCGATAGGACCAGACCAGTCGCAGGCTGCATTAACGGTACTGCTGGCAGCGGTAAACTGACCGACCGCACCTTCAAGGTCGATTCTCTCCGTACCCACCTGGGCATTGCTGTTACCGCTGGTGGTAGCAGCTATCGAAGCCAAATGACCACCCGACGAGAAACCACTGGTGGCAATGAACGACGTATCGAACTTATACTTTTTAGCCTCACCGCGCACGAAGCGGATGACGGCACGGATATCGTGCAACTGGGCAGGCCATTTGGCATCCATGCTGCTGCGGTGGTTAGGACAAACCACGGCATAACCAGCATCGAGCAATGCCTTCACAATGGTACCGAGGTCGGCAGCACCCTTGCTGTTGTTGCTGAACCACGCACTACCATAGATATGAATCACGACGGGATAGCTTTCTGCCTCTTTCTTAGGCAGATAGATGTCACAGGTGTGATAAGTTTGGTCATCACCAGCATAGTTTACATCCTTCCATTCTTGTGAAGTCTCCAATTTTGCTTGCTGCTGGAAACCACCAAAGCCTCCGAAGCCACCTCCAGACTGTGCCTGGCTACCGATAGCGAATAGCAAACAACCAATAGCTGATAATAATGTACGTTTCATGTGATTTTTGGTTTTAAAAGTTTGTATTTTGTTGATGATTATTTCGTTAGTTCTATGAATATTTTTTCATATCCCCCTCTGACGAAAACGGGGATACACTCCTTGAAAGCCTGTGTGGTAACGGTTTGTCCGCCGTCATAGTGCTTTCCCGTACGAGCATCCTGCCAGCCACCTTTGTTCTTGGGCAGATAGGTCTTCCACTCCTTGACACCCGGCTCGGTTATTGGACTAATCAACAGCGACGGGCCGAACATATATTCGTACTTCTGCTTAAGAGCCTCTGGGTCATCGGCAAAGTCGAACACCAATGGGCGCATCAGCGTATAGCCCTCCTTCGATACGCGCTCGGCACACGCTTCAATATAAGGACGCAGTTTTTCGCGCTCATCCAGACTGGTTGCAATGATCCGTTTGGCCTCCTCACCATAGTTCCATGGCTCAGTATTGCTCATATACCCATGAACACGCATCAGGGGCAGATACACGCTGGTCTGTATCCAACGCAACATCCGCTCAATATAATCCTGATTGTTATATTGGTTACCAGGACGGAAGAAGCCGCCTGCATCGTATGTCCACCAAGGCACACCAGCAGCCTGAACACCTAAGCCTGCCACTATCTGCCGACGGAAGGTCTCCCAGTCGTTCCCTACATCACCACTCCATAGGGCCGAGCCGTAACGTTGGATGCCTGGGAAACCACATCGTGTCAGTATCATCGGCTCACGTCCTGCCTCCACCAGTCCTTCATACACGGTTTTGTTTACCAGCAAAGGATAAACGTTACGCACCTGTTCCCCACTCCACTTGCCGTTGTTCACGCGACGTCCCACCAAGTCATCGTTCTCAGGCTCGGTAGCGTCCTGCCACCAAGCATCAATACCTAATGGCAACAAGCGTTCGCGGAAATTCTGCCAATAAGAAGCGGCAGCCTCTGGATTGAAGAAGTCTATCCAATCGGTACCAGGGATGTAGTAGTTGTCACGCACCATCTGGCGTCCCACCTCTGAATTCTTATCTATCTTCGACCATACGCTAAGCATCAGTCTGATACCCATTTGGTGCAATGTGTCGGTCAAGGCCTTCGGGTCGGGATAATGCGCCTCGTCAAACTGCATCGAGTTCCAACCATACTTACCCCAATACTGCCAGTCTTGTACTATCATGCTGATGGGCATCCGCTCTCGTTTGAAGCGACGGGCCGTCTCAAGAATCTCCTTTGAACTATGGAAACGCTCACGACAGTGGATATAGCCCAGTGCCCACTTCGGCATCTGCGGGCATTCGCCGGTCAGTTCACGGTAACTGGCGATAATTTCATCGGCCGAACCGACGAAAACAGTATAGTCAACAGCTGTGGCAACAGGCGAGCGGAACACTGTCTGGTTCTTCACCTTGCCATAATACACCACAGGCTTGTCACCCCGCGTCAACTCTGCCGTCAGTGTATGGTGGCCTTTTTCCAGACGGACTATCTTTGATGCCGTTGGTGGCAACCACGTGTTCTGCATCTCTATAACCGCCTTTCCGTCAATACACAGGTTATGGCGACGGGCCATCTTCTGACCCACATCCAGTAAGAGACTGTAGTCGCCAGCCTCATCAATATCTATCGATGCCTCGAAGATATGACGCTCGCGAACCTCCCGTCGGTTGCCCTCGGTGGTCGTCACGTCAACCACATCAGACTTCTGACCTCTTACATCCGCCCTCTTACTGAGCGTCACACTCTTATCGCATGGATTAAACTCCGTCATTCCGTAGTTATTCCACAAAATGCCATAGCCCTTGCTGGATATCAGCATGGGCAGACTAATCTGCGTATTCACCTGCGTCAATCGACGTGACAGGCCGCGTACATTGCTATAGCCATCTTGAAACTGTCCCAAGCCAAACAGGCACTCATCCTTAGCCGATGCAAAGGTCAACGTTGCCTCACCATCATGAAAATGGTGGCCAGTGGCCGTAAATACGGCCCTGCCACCTTTATCCCTAATCACAATCTGTTGACGTTTACCGTCAACCCTTACTTTCACATTTTGGCTTTGGACTTCACTGTGTCTTACGTACAACCAGTCGGGCAAGTCGCTTGCTTGCTGTTTACCTTCGACATATTGTATGCGGACAGCATTACGTGCCACTTTATGCACCTGTAGTCGTCCATTGCCAAAAGGTTGCTGAGCGAAACACCCTGCAACTAATAGCCATAAATAAAAAGCTAAAAGTCTTGTTCTTAAATAATACTGTTTCATGCTGCAAAAATAGTTCTTTTTTCTGAGAATCTCTTTGCAGCATGTAACATAAACTTTACTTTTCCGCAATAAAGGCTATTCCATGCCAGTCTTGCAGTAAGTATTCATCGTTTTATCTGATAACCTTCTGGCCTTGTCTGATATAGATACCAGGTTTCAGCGCCTTTTCGTTCACACGACGACCGTTAAGATCATAATAGTCATCCTTGAGAGATGGCTCTGAGGTAAGGCTACTGATGGCTGTTGGGTCATACTCGCTATCGTTGCTGAGGAAGACATCATCGATGACTATCTTGCCAGCATTCTGACTGCGGAATGCCATTTTATAAACCTGCGAGGGGTCCATGACCTTATTATTCATTTTCAGGTTATGCAGATCGATGACCACAGTGGTGCGGTCGCCAATCGCGTCACGGTAACCGACATTCTTGTTTGCTCCATACAGCCACACTTCGGCATCGATAGTCTGCGGTTCTTTCAGCTTCACAACCAGATACTTGTAGCCTGACCAGTCAGCAAAATGGGGATAGGTCCACGTCGTCAAACCATTACCTTGATAGGTGATGGTACGTGTACTCTCGTTGAAAGAGGCTTTGCTGCTGGGTACAAAGGTATAGTTGTGGAAGAGGAAGAAGGGAGGCTGCACTCCCAACGTGTAGAGGGCTTCGGCAGCATAGCGGCTACCCAGGACACGGTAGCCCCAAGCATTGAAGTGCCAAGGGTCGTTGCCATTGCCGGGACAGCCGTCAGAACTGACGACGTAGCTGTTAGGTATCACCGACGGCATACGTGCCACCTGCGCATTATGTGCGTAACATGAGCCGCCTTGATTCTGATACAAGGTCTCGCCAACGAAAAGGGGGACACTATCGGTACCTAACCCAAGGTCGGTCAACATGTCATTATAGATTTTCTTCACCATGTTCGGCCAGTTGCTGTCACCATTGTTCGAGCAGCCCTGGTGAAGCAGGATACCCTTGATGACACCCACTTCCTGCGCCTTTTTGGCCATCTCGATGATGCGTCCGTAGGGATTGCTGCCATAATGGTTCTTAGCCAACGTCACCCACCACTCAGAGGGGTTGTCCTTCATTTTCTGCTGATACTTGTCCTTGTCGAACATCTCGATAGGACTACCGCCCATAGCCACAGGAATGACCCCCACACGGACGTTCTCGGGGAGACACTCGACCATTGAACGACCGAAATAGTCGCTGGGGCCCAGTCCACCATTAGGACTTACCAATGGCGGGGTAGCCGTGTACCATTGGCCCTTCGTACGTGAAGGACTGGTGAAGTTACACGTTGCCAACAGGCGGAAACGCTGATTGACGCCCGTCCTGTCGATAGATTCCGGCTGGGCATTACCTTCCATGTTCGACTGGCCGAAACAAATGTAGATGTAGAAATTCGGATCAACGTCGGCATTCGCTCCCAAGAGACGGGTGGCCAACAGCACCGCAATCAACATGAGTTTTTTCATCTTATCGTTCTTTTATTCTATCGTAATATCAGAGAAATACTGTTCGCGCATGGGCTTATGGATGCTATCACCAATGAGCGTCAACTGGTCTTCCAGTCGGATGTCGGCTGACGAAGCGCCAATCTTGACAATATATTTGCCAGGCATCACGTTCCAACGGCGTTCCTTGCCCTCACGACTGTAATAGCCCAACTGTTCGGTATATAGCTTGACACGGACAGTCTTGCTCTGTCGGGGTTCCAGCGATACACGCGCAAAGCCCTGCAATTTCAGAGGTGATAGGTGAGATGCGAGAGGTGTGTCTGGCGCTGGCGAGACGTATATTTGTGCTATCTCGTCGGCACTGACCTTACCCGTATTCTTGACTTCGAACGAGAGGTTGACGAAAGGCTCGCTGGTACGTACACCGTCCTCTATCGCCATGTGCTTATATTCAAAGGTAGTATAGCTCAGTCCGTGACCGAAGGGCCACTGGATATTGGATGGCTGATGCTTGGTATTAGACGACTGGGGATAGCTGTAGCAGACAGGCGTATAGATTTCCTTGCTGGGATAGCTGACGGCCAGTTTGGCTGACGGCGACACATTGCCAAAGAGAATGTCGGCAACAGCATGACCACCCTCTTCGCCCGGATACCAGGCCTGGATAACGGCAGCACAGCGTTCGGCCAGTCCGGAGACAACCTGCGCACGACCGCCGAACATGACTAAAATAACAGGTTTGCCCGTAGCCAGCAGTTCCTCGACATACTGTTCCTGTTCACCCGGCAGACGAAGTCCCTGACGGTCACGGTTCTCACCGCACAGCATCACATTCTCGCCCACGGCAGCAATGATGACGTCGGCAGAATCGGCCAACGCAAGAGCCGAATCCCTGTCGGCCACCTCACCAGCGTCCACCTTACGATGCAACAAGGGATATTCCCATGACCGTTTGTCACCGACATGCGAGAATTTGGTCTCTATCTCTTCCGTCCAGTCGCAACCACGGCTATACATCAGCGAATCGCCTGCAGGCAGACGGTCGCGCATACCTTCTAAAAGTGTAATGACATGCGGATGGTCGAGGTAGGTCTCCACCTTCTTCCAGAAATAAGTCATAGAGGGGAACGAGTAGTCGCCACACATGGCCCACATAGTATTGGCATTAGGACCAGTGAGCAAGATACGGAGCGAGTCGCCCTTCAAGGGCAGCAGATTGCTGTCGTTCTGCAACAGCACGATAGACTGCGTTGCAATATCGTAGGCTGTCTGGCGCTCTTCCGGGGTATCAAGTTTGATGTCGCCCTTGGCATAGAGATAAGGTTTCTCGTCAAACAGACCGGCACGATACTTATAACGCAGCACGTTTTTCACGGCACGCTCCAGCACCTCAGGCTTTACCAGTCCTTGGTCGATGGCATCCTGCAGATACTTGAAGTTGGCACCGAAGGGGAAATCAACATCACAACCACCATTGATAGCAGCAGCGGCCCGTTCTATGCTTGCAGCCTTGGCGTCCTTGTTCTTTGCAGGCAACTGGTCGATGGCCGTATAGTCGCTGACCACCATACCGTCGAAGCCCAGATAGCCACGCAGGATATCGTCCAGGATTTTACCGTTAGCCACACAGTGGGTATTCATGCCATTCGTGTCTGCCATGGCATGATAGCCCGGCATGACGGCACGGCTTTCAGCGAGACGGATCATGGCCTCATGAGGCATCAGGATATCTTCCATCAGTTCTTTTTCGGGTGCATCGCCACCACCGCCATAACCGAGGTAATGCTTGGAACAGGCACCAACGCCTTGACTCAGGTCGCCTTGTTGCAAACCTCGCACAAAGGCGACGCCCATGGCTGCCGAGAGATAGGCATCTTCGCCATACGACTCCTCAAGACGATTGAACGAGGGCGTACGACAGACGTCAACCATCGGCGACAGCGACAGCACACCACCCATCTTACGCATAGCAGTAGAAGTCTGAAAGGTCTTCAACTCAGCTAACTCGAGATTAAACGAACAGGCCTGACCAATCTGCTGCGGATAAATCGTGGCGCCACGGGTATTGACACCCGACAGCACCTCCTCATGGAACAAGGCAGGAATACCGTTGGGCGTCTTCGTCATCAACCACTCCTGAACGGCTGCCACACGGTCGCGCAACACATTAGGGTCCATCTGCTTCTGACTGGCATACTGCGAAAAATGGCCGATACCATTAGGTATCAGTTTGCGACACTGAGTGGTATCCAGCCGGCCCTGCTTGTCGAAGAGGTCGTCCATATACATGCTACGCAATTGGGCGATACGCTCCTCTTGGGACATGCGTTCGTAGAGCTCGTTGATTGTTTGTTCCATATCCATTTTTTCAGGCTTCTGGCAGCCCCATAACAGGGCCGCCAGAGCCATGATGACTATTGACTTCCTATACATCTTCCTGCTTCTTTCCTCTTATCTCTTCTATCTCTTAGTTGATCAGGAAGATCTTCTCCTTGCCATTATAGGTTACCTTCACTGTGGCACGGCCATCAACGATACGACTGTGATCGTACGAGATTGCACCCTTTGTCGCATTGCTGGTAACCCCAATCTTAGAATCTGCCTTCAGTGGTGCATAGAGTTGGTAGTGGTTGCAATCAGTATAACCGTTGGCATTGGTCGACATGATGGGCTGAGCAGGGATATTCAGCTTCTTGCCATCAACAGTGATGGTCACCTCAGGCACCATAGGAGCCGTATGGTCTGCACCCTTCGAGAAACTGATGCCGTGGAGGTCGAACAAACCCTGCGGACGCTGGGGCTGCTGGGGACCACGACGGCCACCAAACTGCGGACGACCCTGAGGCTGTTCAGGCTGCTTGATTTCTGGACCGTCCACCACAAGATAGATGGCGTGCTTACCCGTGAGACCCTCTACAGCTGGAACGGCTGCATAATACATCGATGTCCTACGTTCAGCAGCTGCGGGCACATCTATCACACCAATCTCCTGACCCTTCCAAGGATCATCGAGCTTGATGTGAATCTTAAAGGCGCCCTTGCCACCAGGCGTCAGATTGAGACCGATCGTAGTCTTGTCGCCAGCTTTAGTGCCCTCGAAAGCCTTCACGCCCTTGGTGTCCTTGTCAAGACCGCCAAAGCCGAAGTATTTGAAGCCGACGATGCCACCATTCTGAATACCGGCCAGGTCCATTGAGTTGTTCCATACGTCATGGTTGTCCTGCATCCACTGGTTGCTGTTAGGACCATACATAAAACAGGCCAGACCAGCACTATAATAATGATAAGGTGGCAGACCGAAAATCTGGAAGCCCTCACTGGTCACCTCAGCACCTGTATATTCATTGCCATCAGCAGCCTTTGCCGTCCACACATTATCCTTTGTATAGGGATCGTAGGCTGTAATCTTCACAACACCACCCTTGGCTACAGGTTTCTTGTCCCACGTAATCTTCACGGGAGCAACCATGGGCTGGCGGGCATTACCAAAGCCACGGGGAGGACGATGATAGAACACATACCACTGACCGTTAATCTCCTGCAGTGAACCGTGCGTGTTATGAGCAGCATTGGTAGTAATGAGCTTCGAACCGTCTTCGTTCAGCACGACACCGCGCGAGTCAACCAGCACACCGCCCGAACGCCATGGGCCGAGGGGAGAGTCACCGAAGGCATAGCGCAGGGCTGAGTTGGTGTTGCCCAGTCCATACTCCTTACCAGAGTAGCCCGAGAATACCATCACGTACTTGTTGCCAACCTGACGGATACTGGAGGCCTCGAAGAAGTTAAAGTCCAAGGGGTTCTGACCTTTGTAGAGTGCCTTATACTCGCTGCCGACTTTGTCAAGCAGACGACCGTCGGCGCTGCTGGCAGGAATGAAGGGGTCGATAGGCTCAGTACCCTCGCGCTTCGAGTACATGGTGTTCTGGTCGAGTTCGACAGCCGTAGAATGCTGGAAGCCATAGAACACGTATGCACGGTAGCCCTTGTCGTAGTCCTTATCCTTCTTATTAGTGATAGGTTCGATGAACACCGAGGGGTCGAAGTCAATCAGTGAACCGGGCAGACACTGTGTGCCGTCTGCCGTCAGGTTCACAGGTGTGAAGGGACCGTTAGGACGGTCGCTCTTGCAGACCATGGCGATACGGCGCCAACCACGACTGTGAGGATAGAGCCAATAGGTCTTCTTGCCTGTTTCACGGTCGATGGTGCATACCAGGTCGGGGGCAAACATCGTGTCCCACTGACCATTGACGAACCATGTAAAGATAGGACCCTCGTCACGCCACTGGCTGAGGTCTTCGACAGGTGCCGACCACATGCGGATATCAGGACCGCAATAGGCGGTATAGGTCACGTCATGCGAACCGATGATGTAGGCGCGCAACTTACCGGGGTTGTCGGGATCCTCAAAAACACGGGGCTCACCGTCAGGCAGGTGTTCCCACAAGGGCAGATAAGGGTTTTGCGCCCCTATGGGGCTAACTAACAGTGAACAGTGAATAGTGAATAATACCACTAAAAATGCTAATCTCTTCATTATATATTCAATTATCAATTATCAATTTTCTATTAGTGCTTCACACTTGTTTCTTCTCCAAACAGATACTGTGACTTATAGCCACCAAAGTCCACCACAATCTTCTCGAACACGATACCCGGATGTTGCGGACGGATGGTCAGTTCGTGCATATCGGATGTGCCAACAGGCAGTTCGACGACCTTCTCGACAATACGACGGGCCACAGCGGGGTAGAACTCCGAATACATGTAGGGTTGCTTGTCGAGGAGCGTCTTATTGAAGTTCACCGTCTGAGACTCAGAACCGTCCAAGCTGACAGTGTACTCATGACCACCCACGTTCAGGAAGTCGAGCGTCGACTTCACCACGACGTGAACCTTTACCGTGCCCTTGACGTCTCTCGGCAGACCGAAACGATAGGTCAGGCTTGCCTGACCGACAGGCTTGGTGTAGGGCGTCAGCGCCACAGCACTGCGCGTACGTCCATAGTCAGGATAGATGCTCCACTGCGTACCCTCGGAAGCCGTTGCAGTATAGTAGTGCTCTGCCTCCATAGCTACATACCCTACGGTAGGTGCATCGAAGGTGTAGCCGCCATTGACCATTGAACTTTCAATGCGGGTGGTCTTTGGCAACGTCTCCTGACGGAAGTTGTCGTTCCATGAGGTATAGCCGATATGCTTCTGAATCATCATACCATCCCACTTGCCCTTAGCCATTACCTTATTATAATATTGGCACAGCTGTGCGTCACGCTTGAAACACTTTTCCACCTTGTCGGCCCATTGGTTGGCATCAGGCAAACCAGCCTTAGCCGTATATTGGTTCATAGCCTGCGAATAGTACATATCATAGAGGTTGGCCATAGCCTGCACGGGGAACAGCAACACCTGACGGAAAGCATCGCGCGCCTCAGCAGGAACCTCGTCGAAGAGGCGCAGAGCACGGGTCTCCAGAGTCAGATAGTCATCCCTAACGCGCTTCCACTCACCGGTCGGCACATTATAGGTTCTGGCATCCAGCATTTCAGGTGTCACACGAGCCATATACTTACAGTTAGTGTTATAGATGTCGGCTGCCTCAACGGCGGTAGCCTCGGAGGCAGAAGCACCGAGCACTGTGCGGAAGAACGCACGCGTATGGTCGGTCACGTTCTGAAGGTTGTACTCCTTCGGATTCCAAGCCATATCCATAAACAGCGTGATGGGATACTCCATAGGTTTCAGGTCACCTACGTTCAGAATCCACATTCGCTGGATGCCGTGGTCGTAGGCCAGCGAGAGTTGTTCGAACATCTGCTGCGTCTGCGTGACATTGAGCCATTTTGTATTACGCGGTGCACCGACATAGTCCACATGATAGTAGATGCCCCAGCCACCCTTACGGGCGCGCTCCTTGGCATTGACAGGCACGCGACGGATATTGCCCCAGTTGTCGTCACTAATCAGTATCATCACGTCGTCAGGCACTTTGAGTCCGGCATCATAATAGTCCTGTACCTCCTTATAGAGTGCCCACACCTGCGTAGTCTTCTCAGCAGGCTTGCCCGTCACTTCCTTGATAATCTTGCGCTGGTTATTGATGATACGCTCCATCAGCTTCGTGTCGGCCTTGTCGCTCATCGCCTCGTCGCCGTCACCACGCATACCAATCGTCACAATATCCTCGGTACCCTTCATGCGCTCAATACCTTCACGGAAAAACTGGTCGAGCTTTTTCTGGTTGGTCTGGTAGTTCCAGGCGCCCCACTCGTTACGCTTACGGGCATACTCTTGGTGGTTGCGGGCCATAGGCTCGTGGTGCGAGGTACCCATGATGACACCCATCGCATCGGCGGTCTTCAGATTCTCGGGATCATCGGCATAGAATGCCCAGCCCCACATCGCAGGCCACATAAAGTTACCCTTCAGACGCAGAATGAGCTCGAAGACCTTGGCATAGAAGCGGTGGTCGCCATAGTCGGTACCAAAAGTATTCTTCACCCATGTCGTCAGACAGGGGGCCTCGTCGTTCAGAAACAAGCCACGAAACTCTACGGCAGGCTCTCCATCAGTATATTGTCCAGGCAATATACCTACATAGTTGCGCTTTGTTACGGGAACGTCCATCCACCAGTACCAGGGCGACACACCCATCTGGCGCGACAGTTCATAGATGCCATATACTGTACCACGACGGTCACTACCGGCAATAACTACCTGTCCGTCGATGGTGGTGACGATAAACTTCTCGCGCTTACCCTTCAGGTCAGCTAACTTACCGCTTTTCACCCATTGATCTATCTGCTTGTTAAAGCCCACCGTACCAATGAGAATGGTACCTTTGTCACTTGTCGTGGGACGGAAGCTCATCACATTTTGAAAGTCGTTCACCAGACTTGCTGCGGCTATCTTGACGGCCTGCGGCTCTGTGTCAGTGTAGGTTATAGTGGCACCTCTCAGTGCCACTGCCCCACCCTGGTCAGCAAACGTTACGAATGCGTCTGCTGCACTTAGCGACAATGTCGACAATAATAATAGAAAAATAGTTTTGATACGCATTATATCTTCATTTTACTTTTTCTTGAACAAATGAGGAATGAACTCATGCAGTCCACGACGCCAGGTCAGGAACTCATGGCCAGTACCCTGAGAGACAGAGGAGTCAACCTTGATGCCAAGCTGACGCAAGCCATCTACAATAGGCTGGCTCTTGATGAAGTCTTCAGAGCCCCAGTTCATATACATGTAGTGGATTTTCTTATTGAACTCATCAGCATTGGCAAAGACACCGTTGTAGGCCGTCTTCACGTCAAGACCGAAGATGGCACCGCTAAACGTACCGACCCAGGCGAACTTATCCATATTGTTGAACACAACATCGAAGGTCTGGTGACCACCCCACGACAAGCCTGCCATAGCGCGGTTCTCGCGGTCAGCTTTGGTACGGAAGTTCTTGTCGATATAAGGAATCAGGTCGTTCAGCAGCACGGGATAGAACGATGCGCCGTACTCACTCTGACCGGCACGGTTATTACCACCACGGAACGGACCCTTGATGTCACCGCTCTCCATGACCACGATCATAGGCACAGCCTCACCCTTGGCAATGGCGTTGTCCATAATGTGCTGCATCTTACCCTGCAGGGCCCAACTGGTCTCACCCTCGCCCATACCATGCTGCAAGTAGAGCACGGGATACTTCTTCTTACCAGTCTCATACTCTGCAGGCGTGTAAACCAAGGCATGACGCCACTCGCCGAACTTAGAGTTGGGGCTATGATAGTAGATGCTGCGCACCTGACCATGAGGAACACCTACCTGCGGACGGTAGTAGTCACCTTCTGGACCCTCGGGAACTTCGAGACCACCGGCCTCGCGGTTTGTGCCGAAATAGGTCTCACTGGCAGGATCGACGAAGTTCACACCGTCGATATTCATGAAATAATAGTGGAAGCCAACGGGCAGCGGATCGGTCACAGCCATAAAGCCACCACGACCGTCGGGCTCCATATCGTACTTCTTGCTGCAGATGTCCACCACAACCTTCTTGGCCTGAGGCGCCTGAATGCGGAAGTAAGCGCGACGCTGCTTGTCAATTTTCGGGAAATCATTGCCGGGGATGGCATTCTCAACGGTCACTGCATCGGCAGGAACGTCAATCTTCTTGATAGCCACAGGCAGATTCGTTGGACGCTTTGGTTCGAAACCCAGGTGGCGGGCCACAGCCTCACCATAACGGCAACCTAACTCACGATAGCCGGCAGCGTCGAAGTGCAAACGGTCTGGGCCGTTCGTGCAATCGTCAGACGAGATGACCTGACAGGTATGGATGGTCTGGGGCAGTTCGTCAATCTGCTTCTTACAACCGATGCAGACACCCTTACCACCAGCCTGAACAATGTTACCAACATAGAGGTTTACCTCCTCGGGCTTCAACTGCAGGTCGCCACAAAGGTTCTCATACACCTGCTTCACCATGCCAGCCCACTTGGGGTCACCGGTATTGGTCTCGCCCTGATGCATCAGGATGCCCTTGATGACACCGTCCTTTTGGGCTTTCTTGGCCAGTTCAACCAAACGCTTGTAGGGATTATTGTCGTAAGCCTGGAGCATGCCCTTCATCCAACCAGGAGCCTTTTTCTCAACATAATTCTGGATACTGTCGGGCAGGAAGCCCTTGATGTCAATACCACCAATAGCCACATGGATGACACCAATTTTGATATTGTTGGGCAACGAAGCCACGAGGGTACGACCAAACCAATCGGCAGGTGTCAGACCGGTATTCGGACGACACAGAGGAGCCGAAGCCTCGCACCACTCGCCCATCTTACGAGCAGGACGCTGGTCGGTAGCGGGGAAGTCGACGGCAGGCATCAACAGGAAACGAGGACCGGGACTAGCCAGGTCGACTGCCTCGGGACGGGCGTTACCTTCCATGTTTGACTGTCCGAAACACAGGAAGATGTAGAAATTTGGATCGGCAGTATCTACGGTCTGTTGTTCTACTACTGCCTTCTTTGCCGTTGCTTTCTTGGCTGCCTTTTTTTGAGCCAACACATTGCCGGGCAGCGCAAAGAGCAAAGCTGCCATCAGCATGGTTTCAAGTACTTTTTTCATAGTTTTTGCTGTTATGTTGCTAAATAATCACTCTTAAAGCAAAGCTTTCACGATGCAAAATTACGAAAAAATTCCCACCCCTACGTCCTATTGATGTTTCACATTCTTTCGTATTTGTTACAAATAGAAGTTAGAGAAGTTAAGGGCGTTAGAAGAGACGGGAAAAGAAAGAGGGGTGACTCACGTCAGCCCTCTACTTAATACATACCAAAACTACTTAACTATAGTCTATTACCTAACCTAAAAAACAAGCTACAAAGATTATTCATTGTTAATAACGCTGCAAAGATACACATTATTTTATTAATTGGTTTTATATTGTGTAACACGGACTTTCGTTTTTGTAACAATATCTAATACACCATACATTTTACAAGTATCATGATACAAAAAAAGGACTCCTAAGAGTCCTGTTTTGCATTCTCAGCATCAATAGCCTTGATCTTATCGCGCACCAGCTGCACCTCATCTTTGAGCTTCTGTACCTTACGGTTCATCTCGTCAATGAGCGTATTACCCTTGCGACTGGAAGCATTGAGGAAACCGAGGTTATTTTCGTAGGTCTGTACCTCACTCTTCAGCTGTTCGTACTGACGCATCAGACGGGCACGCTCGCTGTCGAGGGCATTACCACCTCGCTCTGCCACCTGCTTCAGGTTGTCCTTGAACTTCGAAAGACGGCGCTTGGCAACACTGATATTCAAATCCTTATAGAGTTTGTCGAGCACGGCATGGTATTCGTCATAGAGTTTGTCCTTCTCTTTGAAAGGCACATGTCCAATACCCTGATATTCCTCAACCAACTTCTGGACACGCTCCTGCAGTCCTTCGCCAGCCTCTTCAGCAGCAGCCTTCAGACGAGCAATGACGTCGCGCTTCTTTTCCAGGTTCTGATACTCCTCGCCACGCTGGCCGAGACCAGCGGCGTTGCGGGCCTCAAAGAACTTGTTGCAAGCGCCGAGGAACTCCTCCCACAGCTGGTCGCCTAACTTCTTGGGCACCATGCCGATGGTCTTCCACTCCTTCTGCAGATTGATGAGCTTGTCAGATGTTGATTTCCAATCGGTAGAATCCTGCAGGGCTTTGGCCTTCTCGACGAGTGCACGCTTCTTGTCGGCATTCTCCTTGAAAGTATTCTTCAAACCCTTGAAGAACTCTGCCTTACGACCGAAGAAGTCGTCACAGGCCGAACGGAAACGCTCGAAAATCTTCACATTCATCTTCTGTGGGGCAAAACCGATGGTCTTCCACTCTGTCTGCAGGTCAATAATCTGCTTGGTATGCTTCTCCCAGTCTGCACCGGTCTTATTCTCCTCAGCAGCAATAGCCTCAATCTGTTCGCAGAGTTTAGTCTTGCGCTCCAGATTCTCTTCCTCCTTGGCACGCAGACCTTCGAAGTGCTGTTGATGACGCTTGTTGATGACAGTGGAAGCAGCCTTGAAACGCTGCCAGATTTCTTCACGCAGTTCTTTGCTGACAGGACCAATCTCACGATACTCTTGATGCAGCTTCTGCAACTGATGGAAAGCACTGATGACATCCTCCTCGTCGGCTAACTTCTCGGCAGCTTCGCAGAGTTTGGTCTTCAACTCCAGGTTCTTCTTGAAGTCATATTCACGTGCCTCGCTATTCAACTTCAGCAGGTCATAGAACTGCTCGACATACAACTGGTAGTTGCGCCACAGTTCATTGGCCTTCTCGGCAGGCACGTTCTTAATTTCACGCCACTCGTCCTGCAGGGCCTTGAAGTCCTTATACGACTTGTTGGCTTCCTCGGGCGAGGTAACCATAGACTTAATCTTCTCGATGATGGCCAGCTTCTTCTCCAGGTTGTCCTGTTTCTCCTGCTCCTGCTGACGGAACAACTGCTGACGTTTCTCACGAACGACAACCATCTCAGCCTTGAACGCCTCTTCGGTCTGGTCTGGAACAATCTGATACTGTTCAGGATCGCCACCGCCATCGATATAGGCTTTAAGCTGTGCTTCACGCTCAGCCACGTGCAACTTATAGAAGCAAGTCTTCAGATAGTCAACTTCGTCCTTCTGAGGTGCCTCTTCACCATGCGCCAACTCACGTACGCGCTCAAGCACTTCCTGCTTGGTCTCGTACTGCTTGCGTTCGGGCACGGGCTGCTCCTCAGCAGGCTGCTCAGCTGTTGCTTCTTCAACTACTGCTTCTTCAGCTACTGCTGCATTTTCTACTATGGTCTGTTCTACGGTCTGCTCCTCAATGGGAGTCTGTTCTTGAGAGTCCATCATCGTTTCAATACGTTTTAGTGAATGATAGGGTTAGTTCATACAATTATTCAGGCTTTTCGCCGAGATGTTCGGCAAAATTAGCAAATAATTCTGAAACAACCTAATTTTTTTCAAAAAAAGTGACTAAATCAGTCGTTTATGCCTGAATACGAGCAACGAGAGCACAGAAATAATGACAGAAATGACAATGGCAACCACGAATCCGACAGGACTGTTTTCCATGCCATTGATGAGGTTCATGCCAAAGAATGAAGCCACCAGCGTCGGCAACATCAGTATGATAGTGACGGAGGTCAGCGTACGCATGATGGTATTCATATTGTTATTGATAATCGACTGGTAGGTATCCATCGTCGACTCCAAGATGTTCGAATAGATGTTCGTCGTCTCACGGGCCTGCGTCATCTCAATGTTGACGTCCTCAATCAAGTCGGCGTCCAACTCGTCAATCTGCAACTTGAACTTCAACTTCTGCAACAGATTCTCATTGCCACGAATGGAGGTGGTGAAGTAGGTCAACGAGTCCTGCAGGCGCGACAGTCCTATCAGGCTCTCGTTGTTCACTTCCTTGTCAAGGTTGCGCTTGGCCTTGTCAACCAGCATCGATATCTGCTTCAGACGCTTCAGATACCACACGGCACTCGAGAGGAACAGGCGGAATATCATATCAACATGGTCGGTGAAGCCCACCCCCCGCTTCTGCTGGAAACTGACAAAGTCAATCATCATATTCGTCTCGTAGAAACAGACGGTAATGGTGACGTCGCGTTTGTGGATGATACCAAGGGGCACGGTAGTATACGGCGTGCGCGAGCGTACCTCTTTAACATAAGGAATACGCAGGATTATCAACATCCAACCGTCGTCGTACTCGTAACGGGCACGCTCGTCAGTATCGCTGATGTCTGAGAGGAAGTAGTCGGGAATCTGAAACTGCTCTTCCAACAACTTCTGATCTTCTTCTGTCGGACACGTCACCTGTATCCAACTGTTGGGCTGCCATTCATTAATCTGGGTGAGCCCGCCTTGGGTGTTCCAGTAAGTCTTCATTGTGCTAATCCTTCTTAAATGATTGACAATTGATAATTAATAATTTAGCGGCAAGAGGATTAGCGGTCTTGCCTGCTATCCTCCGGCCTAAAACTTGTTACTATTCGCCGGATAATCGTCCATAATTTTGTTACTTTAATTGTTTATCGGCTGCAAAGATACGAAAAAGCCGCCAAACGGCCAAACGTTTTCCGCGATTTTTCTGTTCCGGGTCATTTCAGGGGGCTTATAGTTTGCGCGCTCATGATAAGCTTTCCATGGAGGATTTTGAACGTGCCTGAAGCAAGCCCCCCTTTGCCTGAAGTAAAAGGGGGGCTTGCTTCAGGCACTGATTATTTGTGCAGGATGGCCGAACTGCCCGTACTGCCGGCTTCGATGTCCTGGCGGCTGCTCTTTCGGCCGAAGTCGAACGAGTAGGAGAGGCGCAGGTATAGCCAGGGGCCGTAGGCATCGCGCTGCACCTGCTGGTTGAACTGGTAGTGCGTGTAGTCAAAGTATAACCGCCGGCTCTTGTCGTTCAGCAGCATCCGCCGGGTCCCGACTTCGGCATAGAAGCCTTTGTGACCATAGGTAGCACTGATGCCGTAGTCGGCTGCTGACTTGCTGAAGGTGTTGCTGTACAGTCTGGTCTGCGGGGTCTGGTAGTAGGCACTCAGCGCGAAGTTGCCGATGTGGTAGAGAGCCTTCAGGTTGCAGTCGATGTGGTTTAGGGTGGCTCCTTCGTGTGCGGTCAGTATGTTGCGTTCTATGGCGATACCGCCCTTCAGCTGCAAGTTTCTATTCAGGAGGAATAGGGTCTGCTGGATGTTCAGGCTCAGGTTGTGCAGACTGCCGTCGTTGCCGTAGGAGTGAACCAGCCGTTCGCCCTCTGGGGTATAGGTGTCTACCGTCATGTTGCCCAGCCGTTCGTACTCCAAATGCGCCATCAGTCGCCAGTTCTTCAGCATCAGGCTGTAGTCCAGGTAGACGGTACCGAAGATGGTTTTCTTCAGGTCGGGATTGCCCCTGATGATTTCGTAGCGGTTGACTATTTGCTCCACCTCGCTACGGCTGGCCGCATTCGGAGTGCTGTTGCCTAAGTAGATGGCCGATTCCAGACTGTTCTGCTTGTTCACACGATACTTCACGGTTATGGCACCTCTGGAGGAGAAGTAGGTCTCGCTGTTGATCTGTGTCTTCCAATAGGCCACGCTGAAGCCTAATGGGCGGAAGTTGAACAGCCATCTTTGGTTGGGCTTCAAGGTATAGACAGGCCATACGATGGTTTCCGACTCGCTGGTGTTCCGGTCAGCAGGCAGTGTGCCCCGATACTCGTCGTCGTAGTGCTCGTAGTACTCTATGACCCGCAGGGAGAGACTGTTCTTCGGATTCAGGTTGTTTACATAGCCTATGGTGCCAAACACGCCAAAAGTCTTCTCCTTGGTATGCGAGGCGATGTCGTAGCCGTCGCTTTCCAGATAGGTGTTGTCATAGCTGTTGCGCCCGAAGGAAAAACTGGCATCGTAGAACAGCCGCTGTCTGTCGGTGATGTCCCAGTCGGCAGCTGTTTTGACGTATGTCGTCGTGCTTTGTTTGCCCGTGGTGCTCTGGGCCGTGTTCTTGGCTGTGATGTCGCCGCTGTAGGTCAGGTCTTCCGTGTAGCCGTATTCGGGTGTCCTGTCCTGCGTGATGCCGACCTCGCCCGTCAGTGCCAGCTTCTTCGCATGGTAGCGGGCACGGAACACGCCGTAGTTGCGCCATTCTTTCAGGTGGTCATACAGGCTGACTGTCGATTTGTGGAAACGCTTGCTGGTCAGCAGGTCTTCGTCCTTCGTGTCGGTGGCTCCGCGCTCGTTCTTGTAGCCGTTGCCAACGAGCAGCGTGTAGTTCGTCTTCTTGTGGTCGAGGCTGGCCTGGATGTTGTTCTCGCCTATCACGTGCAGGAAACGGCTGTGGCTCTTGGCTTCCACGTAGCCGCCGTAGTCGTAGTGGCGCATGACGAAGTTGATGACCACTTCCTTGTCGGCAAACTTGCCCGTAGGCATGTCGATGTATTCCACGCGGAGCACATCCTTGGGGCGTATGTGGTCTATCTCGTCCTTGTCAACGATGCGCTCGTCGATGGCGAAGGTGATGCCCCTGTTGGTCTGGCTCTTCACGTCGCCGCTGATGCGGTTGACGTCCAGTTGCGGAATCATCAGGTTGTCCAGCAGGCTGATGCCTCCGTTGGCGGCATTGCGCTGGCGCTGGTTGGGAATATACACATCCTTATCCTGTTTGGCGGTGTGCAGGTTGCCTTCTACAACGACTTCATGGATGTGCTCGGTGGTCTCGTGCAGGATAATGGTTCCTATGTCACCTGTTTCACAATTCAATATTTGTGTCTCGTAGCCCACGCAGCTGATGCGGATGCGCAGCAGCCGTTCTGTTGTAGGGATTACGAAGTCGCCGTTCTCGTTGCTGACACCACTGCTGACAATGGCAGAGTCGCCTACGTTCAGCAATGCGACGTTGGCATAGACAACGGGTCGCTTCCTGCTGTTGACAAGGCGTCCGATGAGCTTGCCGTCCGTCTTCAGTATGGCCTCAACAAAGAGGAGGCTGTCGCCCACGCTCTTCATCGTGATGGGGTAGTAGCCGATGCACGCTTGGATGGCTTCGGGGACGGTCAGTCCGCTGAACTGCTTTGTCACCGTATAGTCCTCCAGTTCGTTGTGGATGAAGGCAATCTTGTAGCGGTTGGTGCTGCGGCGCAGGTCCATGAGTACCTTCGACATCGACTTGTCTTTGTAGTTGCGGGACACGTGCTGGGCGCTTGCTGCCTGCATCATCGTGCAGAACAGCAATAGCATCATCATCTGTTTCATGGCTTGTAGTCCTCCCTTTTTTATTCTATGATGATGCTGTCGCCCTTCAGACTGATGCTGACGTGGTCGAAGTTGCTAATCTGGCTGGCTATGTCGCCGATGCTGTTGTGCTGGTCCCACTCGTAGTAGAGCCGCAGATGGCGCACAGAGGCATTACGGTAGGCTGGCTTTACCTGATAATAATAGGTGAGGCTGTCTACAATCTCCTGCAGTTCGGCATCCTTGAAGACCACCGTGTGAGGTGTCGCTGCGGCTGTTTCTCTTTTTTCCTTGGCTGCTTGGGGTATGGTGACAGTGTTTGTTGCCTCCACTGCGTTGCCGTGAGAATCGTCATGGCTGCCTATGATTTGTACTGCCGCCCATGCGATGCCTGAGAGCATCAGTATGCCGATGAACGAGGCTGCCATCTTCAGCCACTGGCGGTTGTGCCGGGGGAAGTGCTGTTGCTCAAAACGTTTCCACTCCGTCTCTACCTGTTCGTCGCTGACGGTCTCACCACCGAATATCTCCTGCCACTCCTCGTCGCTGTACTGCTCGGGGTGCTCTGTCATCTGGGTCAGTTTTCTTAGCTTTTCCATACAAAATGCTTTTTGAGTTTCGTTAATGCCTGGGCAATGTGCTTATAGACAGCGATGCGACTGATGCCGAGGTCGGCGGCTATCTCGTTGTACTTCTGCTGGCTGCTGTATCGGCGGAGCATCACTTCACGGCTGCGTGGTGTCAGGTCGTGCTCTATGTAGTGCAGAATGTCATCCAGCGGTAGCTCCGTATAACCTTCGTCGATGGTGTCGCGGGGCATCTGTTCGCGCGTGCGTTCCTCTATCATTCGGTGCTTCACCAGATTCAGACATTTGTTGCGCACGCTGACCAGCAGATAGCTCTCCGTCCGTTCCGGATCCAGACGGCGGTCGCTCTCTAACAGCTCAGCAAACACGTCGCTCACCACGTCGCGGGCCTCCTCCGGGTTGCGGAGCAGCGTCCGGGCTGTCAGCAGCATCCGCCCGTAGTGCCGGCGGAAGAGTGTCTCTATCGTTTGCCTGTCTTGCATTGCCTGTTTTATGAATAGTACAACTGAGAAGCGGAAAAGCTAACCCTTCATCAAAGAAAAATCCGCATGTTCTGCGGATTTTCCTTTGGTGGAGGCTTTTACTTCGCGGGAATGTCCTCAAGAGTCTTTTTCAGCAGTTCCCAGAAAGGAGCGACGGTCTCGATGAGGGCACGTTCCGTGGTGGTGTGCGGCGACTTCATCGTAGGACCGAGGCTGACAACGTCCAGCCAAGGATACTTGCCCAAGATGACCGAGCACTCCAGTCCGGCATGGTCAACCTGAATGATGCCGTCCTGCCCGAACAGCTCCTTATACTCTTTTAATAATAGGTGTAGAATCTCTGAGTCGGGGTTGGGATCCCAGCCGCCATACGACCCTGCAGTCTCCACCTTCATGCCAGCCATCGAGAAGCAGCTCTCCAGCATCGTCACCACATAGTCCTTCATGTCCTCACGACTCGAACGCGCCAGGATCTTGATGCTGGCCTTGCCCTCGCCAATGTTGATGATAGCCAGGTTCGACGAGGTCTCCACCACACTGGGATAGGCAGGAATAAAGCGGATGACGCCGTCGTGACAAGCGAAGATGGCATCTACCAAATTGTCTTGAATCTCGACGGGCACCTCCTTCTTCGGGGTCTCCACGTCCTCTACCAGCACCTCGATACCCTGCGGCTCAATGAGCTTGAACTCGTCGTTGAAGGTCTCCTGCCAGTCGGCAGCTATCTCCTTCACCACAGCAATATTCTCCTTCGGCAGCGTCAGAACGGCCTCAGCCTTGAAAGGAATGGCATTACGCATGTTGCCACCATTCCACGATGCCAGGCGAGCCTCCGTCTCAGCAATGGCCTCGCGTACCACCTGTACCAACAGTTTGTTGGCATTACCGCGGCCCTCGTTAATCTCCAGACCGCTGTGTCCGCCACGCAGGTTCTTCACCGTCACGCGGACGGCAGCATCCTCAGCGTCGGTATCCACCTCCTGATAGTCCAACGTAGCGGTCACGTCGATACCACCAGCCGAGCCAATCACAAACTTGCCCCAATGCTCCGAGTCGAGGTTCAGCAGGATATCGCCCTGCAGCTCACCCTCAGGCAGTTCGTTGGCACCATACATACCCGTCTCCTCGTCACGCGTAATCAGCGCGTCAATAGGTCCGTGCTTCAAGGTCTTATCTTCCATAATCGCCATGATGGCAGCTACGCCTAAGCCGTTGTCAGCACCCAGCGTCGTACCCTTGGCCTTTACCCACTCACCGTCAATCCACGGCTCAATGGGGTCAGTCTCGAAATTATGCGTAGACTCTGGCGTCTTCTGCGGCACCATGTCCATGTGAGCCTGCAGAATGATGCCCTTCTTGTTCTCATAGCCTGGTGTGGCAGCCTTGCGGAACACGATGTTCCCTGCAGGGTCCTTAAAAGCCTCTACCCCAGCCTGCTTACCGAAGTCAAGCAGGAACTGCTGAATTTTCTCTAAATGTCCGCTCGGACGCGGTACCTGTGTCAGTGCGTAGAAGTTCTTCCAGATGCACTGTGGGTTCAGATTCTGAATTTCATTCATCATATTGTTAGTTTAAAGGTTATTTCGACGTGCAAAAGTACGAAAAATTTTCTATTTAACGAAGGAAACAGCAAAAATTATCACGATGGCACCCCCCATCCGTTCCAGAAAGGCTCCTGACTTCGGCGATGCGTCACCCTGCTCGCACGTGCGACAATTAGCCAATTCTGGTAATTTCGGATATGCTCGTCAGTAGAAATATCAATTTTTCTTTTTCTATTTGATAGATTTTTTATACTTTTGTGG
>JAEEGJ010005101.1_pt1 | contig 42295 bp, 26 predicted proteins | sample 8958761 | NCBI WGS metagenome assembly JAEEGJ01 (sample SAMN16246546, study PRJNA631951) | gut metagenome | biome: gut microbiome; feature: rumen; material: RS-attached | host: Bos | place: Iran: Karaj | collected 2018-10
GGTCATACTCGGGCGTGATGATTCCACCACCAGAGCCCAATTGGAGGCAGCCATTACCGGTAAAGAGCTGGCTACCGTCATAGTTCCAGCCTTCGGGGAAATAGTCCTGCCAGTGAGAGATTACACTGGAACTGCTGTAAGTGAGGTTGCTCCAGTCGGTCTCGCCCAACAGCGCAGTGATGGGTTTGGTGGCTACCTCAAGAGTGTAACTCTCCACATTCTTGTCGGGTGTCTCGTCGGTCCAATCAGCACGGAACTCGGTGAGTTTGATGAAGTCCTCATTGGCCTCAAGCATTACAGGATCGTGCTTCTCAAACACTGAGGTGCCCACGATGTTGACAACCACATCCTCAGCATTCTCGCTGCTCAAAGTGATGGTGGCATTGTGGGTGCCCACCTCCTGGGGAGCATAGGTGATGGTGATGTCCTTGCCGTTTTCAATCTCGCTCAAAGCAATATGGTTAACATCAATCGAGTAAACGCCATTGGGGTCGTCGAGGGTAACGGTCACATCATGATCCAAATAGTAACCAAATACCGAGAGTACCTGGGTGGCCGACTTCTCGGCATAAGACTCGATGGCCATGTTCAAGGCGCTAGCGGTGATGGTTGGTCCAAGATAGGGCGGCTGGATACCGATGACCATCTGCTGATCATCGGTGAAGTTGTACTCACCGTCACTGAAGGCATCCAATGCGCAGTAGCAGTTATAATCGCCGCTCCAGCCCCAGTTGATATGGTAAGTGTCGTCATTGGCGTCATAACCGTCAACGTTGAAGGCATGGCCTCCAGCATAACTGTCATAGCCACAATAAACGATGGGACGGTTGTTAACAAGTTCCTCCTGAATCATGGCAGCCCACGTATTATTATTGTAGGAATACTTATAGTGAAGCGCAGCAGTCTGCTCGTTGTAGCCGAAGAACTTAACAGCACGCAGAATGTCACTGCCATAGGCACCACTGCCCGTGGGCGTGTAATCCATCTCCTCCTCCTGGCCGATATAGCGCATCAGCCATGCTACGGCATCGGCTTGAGCCTCGGTATAGCCAGACCTGTAATCGTCGATCATGTTGTCCCAGTCAAAGGTAGTTCCGGGCAAAGCCTCGACCTGGAAGCCATAGCTATAATTACTATAGCCGCTCACTGCGGGGACAGGGCCCACGGGGAATTTCCAGTAATAGAACACCATCGCCAGCGAGGTAGCGGGGCAGCCGGTCACACACAACTGGCCGTTATATACCGGGCAGTGGTTGTAGTAAGGCTCCTGCTGGTCCCACATGGCGGTGAGCAGCGGCTCCACGCTGACGCCCCTGGTGGGAACGGCATTGAGCGACTGATCGGCGGCAATCTCGGGATGAGCTTGCAGATACTCCAACTCCTGCTTGTAGACACCGAGCCAATACTTCATGTTGGCAGGCATGCTGTTGACGTCTTTCATGGGGCGATCGCCATAGGCGAGTACCGTGCGGGCACGGTCATCACCCGAGACGATGATGAAATGGTCGGCGGTGTTGAAGATGTAATACACGGCGGTGCCGGGCTGGTCGGAGTTCATCTCCAACTTGACTAGGTTGAGGTCAATAGCCGACGGAGCCATCAGCTTACCATTAGCCATCTTGCTGGCAGCATACTGTTGTGCGGTTGCCTTGGCGGTCGCCAGGTCCACATTGGCGCCCATCATTTGCATAGCCGCAACAACGAGGGCAGTTAAAAACAAAAATCTTTTCATGACAATTTGTTATTAAGTTGATAATGAATGATAATCATCTTGTTTGACCTCACTTGATCACCTTAACGGTACTCGTTGTTCCGTCGGTATAGGTGGTTACCTGGATGGTCATGCCTTGGGGCTGAGCCATCTGCTGACCAGCCATGTTGTAGTAGCGGACATTGGCAACGGTCTTGCCGGCATTCACCTCGTTGACTGCAGTGCCAGGGTTCGGGTTGGGGAAGACCTCAAGGTAAACGATGTCGCTCTCGTTGGTGATGCTGCCCACAGTGTAGTAAACCTTGATACCGATGCGCCAGGTGAAGATGGGCCAATCGCAATAGTTGGTGCCATAGATATAAACTGCATCGTCGGTGATGTCATAGCCATTGGAATAGATACTGTAAGGAATAACAGTCATGTCATCCTCGACATCATAATAATAGTAGAACGTGTCAAAGGTAAATATCTCATCATCATCGAGATAGATGCTGTAGCTCAAGTTCTCGGGGTTAATGGGGTTACCATTGATGTCGGTAGTGGGCAGGGTAAAACTGAAGATGCTGGCACCATACTCGTCACCACAGTCATACCAACTGTCGGCAGTGGGATTGGCAGGAATGGCAGGGCCCTGATCGGTGAGAACGCCTACAGTGTTGAACTGGAGCACATTGGCCCACTCTTTAGTGTCGGTATAAATCAGGCACGGGCCCGTGGTGTTGCCCCACTCGGGATAGGGTGCCCACACATCGCCCTGGCCATCGAGCAGCGTGATGGTATTACCCTCTACCTGATAGCGGATTTCGGTCACATCGGGGTCATAGGCGCCATAGAGCCAATACACGGGCTCATCATAGTCATAGTCCCATCCGATCTGTTCATACCATGTGTGTCCCCACACCAGCAGGCCACCATAGCCATAGTTGGCCATCCACGACACACACTGGCCGGTGGGGATGCTGATGATACCCGTTTCCTGGTCATAGGTGCCCTCAACCCAATTACCATTGCTAAGCGTAGTAATCGGATTCTGTATATAAACCTTTCCATCCTCGGCAAAGACAACGTTCATGTCGTCTTCAAAATCGGTGATTCCCGTCTCCAGGAACTTGTGGTAGATGTAACCGCCAGTGCGGTGATAGGTGAGGAGAGTTCCTTCGGGAATCTCGGAAATCACGGTGGGCACATCAGTGGGATCAGGGTCATCGGGCTGGGTCTGAACCTCGGTGAGCACAGTGAGCATGTCCAGGTCACCCGACCAGCTGTTGATGTCATTCCACTTGCCGGCAAGACCAGTAGCGATGTAGGCATCATCGCCGTAGGCATAGACATCGCCTGCCGAGCCGTTGAGGCGAATGGTATTGCCATCGATGGTGAAGGTGGCCACCTCATAGCCAGTGTCATCAACCTCGATGTACTTGTTCCCATTATCATAATAGTAATAGGTAGTACCGAAGGTCAGCACCACATAGGCATCATAATAACTGTCATACTCAAGTTCTTGTCCTAGGGGCACCGTGATAGTGTTGCCGTCGATGGTTCCCTCGACCCATGCGCCGGTCTTATAGCCCGAAATGGGATCCTGTATATAGACCGTTGTGCCATCGGGGGCATAGACGATGTTGCACTCGCCACTCTGGGTGGTAGGGGTCACATAACCGCCATTGCCGTCAAGCGTCTGGCCTGAACGTTTGTAAACTTTCAACTCTCCCTCGGGTTGTGTGGAAATCATGTTAAGGCTGTTGCCTTGAGAAATCCTGTCGGCTGTCAAGAGCGGACGATCGCTGGAAAGTGCACGATGAGACTTTACCTGCACTCCGGCCGATGCGCCAATGGCAACAGCCATGGAAATGAGAAGTAAAAATCTTTTTTTCATAATAACACAAATCATTTAGTCAGTTGAGTTAAGATTTTATAGGTAACAAACACTATAGATACGCTTATAAACATCCTGGGTGGCCTTTCATCGTGAGCCACTGCCTTGATTGCTTTGCAAAATTAAAATAGGCCTTTATCTCAAGCAAGAAAAAGGCCTGTGGCTGTGTTCTGTTTCAGTGAAACAGAACGAAAAACACTATTGGTAAAGGGATAATTCAGTGAATCATGTCCGCTGTCTCTATTCTTTTTTTTCCTTAGCCATTTTCAAGAAGTCAGAAGGAGATATACCCGTGATGCGCTTAAAGGTCACTGTGAAATTGCTGCGGGAATTGAAACCCAGATTGGCTGCGATGGCCTCGATGGTCAAGTGAGAAGACTGTTGGGTGTCGTTAAGGATGCGGCAGGCTTCCCTTACCCGCTGCTCGTTGAGCACCTGTTTGAAACTCTTGCCGTAACGTTCATTGACCACCTGTGACACATACTTGTAGTTGCTCCCCACCAGGGTAGCCAGTTGTTGAAGTGAGAAATCGGGTTTGCAGATGATGCTCATGTCATCCATCACGTGCTTGATTTGGTCAAAAAGGCGGTCCTTGCTCTCTTGTGGCAACAAGCCTTGATACTTGGGAACAGTCTCTTCATGTCCCGCATCCTCTTCTGCTCCCTGTTCCACCACTTGTTCCAAATCACTCTTTACTTCGGATTGTGGGACGGACTGGAATGCGGTGCCATCGTTGACATCAAGCAATTGCACGTTTTTCTCATACAAGTGCCTGATATAATTACGCTGCTTGATATTGCTGCGCATCAGCAGGACCAGCGCAACCAGAATGACGGCGGCGATCAGGCTCATCATGAGCAACAACTGATGGGCGCGTTCATGCTTGGCCTGAATCTGCTCCACCTGCTCATTGACACGGCGCATCTCTTCCAGGAACCGCGATTTCTCTAACCTCTCGGCATGGCTCTTCTGGATAAACTTGTCACGCGTCTTGAGGTAAATGTATTCAAACTCATTGGCTTTCGGCTCATTACCCATTGCCTTATAGACTCGGATCATCTCTTGATAGGTGTTGATCAGGTCGGTATCCAAGCCCTGACTCTGTGCATCGGCCACATTCTGCTCGAGACACGCAATGGCTTCGGTATAGCGATGCAAGGCAGCCAGCACTTCAGCCTGCTTCATTCGGGCCATGATGATGCACTGCTGGCGGTTAGTCGTCAGGTGCTCGGCCTGTAGCGCCATCTGCTTGTAGAAAGCCAATGCTTGAGAATACTGCCCTGCCAGAAAAGCCTCCACGCCTTGGCAAAACATGAGGGTACTCTGCCACATCTCCACGCTCTGGTCGAGTGGCAACTGCTTAAAACGATCCAATTCAGGCTTTATCGGCCGAATGCCAGACTTGCTGTCCACCATGGTCAACATATTATAGACACTCGTCACGGCCACGTTCCATTCCTTGACCTTAACAGCCTGATTAAAAGCGAGCTTTGTATTATCAAGAGCTTCACTCGATAGCGTTTCCTCACCAAAGAGTTCATCGCGGCTATCCATCAGCGAGGCCAAGTTCATGTAGGCATAGGTTTTATTGACCTCAAAGCCATATTGTTCAGAGATTTCAAGCGAACGGTTCAAACTCTCATAAGCCTTCTCATAGTCGAAGTAATAAGCGCCATAGATATAGCCCAGATTATTGAAGGCGCGCGCCACGAGATACACCGAGTCGCGGTTCAGACTCTTATCAGTGACCCGATTTGACACAATGGTGTAACACACAAGCGCACTATCGACTTGACACAGATCCTGCAAAAAATGCTGCCCGCGATGCATCAGCTCAGACGTGCTCAGTTTAGTCCAGCGATTGTATTGGTCCACACTGTAGGGCATGTGAGTTGCCATCGCTACTAGGTAAAGTATTGATGTTAAAAGAATGGTATATCTCCGTTTTACATTCATTATCCGGTCAGCGCCTAGGGATGCAAAGGTAATTCTTTTTTGATAACCGCGCCGCATATCCACCAACAAAAAGTTGGGACCCATGCAAGATGGACCCCAACACAGTTTTTCACACTTTTAAGCGGACTTCTATCATTTGCCGGTGAGCAGCAGGTCGATGAGTCGGGCCACGTCGGCGATATTGATTTCGCCATCGCCGTCAACATCGGCACAGATGCTGCAAATCTCAGTGCTGCCGGCCAGCAAGCTGTCGGCCAGTTCGGCCACATCGCTGATGTTGACAACACCATCGTGGTTCACATCGCCCAGCTGATAGGAATGGCCGTTGTCGAACAATGTCACAACCTGTGACTTGCTCCAGCCGCTCTGGGTGCCGTCGGTGTACAGGGCCTTTACCCTGTAGAAGAACGTGCCGGCCTCGGTCAGGTTCTGCACCAGGTAATGCTTGTCGGTGATACCCTTGACAAGGCGGTAGTCCTCGCCACCCTCCTCGTCAACAGACTTGAACGAAGTCAAATCGTTGACATCGCCTGCATAGATCTTGATCATGCTCATGTCGGGCGAGAAGTAGTCATCGGTCGAGGTGATGGTGATTTTCTCGCCTTCGCTGGCAATCACTTGCCAGGAATAGGTCTCGCCACTGGCGAACATATGGCCGGCAGGGGCAGTCTGCACGGAGCCAACCGTGAGGTTACCGCGGCCATAGCTGCTGTTGATCGTGGTTATCTGCATGGTGAAGATATCGTTCACATAGCCGTCGGGCACGGTGAAGGAGATGAAGCCGTCATCGTTATAATTGGTGAAATAGATAGCGCTGTTGCCCACTCTAATGCCGTAGCCGTCCCAGGGAGCCGTGAGATCCATTGCCTCATAGCCACCGGTGTAGATGCTCGCATCGATGGAGTCGAGCAACTGGACACTAGGCTTGGTGTTCACCTCAAGGGTGTAGCTGTCCACATACTTGCCGGCGGTCTCGTCGGTCCAGTCGGCACGGAACTGCATCAGGTTGATGTAGGCCTCGTCGGCGGGCAACATGACGGGCAGATAAGTTTCGAGGGTGGCCACGCCACTGATGGTGACCGTCTTGTCATCGACACCAGGGCTGCTCAGGGTGATGGTGGCGGTGTGGTTGCCGCTCGCCTGGGGAGCATAGGTCACGGTGATGACCTTGCCAGCCTCTTGCTCGGAAACTGCCACGCTGCTGGCATCCATCGAGAAGAAACCGCTCTCATCGTTGAGTGTCAAGGTGATGGCACCCGTGAGCTCCTGGCCCTTGACAGTAAAGGTGGCTGTGGCGCTCTGCTCTACATAGGCCTCGAAGTTGAGCCTCGACGGATTGACCTTGATGCCGGGCCCCTGGACGGGAGGCTGGATACCCATAATCATCTGCTGCTCGATATCGAACGTGTAACCACCGCTGGAGAACGCATTCAGGACGAAGTCACCATTGCCGTCACCGCTCCAGCCCCAGTTCACATGGTAGGTGTCGGTGCCGGCGGTGTAGCCGTCGACGTTAAAGGCGTGGCCGCTCCAGCCCCAATAGGAATAGTCATAGCCGCAGTAAACGACAGGACGACCCTGGGCGAGCTCGCTCTGGAGCAAGTCGGCCCACTCGTCGTCGGTGTAATAGACAGCCGTATCGGTGCCATAGTCATCGGTGCGGGTCTTGAAAACGAGCTGAGCCATCTCCTCGTCGTAGCCAAAGAACTTGACGGCACGCAAGATGTCTTCGCCCATGGCACCGCTGCCGCTGGGCGTATAGTCCATGTGCTCCTCCTGGCCCACATAGCGCATCAGCCATGCCACGGCATCGGCCTGGGCGGGGGTATAGGAGCCGGTGTACTTGTCCAGCATATTGTCCCAATCAAAGGTGATTGAGGGCAGGGGCTCGACCTGGAAGCCGTAGCTCTCGTTGGTGTAACCCTCGACAGGAGGCGTCGGGTCGGTGGGATATTTCCAGTAATAGAACACCATCGACAACGACGTGGCGGGGCAACCCGTCAGGCAGTACGAGCCGTTGTACTGGGGACAATGGTTATAGTAGGGGGCATCCTGGTCCCACTCGGCCGTGAGCATCGGGGCGACGGTGGGGGTAGTGAGACGTTTCTTAAACTTGGGCTGGTCAACGACCAGGCCGGGATGCAACTGGAGGTACTCGATCTGGGTCTTGTAGGTGCCTAGCCAGAACTTCATGTTGTCGGGCATGCGCTTCATGTCCAGCGGACGGTCACCGTAGGCCAGAATCTGGTGGGCGCGGTCGTCGCCGGCAACAATGACAAAGCCACGCTGGCTGTTAAAGATGTAATACACAGGCTGGTCGGCGCGGGCAGTACTGGCCTCGGCGTGTATCAATTTGACATCACTGACAGGGACACCGTTAAAACGCATCCCCGCCTGGCTCTGCATGAAGCGGTGAGCCGTCATCTTGGCCATGGCCATATCCACATGGGCTGCGGAGACCTGCATGGCAGCCACCACCAAGGTGGCAATAAGCAGTAATTTCTTCATAAACTTGCTGTTAATTATTTAATGTTAATGATAAATGATGGCAATTCAGCTAATTGCAAGCCAAAGCTGGCAAAACATGACAAAATGCGACCGCAAATATACGAATAATTCTTATTTTATTACTATTTTTGGTGTATTTTTAGAAAAATGATATTTTGCCTAAATCACCCTGGCACACAAAAAAACCGCCACGCGGGAGCATGGCGATTCATATATCTATGGTCTGTTTTTGACTGTTTTAGAGCCTGAAGTTGATGGGCAGCACCACCCTCACGGGAACGGCCTGCTTGCCCACCTTGCCCACGCTCCACTTGGGCATCTCCCCAATCACGCGGATGGCCTCACGGTTCAGGCTCTCGTCGCCCGCGCCGCGTATCACGCGCACGTCGCTCACACGGCCGTCAGTACCCACGATGAAACTGCACAGGACACGTCCCTGAATGCGCTTCTTGTAAGCGTAATAGGGATATTCACGAGTCTTGTTGATGAAGTTGATCAGGCCACGCTCACCGCCAGGGAACTGAGGCTGGATGTCCACATAGTCATACTCATAGACTTCCATATATGACTGCTTGGACTGCGGATTGACGGTGGTGACATGACGCACCTGCGCTGCCATGGGTAGCACTGCCGTCAATGCCAGAACTGTCAATAATCCAATGCGTAATTGTTTGAGCATAGGCCTTCTAGATTGTTTAAATAATGGGAAGAAAGAGGGTTTTGCCATCTTTCAACGGCACAAATATAGAGTTACAAACGCAAACCTCAAAATCAATTAGTTTGTTTTTGCAAACAATTAGCATTGTTTCAATCTTTTTGACTAAAACCCGCAAAATTCAAAAAAAATGTAAATATTTTCAATTCTGAATCAAACAGTTAGAATTCGAGCGGTGTTTCCAAGGTCATTTCGCGGCCCGTGGCAGGGTGCACTAGGGTGATGGATTGGGCATGAAGCATCAGGCGCGTGGCAGCCGTGCCGTAGAGACGGTCGCCCACAATCGGGCAGTTCAGGCCCTGGGGGTGAGAGCAGTGGACGCGCAGCTGGTGGGTGCGGCCCGTGAGGGGCTCGAGTGCTATGCGGGTCATGCCGCCACTGCGTTCCAGCACGCGGTAACGCGTCGTGGCGGGTTTGCCCTGCTCGTGATCGACCCGCTGACGGGGCCTATCGTACACATCGGGCATCAACGGCAGGTCGATGAGGCCCTCGTCGTGTGCCACCTGGCCATCGAGCACGGCGACATACCGCTTTTTAATCGTGTGATTCTCAAACTGCTGCTGCAAAGCCTTGTGGGTGGCCTTATCCTTGGCGAAAACGACCAGGCCCGAGGTCTCCTGGTCCAGACGGTGCACCACGACAGGCCCTTGTGCCTCGGGGAAAGCGGCCTGATAACGGGTCAACAGGCTGTCTTCGAGCGCCTTGCCTGGCACGGTAAGCATCCCCGACGGCTTGTTCAATACCGTGAGCCACCGGTCATCATAGACAACATCCAGCGGCGTTTTGTCCTCCATGGGCATTTCCAGCGGATTGTCTTCCAAGTCAAGACCCTGCAGCATGAAATCGAGGATGGGTTTGCACTTGCTGCGACAGGCGGGATAGAAGTGGCCGTGATGACGCACCTCGCCCACGGGCGATGCGCCCCACCAGAATTCGGCCATGCACACAGGACGCAATCCGTTGATATAGGCATAGTTGAGCAGACGCGGGGCACAGCACTCCCCTGCCCCTGCCGGCGGCAACGTGCCCAAGGGTTTGAACACCTCGACCAGGTCCCGCTTCTCGCCACGGGCATTGCTCACGACAAAGAGCCTGAAAATGCGCTCCTGCAGGGTTTCGCTCATGGCCTTGCGGCGGGACTTCAAGTCATTGATGTGACGGCAAAAAACGTCCATTTCATCGCGGATTTCCTGCAATTGGGCATCTCCACGCTGGCGGATGCGCTTGAGTTCGGCTTTCTCAAAGCGGCTCTGGTTCAGCAGTTCCTCCTGTTCGCCGGCCGTGAGGTTGCCGGCAGCACGCCGCTCGTCGCGCAGCTGCTTGTGAAGGGCCATCAACGCCTTGAAATTGCCGATTTCATCGGCGATTTTACGTTGGGCTTCGGCTTCGCGCTGCTGCAACCGGGCCCATTCGGGCGATTGCTCCAGGCGTTCCACCTCGTGGTTGATGGCGGTAATCTGCGCCTCGCCCTGCTTGAACTCGCCTTGCGGGTCGAGCAGGTCATAGACCGGCGGCACAAAAAAGTTGTGGTGCACGCTTCCCGCCAGATTGCCCGAGAAAGCCGCAAGATAGCCCAAGCGGCCTTCGCCATCGCTAGCCACCAGCACGCCCAGCATCTTGCCGGCGCCCATTTCATCGGCCCAATCGGCCCTTGAAGCGACATAACGCTGCACCTGCTCCACCGCCATCAGCGCCAGCCGATGCGGCTCATAGCAGAACGGGCAGGTGAACTGCCGCGGCAGCTCCACCGCCGCCACGTCGCCGTCGAACAGATGAAATTTCCCCATCATATCGGCAAAATTACTGATTTTTACCCTGCTTTGGGGTGATTTGCGCCAAAATTTGCACTATATTTGCAAGCTCATCAACAATCAAGGCGCAGTCACGATGAATTTGCCGCAAGATCCCTACATGAAGTCACAGTATGTGAACATGCTGCTCAAGTCCAACGACATGGACTTGAATACCTTGTGCGTGAGCGCAAACATCGACAAGATTGCCCTGCTCAATGAGCTGGGCCGTGCGGGCATCGCTTATGATCCCGCCAGCCGACAATTCAGAACTTAAACCATAAAACATCATCAGCAATGAAATTCATCTCGTGGAACGTGAACGGCCTGAGAGCCGTGGTGGGAAAAGGCTTTGGCGACATCTTCAAGGAACTGGATGCCGACTTCTTTTGCCTGCAGGAGACCAAGATGCAAGCGGGTCAGCTCGACCTGGAATTTGACGGCTACCGCTCCTACTGGAACTATGCCGACAAGAAGGGCTACTCGGGGACGGCCATCTACAGCCGCCATGAGCCGCTGAGCGTGACCTACGGCATAGGCATCGACGAGCATGACCACGAGGGACGCGTCATCACGCTGGAGATGCCCGACTTCTACCTGGTGACCTGCTACACGCCCAACAGCCAGGACGGATTGCGCCGCCTGGACTACCGCATGACGTGGGAGGACGCCTTCCGCGCCTACCTGCTCAAGCTGGACGAGAAGAAACCCGTCATCGTGTGCGGTGACCTGAATGTGGCGCATCAGGAGATTGACCTAAAGAATCCCAAGACCAACCGCAAGAACGCCGGTTTCACCGACGAGGAGCGCGAGAAAATGACCGTGCTGCTCAATGCGGGCTTTACCGACACGTGGCGCTTCTTTAACCCCGACGTTACCGATGTCTACTCGTGGTGGAGCTACCGCTTCAAGGCCCGCGAGAAGAACGCAGGGTGGCGCATCGACTATTTCCTGGTGAGCAACCGTCTGCAAGCCCAGCTGACCGACGCAAAAATTCACACCGAAATCTTCGGCAGCGACCACTGCCCCGTGGAGGTGGATGTTAGGTTTTAGTTAGTTAGGAGTTAGGAGTTAAGAGTTAAGAGTTAGGAGTTAGCAGTTGGGAGTTAGGAGTTGGGTGGATGCCCACTAAAAACTAAGAACTAAAAACTAAGAACTAAGAACTAGAATAACATATGTCACAGACAGTTCAAAAGAAATATGACTTTGACCGCGTGGTGAGGATGGTGCTGACCCTCATCAGTGTGGGCGTGGGCGTGTGGCTCGTCAACTACCTGAGTCCCGTGCTCATGCCGTTTGTCGTGGGCTTTATCCTGGCCTACCTCATCGAGCCGCTGGTCGAATGGCTGCAGAAGAAGATGCACATCAAGGCGCGCGGCATTGCCGTGGTGCTGGCTCTTCTCATCGTCATCGCCGTCATTACAGGCCTGTGCTGGCTCATCATCCCCTATCTGATTGACGAGTTCGGGGAGATGTCCAAGCAGCTGGCGGCCTATGCCAAGTCATCGTTGAGGATACCCTATGTGCCCGCCGAAATCAACGAGTTCATCCAGCGCTACATCGACCTGGAGAAGATCAACGAGATGTTCAGCAAGCAGCAGTGGATGGAGATCATCAACAAGGCCGCTTCGGGCGCATGGTCGGTTGTGGGTGGCACCATGAGCGTGATTTTCAACATCCTGTCATGGTTCATCGTGCTGTTGTACATGTTCTTTATCCTGCTTGACTTCAATAAGTTGTCACGCGGCTTCAAGGCTGCGATTCCCGGCAAGTACCGCCGCATGGCGTTGCGCATCTTTGGCGACGTGGCCGACACGATGAGCCGCTACTTTCGCGGTCAGGCCGCCGTTTCGTTCTTTGTGGGCGTGATCTTTGCCATCGAGTTCTATATCATCGGGTTGCCCATGGCCATCGCCTTCGGCATGTTTGTGGGCCTGCTCAACATGGTGCCCTATCTGCAGCTCGTCTCCATCCCCATCGCCGCCTTCCTGTGTCTGGTGGCAACAGCCGCGACAGGTGCCAGTTTCTGGGTGATGTTCGTCTGGGTCATCGTGGCCTACATCATCTGCCAAGTCATCCAGGACATGGTGCTCATCCCCACCATCATGAAGAACCAGATGGGCCTGAATCCCGCCATCATCTTCCTGTCGCTGTCGCTGTGGGTCTATGTGCTGGGCTTTATCGGTCTGATTATCGGCCTGCCGTTGACCACGCTGATCATCTCCTATTACTGCGAATATGTGCTGCACCAGCCTAATCCGCTGCACAAGTCCAAAAAGAAGGAAGCACAAAGCAAGAAAGCGCCATTGGCATTAACGTCCAACTTCCTCAACCAGTACGGCAACGATGAGAGGAAATAGAAGTTAGGAGTTAGAAGTTAGAAGTTAGGAGTTAGAAGTTGGAAACTAGGGACTAGAAACTAAAAACTAAAAACTAAAAACTAAAATGACGTTGATTGTCATTACCGGCCCAACCGGTGTGGGCAAGACTGCGGCAGCCATCGAGCTGGCGCAGCAGCTCCATTGTGACATCATCAACGCCGACTCACGACAGATCTATCGCGGCATTCCCATCTGCACCGCAGCCCCGACGCCCGAAGAGCTGGCGGCCGTGCGGCATCACTTTGTCGCGTTCAAGGACCTGGAAGAGAGCTATAGCGCAGCACAGTTCGAGAGCGACGTGCTGCAGTTGCTGCCCTCGCTGTGGCGGCAGGGCGAGTGTGCCGTGATGTGCGGCGGCTCAATGCTCTATGTGGACGCAGTGTGCCGCGGTATCGACCAGCTGCCCGACATCAGCCCCGACGTGCGCACCGCCGTCAAGGAGAAACTGGCCCGTGAGGGATTAGAAAGTCTTGTTGAGGAGCTCGAACAGCTCGACCCGGAATATGCCGCAAGCATCGACCGCAAGAACACCAGCCGCGTGTGCCACGGCGTGGAAATCTGCCGCCAGGCCGGCGTGCCCTACTCCACCCTGCGCACCGGCACAGCCAAGCAACGCGACTTCAACATCATCAAGCTGGCCCTGAACATCGAGCGCGAGCAGCTATTTGACCGCATCAACCGGCGCGTGGACCGCATGGTCGAGATGGGACTGGAGCAGGAGGCCCGCAACGTCTATAACCTGCGGCACCTCAACTCATTGAACACCGTGGGCATGAAGGAGATGTTTGCCCTGTTCGACGGTACGATGGACCGGCACACCGCCATCGAGCGCATCAAGAAAAACACTCGCGTATATGCCAAAAAACAACTCACCTGGTACCGCCGCGACCCCGACATCACCTGGGTCACCCCCGACAACGCCGTCACCACCGCCCTCAAGCTCCTACCCCAACAACCTTAAATCAGCTTCCTTGGGCCTCACGCTAAGGCGCTAAGACGCTAAGTATTTTCCAAACAACTTGGACTACAACTGCTATAAAGAAGAAAACAATAAGTACAATAAATACAAAATGCTGATTCCCAACAGATTGTGTTTATTGTACTTGTTGCTTTCTGATTATCACCTACAGGCTGTTGTCAATCAGGTGTTCAGGATGATGTTGATGATGGCGTTGACGTCGGCAATGTTGACCTCGCCGTCGCTGTTGACATCGGCTGCCGCATTGACGGTTCCTGTCAAGATGAAGTTGATGACGGCATTGACGTCGGCGATGTTGACCTCGCCGTCGCCATTCACGTCGCCTACCAGTTGGATATCGGTGTAATACAGAGAGATGTCATCGACGTAGGTTGCGCCGGCGCCACCGGCAATCATGGCAATGCGGAAGTTGGCCGGCTGGTCGGTAGTGAGATTGAGAATCCATGTGGCCAGCACCTCGCTCTTCTTGTCCACCTCGAATGCATCCAGGCCGTCGATGGTAGCGGCCGTCTCCCATGAGGCGCCTCCGTCCAGCGAGTATTCCAGTTTGTATTTGGCCAGCGTTGTGGTCGGGTTGAAGAATACGGCCTGAGCCATGAAGAAGTCGTGACTCAGGGGCTGGGTGGTCGCGATGGTGCTGGGCTTCTTCATCATGACAGAGTTGGTGCCATTGCACTTACCCTCGCCCGGGGCACGCACGCCACTCTTGTTAAAGCTCCAGGTGGTGAAGTTGCCTTGCACATTCCTGTCGCTGGTGCTGCTATTGGGTGTCATGGCCTCAAAGTCCTCGACGAACTTGTTGCAGACAGGTAACACAAAGAAGGTTGTGACGGCTTCCTGCCGCTCAAATGACCATCCTTGAGAGGTCATCATCATGCGAGTGCCGCTCTCGTCATTCAAGGCGATTTTGTAGCGTCCCCACTCGGCGGGTGCCGTCAGTTGCATCTGGTAGGTTTTGGGATTGTTGGCATGAAGCTGCACCTGGCAGAGGTCGCTGGTGGCCACTTCCTCGTCATCATCGTTGAGCAACGACAGATAGACATCGCCCACAGGGCCCAAATTCGATGACCACCAGGTGCGGTAGTTCATATCCACATCCACGTCGAAGGGCTCGTTGATCGTCACACCCGTGGGCAAAACAAAGCCGTCAACGGTATAAAAGTCGGACAGGAAGCGGTCGGACAGATAGGCCGTATCGTTGCGCACCGTCATCTTGAGGTAAAGTTCCTTGCCGTAATGATGACGCACCTCATGGTCATAGTTGGCGCCACCGTCTTCGGAATACAGCAGTTTAATCTTGTATTCACCCTCCTCGAGCGAGGTTGGCAGGAACATATAGGATAACCAGCCACTAGAATAGCGACCTTGCCCTATGATCTCGGTATCGACATAATACTCGCTGTAACGCTCAACGCCATTGCTGTCAAACACGCTCAGGGACAGGGGTATTTCGACATAATTGTAGATCTCGCCGTTATACTCCTGCTGACCCGTGGTCTTGTTGCCCTGAACCATAAAGTCGTCGACATCCACGATCATCTCCTCGCCCAACGGGGCAGCCGGGGTAACGGGGGTCAAACGGCTGCGGATGTGCATGACTTCTTGGACCACATCGGACTGGGGTTCGGGAACGAGACCGAAAACGCCGTCCTGCATATACTTGAAATCCATGTTGGAAGAGGGTGCGAGCAACGAAACCACAAAGTAGCCGTCGAAGGAACCGCCCCAGCCCCAATTGACATGGAAATTGCCATCGGCATCAAAGCCGTCGAGAATAAAGGCATGGCCGCCATCGTCGGCATAACCGCAATACATGACCGGGCGGTTCTGGCTGATTTCGTCAACCAGGAACTGGTCCCACTCGTCGGCACCGTAATAGTCGCGGTCCAGCCAATAAAACTTATCGGTGTAGTCAAAATAACGATGCATGGCATCGGTAGCGGCATACTCTGACGCGCCGCTGCTGTCGCCATAACCCATATCCATCGAGATGCCAACATCAGACATCAGCCTTGCGACAGCGTCACACGACTCCTCGCTGCTGTTGGAATCATAGAAGTCAAGCATCAGGTCCCAACGATAGACCGACTGGCTGAAGTCGGCGCTGAGTTCGGTCGGTGTCGTGCCGTTCACATTGCAGGTGTAGGAATGGCTACCCCTGCCGACAGCGGGCCACTGATAATAGTTCATCATCTGGGTGGTAGCCGTGGCCACGCATCCCGATGCAGCATGTGTTTCAATGCCATCGGAGTTCGTGTAGGTGGGGCAGTAGTTGTTGTAGGGCTCGCCCTGGTCCCACTGGGTCTTTATCAAGGGTTCAACAATCGTCTCGCGCTTGGCCGGCTTGTGGACCGCAACGCCATCGTGGGACTGCAGGTAGGCAATCTGACTGCTTATCTCATCCATCCAGTACTGCACTGCCGGGGGCAGCGTGCTGACCGAGAAATCGCCCTTGCCGCCGTATCCCAGCACCTGGGGCAAGCGGTCGTCACCAGCCACGATGACAAAGCCGTTGCGCTCGCCGCGGTCATAGACATAAAAACGTCCGCCCTGGGCCGTATAGGCCAAACGGGTTGCCATGCCGCCGGCCGGCGCCATGAAACGGGCAGATTGTTGAGTAAAAAACCTGTTGGCCACTTGACGGGCTTGGGATTCGCTTACTTGACCGGCCAGCAGACCAAAAACGGCAGCTAGGGTAAAATATGAGATAAAGAATAGTCGTTTCATATGCACATTTATAGTAAAATCACCTGTTTTTGTTATGATTCTGCAAAAGTAATGAATCTTGCCCCATCCGCGGCAAGATTCACCACCTTTTTTCGTATCGTAACCAGAAAAACTATAAATGCCGACCGTCAATCCAGCAACTGGGCGATGGTGGCGGCAACACGGCGCGGTGTGGTATAGTCCAGTGCGGCCTCGTTGGCGCCCGGACGGCCCATGTACAGGTTGGGGTTGACATACTGCATGGTGCTGGGCTGCGGTTCGCGACCCGAAAAATGGAACTCGTGCAAGCCAGTAGCCTCGTACAGCTCGCGGATGTTCTGCTCGGTCACGCCGCTGCCAGCCATGAGGATGATGCGGCCTGCTGCCTGACGGTTCAGGCGGGCCAACAGTTCGGCGCCCTGGATGGCTTTGGGCTGCTGGCCCGAGGTGAGGATGCGGTCAAAGCCCAAATCGATGATGGTTTCCAAGGCCTGCTCGGGGTCGGCCGTGCGGTCAAAAGCGCGGTGGCAAGTCACACTCATGCCGCGTGAACACTCCATCAGGTAACGGTTCTTTTCAACGTCAACCGTGCCGTCGGCTTTCAGGCAGCCGAACACCACACCGTCCACGCCCAAGTCGCGGCACACGGCGATGTCGGCCGCCATGCGCTCCACTTCCAGGTCGCTGTAGAGGAAATCGCCGCCGCGGGGACGGATGATGACGTGCAGGCGCGTGGTCGTCAACACACGGCGTGCCACCTTGATTTCGCCATAACTGGGCGTTGTGCCGCCCTCGGGGATGCCGGCGCACAGTTCCACGCGGTCGGCTCCCCCCTCTTGTGCTGCCAAGCAGGACTCTACCCCATTGGCACACACTTCCACCATAAATTCTTCTCTTCTCATCAGTTACTTATATCACTTCAATTAAGGATGATGCCGATGACGGCATTCACGTCGGCAATGTTGATTTCGGTATCGCCATTCACGTCGCCCTCGGGACGCATGTTTCCGGTCAGTATCATCTCGATGATGGCATTGACATCGGCGATATTGACTTCACCGTCACCATTCACGTCGCCCGTCAAGACCTCGTCCTGCGGCATGTTGGCATAGACCAGTTCCATGCCTGGAATCTTGAGGCTGTACTGCTCGCCGGTGGTGACTGCGTTGAACGTGAGGTAGTAATAGACCAGATGCAGCGGGAAATTGCCCAGGTCGGCCGCATCGCAGAGGTCATCCACAGGAACGTCGAGGTTTATCATCTGGGCATCGCCAGCGCTCTCGACGGGATATTCCACCTGGACGCGTTCGCCATAGGCCGTCTCGACGAGCACTTTGACCGTCTTGAACTGGATGCCGCCAGGAATCATGCGCAAGCGCAGGGTGTCGGGCAGTCCCCACATCTGCACCGCCTTGGCAATCTTGATGTAGGGGTTGCGTGACGAGGCCCCAGTGAAATCAATCTGCAAGCCGTTATCCAGCGCAGTCCACACACAAGACTTGCCGCCGCTCATGGTCACAGCCCAAGTGTCAGGATCGATGGACGTGTTCTCGACGGTGGTCACCCGTGCCTTGGGATTCTCGACCCGCACGAGCAGCGAATCGGCCAGCAAGGGATGGCTGGAGCCGACAAACGTCTGCCCGTCGGCCACAGCGGTGATGATACCTTGTTCGTTCACGACACAGACTCCCACATCCGAGGAAGTCCATGCCACTACACTAGGGTCCACCTTATCCAGGCCGTAACCGCTAATGCCGTTGATGTTGATGGGATAGTCATGGAAACGGTCTACCACCACGCTGTCGCTCACCAACTGCCATTGTGCCTCCATGATGGTCACAGGCTGGGTTGCGGTGATGCCATTGTAGGTCGCATAGAGGTTACCCGCAGCAGGTGTCGAAACGGCATGGAAGTAGCCCTCGTCGTCGAAGTATCCCACCTGGGGGTCGCACGAGAAAGTACAGCCCTGCAGGTCACGCGTCTTCAAGACGCCATACTGGTTGTATCCCCAAACATCGAACGATGTCGTGGCCGAAATCGACAGATTGTAGCAGCGCGGCTCAAAATTGATGATGCCGATTCCGTCATCCTCGGGAGCGACCGAAACCAGCAGACAGCCATTGCCCACGGCACGCACCGGACCGTCGCTGGGGTGATTCAGCACCTCGTCGTTGGCCAGGATGCATGACGAGCCGCCACCATCCAGATTCACGGCATTGACGGCACCCAGGGCGTCAAAGATGCCTTTCATCTCCCAAAGCGTCACGCCCACCGACGTCATGTGGCGCCCGTCAACCACGACAAAGTAGAGACGGGTGCTGTCGGCATTAAAGCCGATAGCCGTGCGGGGATGGCGCTCGGCCCAGTCCTCCATGAACTGCCCGTTCTGCATGATGATGTGGTTACTGCCGCCTATCAGCTGGTGGATATTCACGTCGTGGGGGCCATTATTGAGGGTAAGGCTGAAACTGATGTCCAGCACATCACCCACGTTCATCCATTCGGTCTGGTTGGCATAGGTGCCCTTGAGCCACAAGATGGCCTTGCCGTCGGGGATGGTTGTTGAGCCCTTGGCATCGAAGATGTCCTCGATGACACAATGCTCCAGACCGTTGGCCAGCCAACGGAAGTCGCCCTCGACAGGCCGCAGCAGCACCATCTTGCCCGAGTTGGATGCGTCATAGGTCACAGGCCCGTAGCTGCGGGTGAACAGGAAAGACTGGTTGGCGGCGATGTTCTCATAGGCATAGCGCATGCGGTTCACCAGATTGAGCGCGAACGAATGGTCACCGCCAGTCACGCTGCCCGTGAAGGTCAATCGGTCGATGTAAGGGTGGTTATCCTCGTCCAGCACCAGGCAGGCACGGTTGTGGCTGCTCAGCACCAATTCATTGTTGCGCACCTGGCCGCTCAGCGGAAGGCCCACCTCGTTGGTGGGCGAGGTCATGAAGAAGTCACCGTTGACGGCGCTCACTACCTCGTGCCCCGGCCATGTGTTGCGTGTAGCCATGCTCACCGGCGTCTCGCAAGCCACCGATTTCTCGCCACCCAGGCAGGTCTCCATCACAATATAGGGGTTGGTCAAGTCCATCTCGACCACGCTCACCTTGAGCGGCAGTGCAGGTATATCATATTTGGCGGCAATCACGCCCGGCCCGGCAAGGTGCGGAAAGATGAGCGTGTCCACATCATAGGCCTTGTCGCCGATGGTCCACTGGTCACGGGCAGCACCCGTGACCGTCCCCATCAGCAACAGCGCCAGCGTTGCCCAAAAAATTGAACGTCTCATGACTTCAAGATAATTTCAATCACCGCATTCACATCGGCAATATTCACCTCAAGGTCCCCGTTCACGTCACCTCTAGGCTCATTGACTCCACTGAGAATCATCTCGATGATGGCGTTGACGTCGGCAATATTCACCTCGCCGTCACCGTTCACATCACCCTTGATGCCCGGCTGTTCGCCGGCATCCACGTTGCGGCCAATCTTATAGACCGCCATGCCGTTATAAGCCTTGAAGGTGAACAAGGTCACCTCTTCAAAACCCTCGTCGTCAACGCCATATTCCACGGCAAAGCAGTGCACACGCAGGCCGCTGTCGTTGACCTTGCCCAGGCTGTCGGCGGGAATTTGCCAATACTTGGTCATGCCGGCCAGCGACTGTCCCTCGCCCAATTCACAGATGTTGGCTTGGCAACCATATCCGCCGCCGTTCATATCGGCAATGACATAGGTCAGGAAGTCACGTCCCTCGAGGTGGAACTCGATGCAGCCATTGGGAGCCGCCTTGGGCCACAGTTCAGGATCCACGTCCTCGAACGAGTCGATGACCGAGCCCGAGAAGTCGTAGATGACCGGAGCCGTGTCAAAGCAGTCGATGTAGAACATCTCGCCGCTATAGCGTGAATCCTCGTCAGGTCCCTCAATCATCTTGATGACCGGAGCCAGCGAGAAGCCCGTTTTGGTCTCGGGGTAGAAATTGATGATATCCATGTAGGGGTCGCCGTCAAAGCCACCTTCCCAGTCACCGCCCTGGTCGGCATGCATGCGGTAGAGCGTGGGGAAGCCGGGATCGGCTGTAGAACCCGCAACGGTCATGATGTTGCACTCGGCCTCCTCGAGGGTGAGGTCACCGATGACGTCAAGATAGTCGGTGCGCTGGGGAGCGTCGCCCTTGTCGAGTTCGACAACGAGCGTGAGTTCACCGGTCTCGGTATCCACCAGATAGACAGGAACATACTGCTGCACGTTACTCGTCATGGGAGCCACCCAGATGTGGTGGAAATTGTCCTTGCCGATGCTGGCCACACCCAAGAAACGGCCGTAAGGTGCACCGTTGAGCGTCAGCGGCAGGTCCTCCAACTGGCTGCCGTCGGCTGCCGAGAAACGGTGAATTACCGACTGCGCAATGGTGTCGGTGCCGATGACGACCGCTTTTTCCTCGCTGCGGGCCACATAGATGATGCCCTGGTCCATCGTCGCCGTGCGGGCGCGCGCGTTGCAGATGACATTGCTGGTATAATCAGTGCCACTGTGTACACGGTCAAAAATCCACTTGTTGACAATCTTGATGCCGTTGACCTCGGAATAGGTCTGGCCGTCGGTTACCGCCATGGCACCCAAGGCCGAAACAAACACAACAAACAAAAGAAGTAATGATTTTTTCATATCAAACGGGTTAAATGAGATGAGTAATTGCAATTCCAGAACTGTAAAAATCGCCGCGGATTGACGCGGATGTGGTATTCACTCCGTGCAATCCGCGGCTATATGATGAGTATCATTCCCGTCGAGCGGGAAATGACATCAACCCTTCAAGATGATGCTGATAACGGCATTAACGTCGGCGATGTTCACCTCGAGGTCTTTGTTCACGTCACCCCTGGGATCATTGACGCCCCTGAGAATCATATCGATGATGGCGTTCACATCGGCGATGTTCACCTCACCGTCACCGTTCACGTCACCCGTGATGCCGGGCTGCTCGCCGCCACCCACGTTAGAGCCGATCTTGTAAACGGCCATACCGTTGTAGCACTTGAAGATGAACAGGGTCACTTCCTCGTTGCCCTCGTCGTCGACACCATATTCCACGTTCATGCTCTGCACGCGCGTGCCACCGTCACTCACGGCACCCAACTCATCGGGCACCATCCAGTAACGCTGCATGCCACCGAGCGACATGCCCTCGCCCAACTCGCAGATGTACACCTGACAGGCCTTGTTCACCATCGTGGCCTCGTCAACACCGGTGTACTGGGCAGCCACATAGACGATAAAGTTGCGGCCGTCGAGCGTGAACTCACACACACCGTTGGCACCAACGTCCATGGGCCAGAATGCGGGGTCAACATTCTCGAAGTTGTCCACCATGGTACCCGTCACGTCATAGAGGATGGGCGACGACGAGAAACCGTCGATGTAGAACAGTTCACCGGCATAGTTGCCTTCTTCCTCCAGAACCATCTTGGCCACGGGAGCATAGCCCCACTGGGTCACGGTCTCGGGATAAAAGTCCAGAATGGCAAGATAGGGGTCGCCGTCGAAGCCACCTTCCCAGTCGCTGCCCTGATCGGCATGCCAGCGGTAGATATACTCTGAACTGGCACCCACCGTCATGATGTTGCACTCGTCCTGCTCACGGGTGATGTCACCCATCACATCGATATAGTCGCAACGCTGCAAGGCGTCACCCTTGTCGAGTTCACCCATCAGAGTGAGTTCACCAGTTTCCTTATCCACCAGATATACGGCCTGAATGGTCGACAGGTTGCTCGAGAACGGAGCCATGTACAGGTTGCCGTAATTGTCGAGGCCCACCGTGTTGCTGCTCAAGGTAGCACCACCGTAGATTTTGCCGTCCAGCGTCAGAGCCAATTCCTTGACCATCTCACCGTTGGTAGCGTCCAACTTGTAGATGACGCTCTGGCTCAAGGTGTCGGTGCCTTGAATGATGGTGTTGGCATTGGAACGCGCGATGTAGATGTAGCCGTCACCCATCACTGCAGTACGGGCACTGGTGTTGCAATAGGGCTTGTTGCTCCACACATCGGGCGTGTGGGCACGGTCCTGAATCCACATGTTAACGATATTGATACCGTTAACCGGTTCATACTTCACTCCATCGGTCACGGCCCACGCAGTGGCAGCAGCCGAAACCATCAACAGGGAAAGTAGTAAAAATTTCTTCATAATTGCTTGATTTTAAATAGTTTATATCATTGTTACTGTTTTAATCCCGTTAATTGTAGCAAAGTAACGAAAAAAACTGCAGATTTCAAAAATTTTTAGTCCGTTAGTTTGCTGATGTCCAGCCTTAGTTATCGACGGGTTGATAACCCAATTGCTCGTCCATCCAGGCGATGCGGTCGTGCAGCCATCGCTTGAGGTAGGCAATCTCGTCGTTGAAGTCCTTGGCAATGTAGTAGTTGGGCCACACATACTGCCCCCAGCGGGGCCAGGCCTGGCTGTTGCGGGCCTCGGCGCCGTGCGAGGTGAGCAGGGTGGCCAGCGAATCGACGGTGGCCATGATGCGGCTCTCGCTCAGGTTGGCGGCACGCATCTGCGCCCAGCGGGCCTTGAGCGCACTGGTATAGTCCGGGTCGCTGTTCAGGCGATACCACCAGAACGGCACCAGGTACACCTCGCCCGCGCCATAGAGCACATCGTTGCTCTGGTAAATCCAGGTGTCGGTGCGCCAGCCTTCGCAGTTCTTGGTGTTGCCATAGGCCAGATTGGTGTCCCAAATCGCCATCTTGAAACGCCCGTCGAGACCATCGCGGCGCTTATAGAACTTGCCGCTCAAGCGGTAGCCGTCCACATTGTGGCCCAGCTCGGTGGCCAGTTGGTAATCGATGAACGAGGCCACGTCGATGTAGCGGCGGTAGCCCGTCTGCGGGTTGCGGAAGTCCTGGGAGGCCAATGCGGCCTCCATCTGGTTGATGCGGCCGTTGATATAGGCCAACTGGCGCTCGTTCAACTCGTCCAGGTCGGGCGACTTGTACTGGATAAGGATTACCTTGTCCTTGTAGGGCGCGCCCTGGCTGCTCACGGGGTGATAATGCGAGGTGTAGGTCGGCTCGTCGTTACAGTCCACCTCCAGCAGATAGTCGCCCGTGAGGGCGTCGCCATCCTTGCCGGGTTTGTCCAGATTCAGGCGGTGCTTCCCCTTAGAAACCACTTCACACAGGATATACACGCCATAGTAGGTGCCGTTGAGGAACACCTCGCAGTAGCGCCCCCGCGGGGAGAACTCCATCCAGGGACGCATCAGTTCGTAGGTGAGCATGTCGCGCATCATGCTCTTGTCGGAATACGGCGCCATCAGGGCCCAGTTGTCGTCCTTGCCCATTCCCAGGATTTTGACCTTCTTCTTGGAGCCATACTTGAGTGTGCCATCCAAAGTGCGGAACGAGTAAGGCTTCTTGGGCGAGTCGTTGTAGGTCGAGTTGCCACGGTAACGCAGGGCGATGTGTCCGCTGTAGTCGATGCGCTGACCGGGATGGGCAACAGTGTCGGCATAGTTGAGGTTTCCTGGTCCGTTGTCGATGATTTTCATGCGGGCATCGATGCGACGATAGCGGTCAATGTCCCTGGCGCCCACCTCAATCCACACGATGGGCAGATTGGTCGAGGTGAGTTCCACCCCTGTGTCGTCAGGGGGGAAATTGGCCCCCTCACGCTTGCAAGCCAGCAGCGTGAGCATCAGCATCATTATGAAAATCAGTCGTTTCATCTCAATAATTATATCAAAAGAACCATCCCTATTTTACCCTAGTAGAGGATGAGGTCGATGATGGCGTTGGCGTCGGCGATATTGACCTCGCCGTCACCGTTCACGTCGCCGGCAATCGTCATATCGCCCGATAGAATCATGTCGATGATGGCATTGACATCGGCAATGTTGACCTCGTGGTCACCGTTCACGTCGCCCATGACGGCCTCGTGGTAAACGAAGGAGCGGATATCGGTATAGTCGGTGTACTGTACTGCCGTGCCGGTGGCTATCGTGCGATAGGCAAAGCGTGCACGCACATAGTAGGTGTTGCCATCGGTCAGTTTGCCGGCTCCCTTGATGTCACCCAGTCGGGGCGTCTCAAAGATGCCGCCGTCTATCGTGCCGCTATAGGACGAGCGCGACGGGAACGTCTCAGACGAACTGATCTGCACCCTCAACGAGCCAACGCCCTCGACAGGCTCTACCTTGACCACGTCGGTCGAATAGAGCACCATGTCCTCCTCGCCAGGAACGATAAACACGGGCACGGGCGGAATCACCTCAGCAGTGGTGAACGACGATACCGGGGTGGTCACCGTCATCTCGCGATAGGTCGCCGAGACGCGCACGTAATAGGTCGTGGCGCCGGCCAGCAGGTACTTGGGCACCTGCCATTGCGGCCTGATCTGCAGCACGCTGTCGGGGTTACTCATCGTGGACGAGGTGGACAATTCCAAGATATAGACTGTGCCGGGTACTCCTTCGGTCCACGTGATGGTGGGAGTCAAGGGTACATCGGTAGCGCCATCGGCGGGCGAGGTGATGCGCATCTGCCCCAGGGTGAACTGCCGCAATTCGCTGGCGTTGTCCCACTGGTTGAGGCCTCGTGCGACCACGCGCCACCAATAGGTGCCGCTTGTCAGACCAGGGATTCTGGTCAGCGGGCACGTCATCGACTCCGTCTCGACCTGTGCCACGAGCGAATCCATCTGCTGGTCGGCATAGACCTGCACCATGAAGGTCGCGGCGTTGCCATACCATTGCAGGGACGAGAGTTCGGTCACCTCGGCCCCGTCCTCGGGATAGGTCAAAATTGGTTGTTCGGCCTGCGTCGGCACCACACCCGGCGTGGCAGGGGCATACTCGTTCTCCCAGCGGTCGAGGATGGTCACCGCATAGTGATAGCCCTCACGCTTCTTGCTGGGCACGGTATAGGACGCCCAGTAGCTGACGCCGTCGATGTATTGCGCCTGGCAATGGAATTCGCCATCCGTCACCTCGTCGGGGATGGCATAGATGACGTAGCGCACATTGGGGATGCTGTCCCAGGTGAGCCTGCCATCGCTGTAATCCAGGTTGGTTACCGTGGTATAGGTCTGGTCGGGTTTGAGCCAGGCGGGGGCGGGATTGAGGGCAATGGTCGAATAGAGGCTGTCCTTGAGCCAGGTGCGCAGTTGGCGGACCTTGCCGTCGATGACCTCCTTCTTGTTGCGCCATGTGCCGTAGCGGAAATAGACCATGCCGGGATTGCCGCCCACAGCCATCGCCTCGCGCATGACGCGTCCCTGCTTAACGAACTCGGCAAGCGTCCAGCCCTCCTCGTCGGGAATCCACTGGCTGATGAAGATGTGACGGTTGAAGCGTGCAGCCATCTTGCCCCACCAGGTGGTGACCCCGGTAAAGGTGCCGGTCGTCTTCCAATAGACCTGCGGCGCCAGGAAATCGATGGTGCCACGGGTCACCCATGCCATGGGGTCGCTGTAAATCTGGTTATACTGCCAGTCGCTGCCCACGGGGCACGGCTCCACGCCATACTTGTCGGCCACGGCTTGGGAGGTGCAGGCCACACCGGCGGGGCCGATGCCGAAGCGCACCCACGGCTTGGTCGATTTGACCATGTCGTTGACGTCCTTGACCATCTGGTTGACGTTCTCGCGGCGCCAGTCGCCCTGCGACATCGTGCCGCCCGCAGCCCGATAGGCGTTATACAGGTCGGCATCGAGCGAGAACGACGGGTTGTCCTGATTGTAGAAATAGTCGTCAAACACCAGTCCGTCAACGTCATACTTGACCAAAATGTCCTTGCACACGTCAACGACGCGCTGGCGCACCTCGGGGATGCCGGGATTGAGCACCGTTTCATAACTGGTGGTCAAGAGCCACTCGGGATGGGTATAGACGTAGTCCCGGTCGCTCTGTCCCCACATGTTGTCGCCATGGCCATAACGGTAGGGATTGACCCAGGCATAGACCTCGATGCCGCGCTTGTGGGCCTCCTGAACAAGATACTCAAACGGGTCGAAAGCCGGAGCCACGCCACGGGTGCCCGAGACATAGCTCGACCAGGGCTCATAGGCCGAATTGTACATCGCGTCGCACATCGCCCTGACGTGGTAATAGACCACATTGATGTGATTGACGAGCATCGTGTCGAGCATCTTGCGGCAGGCATTCTGCATGATGGGCGTGTTGCTTGCCGTGATGGCCCCGCTGGGCCAGTCGCTCAGGTAGGCCGTCATCCAGATGCCGCGCTGCTCACGCTTGGGCGGCATGTCGGCAGCAATGGCAAAACTGGCGACAAATGTCACCAGCAATGCTATTATGGTTAATCTTCTCTTCATAGACACTTGTTGGCTACTGCGTTCATTGTCTTTTTAACGCTGATTACGCTGATTATCACTAATTTATTGATATTATAATCCGTGATAATTCGCGTAATCAGCGTTAAAAAATTAAATTGCTAGAACAGGCTGGTCAGGCGCGGGTTGATGCACAGGCCCAGGATTCTGTCCTTGTTGCCGTTGAAGTTATAGACCTTGCCATCCTCGGGATTGAAGTAGTACAGGCCCGTGGTGTAGGTCTTCTCGGTCGCGGCGGCGCGGAAACCGAAATAGACGTAGTGCGTCTGGGCATCGACGGCCAACTGGGTGGTGTAAACGCCCTCGGCGTCGGTCGTGTTGATGGGATCGGCCTCCATGGTGATGAAGTGGATATACTTATCGTAGGTCACCGTGGCGTTCTCGGCCGGGATGGCATACTGGGTGAAGCCCACGCCAGGCGTGGTACCCTTGGTCATCCACACATACAGGTAGCCCAAGTCCTCATCGAGGGTGAAGCCACGCGGCTGCGTCGTCTCGAGCACGATGGGATGCGGAATGGGCACACCGGTACCGGTCTTGCCGATGTCGCTTGTACGGAAACGGTAGATGCCGTTGCCCGAGTAGTTCTTGCTCCACCAGAACATGCCGGTGCGGTCCAGGTAAAGGCCCGTGTGGATAGCACCGTAGGCAATACCCTGGCCGTAGTAACTCAACTGGTTGTTGATGACGAAATAGCCCGCCGTGCTGGTGTAGTTGGTCTGCTCGGTCTCGCCACGTGCCGTGAGCGGGAGCGTGCGGATGCCCGTGTTACGGTCGGTGTAGTAGAGGGTGGTGCCGTCGGTGCAACCCTGGAAGGGGTCGTTGAACGCGGGACCGCCCACGTTGGTCACCATCACGTTAGTAACCGAGCCATCGGCACTCATGACGGTAATCTTGCCGTCGCCCAGATTGCCTGCCTCGTCGTTGATGTAGTAATACTGCTTGCCACAGTCCAGGATATAGACGTTATCCTGCTCGATGGTGGCGCTGTCGGTCACGGTCTTCTCGGTGGCAAACACGAGCGTGGTGGGCATGTTGCCCGAGCTGACGCCCATGTCAAACGGCAGGTTCTTGGTGCCAGGAGGCAGCTTGGAGAGATCCACAAGTTTCACTGCCATGATGTTGCCGCCCTGGGTGGCATAATAGAGAGTGGGAGCGGGAATCGACGAGCCCACCTGCACATTGACATAGCTGTCTTCCAGACGGCGGTTCTCGCCATTGATGTCAAACCACGTCTGCAAGGTAATCTTCTGCGACCCGATGTTGCTGAAGGTCAACTTGCCGGGATTGTCAATCGTTCCGTCGGCATGGCTATAGCCCTCAAAGGTCGAGATCAGGTTTCCCTCGGCGTCACGTGTACCCTCGGGGAACGTCCACACATATTTGCACACCAGATTCTCGGGATTGGGCAGCTCGATATCGAGTTTCACGTTCACATCGTTGATGACAACCGGTGTCGCACTCTGCTCAACCACGCTCAACAGGGGAGCGATGTCGTAGATGAGCAACGGATAGGTGCGACTGCCCACGCCGTCAACCGTCAGAGTCACCTGATAGATGCCGGCCTTGTCATACTTGTGAGAAGGGTTCATTTCGGTCGAAGTCGTTCCGTCGCCGAAGTCCCACTTCACCTGTCCCGACTTGGACGAAGTATTGGTGAACAGGACTGTCGATACCACATAGAAGTCCAGACCGTACAGGTCGTCATCCACTCTATAGGTGAAGTCCACGTCCTTGGTGGCAAAATTGTCATAGCCGGGCGTCTTGTCAATACACGACACCGCCATTATCGCCATCAGTATCAGAAATGATATTTTATTGAATGTCTTCATCTTTTTCAAGTTTTAAGTTTTTAGTCCTTAGTTTTTAGTCCTTAGTTTGCCGGCGGATGCCAACTCTAAACTCTAAACCTTAAACTCTAAACTCTAATTAAGTGTCACTTCTTTGTTATCGGTAGTTACGCCCACTTTACCGTCGGTGTCATACACGCGGAATTGGGGTTCCAGGAAATAGGTACGGCTAAAGTTCACCGTGTACACCTTGTCGGCCGTGTTGTAAATCCACGACGTGAAGGGTATCGTCTCGAGCATGCTCTTGAAATAGGGCATGTACTGTCGGCGCACCGTGGTGATCTTTCCACCCGTGTCGTCGCTGTAACGCGAGAAGAGCCAGAAGGCAGCTTTGTAAACGGGTTGCACATTGGCGCCAGCCGGGGCATCGCTCACATTGGCAATCTCGTGATAGACGGCAGTGCCATCCTCGAGAATCGTGATGTAGTAGTAATGGTCTACCTCATCGGTGGTGAACCAGGCGTTGGACTTGTCGTCGGACGTGGTATCGGTCGGGAAGTCAATCTTGTACTGGTCATTCAACTGCTCGAAGAGTTCGATGGGAAAGTTGTACTTGATATAGACGTTGCGCAGGTCGTTATAATAGGTGCTGTCCTTGGTCAACGCCTCGACCATATGGGCCGTGAACTCGTCCTGGAACGTTGAGGGATAGTAGCTGTCAAACTTTTCCTGATCCCATTCCTCGGGATTTACCCAAGTCACGGGGGCCAGGGTGCGCGAGGTGGGGAAACTGTCGGTCAGCACATACTCGTAACCGTCCCACTCTGCTTTGCTGTGAGGATAGGTAGCCACCATCTGGCTGGAGCGCACGGTGTCGGTCAAGGAGTAACTCTTGGTATAAGCCAGCGATGTGGTCAATTTGCTCGTTGCCGTGGCGGCCTGCTCGCGCTTGATGAGGCACCACACCTCGCTGTGGTCAATCGCCTTCTCGCTAGTGGTGTAATACTTTCCCTTGAAGGAGGCATAGCGGCCAGCCTTGACCACTGTGGAGCCCTGCTCCCAGTCCACTGTGGGCAGTACCTGACCGAGCTGGCCGTTGTCGGCAAACGGGTCATGTATCGCACACGATGTGGTGAGCAAAGCCACCAGGGCTATCATTCCATATATTATCTTGTTACGTTTCATCTCTTTTTGGTTTTTAGTTTCTAGTCCCTAGTTTCTAGTTTTCTTGCGTCAACGAGGTGACTTCGCCATAGTTGTGGGCCCAAATCATGGGTTCCTGCAACCACTTGTAGTTCTTGTAGGCGCCCAGACGCTCGAGTTCCTGACGGTTGTACTTCTCCTCGGTCTCGGGGTCATAGTTGATGCGCTGTATCCAGGTATTCTCCTTCTGCTCCTCGGTCAGGCCGTCAATCCAGTAGGCTGAATAGAGGTTGTAAGGACGTCGCAGCGTCGGATAAACGATCTCCTGGTTGTCACCGATACCGTAGTGGTTACGGTTGTTGCTGTAGTGGTAACGACGCATGTCGGTCCACTGCTCGGGCTGCAGATACATGGCGATGTACTTTTGCTGCATGAGGTCGCTCAACGTGAACTCACTGGGATTGAAATACCAGTGCTTGTTGCCGCGGTCGGTCACCTTGTGGACGGCAGGCGTGCTGCTCGTGCCACGGAAGTAGTCCTCATTGTCGAGGAACGCGGCCACCTGGCCTTCCCAGTACTCGGCAGCCTGATAGCCGGGCTTGCCGCCGGCAACCGAATTGCCCGGATACTTGTTGTCGGTGTTGGCGTTATAGTTCTCGTTGGGATAGAGGCGCAGGAATGCAGCGAGGTGGCGCTGGATATTCCACTGTGTAGCCTCCTTAGCCAAGGCGCAAGCCTCGGTCTTCTTGCCCATCCAGTACATGGCCTCGGCCTTGATGAAGTAGAGCTCTTCCATCGTGAAGATGGGGTTATAGGCGTCGGCAGCACCGGCATAGGCGCCCATGTACAGGTTGGGATAGTTGGCAATCTTGTAGGACGTACCCATACCGATGTTGTTCTCCAGGTAACGCATCTTGATGCGCTCGCTGGTCACCGACGGGCTTGCAGGTCCCGTGCGGGCAATCATCAGCAGTCCGCAGCGCGGGTCGTTGGCAAAGCCGTCGTGTGCTCCCTCGGCATTAAACATGCCGCAGGTCATCTCGTTGTCAGGCTTGCTGATGCCCAGCAGGTCCACCATAAAGAACTTGCTCGGGATGGCGCTGCCCAGCAGGTTGCCGCGCGACTCCCACGAGTTGATGACGGGCTGGGCTACGCTCCAAACGGCGTTCTGCGTGCCCGTTCCACCGTCCCAGTAATAGCGGGGCTCGTTGCCGAACCATGCGTCACGGCCGCCCTGGTAGTCAAACACGTCGCCCTTGCGCCACTGGTTGATGGCGGCATCGGCCGCATCGATAATCTTCTGGCACATGGCGGGACTACGGTCCACATTGGGGATGTTGCGCAGCAGCAGGCGGGCTTTGATTGCATAAACCAGACCTTTCCACTTCTCGAGGTCACCGCCATAGACGCGGTCTTCCTTGGCCGTGAGGGGCTGGTTGTCGGGGTTATTGATAATCGCGGGGTCCTCATACATCTTGATGAGGTCTTCGCACTCCTGCATCATCCATGCATATACCGATGCCTGGGTGTCATAGGTGGGAGCGATGCTCTGATAAGCCTCGCTGCGGGGGATGTCGCCAAAGGCATCAGTTGTCAGCTGGGTGGACATCAGCATGATGGTGCGGCCTATCAACTCGTAGTTGGGTGAATTGATGGCCTTGGAATTATCGATCAGATTGACGGTGTTCTTGCCGATGTCATAGAAATGACGGCGCCACATCGGGTGGCGGTTCATCGTCAGCATCTCCCACTCGCACTTGTAGCTGTAGGCTCCCACCGAGCTCTTGCCACCGGTGGTGAGCATCTGGGAGAAGTAGGCGTAGTATTCGCTGTGGTCATAAACAATCTGCTGGGCGTAATAGATGATGACGGGCAGGCCGTCTTTGGCTTCTATCTTATGGGCCCTGTCGGGGTTGACATTGTCATCGAGCACATCATTGCAGCTCACCGACACCAGGCCAACCAGCATCAATAATGCTAAAAATTTGATCTTTTTCATAGTCGTTGGCCTCCTGTTTAGAATGTTGCTTTAAGTGTGAAATTGAAACTGCGCGTGCTGGGCACGTTGTAATTGTCGATACCAGCGCTACCGGTACCGCCGCCGGTACCTGCAAGCACGGCGGGGTCATTGCCGCGGTACTTGGTCAACAGGAACAGGTTGCGTGCAGTAGCGGTGAGCGACAAGCCCTTGACGGGCCAAGTGCGCTTGAAATGCTTGCCGATGTCATAGCTCAGCGTCACATAACTCAAGCGGATATAGGAACCGTCCTCGATGAAGTTGGACGATACAGTCGAGTAATAGGTGTTGATGAAATAGGAGTCAAGCACGATGGGCGTCGTGTTCTTGACATAGGTTGTCGTTCCGTCGGGGCCGGTGACAGCCTGCACACCGTCAATGATGTACTCTCGGTTGCGATATTTGTCATAGAGGCTGCTCATGCCGTTGGTGATCTGGCTGCGGCCCGTAACGTTGACCACGTCACCGCCCTTGCGACCGTCGAACAGGAAGGACAGGCTCGCGTTCTTGTAACGCAACGTGCTACCGATGCCCAACAGCCAGTCGGGCTCACGGTTACCGATGTAAAGACCCTTGGCGGCATCGATGATGGGATAACCATTCTCGTCACACACGACACGACCTTCGGGGTCACGCACGTAGTCTTTACCCGAGATACCCGTCGATGACTCGTGCAATCGGGCAACGGGGAAGATGTCGCCATACTGGGTGCCCTGGATCTCGGTCAACTCGTTGGGCAGGTAGAGCACCTTGCTGCGGTTGAATGAGAAGTTGGCCAAAGCGGTCCATGAGAAGTCGGTGGCCTTGATGATGTCCTGGTTCAACGAGATTTCCATACCATGGTTCTTCAGGCTACCCTCGTTGCGGGTCTGGAGAATCACACCCGAAGCGGGCGACACGCGCACCGTCACAATCTGGTTATCGACCGTCGTCGAATAGTAAGCGATGTCGAGGCGTGTCCAGTTGCGGAAGAATCGCAGGTCGGCGCCAATCTCCCACGACTTGGTCATCTCAGGCACTAGGTCCACAGCACGCGATGTGGTGGGATCCACTCCATAGCCGCCGTCGGGGAAGAGGGTCCATTGCTTGTAGGTGTCGGTAAACAAGTAGGCTTGGCAATCCTTGCCCACCTTCGCCCAGTTACCGCGCAATTTGCCGTAGCTGAACCAGTCGTTGCTCAAGTTGAACAACTCACTGAAAATGATACCGGCCGTTACCGACGGATAGAAGAAGGTTGTTTGAGTAGACTGCCTCAAGGTTGACGAGCCGTCCATACGGGCAGTAGCCGAAATCTGTGCCATGCCTTTGTAGTCAAAACGCAACTCGCCAAAGTGGCCGTAGATGTTCCTCTTGCTATGATACAGCGTGGGATGGTTGCTGATGAGCAAGTCACCGTTGGTGAAGTCGGTGTTGTTGAAACTGTAGAACTCGCCACCCAGCTGGAAGTGTTCATTATAAATCGAAGCCTCAACGCCACGCGTCTGCTTGTACTCGAGACCGTAGAGGGCGCTCACAGTATAGTCCCCGGCAAACGTGTGCTGATAGGTCGTCAAGAACTGCATGTTCAACAACGCGCCACGCGAGGGCTGGAAACTGTATGAGCCGAAACGGTCCTGCATGTCGCTGAGCTTAGTCTGCACGTCCTCCGCATTGGGATCGACCAGATCGCCTTCATAGATGCGAGGAACGGTGTAAGAATCATACATCGAGTAGCTCTTGTCATAACCCATCTTGCCGGTAAACACCAGGTTCTTGATGGGCTCGTAGCTGATTTGGCCATTGAGAACGAAACGGTTGCCCTCGGTCTGGCTCCAGTCCATATAGCGGCCGAAGTAAGGCGACACGGCGCCGTTGATGCGCTCGGTGTCGAGCAGGTTCTCCCAGTGGTCATAGTAGGCCCACCAGTTCACATGTCCCTCAAGGGTGCGGTAGTCGCTCATGTTCTTGTTGATACCCCAGTTGTAGATGGTGGACATCGAGCTACCGGAACCACGCGACTTGCGGTTCATGAAGTTGGCACTCAACTGTACCGTCACTTTATCGCTGGGTTTGTATATGCCCTTGATGAGGGCATTCACCTGTTTGCGGTAGTCCTTGGGAACAATACCCTGATTATCATAGTAAGACACCGAAGCATAAGAGGAGAACTTCTCGGAACCGCCGCTCACGCTCACGTCATACTTCTGCAAGATACCTGTCTTGAGGTAATCCTTCAAGTTGTTGTAATAGGTGTCGTTCTCGCTCATGTAAGGGCCCCAGCCACCGCTGCCCATGTTCTCCTTGTACATTCCCTTGGCACCAGGAATAAAGGTGCTCTGGATTTTGGGCAGGCGTGCCGGCACATTCAACTCCAACGAAGCCGATGCAGTAACGGTGACCTCACCATTGGTACCGCCGCTTTTGGTGGTGACCATGATAACGCCGTTTGCCGCCTCCTGGCCATAAAGGGCCGATGCGGCAGCACCCTTCAGCACCGTAATGTTGTCGATGTCGTTGGGATTCATGTCGGCGAGCGTTGAAGCACCACCGCGAATGGCCATACCATCAATGATGATCAGCGGCTCGTTGTTCATCGAGTTGTTCATCGACGAAATGGCGCGGATGATGACTTGGGTTGAGGCGTTGGGCGAACTGCCGCCGGTGCTTACCTGCAGACCGGCGATCTTGCCCTGCAGCGAGTTGGCAAAGTTGGTGGAACCACCAGCGGTCACCTGTTCCTCGTCGAGGGACTGAACAGCGAAGTTCAGTTTCTTCTTTTCCTGGGTCTGGCCCATGGCGGTCACCACGACCTCACCCAGCACTTGGGCATTGTCCTCAAGGGCGATGTTGACCACAGACTGACCCGGGCCAATCTTCACGCTCTTGGGATTCATGCCCACGTAGCTCACGTCGAGCACGTCGCCGTCGTTAGCCTCGATCGAGAAACGGCCGTCGAAATCGGTCGCCGTGCCGCGCGTTGTGCCGTGCACCTTGACCGACGCGCCGATGATCGGCTCGCCGTCGCTCGACTGCGTCACCACGCCTGTCACCACACGGGCCAGTCCCGGCAGCGACAAGAGGCTCAACAGCAGTAGCAATAGTAACTGTTTTCTCATTCTTGATAGGTTTTATTGTTAGGTAATAATCGTTCCCTGAAATTGGTTTAAGATTGAACTACAAACATACACATTATTTTTCAATTATTAAACCATTCGTCATGACTTTAACATTGAAAAAATCGAAATTTTTGATTTAACAACAAATTTTCATGAATTTTTACATATTAGAACGAGCTTTCATCTACCAAAAAGAAAACCATTCGTGTCCGGTGAAAGCCCCGCTAGGGGCGTCTAGGGCTTTGAAGTAAGCCCCTTCGTGCGAAAATAACATAACAGCATTAGATTGTGGCACTTATGGGGATTTATCGTATTTTTACCGGAGACTAAAAAAGAAAACAAGCCCTATGCTTGAATTTGGCGGTGCAAACATAGGGCTTGTATTTATTTTCTTCCTTCTACCAGTAGCCTGGTGTTACTTGAATAGGTAGGTGGTGACGCTCTCGTGGCCCAGGTAGAAGGTCTTGGCCTTGATGACCTGGGGCTGAGTCTTGACGGGCACGGGAGCCGTCCAACGGGGAGAATCCACGGTGGGCTCGCTGCCGTCGAGGGTGTAGGTCACCAGTTCGTCGGGGTACTGGGTGTTGATGAGCAACATGCCGTCAACCACCTTGATGCCCGGAGGCCCCACGCGGAAGTTGAAGCCCATGCCCTTGAGCATCGGCAGCTCGCGGGTACCGATTTTGAGGTTATACTGGTGACGGGCCTCGTCATAGGCCTTGGTGTCGGTCAAATCCTTGCTCCACTCGGGCACGGCGGTCCAGGCTCGCTCGCTCACACCCATCATCTTGGGCAAGAGCATATACTGTACCTCGTCGAACGAGCGCAAGGTCTCGCCCCACAACTGGGCCTGGATGCCGATGATGTTCTCGGGCTTCTCCAGCTTGGCCTTGCCGTCGCCGGCGGTGGTGATGTTGAGGGGAGTACCGTCAACGGCAGTGCGGGCCGAAGCGTAAATATTGGCGGGCAGGCCGCTCCAGGCGTCAAACTCATCGACCTTGCCGCCCCAGTGCAGTCCCTGCTCGTTCTGGTGCCAGCTGTAACCCATGTCCATGTAGAAGTTGGTCACATTGGACAGGATGACGGGATAACCGTCGTTGGCCAGGCGGTAGGGCACATCGCTGCGCGAGCCCACAGTACTCCAAGCGTTTACACCTGCCACACGGGGAGCCACAAGGGCATTGAATTCGGGCTTGTGGTCGAGCGCCACTTCCTGCCAACCCTCGATGCGGATCTTGCGGGCAGCCAGCAGTTGGCTGATGCGCTTGATGTAGTACTCGCTCACCTCGTGCTGGGTCTTGAGGCCCTCACGCTGCATGAGTGCCTGCACGTCGGGACTCTTGGCCCAAGCATTATTGGGCACCTCGTCGCCACCCAGGTGGACGATCTCGAGTTTCAGACCGGCTTCCTTATACATCTTCTCCAACTCGGCCACCACACGGTCGATGAAGCGGTAAACGTCGTCACTTGCCACGTTGAGCACGTTATCATGATAGTTCTGGGCCGAGGTGAAGACGCTCTCGTTCTTGTCGTCCCACAGGCGGAACTGCTCGGCCGTCGGGTTGTTCATGGCGCGGCTCTTCATCGCCACGATGGCGGCGCGGGCATGGCCGGGCGTCTCAATCTCGGGGATGATGCGCACGCCATGGGCACGGGCATACTTCAGCAGCTCGATGAACTCGTCACGCGTGAAATAACCGTTGCCGCACTGCGACAGGTCATCGGGGTTGCCGTTGCCGTCGAAGATCTGTGCCAGGTAGCCCTTCTCGTCGAGCGTGGCGCCACGACGGGCAGCCACCTGCGTCAACTCGGGGAAACCGGGAATCTCCAGTCGCCAGGCCTCATCGTCGGTGAAGTGGAACTGGATGGTGTTGATCTTGTAGTAGGACAAGAGGTCTATCGTGCGCTTGAAGTCAGCGGGATTGATGACGAAGTTGCGGGCGATGTCGAGCATCACGCCACGGTAGCCAAAGTCGGGCCAGTCGATGACGAAGCAGTTCTGCAAGCGGTGTCCCTTGCTGTGGTCCAGAGCGGCCATCAGGGTCTTGACACCATTCATCAGAGCGGCCTGGGTGACACCATGGATGGAGATTTTACCGTCATGTACACGCAGGGTATAGTATTCGCCGTTGGTGCTCAATTTCTTGTCCAACAGGAGCTCTATCACGGTCTTCTGGCCACTGGAGACGTACACGCCGCGTTTCTGCAACTCGTCGGTGAGCAACGCCTTGGCGCGACGGTAGCCGCCCCACTGGAACCATTTGCCGTACTTGATCGACACCAGGCTGCCCACCTGGGTGAAGCCGTCCTCGATGTCCACCTGCTTGGGAGCGGGGAAGATGTCGTAGTCGTTGCCCGTGTAGCCGTCGCCAAAGCCGTTGATGGCCTCGTTGTAGGCATACATGTAGTTGCCGTCGGGATAAGCCTTGTGGTCACGCCACTGGCCGGGCTTGTCGAGTGGCGAGCGGTTGATGTTGACCGCAATAGGCTTGGTCATGTCGCCATTCAGCACCACATGGCCGCCGGCGGGCATATAGTTCTTGTTGACGAGGGCACCGCCCATCACCACGTCAATCACCAGCGAGTCGCCGGCAGCAAGTGCCTTGTAATTGGCATTGGGCTTGACGCGATAGTAGGTCGTCGACACCTCGTTGATATCCACAGGGCATCCGTCGGGCAGACTCACCGAGCGGGAGAACTGATTGAAAAAGAATTCCCAGTTGCTATCGAGCGGCTGCTGGGAAATGTTCTTAATGACGAAGCGCGAACTGTAGTTGTTCGACACCGAGTTGTTCTGCCCCATCTGCCAGTTCACGGCGATGGGCGACTGGGCACTCATCGTCACGGCTGCCACGGCAAGGGCCAGTGCGGTCAATAATCTGAATCTCTTCATTGCTATATCTTGTTTTGTTCTAATATTCTGTCCAACAGGTTGTCGCAGGCATCCTCGAGCAGATCCAGCACGAGTTCAAAGCCCTCGCTGCCCTCATAGTAGGGGTCAGGCACATAGTCATGATGCGGGAACCGGCGGATGTAGTCGCCCATCATCACCACCTTGTCTTGCTGCTCGATGGTGGCTGCCAGGTAGCGCAGGTCGTCCACATTGTTGGCATCCATGCCCACAATCAGGTCAAAGTCCTCAAAATCACCGGGCTGCACCTTGCGGGCACGATGGGTGAGCTCATAGCCGCGCGGACGTGCATGGACACGCATACGCTTATCGGGCAAGTCACCGATGTGCCAGCCACCGGTACCCGCCGAGTCGATGTAAAAGCGGTCGTTCAGGCCCCGCTCGTCCACCATGTGCTGCATCACGGCCTGGGCTGCCGGAGAGCGGCAAATATTGCCCAGACAGACGAAAAGCACACTGTATTTCCCGTCTTCAATCATTTTGAAGGTGCAATATTACAAAAAATCACCGAAAATTGATACTTGCAGGAGTGGTTTTTTCGTTATTTATGTGTAACTTTGCTTGCCGAAACGTGAAACTACCGTCTCCCGCGATGCGGAGACTATAATATAATTTAGATGAACCGAAACATCTTGCGTATGCTGTCAATGCTGTTGTTGATGGGCCTTGCCATGGCAAGCGTCACGTCATGCGGCCACGGCGGCAAGGGCCAAGAACAGGATACAACGGCATGGAACTACAAGGCACCGCCAGCCATGCCCATTAACCGCAGCATCACCGGTGACAGCATGGGATTCATTGCCGATGCCGAGATTCACCGCCTGCCCACCTATATCGAACAACGTCCCCTCAAGGAAATCTTCAACGACAGCAACGCCTTGCAACTCGTCGCTGCCGAGAAAAACGGCTTCAAACCCGTCAACAGCCTGCGTGACGCTTACCACATCGACCGCCCGCTCATCAGGATTTACTCTTGTGACGCCTATATGCTCGACGACTTGAGCGCATCGGTGCCCTACCTTGTGCCCAAGGCGGCCCAACTGCTCAAGGAGATCGGCTATGCCTTCCAGGACAGCATCCGCAAACGCGGCGGCAAGCAATACCGCATCAAGGTCACCAGCGTGACCCGCACGGTGTATAGCGTCTCCAAACTCATGCGGCGCAACCGTGCCGCCACCGAGAACTCCTGTCACCGCTATGGCACCACGTTCGACATCAGTTGGGTGAGGTTTGACTGCATGGACCCCACGATGGTCATCTCGCTCGAGGACCTGAAGAACATCCTGGCCGAGGTGGTGCAGGACTTCCGCAAGCGGGGCCGCTGCTATGCCATCTTTGAACGCAAGTCGGGATGCCTGCACGTTACTGTGAGATAAAGAATAATGTACATTATATAAAACTTTAAAACCAATGACCTTACAACAGACGATAGCCGAGCACCTGAAATATACAGGTCAAAAAGGCTTAGACATCAGCGCCGCACTCATCGACTGTGACGGTGTACTCTACGACTCAATGAAGTACCACACCCAGGCCTGGGTGAAACTCATGAAGAAAAACGGCATCAAATGCACCCGTGACGAATTCTATGAAATGGAAGGCATGACCGGTAGCGAAATCATCAAGATGAAGTTCAAGACCGGTGCCGGCAAGAACATTACCGATGACGAGGCACATGCCCTGTACGGCGTCAAGACGCGCTACTTCCGCGAACTGGGCGAAGCGCCCGTGATGCCTGGTGCCGTGCGTGTGCTCGAAGCCCTCAAGGAGGCCGATGTGGACCGCATACTGGTGACCGGCTCACAGCAGGACACGTTGCTGGAGCGCATTGAGAAAGACTTTCCCAACCTGTTCGGCGAAGTGAAAGTCACCGGACATGACGTGCGCAAGGGCAAACCCAATCCTGAGCCTTTCCTCAAGGGTATGGCCAAGGCCGAAAAGAAGCCCAACCAGTGCATCGTCATCGAGAACGCTCCCCTGGGCGTACAGGCTGCACATGCTGCCGGATGCTTCACCATCGGCGTGACCACGGGTCCCATCCCCGAGAAAGACCTGTACAAGGCTGGTGCTGACCTGGTCTATAAGAACATGGACGAACTGGCTGCCGCACTGCCCTCGCTCCTCGTGGCATTGTCACTCGTCAAGGCCTAAACTATTTCAACAACGAATTACGCGAATTATACAAATGATCTCTATAAAATAAGGATTTGTGTAATTCGCGTAATTTGTAGTTTAATTGCACAGTCATGGGACAGAACCTCATTTATACCAACGATGTCCAGGCGGCTATCGAGCGATTGACGGCAAGCACCGACTACAACTTGACCGTGTGGATTGCCGACGTGAACACTGCGAGCCTGTTGCCCACCCCACCCCGGCACCTCATCACGATTCCCGACGGCGACGAGAACAAGACGCTGGCCACCGTCACCCGCGTGTGGGACGAGATGGAGCGTATGGGGGCCACGCGGCACTCGCTGGTCATCAACCTGGGTGGCGGCATGGTGACCGACCTGGGAGGCTTTGCTGCAGCGACCTTCAAGCGCGGCGTGAGGTTCATCAATGTACCCACCACCCTACTGAGTGCCGTCGATGCCGCTGTGGGCGGCAAGACCGGCATCAACTACCATGAATTGAAAAACGAAATCGGCACTTTTGCCCCCGCCATCGACGTCATCATCTCCACCCGCTTCTTTGACACACTGCCCATCGAGGAGATGAAATCGGGCTTTGCCGAGGTCATCAAGCATGCCATGCTGAGCGACCGCGACGAGTTCCACAGACTGCTGGACCATGATTTTAACGCGCCCATTGACCATGACGACCTGCTGGAACGGCTACGCCGCTCGGTGCAGGTCAAAGTCGATATCGTCGCCCGCGACCCCAACGAGCAGGGCGAGCGCAAGGCGCTCAACCTGGGGCACACCATCGGACACGCCTTCGAGAGCCTGGCCATAAAGCGCGGCAAGCCCGTACCCCACGGCTATGCCGTAGCCTGGGGGCTGGTCACCGAAGCCGTACTCTCCCACATCAAACTGAAATTCCCCAGCGAGGATGTGCATCTGCTGGGCAACTTTGTGCGCGACAATTACCGCGATTTTCCCTTCACCTGCGACGACTATGACGAGTTGCTGGAATTGATGCGCCACGACAAGAAAAGCCGCGACGGCGAGGTCACCTGCACATTGCTGGCCACAATCGGCGACTACCGCATCGACCAAACCGTCACCCCCGACGATGTCACCGCTGCCCTTGACATCCTGCGCGACCACCTCGGTCTTTAGACAAGCCCCAAAACACCTGAATATCTCCTTTTTGTAAATTTTTCACGACTTTTTATCAAGTTTACTTGTCATTTTGAAAAGTTTGCTTTTCCTTTGTCGCCGTAATCGATTACAAAGACAACATGTTAAACGATTTAAAGAGGTTTTGATTATGAATTACAATTATTTATTCCCACCTGTATTCAAGAAAATCGGTTGGGTTTTGTTTGTGATCTTCGCAGTACTGAATGTACTGTGGATGACAGGTGATATTGAGGGATTATTACCTGCGTGCAAAGTGTTTAGCATCTGGCCAGACGAGGGCAAATTCATCATGACTAATGACGACTGGACCGATGAGATATGCATCGTTGGCATGATCTTATCGCTGCTCTTTATCACATTTGCCCGTCTCAAGCAGGAAGACGAGTTTACTATCAACCTGAGGATGAAATCAATGGCCTGGGCTGTCAAGGGTTATGGACTCATCATCATGATGACAACGCTGTTTGTCTACGGCACCAACTGGCTGTATATCATGCTGCTATCGATCTACCTGGTATTCTTTCTGTTTATTATCAAATTCTATTATGAACTAGAAAAGTTTAGAAAGGAGGTCCCTCATGAAGAATAATGTCAGAGTGGAACGAGCCATACACCACATGACCCAGGCCCAACTGGCCGAGCTAATCGGAGTGAGCCGTCAGACTATCAATGCCATCGAGAGCGGCAAATATGTCCCATCGACGGTATTAGCGTTAAAAATGTCTGCCGTTTTCAACAAGCCCGTCAACGAAATCTTCCTCCTTGAGGAGAACGATTGATCTACAGCAAGAGGCTATGTCATAATTGGCATCTGGAACCTTTGATCGAGCTTCGCTCGAGAAATTTAACAAAATTATTGATAAAATTAAAATAAAAACTTATTTTATTTAATTTTTATACAAATTTTTGCTTAATTTCTCGGCCGATAGGCCGATTAAAAAGCCAGCAACCGAATGATGACATAGCCTCTTGATTATCAGGCTACCGCCAGTGCCAGAGGCGGTAAACGGCGTGGGTGAGAGTGCGCAGATGCAGGTCCTTGCCCACGAC
>JAEEGJ010005102.1_pt1 | contig 42290 bp, 37 predicted proteins | sample 8958761 | NCBI WGS metagenome assembly JAEEGJ01 (sample SAMN16246546, study PRJNA631951) | gut metagenome | biome: gut microbiome; feature: rumen; material: RS-attached | host: Bos | place: Iran: Karaj | collected 2018-10
TCCTTTTTCCACAATGCAATTTTAGACATTTTTCAAGGTGTATTTTGTCTAAATGGCATTTAAAAATATAAGTTTAGACAAAGTTCATGGTCAAATCTGTCTAAATTTATCATTTTTATAACTTATCATACTCGATAAAGCAAACACCCCCAGAGTTCCCCCTGAGAGCATTTCTTATTCTATGTAGATTGTCATTTTAGAGCCGACAAGGGCAGTCTGTAAGCCCTATTTTCTGCCAATACATATAGATAATTTCCATACGACTCTATATCCACAAAGTCTGAACCGCAAGGCAGATACACCTTTTTACAGGTTTTAAACCCATCTGAAGATATGAACATTGCCCATTCTGCTACTATTACACTCCAACCCTTTTGCGTGATGCTGGCGGTTAATCCCTCATAATACTCGTTATCAAAAGGCAGCTTCACTTTGCTGATGTTCCCCTTGCTGTCCATAGTATATGCTTGCTTATGCAGGACCGGAATAAAAACTGTATTCTTAACACTTAAAGCACCCTTTTTGTTCTTTTTAGCACCAACTGCCATACCGTAGTAAGCTAACTTGTATACTGAGTACAAGTCACTATAACTTATACTCTCCAAATATTCTCCAAGTGGGAACGAAATCTCATAACAAGTATCCGTTCCGTTTACTCCGGTGACTCCATAGAAATACTTATCATCATTCCAGCCTATGGTATAAAACTGCTCATATGCACCACCGTTTATCCAACTCATACCATCTATGCTGACAAGATCCCATTCATCTATACTTCCGTCACTGTCGATGCTTCCTTCATAAGTAACCATTTCATTATTTGTCATGCTATCGATCCGGTCTTTATCATCGGTATCAATATACAACATTATACTTTCATCATGATTTAAGGCAACTAAAAGATATAACTTATCTTTCTTGAAATAATATTTAAGTTCTAAGTTAAGCCCATCTTTATAGATTTCAGGATCATAATCAATGATTTCCTCAAACTCCAGCCAGCCCAGAGAATCTAAAGACTTTCCATAGTAGCCTATCGGATCGTCCAACTGACAATAATGAAGGCTCTCATCTATTTCATCATCGTCATCTTCACCGTTTTTCTTGCTAAGATATTTGTCGTATTTTACCAGATACAGTCCGTCATCCTCAACATTTACCTTCTTGGTTATCTCGTCGAACATAAAGTAGAAATTTCCGGATATTTTATAAAGTTTAGGATTACTCCTGAAATCTATTTCACTCATATATATGTTTTCCTTACTTCTGGAAACCATGAAATGTGTGGTGTACTTCTTAAAGTCCTTTGTCTCAGCTACATAGTACTGTATATAGTCATATTCATAGCTGTCATCCTCCGGAGCTCTATAATCAAGTTGTTTTTTACCTGTAGGATAATATTTTGCACATATATAAAAGACTCCGTCAAACTGAGTCATGTAGTAGCACTCGATTATTTCCTTGTCAGGGATATTTAATTCCTTTCGGAGTTTGCCTTCAATATCTGACTTTGACAGTTTCTTACCATTCTTACTATATAATATCTGGTATTTTCCATCAATTTTACAGAGCTGTGCATAAAGCTTATTTGATCTTGCGCTGCAAACAGTCTCATTTATCCTGTATGAAAGCTCCTGTACAGTAAACTTCGGATCAATTTCTTCTACCTTTGTCTCGATTTCCTTCATGCTCTGGTTTTTCTTTGCAGCCACAGGGCATAAACCCTGAAACTCAACAAGTACAAGTACTGCGATAAGCAGTATGGCTATCCTCGTAAACCCTTTCCTCATTTTCCAAGCCTCCTTCATAAAGTATGGTTTAATAAAATCATACTTTATTTTAGCATATTTGACATTTCTTCACAACGAAAATTATTGACAAAAATATACTTAAAGCATATACTTTCATCAATAAAAATTTTTAAGGTGAAGAAAATGAAAATACTGATAGCTTCGGATATCCATGGTTCAGCAAAATATTGCAGATTGTTGCTTGATGCATATAGACGAGAAAAAGCAGATAGGCTGTTATTACTCGGAGATATCCTATACCACGGTCCAAGAAATGATCTGCCTGAAGAATACGCTCCCAAGGAAGTAATAGAACTGCTGAATGCGTATAAAGACGAAATATATGCTGTAAGAGGCAACTGTGAAGCAGAGGTAGACCAGATGGTACTTAAGTTTCCTGTTATGGCTGATTACATGCTGCTCCCTGTTGGGAACAAAATGGTTTTTGCCACACATGGCCATATCTACAACATAGAAAAACTGCCTCCCTTAAAAAAAGGAGATATACTGCTCACCGGTCATACACATGTTACTGCAAATGAAGATATGGGAGATTACATCTATATGAATCCCGGATCGGTATCACTACCCAAAGAAGGAACTCCGCGCGGCTATATCCTCTTAGACGGAGAAACTTTTACTTTTTGCAAATTAGATGAAAGGTGAAAAATCTTTGATTTATGTATAAATATATATTTTTTGATTTAGACGGCACACTCACTCAGTCCGAGTTTGGTATCATGGCTGCGGCTGTGAGAGCACTAAACCATTTTGGGATAGAGACCCCCAGCAAGGAGATATTAAAAAAATTCATAGGTCCGCCTTTATATGTTTCTTTCCATGATTTTTACGGGCTTTCCGAAGAAGACAGTCAGGAAGCGATAAAAATTTACCGGGAATATTATGTAAAAGAAGGCGTATATCAGGCTCCTCTTTACGAGGGCATAAAAGAAATGCTGGAAGAACTTAAAGCTGCCGGATGTACTTTAATGATCACCACATCCAAGCCCGAAACTATGGCTGTCACTGTCGCTAAGAACGATGAAATATTTGATTACTTTGACGGGATCATAGGACCTGCACTGGACGAGCATGACCCAAATAAGGCTATCCTCATCCGTAGGGCTATGGAAAAACTTGGACTTACTGAACAGGATTTAAAAGACATTATCATGATAGGTGACCGTTTCTATGATATAGAAGCTGCCTGTGAGACCGGCATCGATTCCATCGGTGTCCTATACGGATATGGCAGTGAAGATGAACTAAAAAATGCAGGAGCTACATATATTGTAAAGGAAGTTTCTGATATTACCAAAATTATTAAACGTTAAGAGAAAAGAGCAAGGACTTAAAAATCCCTGCTCTTTATTTGATCATAACCTTAGCAAATCTCAGAACCTGCAGCAAGAGGCTTTTCAGGAGTCATAAGTGCAAGATTGCCCTTATCATCCTCAGCACAGAGGAGCATACCCTCTGACTTCATACCGGCTAAAGTAGCAGGTTTTAAGTTAACCACTACCATTACCTTCTTGCCGACCATCTCTTCGGGTGAATAGAAAGCCTTAATACCAGAAAGAATCTGCTTAACATCATTTCCTATCTTTACTTGTGAGCAGAGAAGCTTCTTTGACTTCGGTACTTCCTCACACTTGATGATCTCACCGACTCTGAATTCAAGCTTTGCAAAGTCATCATAGGTGATTTCAGCTTTGGTAGGAACGCTCACGTTAATAGCATCTGATTCCTCGGAAGCATCTGCTGAATTCTCTGGCTTAGCATCCTTAAGTAATATCGCATTAAGTTCTTCAATCTCTTTATCCACATCAATACGAGGGAAAAGGATTTCTCCCTTATGAACGGTTACGTCTAAAGGCAAAACATCAAACTTTGAAGCATTTTCATAGGTAACATCTTTTTCGCCGGCACCTATTTGCTCCCAAACCTTAGGCATTGTTGTAGGCATATAAGGAGAGAGAAGTGTCGATGTAATACGAATGGATTCAAGCAGATTGTAAAGTACTGTCGCAAGACGTGCCTTTTTGCTCTCATCCTTTCCAAGTACCCATGGAGTAGTTTCATCGATATATTTATTGGCACGGTCAACCAGTGTAAAGATGGTCTCTAATGCCTGCTTTATCTGAGTATTGTCAATAAATTCGTCAACCTTACCGCAGATGGATGTCGCAAGAGCTTTAAGCTCATCATCTATGGGCTCTGCCTCGCGATCGGTAGGTAAGGTCCCACCGAAATATTTATCAACCATTGCTACAGTACGTGATACAAGATTTCCAAAACCGTTTGCTAAGTCTGAGTTGATACGGTTGATCAAGATCTCATTTGAGAAATCTGAATCAGCACCAAGTGCCATCTCTCTTAAGATATGGTAACGGATAGCATCACAGCCATAACGTTCACCTAAGATAAACGGATCTACAACATTGCCCTTAGACTTTGACATCTTGTCTCCGTTAAATGTGATCCATCCATGTACTGCCAGATGCTTAGGCAGAGGCAGCTCTAAAGCCATCAGCATAGCAGGCCAGATAAGCGCATGGAATCTCATGATATCCTTTGCTACCATATGTACATCTGCAGGCCAGAATTTTTCAAAATCATTATACTTTCCATTATCGTATCCAAGTGCTGTGATATAGTTTGAAAGAGCATCAATCCATACATATACAACATGCTTGGTATCAAATGTTACAGGCACACCCCATGTAAATGAAGTACGGGATACACACAGATCCTCAAGACCGGGCTTGATAAAGTTGTTTACAAGCTCGACTGCTCTGGACTTTGGCTGAAGATAATCGGTATTAAGCAGTAAATCCTCTAATTTTTCTGCAAACAGAGACATTTTAAAGAAATATGCCTCTTCCTCAGCATCTATAACATCACGTCCGCAGTCAGGGCATTTTCCGTTCTTAAGCTGTGATGAAGTCCAGAATGATTCACAGGGAGTACAATATTTTCCTACATATTTCCCCTTGTAAATATATCCCTTATCATACAGATCTTTAAATATCTTCTGTACACTCTCAATATGATAATCATCTGTAGTACGAATATATCTGTCGTACTTAATATTCATATAGCTCCAGAGATTTTTGAATATCTTTACGATACCATCAACATACTCCTTGGGAGTAATGCCGGCATCCTTTGCTTTCTGCTCAATCTTAAGGCCATGCTCATCAGTACCTGTCAGGAACATAACATCATAGCCCTGCATACGACGATAGCGTGCTATGGAATCACAGGCTACTGTCGTATAACAATGACCGATGTGAGGATTTCCCGAAGGATAATAAATCGGGGTCGTGATGTAAAATTTTTTATTCATAGTTCTCATTCCCTCCTATAAAAAATATAGCTCCCGTCTTATTTAAAGACGGGAGCGTAAACTCTCGTGGTACCACTTTAATTCATCCAAGCCTCACGGCTTAAGACCTTTGTAACTGTCCATCAACAGTCCACACTGTAACGGGTGCACCCGTCAGGACCTTAGATCACTCCTCAGCTCTGCAGCTCCGGGACCATCTTCAACTACTTCTACTGCATCCGCTCTCAGCAAATACGGACTCTCTGTAAGCATTTCAGCAGCCTACTCTTCCCTTCATAGCCATTTTAAGGGTTATAAAATTTTTTTATGTAAGTCGTATTATGTCACAAATAATATATTAAGTCAAGCATTTTTTTATTCATTTATTTCCGGTTTTGTTGACAAGGCTATATCTTAAGCATATACTTTTAAATATAAACATAAGGGAATCAGGTTACGATATGTTAAACAGAGAAGATATGCTGGAGCTGACAAGACGAATGAATCTTGCCAGAAACTGTTTCTTTAGGATTGCGGGAAGTTATAGGGATAAAGATGGATTCGATGACGGTAGTTTTAATACCTCTTTCCTAAAACTCGACCAAAGAGATAAAATAGAAAAACTTGAAATAGCTAAGGCCGTAATCTTTGCGGAAACCAATAAAGAAATAAAAGAATATGACTTTTGTGGTAGGGATAAACAGATCGCAGAATTCAAAAATATGCTTGAAGCACTAAAGGAATGCGGCCTTAAAAATGATGCCCTGCTGGACGTTTTGTATGACATAGTGAGTGAAAATTATGTCAGGGAGTTTCATCCGCAGGGAGATTTTGGCATATTTATGTTTTATGGTTCCTATGATATCAAGATCAAGGGAGCTGACAAAACATATATGGACGATTCGGAAGAGGTGTACAGCTTTATCATATGTGCTGTATGTCCGGTATATGAGGATTATGATCCGGGCCTTCCGGAATGTGGTTTTCTTTATCCCTCATTTAAGGACAGAAGTGTGGATGATGCACATATTGCGGTGCTTGGCAATACAGGCTTTTTACCGTGTAAGTTATAAAACAGGAGGCAATTTGCCTCCTGTTTCTTTATTTGATATTTATACTGTCTCCTGTCTTGCCTAAGAATACTATATATCCGTCTTTGGGAAGAGGTGTCCTGGATGATGCATCCACAACATGTGTTGTAAAGACTTCTTCTCCGTATTTATTGTATACATATACAGAACTGTCCTCAGATCTTTCTGCCACTATTTCATATTCTGCCATATCGGCTCCTATTCTGTACCATGAAGCCTCCATAGTCTTTAATTCAATTGTCTTTATGTCTGTGGTGAGTTCAGGGATATTTTCTACCGGGATACAATTGAGTCCGGTACTTGTTGTAAGTTTCAATCCATTCTCATCCCTTACCAGTTTTATATCTATCAGATCTCTGTTTGCACTGGAAGGAATGGACTGGAATGCTATCGCAGTCGTGCTGTCAACTATTTTTAAAAGTCTCGGGAACCCGCTCATATTTAAATACAGATAACCGTCTGCTACATCCATTGTGTATACAGTGGCTTTTGGCGCTTCATACCATCTTGATGCCTCAAGGTCATCGTACAACATAAAGTCTTTTCCGGATACTGCCTGCCAGCTGTTCCTTACTTCGTCACTTATCGGATTTGCTTCCATCTTTTCTCCGACATATTCCTTACGTTCCAACTGTCCGAGTCCGACCTTTGTATCCTGATAATCTATGGCAAAGTATATCTTTCCGTCTTCGTTTTTGACGAATTTTATTTTCACAGGATTTTTTGCAATACGCACATCGCCCAAATTTCCGTTTTCAATTTTATATGCAAGCTCTACAAATACTCCGTCTTCTGTCAGCATATAGTCCGATTCATCTGCATAAAAAGGAGTGACCGTGGTTACATGCATATACTTATGATCAGGGAAGGAAATAACATTTACGACAGCTCCCCCATCTCTCATATTACCTGAGGTATACATTCCCGCATATTCATCAAAGGAAGCCGGTATTTCGTCTGTTACTTTTATTTCGGGCTGATCTGTATCTTTTACCTCTATACCTCTGTCGGCAAGTATTATGTCAAGGATGTCCATAGCCAACATCCCATTATAAGAACTTGAACCGCCATTAGAAAGTACTGCGATACTAATATTTTCTTCAGGTGCCACTCCTAAAAATGCATGGTTCAGCATTACATCCCCGCCTTTAGCAAGGAATTTTACACCTGCCGCATCATACCTGGGCATATTCACATAATCCCATCCCAGACCGCTGCCGTCCCTGTATTCATCATTACTTACACGAATAGCCATTTCATTTTTTGAGTTTTCTGAAAGGATGGCTTCATTTCCTGCAAAAAAACCTGTTCCGAAATTTGCTACATCTTCTGCCGTAGCATACACGCCACCTGCACCAAGACACATTACCGCTTCGTTTTCGTAATGAAGATTGCTTGACGAAAATGCAGGGATAAGGTTTTCTTCATATAAAGCGGTCACACCTGTGCCGGTGTTTATACCACCTGTTAATTTTGCAAGGTTTTCCTGTACATACTCTGTGTATGTCATGCCTGTTACTTCTTCTACTATGAGTTCCAAGAGGTCAAATCCGTCGTTACAATATGCAGCATAACTGCCCGGATCGGCTTTCAGCCTCTGGGTTGAAAGGATGTCCAAGAGATTGTCATGACGGTAAGTATCAGCATCTGAAAACAGGAAATCTCCGGTTAAAGTTGTACCCATTATGCCGGATGTATGGTCCATAAGCATACGGACCGTGATATCCTTATACCTTTCATCTGCCATCCTAAACTCAGGAAGATAATCAGTAACAGGTCCATCAAGTTCTACTTTTCCGGCATCCACGAGCTGCATTACGGCTGCTGTGGCATAGACCTTGCTTACGGAACCCACACAGTATATGGGGGATACATCTTTCGCATCATCCCAGCCGTTTGCATAAGTGGGGGTAGAATTGGAGACCGATGAAGAATCCTTGTTGGCTGATACGGTATCTGCGGTTTCGTTTTCGGCCCCATTTACCTGAGTGTCCTTGAATATATAAGCTATTCCAAGTCCCGCTAAATTCGATATAGATAAAACTGCAGTTAAGATTATTGCCGGAATGAGCAGCCATTTATTGAATTTATATTTCATTTTTGAGTCCTTTCTTATTACTCTGTCATCAGTTCGGTTACCGATATCTTCTTTATCTTACCTGCTCCGATATAGGTCATAATGTATGCCAGCACGATCATAGCTATATCCACTCCGATTATAAGTACTATGTCCGTGGTCGCGATCGTAGCAAACATAACTGACCAGAATACCTTATTCACATATATAGCTACTACTGACGCTATCACCATAGATACTATCATAACCGGCATGACCTTGAGGGCCATCTGGCGCCTTAAGTCTTTGGAAGAATATCCCAGGCTCTTCATGATGCCGAGGTTCTTTCTCTGCCTCTTTACACTTGAAGCCGAAATGATGACCAGTATCATGAATACGATAAAGATGACAAGTACTGCTGCACCCAGGGTACCGGCTCTGGTAGCATCGGCTATGGGTTCCATCTGAGATTTGATCATGCCCCTCCAGGATCTTATTTCTTTTATAACAAAGTTTCTGCTGTTTCCTGTTATAAGCTTATCGCCGATCCGTACCGCATAGTCAACGGAAGTCACTCCGTATTGGGTAAGAAGCGTAGCAATTTTTTCTTCTGCCTTGGCACTTATTTTCTCTTCCAATGTGCCATCTTCCGCTCCTGCATTCACCTTATCTTTTGCGCTACCACCATAGTTTTCCGAGAGCTTCTTCTCATATTTTTCCGGATCCACTCCGTCTTTTAAGTATACATTTACTACATTCGGGCGGGCATTTATATCAATCCTTCTGTACCCTTCCGAGGTCATATATATAGCTGATCCGCCGTTATACAAGGAGCTGACGGTACCGGTAATGATATAGGACCTTTTAATCCCGTTATGCTCTAAGACCAGACTGTCGCCTATGGCACGCTGCTCATAATCCGCTCTTTTTACAGCTATCGCCACTTCATTGTCATGCTCGGGGAATCTGCCTTCGAAAGGAGCAAACTGCTTCGCATCTTTAAAGTCATCATATATTACGAGTGACCCGGCATCATCCGATCCTGATACTGTGAGCTTCTTAAAGTCATATGAAACAAGTGCTTTTTCAACTTCGGGATCTTCCTGTATCTTAGCAGCTGTCTCATAAGGATCCACACCATTTGCCAAGACTACGACTACGGGTTCAACATCGATACCCATCATAGACATAAGTCCTTCGGTCCCGTTCTTGAAAAATCCAAATGTCATAAGTCCAAAGAGCAGTGCTGTGCCGGTAGTTATGATGCATATTGCAATCCCGATGTTCCCCTTCATCTCCTGCATCAGTCCCTTCATAGCCAGCCTAAAGTTAATATTACCTTTAGCCTTTTCGAGGGGCAGAACATTTTTCCTGAAATTATGTGTCTTTATGCCCTTCCTGAAGGCTATGACAGGGGGATATTTCTTGACGGATCTTGCTTTTATCAATGCAAACAAAGTAACTATGATAACTACCGCTATGGCCACAATTATAAGCTTCAAAATCTCCGGACGGCCTTCAATATCACGTCCCATCATGGACCTTATGACTCCGTTTTGTGCCGGTGTAAGGAGTATGGCTGTAAGTACTCCAAGTACCGCTCCTATTCCTCCTGAGATGACATATTCAAACAGATACGAGAGTGATATCTCTCCCGACTTGTATCCCAACGCTTCAAGTACACCGATCTGCTGCATCTGGTCTTCGATGTCATTGCTTATTTTATGCCTTATCATGAACATCGCAGATATCATGGTGACTATCGATATAAATACGATGAGCAACAAGAATATATCGACAAATTGCGTTTCTGAATTTTTTTCACGGCTTTTGCTAAATAAATAGCTGTTGTTTTTGACATTCTCGCCTGATTTTTCCTCACATTTTTCCAAATATTCATTAAATGGAAAATCTTTTTCGTAATCAAATGCAAGCCCTCTGTATTCGCTCGCCATCATACCGTTAAAAAGCTGCACAAAGAGCTCATAATCCTCATCAGATATGATGACCTTATAACCATAACCGTCATTTGCAGCCAGGCCTGTTTCATAAAAACCGACCACCTCAAATGGATACTCTTTACCGGCCTTTAATACGGTAAATTTATCTCTTAATTTATATCCGGTATTTATTTCAAAGCACTGAGGAAGCCATATGGGATGGGCTACATTACTGATCTCCTCTTCGTCAAGACAGTCACGCTTCGTAAAGTTTTCCAACTTCCGTTCTGTTTTTTCGGTAACAAACAGCATATTGTAAGAGATGGCATTTCCATCGTATTCTATTACATCCACCGAGGGTACAAACAGCGTTTTGATTTCTTTTAGATTTTGTGGATTATATTCATCTGTAAGAATTTTTGAATAGACATCCCTGTATTCCGCTTCCTCGAAAATGACCATTTCACTGACCGAACCGGAATCTGCAAAGCTTTCATCAAATACCTTGCTGCTTTTTGAGTTGTTTGCTATGAATATGCACAGCATGAGCGTTGTGACAAGTGTCAGGAACGCTATAGCCATGGCTTCTTTTTTGTTCTTTTTTAAATTGAATAATGATAATCTTAGAATTTTCATATTACCATCCCATCTCCTCTAAGAATGCGGTAAGCTTGCTTCTGCGTTCCTTGATGTTATCTGTGCCATAAGGCTTCATATCGAAGTCTCCGACCACTCCTCCATCTCGTAGGTACAAAACTCTGGTGCCGCGGAGTGCGGTCTTTAAATCATGTGTTACCATCACTATGCTCTGTCCGTTTTTATGAACATCTGTAAATATATCCAGTACATCCTGGCCGGATGCGGAGTTCAGCTGACCGGTAGGTTCATCTGCAAACAGGATCTTCGGATCATTAATGACTGCTCTTACTATTCCCACACGCTGTGCTTCACCGCCAGAAAGCTGATTGGGATATTTGTTCCACATTTCTTCTTTGATACCTGATTTTTTGAGCAGCTCCTTCGCTTTCTTTACCAGTTCCTGGCTGTTCTTCTGTACTATCAGCGCACCCGTAAGTACATTATCAAGGACTGTCTGGTTTTCCAGCAGATAGATGCTCTGGAATACGAAACCGCAGTTACCGCGTCTGAAAACTGCCAGCTCGTCGTTTGAGAAATCCTGTATTTCTTTATCTCCAAAGAAAACCTTTCCCATGGAGGGCTTATCCATACCGGACAGGGCATAGAGCAGGGTTGATTTTCCGGAACCCGATGCTCCCATGATTATGGTAAAATCTCCTTCCCTGATCTCCAGATCCAGATTCTTTATAACATGCTGCTGTCTGCCGCCGTTTGAAAATGACTTGCAAAGTTTTTCTGTTTTAAGTATGCTTCTGTTGTTTTTCATTTCTGCCTCCTAAAAAAACCATATATACTACATCGTTCTGCATCATCTTGATTGTAGTATATATGGTTTCTTAAAAATCTTCTTTGTCAAACTATTATTAAATTCTTATCAAATTCTTAACAGATAAAATTAACTTAAAGGGATAAGAAGGGTAATACTCAGTCCTTCCCCCTTACTCTCAGGAAGCAATTCGCCATCCATCTTCTCCATGAGCATTTTTGCTATATAGAGGCCTAAGCCGCTTCCTTCCTGCTTACTGTCCGTCCATTGCTTTCCACGGTAAAACTTATTTGCTATAAGGCTAAGCTCCTCTTCAGGTACTCCGGGGCCGTAGTCCCTTATCGTCATCTCAAGGAACTCTTCCTCTATTCTATAAGAAACATCAATTTTAGTTCCTGCGTATTTATACGAATTTGATATGATATTTCCTATTACCTGGCTCATACGCTTTGTGTCAATATGAATCAATACATCTGGAATATCTGTAGCAACAACTTTTGATTTATCATCATATTTAGCTATTATCTCTCCGAGTACCGAAGCCTTTTCATCGGTACAGCTAACCTTAAACTCTCCGAGATCCTCCAGTGTGGATGAAAACAGGTCACTTACCAAAACATCTATCTGCTCTGTCTTCTTATATATATTATCAAGCTTCTCTTCCATCCCATCTGTCTTACCGGCTTCAAGCTTTGCTTTTAAAAGTTCAGTAGTCACTTTAATACCGGTGATGGGAGTTTTCAAATCATGGCTGAGTGATGCCACGAGTTCTCTTTCTCGTCTCTGGAGCGCTACCTCCCTCTTTCTTGAAGCGTCCAGTTCCTCTCGCATGATATCAAAGCTTTCCGTAAAGGAACCGAACATATTATTCTTATCCATTACCAGGACTTCATCAAGCTTTCCCTCTGCGATGCGTCCTGCAAAGTTTTTCATGTTATCAAAAGGAGTTATGATATTCTTCTCTATATATTTACCGTACATACATGCAATAAATATAAGAAGTACTCCAAATGCAATGAGACCCAGTATCATACCGTTCCTTAAAGAATGAAGCTTTCCCAGGCCGTCCTCAATAAGGACAACACAGCCTCTTACGGTATTGTTTATCGTAACATAAGCATAGGGATATCCCTTTTTTATTGCTGATTGAACGGAATATACTTCATCACTCTTTTTTGTTTTTATCGAGGAAAATAAGATAGCATTCTCTGTATTCAATATCACATAGTCAGCACCATAATCTTTTTCATTAAGATTTTCAAGATTATCCCAATATTCCCCGGCATTCATTGTAATATCATTCAGCACAGTAATGTCCCTGCCCCTCACGGAATCAGAGCCGTCCTCTCTGCCGAAAAAATACCACAAACCCAATACTGCCAGAAAATACAGGATTGCGATCACTATTACGATTTTATAGTAATTCTTCATATGCCTCCACCATATATCCTACGCCCCATATGGTTTTTATCAGCTCCGGCTGTTTCGGATCTGTTTCGATTTTTTCTCTCAAGTGCCTGATATGTACCGCCAGTGTACCTTCGCCGATAAATTCATCATCCCAGACATCCTTTAGCAGCTCATCCTTGGTTACAACCCTTCCGCAGTTATCAACGAGATATTTAAGCAGCTTATACTCCATTGCCTTTAAACTTATCTGCTCATTTCCGTCTTTAAGCTTATGTGCCGCTGTATCCAGACTGATATTTTTTGTTAGCCTTATTACAGTATCTGATCCGGTTCTGCTTTCTAAAGTCCCCATACTGCCTGTATTCTCAGTGATATTGCCTGAAAGCAATGCAGCTTCTTTTGCTTTTTCATATCTTGCAAGTATCGCTTTAACCTTTGCCAGAAGGATATTCAGTGTAAAAGGCTTCTTTATATAATCATCTCCGCCGATATTAAGGGCTATCAGTACATCATCATCACTGGTCCTTGCACTAATAAAAAGGATCGGCATATCGTAATTCTCTCTCACCTTTCTGCAAAGATCAAAGCCTGATTTATCTCCCAGGTTGATATCTAACAGAAGCAGCGAAACTAAGTGTGTATCCAGAAATTTTACAGCATCATCATAGCTCGTCACATATGCTGTACTCACTTCAAACATATTGAAAAATTCAGCAGTTGACTGAGCTATAACCTCATCGTCATCCACTATTAATACGCTTACCTTCTCGTTCGCCATCCTGCACTCCTTTTTGGAGACTGATGTCTCCGCTGCTGTCTTCTTTATAAATGAAGTATATTCTTTAGCTACAGCTTTGTCAATCAAAACAAAGATTAAAAAAATCAGGTTCCCCAATACTCATTACCGCGTTCTTCCTTTTCATTCAAATGGTGGCAGCTATTTTCAGATACGCGGGTTGTCCAGTTGGAGGTAATATCCTTTTTACACTGATACCAGAACTCACAATAACTAAGATTTATATTGGCGTTGACAGCTTTTGCAGCAATATAGATGGCTGAGTTTTCACATGCGTAGAAATCTATGCTGTATACTGTAATACGGACATTGTGCTGGTTATCGGGAACTATAATGTTACAGCTTCCGCCTTTGAGGTTTGCGGATCTAAGTGTAAAATCAGCACTGTCGTATACTACGAATATATTGATATCTTTTCTTCCGTCAAGGTAAAATCCGTTGCTCCAGCCCCTCATATCCAATGTGATCTTTCTGCCTGCGGGGATTACGAATTCACCCTTGCTGTTAACACCTTTTATATTTGCATCAAACATGAAGCCCTTTGCAGGGTCTGCATGTATTGCAGATGTATTGTCTGTACATACTACTTCAAAATCTTTTCCACTTTCGATACCCTGTGAATATGCATCCATAAATGACTTGCAGCCCTTTGTTATGGTCTCTCCGCCGTCATATACGTTAAGGATGGCATGTACATATGCAGCTTCAAGATTACTGTTCTCATTGAGTGTTGCGGTAAAAATGTTATTCATTTCGATCATGCTTGCGTAAAGATCATTTGCTACGTTTTCATATTTTGCAAAAGGAAGTTCATCGCTGTTTAACGTCTCTATCATTCTCTTTTAGTTAACTACCATAAGTTGACTGGGGAAGAAAAATATGGTATGATTTATTACTATAGATAATTAAACCGGAAGGAGAAATGTCATGGCTTTTTATATTGAAAGCGAAATGTGGATTGGAAAAAGGATGCGACCTTTTGAACACAAGTGATTATGACCAACTCACAGAAATGATAGACGCGGATTCTATAAACTACTCACCTTCAAGAACCCTTACCGACAGCGAGATCAAAATGCTCCTGGACCAGATCCGGAGAGGCTTTTAAGAGAAAGGAATAAATAATGGAATACTCTAAAGAATCTATACACGATATAGTACTGGCACAAAGAAAGTTTTTCCGTACAGGGAAAACTCTTGATGTTGAATGGCGTATCAGACAGCTGCTCCGTCTGAAACAGGCACTGCTCGATAACAAGAAACAGCTACAGGATGCTCTTTATGAAGATCTTCGAAAAAGCCCGATGGAAGCCTATCTTGTAGATATAGGTCCTGTGATAGTTGAAATAAACGAAATAGTAAAAGGATTAAGAAAGTGGGCAAAACCCGAGAAACATTTCAGCGGCTTTATGTGTTTTCCGAGTACTGAAACCAAAGTGTACAAGATGCCCTACGGAGTATCCCTCATAATCAGTCCTTTTAATTTCCCCGTTATACTGACTCTTGGGGTGCTTGCGGCCTCTATCTGTGGCGGTAACACAGCTGTTATAAAAGCCAGCTCCAAATCAGCTGCCACTACCGAAGCACTACGTAAACTGATAGCGGACACTTTCCCCGAGAAATATGCCACCGTCATAGGCGGAGGACATGATGTGGCGGATATATGTCTTGAAGAGCGCTTTGACAAGATTTTTTATACCGGCTCACCTCAGGTAGCCAGGCATGTTATGGAAAAAGCTTCCAATAACCTTACTTCAGTAGCGTTAGAGCTTGGCGGAGAAACCGGAAACTGGGCCATCGTAAGAAAGGATGCAAATCTGAAGGATACTGCAAGAAAAATAGCCTTTTTCAAGCTTTGTAATGCCGGCCAGATATGCATAAATATCAATCAGATAGCAGTGGCAGAGGAAGTAGCGGAAAAATTTCTTGAAGAATTAAAGAAACAGTTTGTAAAACAGATAGGTAAAAATGCTTCTGATAATCCGGATTATCCAAAACTTATAACATCAAAAGTATATGATAAATGTGAAAAGATAGCGTCTGATTATTCTGAAAAGATTGTATTTGGAGGAACCGGAAATAAGGAGGAATGCAAGTTTTCACCGACTATAATATATCCTGTATCGCCTGACGACGATCTTGTACAGCATGAGCTTTTCAGCCCGATACTGCCTGTAGTACCTTTTAAGGACAGCGAAGTTGATAATATCCTTGAAATCATCGCTGACAGGGAACATCCTTTGGCTATGTACATTTTTACATCCGATATTAAATGGGCTGACAGGGTAATGGCCACCCAGCAGTATGGAGGCGGCTGTATCAATGAAGTCTGCCTGCATATGATGGTAAAAGGAGTGCCCTTTAACGGGACAGGACATTCCGGCATGGGAGCTTATCACGGCGAATGGGGCTTCAGAGAATTTACGCATCCTCAGACCGTGCTCAAAGGAAGTACCCGTTTCAATCTGCCCTTGAGAGAGCATCCTTATTCGGGTGTTAAGGGTAAAATGAAAATGGCTTTACTTAAAGTGTTTGAAAAATAAAAGAATGGCGACAGGGAACCGTCCGAGACCACTGTCGCCATTCAATATTTAAAGTTTAAATCCTGTTCCTATAAACTGTGCAATATCTCTTCCAGTGCCGTCAGTTATATCAACGTTTATAATAGTAGAGCTCCTGCCGGACTTTTTTAGTACTGCTTTAGCCTTCAGCACCTTATCCTTCGGCATCCCCATGAAATTTACACTTACCTGCTGGGCAACGGTAGGTCTGTGTATCTGGTTGGAGAGCACAGCAAATGCGAAGTCTCCAAGTGTGAAAATGACTCCGCCCATGATACCACCGTTAGCATTTAAGTGATGTTCGTTAAGTGTCATGCTGCAGATGCTGTAGTCCTCGCCAAGCTCATCTATAACCATACCGTTATCGGTAGCAAAGATATCACCCTTGAAATACTCCTGTGCTTCCTGCAGGCTGTTAAATGTACTCATTTCTGTTTATCTCCATCGACTTATAAAGTAATAACTACGGGTTCATCAGAGCTTTCCATAAGGCTAACCTTAACTGTCTTGCCTTCTACGGTCACTTCATATTCGCCCTTAAATCCTATAATAGATACTTCTCCGTTTGCATCGGTCACAAATGTTTCCTTTGTCTCCCACTCTCCGTGTACCAGTCCCATAAGTGCATCATATACAGGCTTTTCCTTATTATCAGCGGTAAGTACGCCCGAAGGTGCCTTAAGCCACTTTCCGTCTGTGAGATCCCATGTGGTGATCGCCTCTACCAAAGGATGCGCAAAGAGCTCGGTATACATCTCGGATACTTCTCTTGCCTGTCTCTCAAGTCCCTCGGGAGTTGAAGGCCACTCATCTACCTGCCAGTCATTAAGGTCCTCAATATATGCAGGCATAATGTCACCCGAAATAAGAGTATTCTCTGTAAAGTGGATGGGAAGTCCAAAGTGTGAGAATCTGTCAAGTACCTCATGGAGCTTCTCCAGACCCCAGTATCCCTGATGCTGATGACTCTGGATACCGATAGCCGAAATCGGAACACCCATCTCCAATAAGCCTTCTATAAGGATCTCATAGGACTGTGAGGTGTTAAAATCATTGATAAGGAATGTAGCATCAGGATTCTCAGCCTTAGCTGCCTCAAATACTTCCTTTACAAGCTTGAATCTGCCGAGTTCCTTACAGATCCTGGTGATAGCATTATCATATTTATCAAATACGGGCATGATAACAACTTCATTGATAACATCCCACATATCAACCTGTCCCTTGAATGCACTGACATCCCTGTGAATACGGGCAAGCTGCTTTTCTAAGATTTCTTTATTTGAATAATTCATAAGCCAATCGGCACATGCTGTATGCCAGCAAAGAGGATGGCCTTTTACCTTGATACCGTTTTCATTGAGCCACTTAGCTTCATCCAATGTCATTTTCTGGTTGGGCTCGCCTTCCTTGCGCTCGTACATACCCCAATAGAAAGGAATGGTTCCATAGTTAAACAGTTTCTTGAATTTTTCCATTCTCTCGATGGAGCTTGCTTTCATCTGCTTCATTCTCTCGGGATCTGCTCCGGGAAAAGGAGGAAGATCGTCAGGCATTACTACGCCCATTGTATCAAATGCTCCGCATCCGAACAGAAACTTATGTGTCTTCTGTTCAGCCTTTATTTCAGTGTTCTTCAGCAGATTTCCTGCTGCATCCTTTACTATAAGCTTAACTGTTGCTTTTCTGTGATCAAAACGTCCCATATTCTTCTCCTCTTTACACTTATAATGCTTGTCAAAAACGTAAAAAACCTCGATGAGTAATCCCACCGAGGTCTATTATTCCATATATTATTCTTTAAGTAAATAGTTTATCTTGCTCTAAATATGTCAGATTATGCCCAAGGATCTTCTGACTCGGGAATTCTGATATCGCTTAAGCAAAGGATCTCATTAAGGAACCACTGATTGGTTGAAGGCTTTCTGCGAAGCTTAACCTGTCTCTCTGTATCGGCGCCGCTGCTCTTTACCCACATAATAGCCCAGTTCTCATTATCAAATGAGTAAGGGTTCTCATAAACTGTAATGGTGAAAGGCTCTGTAGGGATGTAGCCGTTCTTGGGTGATGTTCCTGCAAAATATGAGAAAGGCTTGTAATACTTGCCTGCTAAACGCTCTTTAATGAACTGCTTCTCATAACCTGATACGCTCTCAGGTCCCTTTAAGAAGTCAAGCATCTCATATGTGGTATTCTCATTTCTTTCATAATTACATAAAACAAGAAGTACAAGAGCTGTTGTCTTGAAAGGAGAATCAAGGCAGCTCTCAGGAAATGCCTGAAGCTCTGCTACGCTGTTGGGAATGGTGCTGAAAGTAAAGGTCTGTGAGCTGTTCTTGCCCTTGCCTACGCCATCCTTGTTGCCGCCTGTAGCATTGTAAAATGCATTCTGTGTAGCGTTATTAACCGCACTGTTTGTTGACTGCTTCAAACTGGAAACAGCCGAATTCTTGAGATTGTCAAAAAAACCCATAATACCCTCCTGATTTATTTAATGTTTTTATTTGCCTTGTGTTATCAACTACAACTGTATCATATCTTAAAATATTTTCACTCACATCAACAATTTTGTCGATATGGATGATGTTTATTAATGTTACTAATACCGGCTCAAAATCCTTTAAAATACATACTATATCAGATATCCGGGATCACAATGCCCGACAGTCTTGCATGGATAGCCAGCTCGGTCCTGGTTTCAAATCCGGTTTTGTCCAGCATATGGTTGATATGTGTCCTTACCGTTGAAAAGCTTATGTTCAGCCTGGCTGCGATCTCCTGATCAGGGCAACCGGTAGTAAGGATTCTCAGCACTTCCAGCTCTCTGTCCGTAAACTCCGAGCTGTCAGCTAACCCAAGCTTTACTGACGGAGGCGAATCCGGATATACCTGTTCACCGGCCATGGTCCGGTCCATTACATTAAGCAAGGGCTGCTCTTCTATCTCCTTGTACCAGAAACTGTCAACCCCGATCTCACGTGCTCTCTCCATAAAGCTTACCTCGGGCATCGAAGTAACCAAAAGTATCTTAACCTGCGGTTTACTCTTTTTTATCTTTTCTGCTGCCTCTAATCCGCTCGGCCCCTCTGCCATAACTATGTCCATGATTATAAGATCAACCGGCAGTGTCAGGGCATATATATCCGCCATTTTTGCCAGCGGGATGGCCTTTAGCACACTGTACCTGTCACTGGATTCCACCACCATCTCGATCAGATGCCTTGAGGTATTCTGATCGTCCACAATTAATACATTCCACATACCTTTCTCCTCTCAAAAAACTTTTACATGATTATCGTCAGCTTAAACCCGTCATCGGTCTCGATCTTCATCTCGTATCCCGCATCCTCAACTACCTTTCTTAAGGATTTTAATCCGCCGCGTTCCTCTATAGGACCTTCAGGTACATTGCCGTTATTGGTAAAAACGAGCAGCCTGCTGCCTGCCAGCTCTGTTAAATCCACATAAACAGTGTCTCCGCCTGCGTGTCTGAAAGTATTGGTCAGGCACTCGTGCAATGCGGAAACCGTTACCGTCTTAGCCTCTTTATCCTCAGGCAGTTTTCCTTTGATCACTATCTTCATGCCTATATCCGAGGCTGCTTTATATATCTGCTCGTATTCGTCCTGTTCTTCGTTAGGTTTTTCAACGCCGAGCAGTTTAAGATTCTTCATCCAGAAATCCGTAAGAACGGCTCTGTCACCCTCTCCGGTCTTTAAATATCTTTTGGCCGCCAGCAGTATTTCTCCGAGCTCGTCATGGATATGCACCTTGGCATTTAAGAGCTCCTTTTCTATGGTTGCGGTAGTTACATTTTTATTATACTCTTTCAGTCTAGCCTGCCTCAGCTCCAGGGATTCCGTTTTTGCCAGCAGTTCTTCAAATGTCCTGTATTCTGAGGTAATGTCCACCATTACCATCTCTTTCAGTTCGTCTCCGACTTCCATTGTACGGTTTGAAAATGCACATACTTTATCGGGAGTCTTTGCTATCACCATCTCATCGGTGCTTGAAATGATCCTGCAGTCATCAAGTATTTCTTTTTTTCTGAGTTTTTTCCAAAATGCGGAAGCATCGTTTATGGTTCCGCCGGTCAGACTGATGCTCATATCGTTCATTGCTTTGTTTACAAACTGCGGAAGTCCGTTTTCGGTATAAAAACAGATCCCTTCTTCCATCGCGTCAAGCCCCTGTTTTACAGAAATGACTGTGAAATTCTCATGCCTGTATCTCTTGATTATACGTATGATGACAATATCAAATACTATCATCACAAATATATAAACCATTACCACCCAGAGCTTAAGCTTGTATTTCTCATCAAGACACAGCTGGAAAAAGATGTAATTAACAACTACCATCGGCAGGAAAAATACACCGAACCCTCTGTACATACGCTGATAAACAACTTCAGCCAACAGCATCATGGTTATCCACAGTATCAGGAAAACAGCACAGAGAATTATGGTACGGTAAAGGACCGGAATGTCATATAAAAGTGTCATACCGCCACCTCCGGTCTGCTCTTAAAGCTGATAACAACTACCGATGTAGCAGGATTACTGTTATCTGCAGCCTCTCCGTCTGCTGTATCTTCCGGTACGCTCACTTCAAAGCTATCATGATTTTTTTCTTCATATGATCCCGCAAACCTTCTTATTTCCGTTTCCTCTATAGCTGCGTTTTCAAGGCCGGGACAGGGTTTCATATCATACATAAAACGGATTTTCAGGCCTTTTACATCCGAGTCCAGGTTTACCAGCAGGCTTTTTGTTTTTCCGCTTATTTTTTCAAGGATACCTTCCAGACAGTCATAGGCAGCAAGTACGATGTCCTTCTCCAGCGATTCGGTATTTTCCTTTGTCAGCAGGGTCTGCGTACCGTCAAGAGAAAAATAATCGAGCGACTCTTTATACGAAAGAAAGAGATCGTTAAAATCGTATTCCTTAGTCTCCTCGCCCAGCAAATACAGATTTCCTCTTCTTTTTATATACGAAGCAAGTATACATGCCTTTTCCAGATTTTTCCTGAATGACCGGTCATCATCTGCGGTTTTCAGCAGTTCTTCTATCTCTTCAATCTTCTTTTCCGAAAAATCCGTTATATCATCATACAGCTTATTCATCACAGCCACATGGACTCTATCGGCCTGCAGGGCATTTTCTGCTTCCTGTATGGAGTTTTCTTCATGAAGCCTTTCAGAGATTTCCTGTAATTCCCTGTTAGACCTCTTTATGGCGGACATGTCCTCCGCAAAACTAAGCTTTCCGCCCCATACATCCCTCTCCAGTATACGATAGTTTTCCTTTACCTTGCCCCAGTCGGAGTCCGCTCCCTTGGATGCAAGCTTAACATTTCCTTTACTGTCTGTTATACGGGCTATAAGACCGGAATTGATAAAGAAATACCGGTATCCGCTGTTTGACGGCAGAAGGCAGGTCTGTATGCACGCCTCCCATCCGCATACTATAAATATGGCAAAGGTCTCTAAGGGACTCAAAAACTGTATCCCGTTTACTACCGGAGCCGCTCCGAAATAATCGGTTATCAGGAAATATGCCGAAACGGCCAGCACCACATAATATACCCAGGAATCTTTTCTGACCGGCTTGCTGGCAAATCTCACTATAACTATCACTATCGTCGCAGCAAGTGTCAGTGTTATCCAGCCTATAGCGATATAATAAACAGGCCCGTTTGTGTATACATTATATCCGGCGCCTCCTATATCAGGGAATCTGAATGCCAGATGATGTTTGTCATTTGAAAGTATCAGGATGGACAAAGCCATCGAAGGGAGCATGAACAGATCCCAAAGAGGGCTGATCTTAACGTTTTCCGAACGTCCGCATCTGAGAGAAAGCTTGAGCGATACAAACGGCAGAAAGCAGATAGGGATATAATAACAGTACCACATAAACCGGTGAACCGTAACATTTCCCTTTTCAAACTGGAAACGGAGAGCCTGGAATAAGATAAGCAGCAACAGCAGTACTGCATTCTCGATCAAAAGGCCCTTTATCTGCGGTTCTATGATACGTCTTAAAACAGTCATGGCCCAGACTACTATTATCCCGCCATAAAAAATACGCGAGAAGTTATTGAAAAATTGGCGTTCGGAATAAAGCATCCCTGCCAGACTCACAAGCAGGAACACCAGCATATATATCAAAACCGTACGCTTATTCTTGTAACGCATCTCTTTTTCCCTTCTGCTAATACCTACGATATATAATATCATAACCAAAGATAAAGGTAAACTTAAATTTGTAAACTAACTTTTAAAGAAAACATTTGTCAAGCATTATCTTTTATGGTATTATATAGTTAGAAAAATATTTTTTAAAGGAGCCTTATGAGAGTAGAACTGACAAACAATAATGTAAAACACCTCGGAAGAACAATGCTTTTCGGTGATACACTGTTCCTTTCCCTTTCCGGTTCCGGTATAGAGTTTAATTACAGAGGCAAAGGCTTTAATATCACTTTCGTCGGAGGCAGCGCTACAGAGGTGGCTGACAACGAGGCTAATCTTGCCCGTATCAGGATCTATATAAACGAAAGAGTCTATAAGGATTTTCTGCTGGATGAAAAACTCAAAACCGTCAGTATTGATGACAGTCTGCTCGGTACAGGCGATAATGCGATACAGATCATTAAGCTTTCAGAGTGTGCAATGTCCCTTATCGGCATTAAGCCTTTGGATATAGCAGACGGTGAAAGCATAACTCCCGCTCCTGATAAAAAATATAAAATAGAATTTATCGGTGATTCCATTACCTGCGGATACGGTGTTGATGATCCCGATCCCCTGCATGATTTTAAGACCGGCACAGAGGATGTAACCAAGGCTTTTGCATATAAAACAGCAAAGGCTCTCGATGTGGACTACAGCATGTTCTCCATCAGCGGATACGGTATCATTTCAGGATATACCGACGATCCCAAGATAAGACATGACGAGCAGCTCATCCCTACTTTTTACGAATCCATGGGACTAAGCTATGATGCACTGGACGGCATCGCTAAATCACAAGATATTACCTGGGATTTTAACCGTTATGTACCGGATGTGGTCGTTCTCAACCTCGGCACAAATGATGACAGCTATTGCCAGGAAGATACTGAAAGGCAGGCTAAATTTGCTTCGCTTTATGTTGATTTCTTAAAAACAATAAGAAAGCATAACCAAAAGGCATATATCGTATGTGCTTTCGGCCTGATGGGAGACAGACTGTATCCTACTATCTGCGGTGCGGTCGACACCTACAGGTCAGAAACCGGGGATACCCGTATAACGACGGTACATTTACCGGAGCAGGATGCAGAAAACGTCGGCTATGGAGCCAATTATCATCCTTTGGAATCGGAACACACCAAAGCAGCCGATACCCTGATACCTGTTATCCGGGATATTTTGAAGTAATTATGGTCTAAAAAATGGGAAAAATATATTGTTTAATGGGTAAAAGTGCTTCCGGTAAGGACAGCATATATAAAAAGATATTGGAAAAGGCACCGGGAAGATTTAAAACCATTGTCTCCTATACCACCCGTCCGATAAGGAGCGGGGAAGCAGAAGGTGTGGAATACCATTTCGTATCTGTGCCCGAGTTTAAAGCCATGGATGAAGCGGACAAGGTTATAGAATACCGCTGCTATCATACTGTACATGGGGACTGGTATTATTTTACCGCTAATGACGGACAGATAAATCTCGACAGGTTTGATTATCTGCTGATAATGACGCCCGAAGGATGTAAGTCTCTCAAAAAATATTTTGGTGACAAAGCGGTAGTGCCTATATATATCGAAGTCGAAGCAGGTCTCCGTCTTCACAGGGCTCTGGAACGCGAACGCTCCCAGCAGTCTCCCAAATACGCAGAGCTGTGCAGGCGTTTTCTGGCAGATGAAGAAGATTTCTCAGAGGAGCATCTTGCAGAGCTTGGAATAAGCAAACGTTACGAAAATGACGCGATCGATCTGACGGCAGACAATATTCTTGCTGATATGTAAGTTACAGAAGGTGTGGTGAATCATGGATATAAAGATAAATCAGACTCAGCCGATTAATCAAATAGACCAAACCAAGGCACCGCAGCCTACTGACGGGAATTTTAAATTCACGCTCATAAGCAGCATAGGCGAAGCTGCCTTAGCTGAAAAGCTCTCAGGGTTATTGGAGGAGATAACCGGACAGGGCGAAAAGATCAAAAAGCGCCGTGATATTACAGACATGCGTAAATACAGAAGCCTGATAAAGGATTTCATGAACGAGATCGTTAACCGCTCTCACAAATTCTCCAGGGAAAATTTTCTGGACAGACGCGGCCGTCACAGGGTATACGGCATGATACGTCTCGTGGATGAAAAGCTTGATGCATTGGCAGAGGAGCTTATAAAGGACGAGCAGGACGCTCTGATGATAATGGGCAGCATAGATGAGATACGCGGGCTGCTTTTGGATATTCTGACATAAATAATTTAAACGGAAGTATTGCGGTTTTGGGGGGTGTTTTAGATGCTGGATTTTAACAATATTCTGGGGCATAAAAGTATTAAGGACCATTTACAAAAAGCCATTTCCGAAGGTCATCCCAATCACGCCTACATATTTAACGGCGAAGAGGGTTCCGGACGTAAAACTATGGCCGATACTTTTGCGGCCGCACTATGCTGTCAGGCAGATGCGGGCGAAAATAAACCCTGCGGTAAATGCATGGCATGTATGCAGGCGGCTTCCAAGACACATCCCGATATTATCCGCGTAACACATGAAAAATCCAGAATAGGTGTTGACGACATAAGGACAAGCCTGCTCGGAGATATTTCCATCAAGCCCTTCAGCAGCAATTATAAGATTTATATAATCGATGAAGCAGAGCGTATGACAGAGCAAGCCCAGAATGCTTTATTAAAAACCTTAGAGGAGCCCCCTGCATATGCGGTTATAATCCTCATCACCACCAATACCGGTGCATTTCTGCAGACCATCATGTCAAGATGCGTTACCCTGCAGTTTAAGCCCCTGGAAACAAGTGTTATTTCAGAATATCTGATGAACCAGGAAAAGCTGCCTGATTATTTTGCAAAGCTTTGCGCCGCTTTCTCCGGAGGAAGCATAGGTCAGGCATTAAAGTTTGCCAAGAACGAAGACTTTGAGCAGATAAAGAACGAATGTCTGTATTACCTCAGAAACATTGACAGCCTGTCCATAGATGTTGTTAACGATATGGTTGAAACCCTGGGTAAAAAGAAAACCGAGGTTAAGGTTTATCTTGATCTGATGCACTTGTGGTTCAGGGACATCCTGATGTTTAAGGCCACCCAGGATGCAAACCGTCTCGTATTTTTGGATGAACTTATGGTCATCAAAAGACAGGCCTCCAAGTATGGATTTGAAGCACTGGGCAGGATACTTGACGGCTTCTACACAGTTCAGGACAGACTTAACGCAAATGTTAACTTTGATATTGCAATACAGCTGCTTCTGTTAAAGATGAGAGAACACTGAAAGCAATAATAAATCATAAATAATATATAATTTAAGAGGATATCAAAATGACTACAGTAATCGGAGTAAGATTTAGAAGGGTTGGAAAGATTTATTATTTTGACCCGATAGGACTTGAAATAGAGAAGGGCGATAACGTGATCGTAGAAACCGCCAGAGGTGTAGAGTTCGGCACTGTCGTTCTCGCTCCCCGCCAGGTTGAGGATTCGGTCGTAGTACAGCCCTTAAAGCCGGTTATCAGAAAGGCTACCGAAGAGGATAAAGAAAAAAACCTCGCCAACCGTGAAAAAGAAAGGGAAGCCTTCAATATCTGCCTGGAAAAAATAGCTAACCGCGGGCTGGAAATGAAGCTTATCGAATGTGAATACACCTTTGATAACAACAAAGTACTCTTCTATTTTACCGCTGACGGCAGGATTGACTTCAGAGAGCTGGTTAAAGACCTGGCAGCAGTATTCAGGACACGTATCGAGCTGCGCCAGATCGGTGTAAGGGATGAGACCAAGGCATTGGGCGGTCTCGGCATTTGCGGCAGACCCCTCTGCTGTGCCACATATCTTTCGGACTTCTGTCCTGTATCCATAAAGATGGCCAAGGAACAGAATCTTTCCCTTAATCCCACTAAGATTTCGGGTACCTGCGGAAGACTTATGTGCTGTCTGAACAATGAGGAAGAGGCTTACGAGTACCTTAACAGTAAGCTGCCCAACCCCGGAGACAAGGTTACAACCAAAGACGGCCTGCAGGGTGAGGTTCATAGTGTAAACGTATTAAAACAGGTAGTAAAGGTTATCATCTCAGATACAAACGGAGACCGCGAGGCAAAGGACTATCCCGCTTCCGAGCTTCTCTTCAAGGCCCGCAAGCATTATGAAAAAGCCGCTACTCCGGACGAATTAAAGGAATTAAGAGAACTTGAAGCTCTCGAAAGAAAGGATTCCAAGAATCATCTGGATGACTAATAGGTTTAGGAGGTTTTTGGCATGAACCTTAAAAAGAGACTTCTTGTCACCTTCCTGTTGCTGCTCATCCTGCCGCTTGTTATGTTTTTTGCACTGATCTTTATAGGAAGACGTGCATTTGGCGACACGGAAGGACCGTTTTTCCTGCTTCATCAGGAAGGCATGGTACAGGTGACATTCCTTCAGGCAGTCCTGACCTTTGTACTGATCATAGCTATGACCGACCTGATACTTGTTATCTGGCTCTACCGCAGTATCATCAGACCTCTGAACTTACTGACAGTAGCAACAAACAAGATAAAAGACGGAGATCTTGACTTCTCGCTCCCTACAGAAAGCGAAGCAACGGATGAACTCGAACAGCTCTGCGAGGATTTCGAGGAGATGAGGATCCAGTTAAAGAAACAGATAGATACAAGATTACAGTACGAACAGGACACCATTGAGCTGATCAGTAACATCTCTCACGACCTGAAAACCCCTCTGACCGCTATCAAGGGTTATACCGAAGGTATTCTCGACGGTGTTGCCGATACCAAGGAAAAGCAGGAGAAATATCTGAAAACCATTTATACCAAGGCTTCGGATATGACGGTACTCGTTGATGAGCTCTCCTTCTTCTCTAAAATCGATACAAATATAGTACCTTACAATTTTAAGATATTTAATGCGGATGACTTCTTTAATGACTGTGTGGAGGAAATGTCCCTCGATACAGAAGTAAAGAATGTCACATTGGATTATATAAGTAAGCTCTCTAAGGGACAGCGTATAATAGCTGACCTTGAACAACTCCGAAGGGTTATGAACAACCTGATCGGAAACTCCGTAAAATATATGGACAAGGAAAACGGCTCCATAGTGGTCCTCGCCGAGGATACCGGAGACACTGTCACGATCAGTGTCCAGGATAACGGCAGAGGTATCGAGGAAAAGGATATTCCTTATATCTTTGACAGATTTTACCGGGCAGATTCGTCGAGAAATTCCAAGAAAGGCGGCTCAGGATTGGGCCTTGCCATTACAAAGAAGATCATCGAAGACCATAACGGAACCATCTCTGCTACAAGTATCCCCGGTAAAGGAACCTGCATATCATTTACCCTGTTAAAGGAAGAGGCAAAAAATGCTTCCCTGGAACTGGGCGAGATCGAGGATGCGGACTTCAGAAAGAAGCCCTGGGTGCTTTCAAAATTCACCGGTAAGCAGAAAAAGAGCAACGAGACACCTGTCAACGAAACAATTATTGATTATACAGACAATAACGACAAAATAATAAACTGATAAATATATATTTCTGTAATATGGAAGGAATGGAAATGGACAAGGAAAAAATACTGATAATTGAAGACGAAAACGAAATAGCAGAGCTTGAAAAGGACTATCTCGAGCTTTCGGATTTTGAAGTCACTATAGCAAACTCCGGAGAGGCCGGACTTAAAAAGGCATTGAGCGAGGATTTCAGCCTGATGATACTTGACCTTATGCTCCCCGGGATCGATGGCTTTGACATCTGTAAAAGTGTCCGTGAACATAAGGACCTGCCCATCATCATCGTTTCGGCAAAAAAAGATGATATCGACAAGATCCGCGGCTTAGGCCTGGGTGCTGACGACTATATGACAAAGCCTTTCAGCCCCAGTGAACTTGTGGCCCGTGTAAAGGCTCATCTGGCCCGTTACGAAAGACTGGTTGGCAGCGAAAGAAAGAACAATGAAGTTATCGAAATAAGAGGATTAAGGATCGATAAGACTGCAAGACGTGTTTATGTCAATGATGAAGAAAAGCAGTTTACAACCAAGGAGTTTGATCTCCTTACATTCCTGGCAGAAAATCCCAACAGAGTATTTTCCAAGGAAGAGCTGTTCAGCGAAATCTGGGATGCCGACCTCATCGGAGACATTGCTACGGTTACAGTGCATATTAAGAAAATCCGTGAGAAAATTGAGATCAGCACCAGCAACCCCCAGTATATAGAGACCATCTGGGGTGCAGGATACAGATTCAAGATCTAACAGGAGAACGTTATGCCTACAAGAGTTGAAGAAATCCTTAAACAGATACATATATTGTTCGCAAAGGGAGAAACCTATCAAAACTCCCCTGATTTAGTAATACTTTCAAAAACCGATATGTTTGCCCTGCTCCAGGAATTAAATGAAGCTATGTACGAGGTACTGGACCAGTATGAGGCCACTACCCGTTCAAAGGAAATGGCCAGACTCGAAACGGAGCGTGAAGCTTCCGAGATCATCGCAAAGGCCAAGATCGGCGCAGAGGATGTACAGGCGGGATCTCTTGCATACACTGATACTATGCTGGACGAACTCAGCCTGCTGCTTGATAACACAACCCAGTATATCCGCAGCCAGTATCTGGAATTCATGGCTGCCATGGACGAAAAACAGGAAGGTCTTAAGACAGACCGCCTGCAGATACAGGAAAAGCTGAAAAGATTCCATGATTCGGAAAATTACCTGAAGATGCTCGAAGAGATCCGGGAGGACAGAGCCGCCGAAAAGGAAGATGATCAAAGCAATTCCGATAAAAACGAAGTAAGTAAAAAAGAAAACTCCGGAAGTCAGGCACCTGCTGCAGACGAAAACGAGTTCCCGCCCCCTCCCAAGGCTCCGGAACCTGTGATCCGGGTAAACCGCCCGGGAGAAAACTCCGGCGTAACATTTACTACCAGGCGCTCACACAACAAAAAAAGCAAGACCGCTCCTCCAAAGGCTAACAGAGTACAGGCCATGTCTGAGGAAGAATACAACAGACTCAGCCCGGAACAGCAGGAAGCCCTTGAAAACTCCACTCCCGCTTACGGCCAGGGATACACAGCGGATGATTTTGACCTGGATGCCGAGTACGAGCAGTTCAAGAAGGAAAACGAAGCTGCCAATAAAAAAGACACTCCTAAAAAGAGCGGATTTAAGCTTTTTAATAAGAAGAAAAAATAATCACCAAGTAATACTAAAAAAATATTTTTTCTTTCGTCAATTTGCCCATATTGACTATAACAAAACTCTATGTTAGAATTGTTATGTTCCTTTTTAAGGAAAGTTTGAAAAATTCAAAGATTTCATAAATAAGAGGCTAAAATGAAAAAAGTAGGCATTATCATGGGAAGCAAGAGCGACCTTCCCAAGCTCGAAAAGGCAATTGATATCTTAAAGAGATTTGAGGTTCCCTATGAGGTACATGTATTTTCTGCCCACAGGACTCCTTTAGAGGCAAGGGATTTCTCAGTTAATGCAAGAGCAAACGGTTTTGGTGTAATAATCGGTGCTGCCGGCATGGCTGCACATCTTGCAGGAGCTATCGCAGCAAACACCACGATACCGGTTATCGGTATACCGATAAATGCTTCATCTCTGGGCGGGATGGACGCACTCCTCTCCACAGTTCAGATGCCTTCGGGTATCCCTGTAGCTACGGTGGGTATAGACGGAGCTTCCAATGCCGCTTTACTTGCTATAGAAATTTTATCCCTGAGCGATGACAGTCTGGCTGCTAAGCTGGATGCAGAGCGCAAGGCTAATGCAGAAAAAGTTTTAAATGCAAATACAGAAGTTGCCACGGTTTAACCGTGACAACTTCTTGGCATTTTTATAAATCAATCATAGGGACGGTTCTCTGATTGATTCTGATTGATTTGAACTGGTAATAAAGCAAATATATAACGGAGGAAAACCCATGAATAACAGTTTCAGCGAAAGCTACAAAGCAGCCGGTGTTGACATCACAGCAGGCTACAAGGCAGTGGAGCTCATGAAGAGCAGTATTGCCAGAACAAAGACTTCCGAAAGCACCCCGGATATCGGAGGATTCGGCGGATTATTTGTTCCGAATATGGCAGGAATGAAGGAGCCTGTACTGGTCAGCGGTACCGACGGTGTAGGTACCAAGATCAAGATTGCATTCCTTATGGACAAGCATGATACTGTAGGTATCGACTGTGTAGCTATGTGTGTAAACGATATCATCTGTTGTGGAGCACGTCCTATGTTCTTCCTGGATTATATCGCATGCGGAAAGAACTATCCCGAGAAGATCGCTACTATCGTTGGCGGCGTTGCTGAAGGCTGTGTTCAGGCAGGCTGTGCTTTGATCGGCGGTGAAACTGCAGAACATCCCGGTCTTATGCCCGCTGATGAGTATGACCTTGCAGGATTTTCCGTTGGTATCGTAGACAAGGAAAAGGTTATTAACACTTCTACCCAGAAAGCAGGGGATGTGATCATTGCTCTTCCTTCCACAGGTGTTCATTCAAACGGATTTTCACTGGTACGTAAGATATTTAATATAGAGCATACAAATCTGACTCTGCCCATAGCAGAGCTCGGCGGTAAAGGCCTTGGCGAGACACTTCTTACCCCTACCAAGATATATGTAAAGCCCATCCTGGCTCTTATAGACCAGGTAGATGTAAAGGGCATTTCTCATATCACCGGCGGCGGCTTCTATGAGAATATCCCGAGAAGCATCAAGAAAGGCCTCGGCGCACGCATCAAAAAATCAGATGTCCGTATACTTCCTATCTTTAACCTTCTGGCTAAAGAAGGCAAGGTTGACGAGCATGATATGTTTAACACCTACAACATGGGTGTCGGCATGAGCGTCATCGTAGCTCCCGAAAATGTGGATAAGGCTATCGCTACCCTTAAGGAAAACGATATCGATGCTTATACTATCGGCGAGCTGGCTGAAGGTATCGACGGAGTTGAACTTGTTTAAAAAACAGGAGAATCATATATGAGCAAAACCAAGATTGCAGTCCTGGTTTCCGGTGGCGGAACAAATCTCCAGGCACTGATAGATGCTGAAAAGGCAGGTAAAATCCCTCACGGAGAAATTGCCCTGGTAGTAGCCAGCAAGCCCGGTGTATTCGCTTTAGAGCGTGCCTCAAAAGCCGGGATTCCTTCCGGTGTGGTTGAAAGAAAGTCATATCCCGACAAGGTTTCTTTCGAAGCCGCCTTACTTGATGTACTCGAGAAGCATGGAATACAGATGATCGTTCTTGCAGGCTTCATGCTGGTACTCTCGGCAGATTTTATCAAGCACTTTGAAAACAGGATGATAAACGTTCATCCCGCTCTCATTCCTTCTTTCTGCGGTGACGGCTTCTACGGACTGCATGTCCATGAGGCAGCACTCAACTACGGCGTAAAGGTGACCGGTGCTACCGTTCATTTCGTTAACGAAGTAACAGACGGCGGAAAGATCATACTTCAGAAGGCAGTTGATGTACTGGACGGAGATACACCTGAGATTTTACAAAAGAGAGTAATGGAACAGGCCGAGTGGATCATACTTCCAAAGGCGTGCGAAATTGTTGCTAAACAGATCAGTACCGAAAAGTTACCTAAACAAGATGATGATGACTATGGTTATGATTCACCAGATAAGATATCGCTAAAAACTATTTTTGAAAAAAAATAAGTATAAGGAGAAAATCATGTCAGAAGACAGAACAAAATATATATCCCCGCTTTCAACACGTTATGCAAGCGATGATATGCAGTATATATTCAGCGAGGAATTCAAATTCCGTACATGGAGAAAACTCTGGATCTCCCTCGCAAAATCAGAGAAGAAATTAGGACTTAACATTACAGATGAGCAGGTAGCCGAGCTCGAAGCACATGCTACCGATATCAACTTTGATGTGGCTAAGGAGAGGGAAAAGATTGTCCGCCACGACGTTATGTCCCATGTTTATGCATACGGACAGCAGTGCCCGAAGGCTGAGCCCATCATCCACTTAGGCGCTACCTCATGCTATGTTACAGACAATACAGACGTTATCGTACTTAGGGAAGCTTCAAAGCTGGTGCTCAAGAAAGCAGGCCAGGTTATAAAGAACTTAGCTGAGTTTGCTGAAAAGTATAAAGCACTTCCCTGCTTAGCATATACACATCTTCAGCCCGCACAGTTAACAACAGTCGGAAAGCGTGCTACATTGTGGCTGAACGAACTGTTAATGGATGTTGAAAACCTTGAATTCCAGATGGGAAGACTCAAGCTCCTCGGATCAAAGGGTACCACCGGTACTCAGGCAAGCTTTATGGAGCTCTTTGAGAATGACGAATCAAAGGTAAAGGAGCTTGAAGCACTTATCGCTGCTGACCTCGGCTTTGAAGCATGTATGCCTGTATCAGGCCAGACCTATTCCAGAAAGCTCGATTCATTCTTCTTAAATGTACTCTCCGGCTTTGCTCAGAGTGCATACAAGTTCACTCAGGATCTCCGTATCCTTCAGTCCTTTGAGGAAATGGAGGAGCCCTTCGAGAAAAATCAGATCGGTTCATCAGCTATGCCTTATAAAAGAAATCCTATGAGAAGCGAAAGAATCGATGCTCTGGCAAGATATGTCATTATCGATTCACTTAATCCTGCCATGACCTCCGCTACCCAGATGTTTGAAAGAACTCTGGATGATTCGGCAAACAAGCGTATCAGCGTAGCTGAGGCATTCCTTGCAGTAGATGCAATTTTAAATATTTATATAAACATTACTTCAGGACTTGTTGTATATGACAAGGTCATCACCCGCAGAGTTATGGAAAAGCTGCCTTACATGGCTACCGAAAATATCATGATGGAGTCAGTTAAGCGTGGCGGCGACCGTCAGGAGCTCCATGAGAGACTTCGTGTTCACTCTCACGCTGCTGCAGCAGGTGTTAAGCTTGAGGGTAAGCCCTGCGACCTGATCGACCGTATCACAGCTGACCCTGCATTCAAGCTCTCAGATGACGAACTTCGTGCAAACCTTGATCCCGCAAAGTATACAGGTCGTTCCGTTTCACAGGTTGAGGAATTCTTACGTGACTTTGTAAAGCCCGTACTTGACAGGATCTACGAAGCACCTGTTGAGAGCGTACTCAACGTTTAAGGAGAACATATGGAGTATTGGGATTTATATGATTCGGAGAGAAAGCCTCTAGGCAGGACTCATCTTAGGGGAGATAAGTTCGAGGATGGAGAGTATTACGTTTGCTGTGAGATCTGGGTGGTTAATTCTGAAGGCAAGTTTCTGACCACCAAAAGACATCCGGATAAAAAGGCCGGGAATCAGTGGGAATTTACAGGCGGTGGAACCCTTGCCGGAGAAACAACCGCAAAATCCGCTGTCCGTGAGCTCTTTGAAGAAACAGGCATTTCTGCAGCCGAAGATGAATTAATACTTATCACTACCTATGCCCATAAAAACTATTTCCAGGATATCTACGTTTTAAAGAAGGATGTAGATATAAAAGACATCGTTTTACAGCCGACAGAGACTGTAGATGTAAAATGGGCTACTGATGAAGAAATACAGCAAATGATAGCTAACGAGGAATTTGTATATTCTATAGGTAAGAAGTATGGAATGTACAAAGATTTAGCTTTACAGTCATAATTAATCAGATAGAAAGGAAAAACGACATGGCAGAAGAAATCGAATTCCGTTATGACACTCAGCTTCTTATCGAAGGCAAGGACCTTGATGAGGACGTTATTACCGACTATATCACCGCTAACCTTGTAGGCGACTGCTTACTCGCTGTTGGTGACGAAGATCTGATAAAGGTACATTTCCATACAAATGAGCCCTGGAAGCTCCTTGAATACTGCGCTTCCATCGGCGAGATTTATGATATCGTAGTTGAGGACATGATCCGTCAGTCAAAAGGATTACACGGTTGAGAGGAGAAAAAAGGTATGTCACAGCAGACCGTAGCCGTTATCGGCTCAGGCGGCAGAGAGCACGCCATTATTAAAGCTATAAAGAAAAGTCCTTTAGTTTCCAAGATCTACTGTCTCCCCGGAAACGGCGGTATAGCAGCAGATGCCGAGTGCGTAAGCATCGGCGTTATGGAAACCCAGAAAATAGTTGACTTCTGTAAGGAAAAGGCTATCGATTTTGTAATCGTGGCACCTGACGATCCGTTGGCAGCAGGTACCGTAGATGCTTTAAACGAGGCAGGATTTAAATGCTTCGGTCCTAAGAAAAATGCCGCTATCATCGAGAGCAGCAAGAGTTTTTCAAAGGATCTCATGAAGAAATATAACATTCCTACAGCTGCCTACGAAGTATTTACCGAATCTGCCAAAGCCATTGAATATCTTAAGACTCAGGAAATGCCCATCGTTATAAAGGCTGACGGTCTCGCACTCGGTAAGGGTGTTATCATCGCTGAGACACTGGATGAGGCTATAGAAGCTGTCAAGGAAATGATGGATGGCGGTAAGTTTGGTGCAAGCGGCGCAAAGGTTGTCATCGAAGAATTTATGACCGGTCCTGAGGTTTCAGTACTCTCCTTTACCGATGGAAATGTGGTCATCCCCATGATCTCATCCATGGATCATAAGCGCGCACATGATAACGATGAAGGTTTAAACACCGGCGGTATGGGAACAGTAGCTCCCAATCCTTATTATACAGAGGATGTTGCTAAGGAGTGTATGGAGAAAATCTTCCTTCCTACCATTAAGGCCATGAATACAGAAGGACGTACCTTTAAGGGCTGTCTCTACTTCGGACTTATGATCACACCCAAGGGACCCAAGGTTGTCGAATACAACTGCCGTTTCGGAGATCCCGAGACACAGGTTGTGCTTCCTCTTTTAGAGTCCGATCTGTTTAAGATAATGGTTGCTACCGCTGACGGCACATTGGCAAACACTGAGGTTAAATTCTCTGATAAGTCTGCCTGCTGCGTAATCTATGCAACAAAAGGTTATCCCGAGAAATATGAGAAGGGACTTCCTATGGAACTGCCTGAGACAGATGCAGATTCATACATCTATGTAGCCGGGGCCAAGAAAGCCGAAGACGGTTCTCTCCTTTCAAACGGCGGCCGTGTACTTGGTGTAACAGCTGTAGCTGATTCATTAAAAGAAGCAATAGACAAAGCTTATGCTCTCACAAAGAAGGTAAAGTTTGACGGTGGTTTCTACCGTAACGATATCGGAGCAAGGGCACTTAAGGCACTGAAGTAATATTCTAATATAAGGAGCATACCATGGTTTACAGAGTTTATGTAGAAAAGAAAACAGGACTTGACCTTGAAGCTAAGTCATTAAAATCCGACATCAAGTCCCTGCTTCAGATCAAGGGCGTAGAGAAAGTACGCTTATTTAACCGTTATGACGCAGAAGGTCTTTCGGAAGAGCTTTTTAACAAAAGCTTAAGAACAGTATTTGCAGAGCCCCAGCTTGATGACATCTTCACAGAAGAAGAATTTGCCGGTATCAAGAAAAGTGCAGACAGGATTTTTGCAGTAGAATACCTTCCCGGACAGTTTGACCAGCGTGCAGATTCTGCAGCACAGTGTATCCAGATCATTTCTCAGGCTGAGCGTCCCGCTGTACATTCTGCAAGAGTATACATTATCGAAGGCAGCATCTCGGATGACGAATTTGCAGCTATCAAGCATCATGTCATCAACCCTGTAGAAGCAAGGGAAGCAAAGCTTGATACCTTTGAGACCTTGAAGGTTGTATATGAGTGCCCTACCACTGTTGAAACCATGGAAGGCTTTATAGATCTTGATAAAGACGGATTAGCAAACTTGGTAAGCAAGCTCGGTCTTGCTATGGATATCGACGATATCACATTCTGCCAGGATTACTTTAAGAAGGAAAAGAGAAATCCTACCATCACTGAGATCAGGATGATAGATACCTACTGGTCTGATCACTGCCGTCATACCACATTCCTTACCACTATCGATAACGTATCCTTCGAAGATAAAGAACTGCAGGAGGCTTACAATAATTATATCAATCTCCGTAAGGAACTCGGCCGCACCAAGCCCATCAACCTTATGGATATTGCCACCATCGGTGCAAGATATCTGAAGGCAAAGGGCAAGCTTCCTAAGCTTGATGAATCCGAAGAGATCAACGCATGTACCGTAAAGATCGACGTTGATGTTGACGGCGAGACAGAGAAATGGCTCCTTTTATTTAAGAACGAGACACACAACCATCCTACAGAGATAGAGCCCTTCGGTGGTGCTGCTACATGTATCGGCGGTGCTATTCGTGATCCTCTTTCGGGACGTTCATATGTATACGGCGCTATGCGTGTGACCGGTGCATCGAACCCCTTACGTCCCATCAGCGAGACTCTTTCCGGAAAGCTTCCTCAGAGAAAGCTTACATATACTGCAGCAGCAGGATACAGCTCATACGGTAACCAGATCGGACTTGCAACAGGTATCGTAGACGAACTCTACCATGACGGATACCAGGCAAAGCGTATGGAAATCGGTGCGGTTATTGCAGCTGCTCCAGAGAGATGCGTAAGACGTGAGTGCCCCGAGCCCGGTGATATCGTAATCCTGCTTGGCGGTCGTACCGGCCGTGACGGCTGTGGCGGAGCTACAGGTTCATCAAAGAAGCATACCTTAGAGTCACTCACCACCTGTGGTGCAGAGGTTCAGAAGGGTAATGCTCCCGAGGAAAGAAAGCTTCAGAGGCTTTTCAGAAACGAAACAGCTTCCAGACTTATCAAGCGTTGTAATGACTTCGGTGCCGGCGGAGTATCCGTTGCCATAGGCGAACTTGCAGACGGTCTTGATATCGACCTTAATGCAGTGCCTAAGAAGTACGACGGTCTTGACGGAACAGAGCTTGCCATCTCCGAGTCACAGGAGAGAATGGCGGTAGTAGTTGCCGCTGAGGATAAAGAGAAATTCATGGCTCTGTGTGCAGCTGAAAACCTTGAAGCTACTCATGTTGCTACCGTTACCGAGGAAAAGCGCTTACGCATGCATTGGAACGGTGCTACCATCGTTGATATCTCACGTGAGTTCCTTAATTCAAACGGTGCAGAAAAGCATATCAATATTGAAACCGCTGCAAAGGCAGATTTTGAAAAGACCTATCCTCTTTATACAAAGGAGAGCCTGACAAATTCTGCTATCAAGCCTGTTGATTTAACAGCGGACCCTGAAAAGTTATCATTTACAGAAAAATATAACACCCTGGCCGGAGACCTTAATGTCTGCTCAAAGCAGGGTCTTTCAGAGCGTTTTGACTCCACCATCGGTGCAGGCACAGTGCTTATGCCTTTCGGCGGCAAGAACCAGATAACACCTATCCAGGCTATGGTTCAGAAGATTTCCGTTGAAAAGAAGCATACCAATACATGCTCTCTCATGTCATGGGGCTACAATCCTTTCATCACTGAGAAGTCACCTTACCATGGCTCATATTTAGCAGTTACCGAGTCCATCGCAAAGCTTATCGCTACAGGTGCTGAGTACAAGGATATCTACCTTACCTTCCAGGAGTTCTTTGAGAAGCCCATGAAGGAAAGCAAGCGCTGGGGCAAGCCCTTATGTGCATTACTCGGAGCATTAAAGGCACAGCTTGATTACGAGGCAGCAGCCATCGGCGGAAAGGACTCCATGAGCGGCTCCTTCGAAAAGCTCGATGTTCCTCCTACACTTGTAAGCTTCGCAGTAACTACAACCAAGATCGGAAATATCATCTCACCTGAGTTCAAGGCTCCTTTAAACAATGTTTATCTTTTAGAGCCCGAAAGAGATGAAAACGGAATCCCTACACCCGATTCCATGAAGAAGAATTTCGAGATCATCCGCAAGGCTAACCAATTGGCCGGCATCAAGGCTATGTATACTCCAGGCATCGGCGGTATCGCAGAAGCTGTTATGAAGATGTGCTTCGGTAACAGCATCGGATTCAGATACGCAGATTCCATTACCGAAAAGGATATCTTCTCATACAGCTATGGTTCATTCATTATAGAAGTAAGTGATGCTATCGAGAGAAAGAACCTCATATCAGAACTTACCGAAAATGCAAGGATCTTAGGTCGTACAGAGGAAGAGGCTACCATCTTCTTTGGAAATGAAAAGATTGCTCTTGATGATCTTTTGAAAGTATATAACGGTAAATTAGAGCCGGTATTCCCTATGGAGACCGCTTCCGTAGAGAAGAAGACTTATGAAAAGTTAGATTACAATAAGGACTTTACAAGGATCAGCTACGCAGGTCCCGCACTTAACGGTGCTAAGCCTAAGATCCTTATCCCTGCATTCCCCGGAACAAACTGCGAGTTTGATTCTGCAAAGGCTGCAAGGGATGCCGGATTTGAGCCTGAGATCATAGTTATAAAGAACCTGACAGCAGAAGCAATCACCGATTCGGTTAATTACTTTGCAGATGCGGCCAAGACTGCTCAGGGCATCTTCCTTCCCGGAGGATTCTCCGGCGGTGATGAGCCCGACGGTTCAGCTAAGTTTATCATCGCATTCCTTCGTAACCCCAAGGTTACAGAGGCAGTTGAGAACCTGCTTTACAAGAACGACGGTCTTATGTGCGGTATCTGTAACGGCTTCCAGGCACTCTTAAAGTCAGGCCTGCTGCCTTACGGACACATCATCGAGACCGATGAGAACAGCGCTACACTTACCTTCAACACCATTGGTCGCCATCAGTCAAAGCAGGTACGTACACGTATTTGTTCAACTAAGTCTCCTTGGCTGTCGCTGACTAAGGTTGGAGATATTTACAATGTTCCTATCTCACATGGTGAGGGACGTTTCTTCTGTGATGAGGCTCAGATACGTAAGCTTGCAGAAAACGGCCAGATCGCTACCCAGTATGTAGACCTTGCAGGCAATCCTACAAGTGATATAGCGTTTAACCCGAACAATTCTGCATTCGCAATTGAGGGTATTACCTCTCCTGATGGCAGGATCTTCGGTAAGATGGGACACTCCGAGCGTTACGATAAAGGCCTGTACAAGAACGTAGCCGGAAACTATGAGATCAACATGTTTAAGGCTGCTGCTAATTACTTCAAAAACTAACAATTAATCGGCATTTAAAAAGCCTCCCGGATGTTGTTTCCGGGAGGCTTTAAGTTTTAGTGGGGTCAGACCCCATTTTGGGCATTATAAGCTTCAATTTCTGCTTGTTCCGCATTATAATCGGCTACCTGCTTAGCCTTTATAACTTCAACTTTTTCAAGGACTTCTTTTATATCCATCCTGGCAAATAATATTTCCGGCTTTTCTGTAACCTTATTTCCCGAAGGATAAAGCCCGAACTCGCCTAAGGTATCATATTCCCTTGAAGGTACATTCAACTGCTTTAATATATTTTCCGAGGTATCCGGTAAAAAAGCTTTAAGCAGTTCCGCACCGATGCTGATACTTTCGGTCAGATTATATAGGACTTCCTTCAGCCTGTCCTTTTTTGCATCATCCTTGGCCAATATCCAGGGAGTGGTCTCATCTATATACTTGTTACAGCGTTTAAATAAATTAAAGATTTCCGTAATGGCATCTGCTACATGAAGCCCTTCCATCTCAGCCTCACCCGCTACCTTTGTCCCGGTAACTACCGAAACTAGGTCATCATCCACGCTCTCCCTGACACCGGTCCTTTCGACCACGCTGCCAAAATACTTGTTTGTCATCGATATCGTCCTATTTACCAGGTTCCCCAAGACGTTAGCCAGGTCGGAATTGATCCTTTCCACTACAAGCTCCCAGGTGATCACTCCGTCATTTTCAAAAGGCATCTCGTGAAGTACAAAATATCTTACGGCATCTATTCCGAAAAGTGAGATCAGGTCATCTGCATAGATCACATTTCCCTTGGACTTGCTCATCTTTTCACCGCCCTGAAGGAGCCAGGGATGTCCGAATATCTGTTTCGGAAGCGGTTCTCCGAGTGCCATCAGCCATATCGGCCAGTAAATAGTATGGAATCTTATTATATCTTTTCCTATCAGATGAAGGTCCGCAGGCCAGAACTTCGCATATTTTTCATCACTGTTTCCATCCACATTATAACCTAAGCCGGTGATGTAATTAGTCAAGGCATCCATCCATACAAAGATGGTATGCTTGTCGTCAAAATCAACCGGAATCCCCCATTTTACTGTAGTCCTTGATATACAAAGGTCCTGAAGTCCGGGCAGAAGGAAATTGTTCATCATCTCATTTTTTCTGGATACAGGCTGTATGAATTCCGGATGGGAATTGATATGTTCTATGAGCCTGTCGGCATACTTGCTCGATCTTAAGAAATATGCCTCTTCGCTTGCGGGATGCACTTCCCTTCCGCAGTCGGGACATTTTCCGTCCTTTAGCTGTGACTCTGTCCAGAAAGATTCACATGGAGTACAATACATTCCCTGATATTTCCCCTTATATATGTCGCCCTGGTCATAAAGCTTCCTGAATATTTTCTGCATCTGGCTCACATGATATTCATCCGTGGTGCGGATGAAATTGTCATAGGAGATATTTAAGTGGTCGCAGATATCCTTTATTTTCCCTGCGATAATATCCACATATTCCTTGGGTTCGATTCCTTTGATAGCAGCTTTTTCTTCAATCTTCAATCCATGTTCGTCGGTTCCCGTCTGGAAGAACACGTCATAACCCTGCTGCCTTTTGTATCTTGCGATACTGTCGGCAAGTATTATCTCATATGTATTCCCGATATGGGGAACTCCCGAAGCGTAAGCTATCGCTGTTGTGATGTAATAAGGTTTCCTGCTCATATGCTTTCTCTCCTTGTAAAATAAAAATAACTCCCGTCTTAATTAAAGACGAGAGTCTAACTCACGTGGTACCACTTTAATTCACTTCTGCTTCACAGCAAAAGCCTTAGCAACTGTCCATCAACAGTCCTCACTGTAACGGGTGAACCCGTCGAAACCTAAGAAAAACTCCTCGACTCCGCAGCTCCGGGACCATTTTCGACCATCTCTTTGCCATCCGCTCTCAGCGTTCACGGACTCTCTGTGGGCATCCTTACAGCTTACTCTTCCCTTCATTGCCTTTTGTATCAATTTAGTTTATATACTTATCTCACAAAAAATGATAATTGTCAAGAGTTTTTTAATCATAATGACTCTTTTTTATCTTCTCGTATATCCTGCTAAAATCAACCTTGCATCTGCCATCCCATATACCTACGGGGATTTTGTCCATAAACGAGTATTCTATCGGCGTATCAGATTTTTCAAAGAAATATACTCGGATCTTCAGTTCTCTCGGCATAACAATCCAATACTCCCTTACCCCTGCATTTCTGTATTTATACAGTTTTCGCATAGTATCATGGTATCGTGTCGAAGGCGAAAGAATCTCTATGACTAAGTCCGGAGCACCGAAAATACATTTTTCTTCATCTTTGTCCTCATCACACAGGACAAAAATATCAGGCTGCACCATGGTCTTCTCATCACAGTCGAGCTGAACATCAGTCGGAGCTGCATATGTCTGACATGAGCCATTGTTAGCCTCAATAAAAGATTGTAGTGTCACAAGTAAAAAAGTGCTTATCTTCTGATGGCTTGTTGTAGGTGATGCCATATCATAGAATACACCGTCTATCAGTTCCACTCTAATATCCGGAGGTAATGCATAATAATCTCCTATGGTCTTATTTTTATAGTCGTC
>JAEEGJ010005103.1_pt1 | contig 42276 bp, 54 predicted proteins | sample 8958761 | NCBI WGS metagenome assembly JAEEGJ01 (sample SAMN16246546, study PRJNA631951) | gut metagenome | biome: gut microbiome; feature: rumen; material: RS-attached | host: Bos | place: Iran: Karaj | collected 2018-10
ATCTGATTGCGAGCGTCTTGGGGTTGAGAAGATGCAGATCTCTTCACGCTCTTTTCGGAAGACTTCGATTTTAACGACGTAATGAGCGATGAAAAAATAATAAGAAAATGGCAAAAAGCCGGGACATTTGCTCCCGGCTTTTAAAATTTATGGTGCATTTGACAAAACTGTATATAAAAAGTCGAGAAAAAAATCTCTTTATATGTTAATATAAATTTAAGAACATATTACTAAGAGGTAAAGAATACAATGGAATGGATGCCTTATGTACATGATGCATTGGAATACATTGAAGAAAACCTTCTGACTATAGAAAATTCAAGCGAAGTGGCAGAATATTTAAATATGTCGGAGATTTATCTGCAAAAAGGATTCCAGGTATTGACAGGTTATACAATTGCTGAATATATCAGAAACAGGAAACTTTATCAGGCAGCACTTGAAGTATTGGATTCTGATGAGAAACTGACTGATATAGGCCTGAAATATGGTTTTGATTCACCGGACAGTTTTACCAGGGCGTTCAGTCGATTTCATGGGATAAATCCGTCCGATATGAGAAAAACAAAGAAGGGCTGCCGTAAGTTTTTACCTTTGAAAGTGGAAATACAGGTTAAAGGCGGAAATAATACCGTCTCAAAAACAATAAAAAAATACAAATTTAAGGTTATAGGCTGTAAAAAAGAAATTCACACAGAAAATGAAAAGGAAGAACTTAAAGCCTTTAAAAAGTATGTGTATGACCGGTATGATGAAGGCAAGGCCAATGACAATGATGAATTTTCCATTGCTATGGAAGAAAATAATATCGGTGAATTCGGGATAAGAAAGAACATCGGAAAAAACAGCTTTGAATACATGATAGCCGGAAGATATGTCGGCGGTGATATACCTGAAGGTATGTGTGTTGAAGAGATACCTGAAGCAGAATGGGTAATAGTCGATTATAATGATACACCGGAAAGACTGATCACTTCCATAGAGGAGGGAAAAAAGCAGATAATATATGAAAAGGCGCTTTCTAATAAAATAGTGATTGAATGGTATGAGAATACTGAAAGAGATAAAAAAGGATTCAGAAGTGCATTATGGTATAAGGTATTAGGTAATGATGAAGAACAATGCAATGGAAGAAAAAAATTAATTGAGACGGTTATAATTGGATGTTTGAGCGTATTGCTAGCGGTTGGACTCTTTTTGTTGAGTTTTTATATACAAAAGAAAGACAGAAAACAAATAGATGATCATATGGATAGAACAATATATTCGGATGGGAGTGAGAAGTATACAGATAATGGTGATGGAAGCTTAATGGTGGATAACGTTTTACCATCTAAAAGAATGCCTTCAAAGTATTACCTTGATTTTGATGGTAATAGGTACTATTCAATTGACATGGTAGAGCATTATCCGGTAGATCCTACCAGCGTTAAGGAGTTTAGTTATTATATAGATAAAATTGTAGATTATAATGTTTCCGATGTAGGAGAAAAACTGGGAGAATGTCAGATATTACATACTGATAATGTGCCAGAATATAGTCATCTAATGCCAGAGGAGGTGTTGATATCTCGAACAATATATGAAATTGAAGGTGCTGATAAATCCTTTGCTGTTGCAGTAAAGCAAAATGCGGATGTAGAAGAATATCATGTGTTTTATAATCCGTCCTATATCCCAGAGGATTTTAAAAAGCTATTAAAGGATTCTAAGTTTTATACAAATCATATGTTTATTTCGGCATTTTTTCTGGAAAAGAATAAACAGCAAGAGAAAACAGAAGAGTTTTTTAAAGACAAAGATCATACTGTTGAAGAAGAAAATGTAAATTTATTTATTTCAGAAGAAGAGTTTGAGATGTTGATTAACGAAAATACTATTCCACTTGTGGTAATGGAAAATGAAGAAAAAAATGAAAATAGGAAGGGGGACATAACAGAAGAAGAACTTGGAGAACCGGTGTTTAGAATTTTGGTTGATTATTGGCTTTTATTACAAAAAGATTGTGTTATTGATATTTATGAAGGAGGATATATTTCTACAGATTTAGGGTATGTTAAGAGATATTTTTATGTTGGATCCGAAATAACAGAAAAGTTTCTAAAAAAGAAAAGTGCGGAGAGAACTCTTTATTTTTTAAAAAAACAACGAATGGAGAAATTGAAAAAATCAAGAGGAGGATAAGATGAAGAAGATTTTAATTATTGTGTTATTATTCGGTATGATTCTAATGACTGTGGATCCGGGAAATCCTACGAAGGCATCTTCGACGAATAGAAAAGAAATAATTTTCCTTTCTCGTGATACAACAAAGGAAGAAAACTATATGATATCATCGAAGGATAAATTAGATATGATGGCAAGCTATTTAAGGACTAATGAAGGAGTTACTGGAGAAGTAAAATTTGGTAAGCCTATTACTATCAGAAATTGTGAAGATTCCTTTTATATCCCTGTGTTTGAAGGAACTAAATGTGTTGCCATAGCCATTATTGGTGTAGATTATTATAGCGAAAATGGCGAATATTGTATGCAAATAAGCAAGTATTTTGCAGACGTTATTAATGAGCTTCCGAATGGAACATACTATTTTGAGAAGAGTTCGGAATTAGATAGTATTAGTTTAATTGGCAGAAATACTAATATAGTGGTTAATGCTGATAGATGTTTAGATTACAAAAATCAACTATCTGGGAGCAAAACAGTATATTTGAGAAATAACGAGCATGGTGTAGATATCTTGGATGAAATTGTATATAATTCTGATGACATAAGTAGGAGTGAAGTAACAGTCGATTTGTATCTAGGAAATATAATTCCTAATGGTGGTAACCAGGGATATTGCTGGTAATGTGCAGCTTGCGAAATTGGAAGATATCTGGGCGTTTATGATGATGATTTGGATAGTGCACATCAAGTTGCACATGGGACTGCACATACATTAAATGATTGTAATGGTGGAAATTTAGCTGCGGCTAATGCTGTTGTACAACATTATGCAGGGAAAACGGGGACAACAGCGGGAGCTTTGTTAGCGCATGATACTGTTATTTCTATTGCCAATCATCAACCTGTTTTTTCTGGGTGGTTAAAAACAACAACAGAAGGTCATGCTATGGTAATTACAGGATATAAATATAATCCTGATAACTATGGGTTTGGGTATCTGTTGCATGATTCAAATCAATCCTCGCAGGTATATCTAGTTTCCTCGTATAATGCAACTTATGTGGGATATTATATACCTAATTCAGGATATTACATATGGATTGAATCTTTGTATAATTGGGTAAACTCAAATTAAAAAATACGGATTTATAAGAAGAACAGATAGGGGCAAATTTTACTTGGACTTGTTCTCTGAATCAGTGGAACCGATGGAGAAAGAAAAAAGCTTCTGGACGTTTGAAATACTAAATATTTAGGAATGCATATTTTGATGTGCGGGCGGAGTATTTTCTTATTTATAAAACCATAAAGTAGCAGTGGATATGTTTTGTAAGTAACCCTTAGCATATCCTTGCGCAAGCGAAGACGGGTTTTATAATAGGAAGATACTCCGCCCGCTCAGTGTACTAAAAAAAATTAAAAAAGTACTTGCATTTTAATAAGAATCATGGTAGAATGGTTCTCGCTGTGAGTTGATAGCGTAGAAGCGTGAGGTTGCTGCAGCGTCAAAACTGCAGGTTTTCCGTGGAGCGAATGTCAAGTTTACAAAACTGACGACAAGTCACTGTACAATTGAATTTCTGCCGCGAGCAGATAAACCGTGAGTAAATCACTGTTTTTCAGCCGGGTCATCCCGGTCTTTATTATGAGAAAGAGATGAAACACACGGGTGAGTGTACAGTCGCCGCTTGTTGTACTTTCAAAAAAAGTGCGAAAAGGAGGAGACTTTTTTTATGGCAAATCAGGTAATGAGAATCACACTTAAGGCTTATGATCATCAGCTTATCGATGCTTCAGCAGCAAAGATAGTTGAGACTGTTAAGAAGACAGGTTCTAAGGTCAGCGGTCCTGTTCCGCTTCCTACTAAGAAGGAAGTTATCACAATTCTTCGTGCTGTACATAAGTACAAGGATTCAAGAGAGCAGTTCGAGCAGAGAACTCATAAGAGACTTATCGATATCGTCACACCTACCCCCAAGACAGTCGATGCTTTATCAAGACTCGAGATGCCTGCCGGTGTATATATCGATATCAAGATGAAATAATTTCTTATATATAAAGAAAGATTTCATCAACAAACACAAATTGATAGTAATCCTTTTAAGGTTTATATAGGAAAGAAACGCACCGGACAAAACCGGAAAACAGACTCCTAAAAACCATCTAGAATGAATGTGAGAACATTCCGCTGTAGATTACTATCTAGAATGACCGCAAAAGCGGTCCGCTGTAGATTACAAGGAGGAAAACAAAATGAAGAAGGCTATCTTAGCTAAGAAGGTCGGCATGACCCAGATCTTCAGTGAGGACGGAGTTTTAACTCCCGTCACAGTCCTTGAAGCCGGTCCTTGTGTAGTAACACAGGTAAAGACAGTTGAGAACGACGGCTACGAGGCAGTTCAGGTTGGCTTCGGCGAGATCAGAGAAAATCTCGTATCTAAGCCCAAGAAAGGACACTTTGCTAAAGCAGGTGTTTCGTCAAAGAGATTTCTTAAAGAGTTCAAGTTTGAGAACGCTTCTGAGTATTCTTTAGGACAGGAAATCAAAGTTGATATCTTTGCAGCAGGCGACAAGATCGATGCTACAGGTATTTCAAAGGGTAAAGGTTTCCAGGGTGCCATCAAGCGTCACGGATTATCCCGCGGACCTATGAAGCACGGTTCAAAGTACCACAGACATGCAGGTTCAAACGGTGCAGCTACTTCTCCCGGACGTGTATTTAAGGGAAAGCACATGCCCGGACAGACAGGTAATGTAAAGGTTACCGTTCAGAACCTTGAGGTAGTAAGAGTAGACCTTGACAGCAACGTAATCTTGGTTAAGGGTGCAGTACCCGGACCTAAGAAGGCTGTGGTTGTTCTGAAAGAAACAGTAAAGAAAGCAAACTAACGCTTTAAGAAAGGAGGTTACTTCAAATGGCAACAGTTAAAGTTTACAATATGGAAGGCGCTGAAGTAGGAAGCTTAGAGCTTAATGACGAAGTATTCGGCGTTGATGTAAATACACATGTAATGCATATGGCAGTTGTTTCCCAGCTTGCTAACAAGCGTCAGGGAACACAGAGCGCCAAGACACGTGCAGAAGTACGTGGCGGCGGAAGAAAGCCCTGGAGACAGAAGGGAACCGGTCAGGCAAGACAGGGTTCAACAAGATCTCCTCAGTGGAAGGGCGGCGGAGTTGTATTCGCACCCAAGCCCAGAGATTACTCCTTCAAGATGAACCGTAAGGAGAAGGCACTTGCCATCAAGTCAGCTCTTACATCAAGAGTACTTGAAAATAAATTCTTCGTATTAGATACACTTGCATTTGATGAGATCAAGACAAAGAAGATGAACGCAGTTCTTGATAACCTTAATTGTGATAAGGCACTGGTAGTACTTGACAAGAAGGATGAGAACGTAATCCTTTCCGCAAGAAACCTTCCCAATGCTACAACAGTTACATCAAACGCACTTAATGTTTATGACATCCTTAAGTTTGACAAGATGATCATCACAAAGGATGCTGTAGCTCAGATCGAGGAGGTGTACGCTTAAATGGCAGACTTAAAGTATTATGATGTGCTCTTAAAGCCCATCGTTACAGAGAAGAGCATGGCTATGCAGGCTGAAAAGAAGTATACTTTTTCAGTAAATCCCGATGCTACAAAGACACAGATCAAGGAAGCTGTTGAGAAGATGTTCAAGGACGTAAAGGTTGCTAAAGTCAACACAATGAACCTTGACGGAAAGCTTCGCCGCAGAGGAAATACAGTCGGCAGAAGATCTGAAGTAAAGAAGGCAATCGTTCAGCTTACAGCTGACAGCGCAGACATCGATCTGTTCTGATGACAAGATGCTAACTATAGGAAGCAGAGAGCTTCCTGAGAACAATATAGGAAGCAGCAAGCTTCCTGATAAAAAAGGAGAATAAAAATGGGAATCAGAAAATATAACCCCTATACACCCTCCAGAAGAAATATGACAGGATATGATTTCCAGGAGATCACAAAGACAGTTCCCGAGAAGTCACTTACCGTTACACTTAAGAAGAATTCAGGTCGTAACAATCAGGGTAAGATCACTGTAAGACATCAGGGTGGCGGATACAGAACAAAGTACAGAATTATAGATTTCAAGCGTAATAAAGACGGAATCCCTGCAACAGTTAAGGCAATCGAGTACGATCCTAACAGAACAGCAAATATCGCTCTCGTCTGCTATGCAGACGGAACAAAGTCATACATCCTTGCTCCTTCAGGACTTAAGGTTGGAGATAAGGTTATGAACGGTGAGAAAGCAGAAGCATTCGTAGGCAACTGCCTTCCTTTGAGCAATATTCCCGTTGGTGCAGAGATCCACAACATCGAGCTTTATCCCGGACGCGGCGGCCAGTTAGTTCGTGCAGCAGGAAATGCAGCACAGCTTATGGCTAAGGAAGGAAAGTACGCAATCCTTCGTCTTCCTTCAGGCGAAATGAGAATGGTTCCGATCATCTGCCGTGCAACAATCGGTGTAATCGGAAACGGCGAGCACAACCTCGTAAACATCGGTAAAGCAGGACGTAAGAGACATATGGGTATCAGACCTACCGTACGTGGTGCAGTTATGAACCCCTGCGACCATCCTCACGGTGGTGGTGAAGGTAAGAACGGAATCGGTCGTCCCGGTCCTTCAACTCCTTGGGGCAAGCCCGCTCTTGGTCTTAAGACACGTAAGAAGAATAACAAGTCTAACAAGCTGATCATTCGTCGTAAGAATGGTAAGGCTATAGCAAAGTAAGAAAGGAAGGTTGACACATGGCACGTTCATTAAAGAAGGGACCTTTTGCAGATGCACATCTGTTAAACAAGGTTGATGCAGTTGTTAAGTCGGGCGACAAGACAGTTATTAAGACTTGGTCCAGACGTTCAACAATCTTCCCTAACTTCGTTGGATTAACAATCGCTGTTTATGACGGAAGAAAGCATATCCCGGTATACGTTACAGAGGATATGGTTGGACATAAGCTTGGTGAGTTCGTAGCTACCAGAACCTATAAGGGACATGGCAAGGACGAGAAGAAGTCAGGCAAGAAGTGATAAATCGTCATCGCAAAGCGATGATGACAATCGGTTACCTATAGAGTGCAGCTTAAATTGCTGCAGGAAGATATACAAGCGGAGTGCCGCTTAAGATTAGGAGGATAAAATCCATGGCAAAAGGTCATAGATCCCAGATTAAACGTGAGAGAAACGAACAGAAGGATACACGTCCTTCAGCAAAGCTCTCATTCGCCAGAGTATCCGTACAGAAGGCCTGCTTCGTTCTTGATGCCATCAGAGGCAAGAGCGTAACAGAGGCTCTCGGTATCCTGGCTTATAACCCCAGATACGCTTCATCAGTTATCGAGAAGCTGTTAAAGAGTGCTGTAGCAAATGCCGAGAACAACAACGGCATGGATGCATCAAAGCTCTTTGTTGAGGAGTGCTACGCAAACTGCGCACCCACGATCAAGAGATTCCATCCCAGAGCACAGGGCAGAGCTTATCATATCTTAAAGAGATGCAGTCACATCACAGTAGTGCTTAATGAAAAATAATCCAAGAGAAAGGAGCTAACATTTTATGGGACAGAAAGTAAATCCCCATGGTTTAAGAGTCGGAGTTATCGCTGATTGGGATTCCAATTGGTATGCTGAGAGCGATTTCGCTGATAATCTTGTGGAAGATTACAATATCAGAAAGTTTTTAAAGAAAAAGTTATACAGCTCAAGTGTTTCAAGGATTGAAATTGAGCGTGCTGCAGATAAGGTTAAGGTTACGGTTCATACAGCTAAGCCCGGTATGGTTATCGGAAAAGGCGGAGAGGGAATCGAGAAGCTTAAGGCAGAGGTTGCTAAGCTTACAAAGGGTAAGCTCAACCTTGAGATCAAAGAGATCAAGAGACCTGACGGAAACGCTCAGCTCGTTGCAGAGTCTATAGCTCAGCAGCTTGAGAACCGTGTTTCCTTCAGACGTGCTATGAAGAGCACAATGTCCAGAACAATGAAGTCCGGTGCTAAGGGTATCAAGACATCATGTTCAGGCCGTTTAGGCGGAGCAGATATGGCTCGTACAGAGTTCTACAGCGAGGGTACTATCCCGCTTCAGACACTCCGTGCCGATATCGATTACGGATTTGCAGAGGCAGACACCACTTATGGTAAGGTCGGCGTTAAGGTATGGATCTATCATGGTGAGGTACTTCCTTCCAGAAAGAATTCTGACAAGAAGCAGAAGGAAAACAAGGAAGGCAAGGAAGGGAGCGTGAAGTAATATGTTAATGCCCAAGAGAGTAAAACATAGAAAGCAGTTCCGCGGTACTATGAGAGGAAAGGCTTTAAGAGGAAATACATTAGCATACGGCGATTTTGGTCTTGTAGCTACAGAGCCTGCATGGATCAAGTCAAACCAGATTGAAGCAGCCCGTGTTGCTATGACCCGTTACATTAAGCGTGGCGGCCAGGTTTGGATCAAGATCTTCCCTGACAAGCCTGTTACCACAAAGCCCGCTGAAACCCGTATGGGTTCCGGTAAAGGAACAACAGAGTACTGGGTAGCAGTAGTTAAGCCCGGTCGTGTAATGTTTGAGATTGCCGGTGTTAGTGAAGAGATCGCTAAAGAAGCATTACGTCTTGCTATGCATAAGCTTCCCGTTAAGTGTAAGATCGCATCCAAGGCAGACTTAGAAGGAGGTGCCGGCAGTGAAGAGTAAGAGTTATGTTGAGGACCTTAGAAAAAAGTCCGAATCAGAGTTAAATGATGAATTAGTAGCTGCTAAGAAGGAACTTTTCAACTTAAGATTCCAAAATGCAACTAATCAGTTAGAGAACACAAGCAGAATCGCAGAAGTAAAGAGAAACATTGCCAGAATCAACACCTGCCTTACAGCTGCAAAGAACCAGTAATACAGGTGCGGAAAGGAGAAAACTGTGGAAAGAAATCTTAGAAAAGTTCGTACCGGTAAGGTAATAAGCGATAAAATGGATAAGACGATCGTTGTAGCAGTAGTTGATAACGTAAGGCATCCTCTTTACAATAAGATCGTTAAGAGAACATACAAGTTAAAGGCTCATGATGAGAATAATGAGTGCAAGATCGGCGACAGAGTAAAGGTTATGGAGACCAGACCTCTTTCAAAGGATAAGAGATGGAGACTTGTTGAGATTATTGAGAAGGCTAAATAAGCTTTAGGAAGGAGTTAACATGATTCAATCTGAATCTAGACTGCGTGTTGCCGATAATACTGGAGCAAAGGAACTCCTTTGCATCCGTGTAATGGGTGGTTCAACCAGAAGATATGCTAATATCGGCGATACAATAATCGCATCTGTTAAAGACGCAACACCCGGCGGAGTTGTAAAGAAGGGTGATGTTGTAAAGGCTGTTGTTGTACGTACCGTTAAGGGCGCACATCGTAAAGACGGTTCATATATCAGATTTGATGAGAACGCAGCAGTTATCATCAAGGATGATCTTACACCTAAGGGAACACGTATTTTTGGACCCGTAGCCAGAGAGCTTAGAGAGAAGCAGTTCATGAAGATCGTTTCTCTTGCTCCTGAAGTATTATAAGTAAGGAGGAACCGTATAATGTTAAAGATTAAGAAGGGCGACACAGTTAGAGTGATCGCCGGCAAAGATAAGGGCAAAGATGGCAAGGTTCTGAAAGTAGTTGATGGAAAGCGTGTTATCATTGAGGGCTGTAATCAGGTAACAAAGCATACAAAGCCCAGCCAGGATAACCCTAAGGGTGGTATCATCCAGAAGGAAGCACCTGTTGATATTTCTAACGTTATGTACATCTACAAGGGTAAGCCCACCAGAGTTGGCTTCAAGTTCGTTGACGGCAAAAAGGTTCGTTTTGCTAAGTCTACAGGTGATGTCATCGACTAATCAGAATAGGAGGAAAAGACTTTGGCTCGTTTAAAAGATTTTTATTTTGAAACAGTTAGGGACGCTATGGTTAAAAAGTTCGGTTACAAGAACCCCATGGAGATCCCGAAGATCGAAAAGATCGTTGTTAATATGGGCGTTGGTGAAGCAAAAGAGAATATCAAGGCTTTAGAGTCAGCTGTTAAGGATATGGAGATCATCACCGGACAGAAGGCAGTTATCACCAAGGCTAAGAAGTCTATAGCAAACTTCAAGATTCGTGAAGGCGTTTCTATCGGTTGCAAGACTACCCTCCGCGGCGACAAGATGTATGAGTTCATGGACAGACTTATCAATCTTTCACTTCCCCGAGTACGTGACTTCAGAGGCGTTAACCCTAACGCATTTGACGGAAGAGGAAACTACTCACTTGGTATCAAGGAGCAGCTTGTGTTCCCCGAGATCGAGTACGATAAGGTTGACAAGGTAAGAGGTATGGACGTATGTTTCGTTACAACGGCTAAGACTGATGAGGAAGCTCGTGAGCTTCTTAAGTTATTCAGCATGCCGTTCGCTAAGTAAGGAGGATTTTATGGCAAAATTATCAATGAAATTAAAGCAGCAGCGTCCTGCAAAATTCTCTACCAGAGCTTACACTCGTTGCAGAATCTGCGGACGTCCTCATGCAGTTTTACGTAAGTACGGTATTTGCAGAATCTGCTTCCGTGAATTAGCATACAATGGACAGATACCCGGCGTTAAGAAAGCAAGCTGGTAAGAAGGAGGAAAAGTACAATGATGAACAGCGATCCTATTGCAGATATGCTTACTAGAATCCGTAATGCAAATACTGCAAAGCATGACACAGTAGATGTTCCCGCATCAAAGATGAAGGTTTCCATCGCTAACATTCTTCTTTCAGAAGGCTATATCAAGAGCTTTGAGCTTGTTGATGCCGGAACATTTAAGAATATCCACATTACTTTAAAGTATGGCAAGGATAAGAATGATAAGGTTCTTACAGGATTAAAGAGAATCTCTAAGCCCGGTCTTAGAGTATACGCTAACGTTGAGGATCTTCCCAAGGTTTTAGGCGGCTTAGGAACAGCTATCATTTCTACAAACAAGGGTGTTATCACCGACAAAGAAGCACGTAAGGAAAACGTAGGCGGCGAAGTTCTGTGTTTCGTGTGGTAAACGCTTTAGTGAGTAATCAAACATAATACGCAAGCTTGCTTGCAGGATTATGTGAGATTACGAACGGTGCCCTCCATGAATATCGGAGCGGAGCAATCGAAAAGCGTTTAGCCAACAGAACTTATTCCACGTTATATATAACAAATTAGGAGGTACGGGCATGTCACGTATAGGTAAGATGCCAATCGCTATACCTGCAGGTGTTACTGTAGATGTAGCAGAAAATAATACGATTACCGTTAAGGGACCTAAGGGTACTCTTTCAAGAGTCCTTTCACCCGACATGGAGATCAAGGTTGAAGGTGCTGAGATCGTAGTTAACAGACCTAACGACCTTAAGAGAAATAAGTCACTTCACGGACTTACAAGAACTCTTATCAATAATATGGTTATAGGTGTTACACAGGGTTATGAGAAGTCACTTGAGATCAACGGTGTTGGTTACAAGGCAGCTAAGGAAGGCAAGAAGCTGGTTTTAAGCCTTGGTTACTCACATCCTGTTAACATGATGGATCCCGAAGGTATTGAGTCTTCAGTTGATAACAACAAGATCATTATCAAGGGTATAGACAAAGAAAAAGTTGGTCAGTACGCAGCTGAGATCAGAGACAAGAGAAGACCTGAGCCTTATAAGGGCAAGGGTATCAAGTACTCTGACGAAGTAATCAGACGTAAGGCCGGCAAGACAGGAAAGAAGTAAGGAGGAGCGCATAAATGTTTAAGAAAGAAAGTAGAACAAAAATTCGTGAAAAGAAACATATGAAAGTTCGTAATCGTTTCTCCGGTACAGCTGAAAGACCTCGTCTTGCAGTGTTCAGAAGTAATGAGCATATGTATGCACAGATCATCGACGATACTGTTGGAAACACATTAGTTGCTGCATCAACGGTTGAGAAGGATGTTAAGGCAGAACTTGAACATACAAATACTGTTGAAGCTGCTTCCTATCTCGGAAAAGTAATTGCTGAAAGAGCACTTGATAAGGGAATCAAGACAGTTGTATTTGACCGTGGCGGTTTCATATATCAGGGCAAGGTCCAGGCTTTAGCTGAGGCAGCTAGAGAAGCCGGACTTGAATTCTAAGAGGAGGAGACAGATGAAACGTTCAATAATTGATACCACAGGCATGGAATTAGAAGATAAAGTAGTTGCCATCAAGCGTGTCACCAAGGTTGTTAAGGGTGGACGTAACATGAGATTCTCTGCACTTGTAGTTGTAGGTGACAAGAAGGGTCACGTTGGTGCAGGTCTCGGCAAGGCAGCTGAAATACCTGAAGCTATCCGCAAGGGAAAGGAAGCAGCCATGAAGCATATGATCGAGCTTCCTCTTGATGAAAACGGAAGTGTTCCTCATGATTTTATCGGCAAGTTCGGTTCAGCTACTGTTCTTATGAAGAGAAGCCCCGAAGGTACCGGTATCATTGCCGGAGGTCCTGTTCGTAACGTATTAGAGCTTGCAGGATTCAAGAACATTCGTACAAAATCACTTGGTTCAAACAATAAGCAGAACGTAGTGCTTGCCACGATCGACGGCTTAAGTCAGTTAAAGACACCTGAAGAGGTTGCAGCTGCTCGCGGAATCAGTATGGAAGAGCTTATGGCTTGAAAATAAGGAGGATATCATGGCAGATAAAATTAAAGTTACACTCGTAAAATCTACTATTAGTGCCCTTCCCAAGCATAAGAAGACTGTTGAAGCTTTAGGCTTAGGTAAGCTTAATTCTTCAAACGAGCTTCCGAACAACGAGGCTGTTAAGGGAATGATTTTCCAGGTTAAGCATCTGGTTAAGGTAGAAGAAATCTAATCGATAAAATAACCGGATGATGATCCGTTATATCGGAAAGGAGAACATAATGAATTTAACAGATTTAAGACCTGCCGAGGGTTCTGTAAAGAGCAATAACTTCCGTAAAGGCAGAGGTCATGCTTCAGGAAACGGCAAGACAGCAGGTTATGGTCATAAAGGTCAGAAGGCTCGTTCCGGTCGTCCGAGAGCAGGATTCGAAGGTGGACAGAATCCTCTTTTCAGAAGACTTCCCAAGAGAGGCTTCAACTGCAGAAATACTAAGGAAATAATCACAATTAATATCAGCATGCTTGAGAAGCGTTATGAGGACGGCGCTGATGTTACTATCGAGAGTCTTATGGATGTTGGTCTTATCACCAATCCTAAGGATGGAGTAAAAATACTTGGGAATGGAGAATTAACCAAGAAGCTCAATGTAAAGGTTAACGCTTTCAGCGCTACCGCTAAGGAAAAGATTGAAGCACTTGGTGGAAAAGCCGAGGTGATCTGATATGTTTAAAACGATCATCAATGCATTCAAGATCAAGGAAATAAGATCAAGATTGCTGTTTACTCTGGCATGTCTGGTTGTAGTAAGAATCGGTTCCAACATTACCGTTCCTGCTATCGACAGCACCATGCTTAAGGATTGGGCTGACAATCAGTTGACACAGGGTCTTCTTGCTACCCTTACAGGTGGTGCTCTTTCGACTCTTTCCATTTTTGCACTGAGCATCTCTCCCTACATTAATGCGGAGATCATCATGCAGCTCTTAACCATCGCAATTCCGAAGTTAGAGGAAATGCAGAAGGATGGTGAGGATGGAAGACAGAAGATCCAGAAGATCTCAAGATATCTTACTGTAGTTCTTGCTCTTATCGAGTCAACAGCTATGGCGATCAGCTTCGGAAGAAGCGGATATTTTGTAAGCCACACCAATTCGTTTACCGAAGTGGCTACAGTAGCACTTGCATTCACAGCCGGCACCGTATTTCTTATGTGGCTTGGTGACAAGATCACAGAGAAGGGTGTTGGAAACGGTATATCGGTCATCCTGTTGATCAATATCGTATCCCGTCTTCCTCAGGATATCAATACCCTGGTTACCAAGTTCGTTCTCGGACAGGGCAATGAGTCCAGAAGCGGCGCAAATGCAGTTGTATGGGGCATCATCAGTGCAGCCATCATCATCGCGATCATCGTAGGTATGGTAGCACTTATCGTTCTTCTTCAGGATGCTGAAAGAAGAATACCCGTACAGTACACCAGAAAGATCGTAGGACGTAAACAGGTCGGCGGACAGGGATCAAGCATCCCCATGAAGGTTAACACCTCAGGCGTACTCCCCGTAATCTTTGCTATGTCCATACTTCAGTTCCCCATCATCATTGCTTCGTTCTTTGGTGCTAAGGGAATGAGGGAGAACGGAACATTCGGCAACAAGCTTCTGTATCTGATCGATCAGAACAACTGGTTCCATCTTACTCCCGAAGGAGAGTTCAAATATACTCTCGGTGTGATCATATACATCGCACTTATCCTGTTCTTCGCATATTTCTATACAGCTGTTTCATTCAACCCTATAGAGATATCGAACAACTTAAAGAAGCAGGGCGGATTTATCCCCGGTATCAGACCCGGAAAGCCTACTTCGGATTACCTTACACAGATACTTAACAGGGTAATCTTTATCGGAGCTATAGCACTTAGCATAGTTGCTGTACTTCCTATATTCTTTACAGGAATATTCAATGCAAATGTTTCATTTGCAGCAACCTCTATCATAATCGTTGTAGGTGTTATCCTTGAGACTATGAAGCAGGTTGAGTCAATGATGGCAGTACGTCATTATAAGGGATTCCTGGATAATTAATTGATCTTTATTGCCGGCGGAGATTTTTCTTCGCCGGCTTTAGAAGTCATTATACCGCACGGTGTTTCCGAACAATTTTTCCGTTCGGATACAGCTTGGAGTATAATGGATTTTAAGGAGAACTTATATGAAAATAGTTATGTTGGGAGCTCCCGGCGCAGGCAAGGGAACTCAGGCAAAAATGATAGCAGCAAAGTATGATATTCCCCATATTTCCACAGGAGATATCTTCAGGGCAAACATCAAGGAAGGTACAGAACTTGGCAGAAAGGCTAAGGAGTACATGGATCAGGGTCAGCTCGTTCCCGATTCACTTACCCTTGAACTTATCATGGACAGATTCAGCAAGGCTGACTGTGCAAACGGATATGTACTTGACGGTTTCCCCAGAACTATACCTCAGGCAGAAGCTTTAACAAAGGCTCTTACCGAAAAGGGAGACAAGATTGATTTCGCGATCAACGTAGATGTTCCCGATGAGAATATCATCAACAGAATGTCAGGAAGACGCTGCTGCTTAAAGTGCGGCGGAACCTTCCACGTAAAGTATAACCCTCCCAAAGAGGAAGGTATCTGTGACCTGTGCGGTGCAGAGCTTGTTATCCGTGATGATGACAAGCCTGAGATCGTTAAGAAGAGACTTGTTGCTTATCATGAGCAGACACAGCCCCTTATCGATTACTACGCAAAGGAAGGCGTGCTGCAGAACGTTGACGGTACCGTTGATGTTGATGTGGTATTTAATAACATAGTAAATATACTCAGTAAATAATAATTGACATAACATTTGGCGGATGTTAGATTAGGAGATAAAAGATGGCGATCACTATTAAATCGGAGCGCGAGATCGAACTCATGCGCGAAGCCGGTAAGATTTTATCAAAGGTACATGACATACTTGCCAAAGAAGTAAAGCCCGGTGTTTCTACCTGGCATATTGACAAGGTTGGAAAAGAAGCTATATACGATTTCGGATGCAAGCCGTCCTTCTTAGGATATGACGGATATCCCGCATCGATATGTGTTTCGGTTAATGACGAAGTAATACACGGTATCCCCAGCAAGACAAGGATACTTAAAGAAGGCGATATCGTAAGCTTGGATGCAGGTGTAATATATAAGGGGTACCAGTCGGATGCGGCACGTACACATGCCTGCGGCGAGATATCGGCCAGAGCAAAGGAACTTATCGAAGTTACACGTCAGAGTTTCTTCGAGGGTATAAAGTTCGCGAGGGAAGGAAATCATCTTTTTGATATTTCCGCAGCGGTTGAAGACTGTGTTACACCTCACGGATTTACATGTGTAAGGGATTTTGTGGGACACGGCATCGGAACAGAGATGCATGAGGAACCCCAGATCCCCAACTATCATCAGAAAAGACGCGGTCCCAAGCTTTATGCCGGCATGACTCTTGCCATAGAGCCCATGGTCAATATCGGCAGACCCGATGTAGTCTGGATGGATGATGACTGGACCATAGTGACCGAGGACGGTTCACTTTCGGCCCACTATGAAAATACGATACTCATAACAAAGGGAGATCCCGAGATACTTTCTCTCGTTCCTCCCAGCACACTTTAATTAGGAGATAATGAATGTCTAAAGCAGATGTAGTTGAAATTGAAGGTACTGTAGTTGAAAAATTACCGAATACCATGTTTCAGGTAGAACTTGAGAACGGTCACAGGGTACTTGCTCATATCAGCGGCAAACTGAGAATGAATTTTATCAAGATCGTTCCCGGCGACAAAGTAACATTAGAGCTTTCACCTTATGATCTTACCAAGGGAAGGATCATCTGGAGAGATAAATAATTGCATTCAAAATAAAAAAAGTCTTTGACAATTGATTTTTTTTATGATAATATCAATCTGTTGGACTTTTTTGAAAGGAGTGAAGATTATGAAGGTTAGATCTTCGGTTAAACCAATTTGCGAAAAGTGCAAAGTAATCAGGAGAAAGGGAGCCATCAGAATTATCTGTGAGAATCCCAAACACAAGCAGAGACAGGGTTGATATCATATTGAAAACAGAATATAGATAGCACATGCTTTCTGCGTTATTACATCTACGGATGTAATGATATTGTAGGCAATGATTCGTGAGAATCTGTTGCTTAAGTGCGGAATGTCATCATCATTCCGGCTTTCGTGTGTGTACACGATACAATTTAAAGCGGCTGAATGTCTGTCGAAAGACAGACGGTGGCATACTGCCCGTAAGAGGAGAAGTATGCTTTGGTTCATGCCGGTTTAAGACCGGCTTATATTTTTTTATACGGAGGTGCAAAAGCGCGTATGGCTCGTATCAGTGGTGTTGATTTACCAAGAGATAAGCGTGTAGAAATCGGCCTTACCTATATTTACGGTATTGGCAGAGTTAGTTCAAACAAGATTTTGGACAAGGCTAATGTTAATCCGGACACTAGAGTCCGCGATCTCACAGACGACGAAGTAGCCAGAATTCGTGACATCGTAGATGCAGAATACATGGTAGAAGGTGACTTAAGACGTGAGACAGCTCTTAACATCAAGAGATTACAGGAAATCGGATGTTACAGAGGTATCCGTCACAGAAAGGGTCTCCCTGTCCGTGGCCAGAATACCAAAAATAATGCCAGAACTCGCAAGGGACCCAGACGTACCGTTGCGAACAAGAAGAAATAATTAGGAGGAAGGCTTAAAATGGCAGCAAAAGCAACAGCTAAAAAAGTCACAAAGAAGCGTGTTAAGAAAAATATTGACCGTGGACAAGCACATATCCAGTCATCATTTAACAATACGATAGTTACTCTTACTGACGCTCAGGGAAATGCTATTTCATGGGCAAGTGCAGGCGGATTAGGTTTCAGAGGCTCAAAGAAGTCTACTCCCTACGCAGCACAGATGGCAGCTGAGACTGCAGCTAAGGCAGCAGTAGTTCATGGCTTAAAGTCAGTAGATGTTATGGTTAAAGGTCCCGGATCGGGCCGTGAGGCAGCAATCCGTGCATTACAGGCATGCGGTATCGAAGTAACAAGTATCAAGGATGTTACTCCCGTTCCTCATAACGGATGCAGACCGCCCAAGCGCAGAAGAGTATAATAGGAGGTATATAAAGACATGGCTAGAGATATGGGTCCCGTATTAAAGAAGTGCAGATCTCTTGGAATCGAGCCCGGTTTCCTCGGAATCGATAAGAAGTCAAACAGGACTTTCGCAAGAGCAGGCAAGAAGGTTAGTGAATACGGATTACAGTTAAAAGAAAAGCAGAAGGCTAAGTTTATATATGGCGTACTTGAGAAGCCTTTCAGAAATATGTTCGCTAAGGCTGAGAAGATGAGAACAGGTACAGCAGGTGAGAACCTTATGATTCTCCTCGAGATGAGACTGGACAATGTTCTTTTCCGTCTCGGTATCGGCAGGACCAGAAGAGAGTCAAGACAGATCGTTGATCACAGACATGTTCTGGTAAACGGCAAGTGTGTAAATATTCCTTCATACACTGTTAAGGCCGGAGATGTTATCTCTATTAAGGAGAAGTTTAAGTCAGCTCAGAGATATAAGGATATCCTTGAAGTAACCGGATCACGTTTAGTTCCGGCATGGCTTGAGGCAGATCATGAGAACCTTACAGGAACAGTTAAGGAAGTTCCTTCAAGGGATCAGATCGATGTACCCGTAAATGAGATGCTTATCGTCGAGTTATACTCCAAATAATAGAATAAAGGAGGGTTCAAGTAAATGTTCGGTTTTGAAACGCCATCACTTGAAATTACAGAAATTTCTGAGGACAAGAAATATGGTCGCTTTGTTGTTGAACCGTTGGAAAGAGGTTATGGTATTACCCTCGGCAATTCTTTAAGAAGAATAATGCTTTCTTCACTTCCCGGAGCTGCAGTAAGCAGCATCAAGATTCCCGGAGTCGTTCATGAGTTCTGCGGAATCCCCGGTGTTAAGGAAGATGTTACCGAGATCATAATGAATATCAAGAACCTTGCTATAAAGAATAACAGCACAACAGATGAACCCAAGAAGGCTTATATTGATTTCGAAGGCGAAGGAGTTGTTACAGCCGGAGATATCCATGCTGATTCGGATATTGAGATTTTAAATCCCGATCAGGTTATTGCTACATTAAGCGGCGGAGTTGATTCCCGTCTTGAGATTGAAATGACTATCACCAAGGGAAGAGGATATATCAGCGCAGATAAGAATAAGAGCGCAGATCTTCCTATCGGAGTTATCGCGATCGATTCCATCTATACACCTGTTGAGCGTGTCAACATGAGTGTTGAGAACACCCGTGTAGGTCAGGTTACTGACTATGATAAGCTTACACTTGATGTTTGGACAAAGGGTACCATCACTCCCGATGAGGCAGTCAGTCTTTCAGCTAAGGTTCTTAGCGAGCACTTAAAGACCTTTATCGATATTTCAGATAAGGGACGCGAGGCAGTAGTTATCGAGCCTAAGAAGGAAGAAGGAACTGTAGCAGCAGCATGTGAAATCAATATTGATGAACTGGAACTTTCGGTTCGTTCATATAATTGTCTTAAGCGTGCAGGAATCAATACTGTTGGTGAGCTTGTTAACAAGACAGCTGAGGATATGATGAAAGTTCGTAACCTCGGTAGAAAGTCACTTGACGAGGTTCTTGCCAAGCTGAAAGAACTTGGTTTATCACTTAAAGAAAGTGAAGAATAATTAGAAATGTTACTAGAATTTAGGAGGAAATAGACATGGCCGGCTATAGAAAACTTGGAAGAACTGCTAGTCAGAGAAAAGCTCTTTTAAGAAATCAGGTTTCCAATCTTCTCTATCACGGAAAGATCAGAACTACCGATACCAAAGCTAAAGAGATCCGCAGAATCGCAGAGAGCTTCATCGCTTTGGCAGTTAAGGAAAGAGATAATTATGATACAGTTACCGTAACTTCTAAGGTTGCCCGCAAGGATATGAACGGCGGCAGAGTAAAGGAAGAAGTTGACGGAAAGAAAGTAACCGTATTTGACAATGTTGAGAAGGAGATCAAGAAGGATAAGCCTTCAAGACTTGCTGCAAGAAGAAAGATGAATGCATTCCTTTATGATGTTACCGAGGTTCCTGCAGAGGCATCAGGTAAGAAGAAGGGTACAAAGAAGATCAATCTTGCTGACAAGCTTTTCAACGACATCGCTCCTAAGTATGCTAACCGCAACGGTGGATATACACGTATCGTTAAGATCGGTCCCCGTAAGGGTGATGCTGCTATGGAAGTTCTTATTGAGCTTGTATAATACGCGTAAAAATATTGGGGTTGTCGCTTAATTGCGGTGACCCCATCTTTTTTATATCGCAATTAGAGGGCTCTGCCCGGGCAGCATCCCGGACGAGATTGCCACAAAAGGCAATTCGTCCCGGGAGCATACCCGTCACGAGCCCTTATTATCTGTCTGATATTATCCTTGTTACCCAACAACAGACCTCAGATACAGCCTTAACTTATGTAAAGGATACGACAGACCGTAGTGTCTCTTTAACAATCTCATTATGCGGTCCTTGGTATCTGTAAGCCTACTATGCTTTTCATCTGTAACATCCGCGCTTCCATAGATGACACTTTCATAATCGGATATAAATGTCGTATCGCGGAATTTCTCCGCATATTCCTCAAAGCCTGCATCTACGGCATCTTTATATAGTACCTCACATGCTTTTGATGCAAACTCCGATAGTGTTTCACCGGGTTCTAAGCTAAGTTTAAACTCTTTAAGTATCTGCATGATATTCTTAAAATCAGCAACATAGCGCCTTTCGGGGGTCATTTTCTTTCTCTTTATAAAGTTGGCCAGTATGGTCGCCGCGATCAAAAGGATAATGCTTAAAAGAATGGTTGCGGCTATTATGAGGATGACCAGACCTGAAATACGGCTTTCATCATGTTCATCCGTATATTCTTCATCTGCCACAAGTTCAGGCTCTTCGGGTATCACACCTGAGAAATCAAAAGCATCGTCATCAAAATCGGAATACTTGCTGTACATGCTCATCCAGCCGGTATAACGCTCGGTCTGCATACCGGGAGTGGGCTCAAAGGATATCCAGCCTTTTCCTTCAAAGTAGACCTCCGGCCAGGAGTGACCGTAGGAATTGTATACGGGCAATGTGGTAAGTGACTGTCCCGGAACCTTGAAGCCGTGTACTATACGTGCCGGGTATCCTAAAGCGCGGGCCAGCAGACAGAAGGCTGTAGCGTAGTGAACACAGTAACCGGCCTGTTTTTCTATGATAAAGTAGTTCAGGAAATCTCCTTCAGTCTTTACATAAGAAGGAAGCTCACCGTCACTTAAGGTATATTTCATGAGAGAAAGTGCATATTCAAGCTTTCGCAGCTTCTCGTAGTCGCTTTCAGAGTCCTTCGTTACTTCCTCGAGCCAGTCGGCTACCGACTGCCGTATCTCGGGAGTTGATGTGTAGTTTGTCTTTACATAATCCCTGTATGCGAGGAGGTCTTCAAAGGTAAGATAGGAGTATGCCTGATTGTAGTATCTTTTCTTAGTCTGTTCGAATGCTTCACGATCATCTGTTATGGGAGTCGTGATATAAGCCTTAAAAGCCTTACCTATATAATTTACCATAAGGAAATCCATACGGTATTCGGTTCCGTAAGTTTTCACGTTGTTAAACAGAAGATGCTCGTCCTTATAATGGAGTTCGCTGTTTAATTCATCCGACATAAGGATCACATTCTTTGCCGGGGTAAAGAGTATATCCGACGTGAAATCAAGATAGCGTATCTTTACCGAATTGCTTCTGGTGATGCTGCTTTGAGCCAGAGAATCGAATATCTCTATACCGTAGTAGGTCTCAAACGCATCGATTGAAGAGTAATCTTTATCAGAGACCACGGTGTTGGACCACTTTCCGTCACTAAAGGTATTGAAAACCTCACCTTTAAGATACATCCTGCCGTATACGGGATTCTGAAGCGTAATCTCGATTACCTTAGAAGCATCTTCGGTACTGTTATCATATGTCATTACTTTAGAATATCCGAAGTTTATGGAAAATCCCTGTTTTTCTTTAGTACTTGAGAATTTAAGCGAAATATCATGCAGGATCTCATTGATCTTGTCTACCGCATTTTCGTAGAGCCTTACTGCCCAGTCCCAGTTTATCGGCTTATCGGATTTCGGGAGAGCCGCCAGACTTATAGGAAGTACCAATAGGAATGGCATAAGGAATGCCATATAGCTCCTGGTCCTTTTGGCATCCCCTCTTTTCAGGCGGTTCCTTATGAACCTGACGATAAAGCAGGCTATATAAAAGAAAGCAAATGCGGGGGATGCTTCCTGCGGGTCAGTCCCGTTTATGGTAAGGACCAGATAATAGATGATAAAACCTGCCGCCACTAAAAGGTTTACTACGGGGAAGGCATCGGCTATCAGGAATACGATAAAAGCAACGGTCGTGATGATAAAGATCTTTAATATATTGCTGTTTAACAGAAGTTCCAGATCTTCACTGCTTATAAAGAACGAAACCGCCACGGATACCAGGATAACCGCAGGTATCAGATAGAACTTTATTTTATGGTAGAGCACAAGAAAGGCATTCAAAAACAAGCTTATAAGCAATGTGAGCAATACGTTGCCCTTGATTATAAGCTCCGGATCGAGAAAATCATATATTTCAAGAAAGAGAAGGAGAGCCAGTGCCGAGGTTAATATAAACCGGTATATGGCATCCGTTAGTTCTTCTTTAAGTGACATTTCAAGCTCCGTTTCCAAATTATACTCTTTATTACAATATCTGTGTAAGGTCATCCTCAGGATGCACGGTTATCACTTTGATGTCCGGCATCTGAAGTATATTCCCGGTTTCGGGGGAGTAGCTTACATAGTAAACTATCACCTTTATCCCGAGATTTGAAAGTGCATAAAGCCGTTTGTTTACTTCCGCATCGATTGCAGTGATTATGAGAAATGCTATCATGCAATCCGAAAAAGCACCCATTTCCGTACATATCCCAAGTGCTTCTGCGGTGTTTTCATCTTCCCTGAACTTTATCGAGGAGAGTTTCTGTACAGTCTGCTCGATATCCTGGGGAGAGGAACATACGTGGGACAGAGGACCTGCCTGGTCATAATAAACGGCTGTGGGTATCGAGAATGAAGCAAAATAATTCGTAAGAGCCAATGCTGCTTCGAGACTCTTGTTTTCCAAAGGGATAAAGACATATTCGTCCTTACTCATACGTTTGGTATCAAGGAAAACAGTTATTCCGCGTTTCTGTTCTCCATAGGTCAGCCTGCTTTTAAGCTTTCCTGTTTTGGCTGAAAGCTTCCAGTGTATGCCTTTTTGCGGGTCACCGGGAGTGTACTCACGTACAGCCGCATCATAATCGGTATTAAGTTTTGTGTTCTCTCGGTGGGCAGTAAGGGATATATCCGGGAAGCTCTTAGGCTGCTCTATCTTTACGATCCTCGGGAATATGCGGACGCCCAGAGGTTCGGGCACTTTATACGTTATCCTGAAAAGTCTTAAGAAGTCCACGATAGTTATGGCTTTTATGCCGGTATTGTATTCTCCTTTATACCGGCAGATGAGAGTGCCGTCGTATCTGACACTTTCACCGGGCAGCAGCTCGTAGCTGTCTTTGGAGTCCGTCTCAAGTCCGTCTATATAAGAAAAAGTGGAGTACATGCTGATACTGATGTGGCAGAAGTTGAGCAGGTATTCGTTTTTCAGCACGAAGTAATATGATACCGGCTCATACGCAGTGATGTGCTTGGAACCTAATACCTGGTAAAGCTTAAAATAGGCATAGACTACAAGGAGATATATAAGAGCAATGGGGGCTATGAGCAAAAGTCCGAACAGAAGGGTATAAGTGACCGGACCGCCCCGGAAGCTTGCAAGCACCAGGGCAGCCACGCACATTATTATATATATAAGTCTGTTCAGTTTCAGGCTCTTGGTCATAGTTTCCGGTCCCCTAAGTTATATATGTTTCAAGGAATATCCCCTAAGTCTTCCCCTTAAAGGGGAAGGTGGCTGCTTTAGCAGCCGGATGAGGTGTATCCAGTCCGTGACGATCAAGTGCTCACAGGCACCTCAACAGATGCGATAAGTGTCCTTAAGATCACCTCAGGATTCTCATGCGCCATCCTGGCTTCTACGGACAGAGGCATCCTGTGGAGCAGCACGGGGATATACAGCTGTTTGATATCATCCGGCTTTACAAAATCCCTGCCGTTCATGAGAGCCAAAGCCTGGGCAGCCCTTATAAGAGCAAGCATAGCCCTTGGGCTTGCACCTGTCATGAAATGGGAGTCGTTCCTTGTAGCGGTGATGATATTGTGGACATATTCGATTATGTTTTCTTTTACGATTACCTTTTTTACCATATCCTGAAGCTCTTCGATATCCTTCATATCGCATATGCTCTCTAACTTTTCAGTGGTCCTTTCATTTAAGAACATATCCGCGAGCTTTATCTCATTTTCCTTTGAGGGATATCCTAAGGAAAGCTTCATCATAAATCTGTCAAGCTGCGCTTCCGGCAGGGGATAAGTACCTGCGAACTCAATGGGGTTCTGGGTGGCGATGACCATAAAAATACCCTCTATGGGGTGTGTAGTACCGTCCACCGTCACCTTTTTCTCCTGCATGGCTTCAAGAAGCGCGGACTGGGTCTTGGGAGGAGTACGGTTGATCTCATCGGCTAAGAAAATATTGCTCATAACAGGACCGGGACGATAGTCGAAGGCCTTTGTAGCCGTATTATATATGGTAAGACCCGTGATATCGGAAGGCAGAGTATCGGGTGAAAATGATACACGTCCGAAGCTGCAGTTAACAGTATGCGCAAGCGAGAGCGCAAGGGTGGTCTTTCCTACTCCCGGTACATCTTCTAAGAGAAGGTGTCCGCCTGAGAGCAGACAGCATATCACTCTGTCGACCGTAGTATCCGTACCCGCAAATGTGGTAAGTATATTCTGTTTTATCTTAGCTATAAGCTCTTTTGCGTTTCCTTCCATGGGTATTCTCCTTTTTTCTCCTGCATAGTGGCAATAATACTTTTATTCCTTGTCATTCTGAGGGCTGTGCCCGAAGAATCTTTTCATATATTTTGATTGTAGTATATTATATGGATACCGTCAAGAAAAATGATAGTATTACATGGTGATGTAAGCAGATTTATATAGGATTGGTATGTGTCCTGATAACACAAATCTGGTCATATAAATTTCTTTCCTTCTGGTTGTTTTAATAATACCAAACATGTGATATGATACGGTGTAATTGTGATAATGGGTTATTATGTGTATACGGCACGAACGGAATGCAATCGTGTCAGTCGGTCCGCGTAACACTACGCGGGGTAAACTTAAAGGAGATATAATATGCGTATTACTGAGGATACAACTATAGGCGATCTTATAGATGAGATGCCCGAAGCAAAGGAAATACTGGCAGAAATGGGACTTCACTGCAGCAGCTGCCCGTCAGCCAGACGTGAAACATTAAAGCAGGCTGCAGAAGTACATGATATGGATATAGACGATATGCTTGAAGACTTAAAGGGCTTTTTGGAAGGGTAATAGCAGTCTGTTTTATCAGTTACGTAAAAATGAATGGCTGATGTAAGGCAATCGGTATATCAAGAGGAGCAGCATGGTTAATTTCGATAAAGTTACATTTGAATATATAAGGCGTGACGAGGAAGGAAACGTTGAGAGTATCAACAAAGCGCTGGATGAAATAGACCTTGATGTGAAAAAAGGTGATTTCATTGCGATACTCGGTGCCAACGGCTCCGGAAAATCCACTCTTGCCAGGCATATAAATGCGCTCCTTACACCTACTGAAGGAACCGTATTTATAGAAGAGATGGATACGAAGGAGGAGGAAAACCTCTTAAAGATCCGTCAGAAGACAGGTATGGTATTCCAGAATCCCGATAACCAGATCATAGCCGGCATAGTGGAAGAGGATGTGGGCTTCGGACCGGAAAATATCGGTGTCCCTACCAAGGAGATATGGGAGCGTGTAGCATTTGCACTGGAAAAGGTCGGCATGACCGCATACCGTGAAAAATCTCCCAACAACCTTTCGGGCGGTCAGAAACAGCGTGTGGCCATAGCCGGTATACTGGCCATGAAGCCGGAGTGTATAGTACTTGACGAACCGACAGCTATGCTGGACCCTAAAGGCAGGCGTGAGGTCATAGAGACTGTTACGGAGCTCAACAAAAAGGAAGGCATCACCATCATACTTATCACACATTACATGACAGAGGTAGTCGGAGCCGATAAGGTATATGTCATGAGTGATGGCAATGTAAAGATGACCGGTACTCCCCGTGAGATATTTAAGGAAGTGGAGCTCTTAAAAGAATACAAGCTTGATGTCCCCCAGGTGACCGAGATTGCATACAGACTTCGTAAGGAAGGCGTTCCCCTTCCGGAATGCATACTTACGGTTGACGAGTTTATGCAGTGTGTAAGAAGCTGACTGATGAGGTGTTAAATGTCTCTTATTTTAGATAAGATAAATTATTTCTACAGTAAAGGCACCGCTTTTGAATCAAAAGCATTAAAGAATATCAGCCTTTCCATACCTGACGGTGAGTTCATAGGTCTTATCGGACACACCGGCTCCGGAAAATCCACACTTATACAGCACATGAACGGGCTGATAAAAGCGGACTCCGGAAATGTATATTATAACGGGCAGGATATATACGACAAGGATTTCAAAATGACCGAGCTCAGGCGCAAGGTAGGATTGGTCTTCCAGTATCCCGAGCATCAGCTCTTCGAATCCACGGTCATAAAGGATGTACTGTTCGGACCGAAAAACATAGGACTTTCCCAGCTCGAGGCTGAGGTGGCAGCATACGGAGCCATCAAGGCGGTAGGACTTTCAGAGGATCTGATAGATGCATCGCCGTTTGAGCTTTCGGGAGGTCAGAAAAGGCGTGTGGCTATAGCGGGAGTACTCGCCATGAGCCCTGAGATACTGATACTTGATGAGCCTACAGCAGGTCTTGACCCTGCGGGTAGGACTGAGATCCTTTCACTCCTTAAAAGCATTAAAGACGAAAAAGGCATCACGGTTATACTGGTATCCCACAGTATGGAGGACGTGGCCGAGTTTGCCGAGAGGATCATAGTTATAGATGACGGCGAGATAAAGTTTGATGATGAGCCCCGTGAAGTATTTAAACATGCTGCAGAGTTAAGGAAAATGGGACTTGAGATCCCGCAATGTACGGAACTTATGGGCAGGCTCGCAGATGCAGGTTTTGATGTCGACAGGAGCTGTCTGACCACAGAGGAAGCGGTAGCTTCCATATTAAAATGTTTAAACTTATGAAGTAAGTCTTCCCCTTGAGGGGAGTGCGGTACACATAGGCAGTACCAACGACTCAGCTTTGCTTCGTCGGGGTACATGCTCTAACGTGCCCCGAAGGGGCGGATGAGGTGTTAAGGAACAGAAATGCTTAGAGATATCACGATAGGACAATATTATCCGGTTGAGTCTGTAATACACAGGCTTGATCCCAGAACGAAATTTTTGGGTACTATAATGTTTGTAGTATCCTTATTTCTGTTCAAAACTTTTTGGGGATTTTTACTCGCCGGAGCATTTCTCGTGACTGTTACGGCACTTGCGCATATTCCGCCCAAATTCATATTAAAGGGACTTCGTCCTATCCTGTTCCTTTTGATATTCATGATGATATTCACTTTGCTTATGACACCCGGTGAGGTGATAGGGGAATGGTGGATCTTCACGGTTACGAAGGAAGGTATATTCGCAGCACTGTTTATGGGCCTGAGGCTGGCATTCCTGGTATTCGGCTCATCGCTTATGACATATACGACTACACCGAACAAGCTGACAAGCGGTATGGAAAGCTGCTTCGGATTTTTAAAGATATTTAAGGTGCCTGTACATGAGCTTGCAATGATGGTATCGATAGCATTGAGGTTCATCCCTATCCTGCTTGAAGAGACCAACAAGATCATGAAGGCACAGCAGGCACGCGGTGCCGATTTTGAGAGCGGAGGCCCGGTAAAAAGAGCCAAGGCCATGGTACCGATACTTATCCCGTTGTTCGTTTCCTCATTCAGGCGTGCGGGAGAACTGGCTGAAGCCATGGAAGCCCGCTGCTATCATGGTGGTAACGGCAGGACCAAGATGAAACCGTTAAAATATCACTTAAGGGATCTGATCGCTTATCTTGCTCTGATCGGGCTGATAGTAGGTTGTGTATTCATACCATAGGAGAGAAATATCGTGCGACGCATAATGCTTACAATTGCATATGACGGAACTGACTATGTCGGATGGCAGATGCAGCCAAACGGTATAGCGGTTGAGCAGGTGATAAACAAGGCTTTGTCGGAGCTTACCGGCGAAGACATAATTATCGCCGGCGCTTCGCGCACTGATTCCGGAGTACATGCGGGCGGAAACGTAGCCGTATTTGATACGAAGACGCGTATACCTGCCGAAAAGATATGTTTTGCACTCAACCAGCGGCTTCCGAAGGATATAGTATGTCTTTCAAGCCGTGAGGTTAACCCGGATTTTCACCCGAGACATGCGGATTGCACCAAAACCTATGAATATTCCATATATAATGCGGTACATCCCGATCCCTTAAAACGAAGATATTCTTATTTTGTATATGTACCTTTAGATATAGATGCCATGCGTAAGGCAGCAGAATACCTTGTGGGAGAGCATGATTTTGCAAGCTTCTGCTCAGCACACGCTCAGGTGAAGACGACGGTCAGGACCATATATTCGCTGGATATCATATGTGGGGATACGGAATGTGAGAATATAAACTCTACACAGAATGCAGAGGCTGCAAAACGTACCTATCAGGCACAGGATATAAAAATCCGTATCAGCGGCAACGGTTTCTTATATAATATGGTTCGCATAATAGTGGGAACACTAGTAAAAGTCGGATATCATTTTTATCCGCCGGAATATGTGAAGACTATACTGGACGCATGCGACAGGACAAAAGCGGGGCCCAAGGCACCCGCCGAAGGACTGAAACTGGTGGGCATTAAGTATAATGAAGCGGATATGTCTATAAAAACCTAAAAAGTAATCGCAAAAACTACTTTTTAGGCTTATAAAAAATATTTTTTGTAAATTTTTTAAAAAATATTCAATTAAACCATTGACAAAAACAAAAAATCATAATATACTCACTCCTGCAGTCTAAAATGACGGCAGAAAAAGATCACAATTTCCCTATGGTCATACATTGGGAGTGGTTATAAGGAAAAGGGCAACTTTTTCCAAGATAATAATAGCAGGAGGAACAGAAATGGATACAACAAAGAGCTATATGCCCAGTGGAAAGACCATTGAGAGAAAATGGTACGTTGTTGATGCAGAAGGCCAGACACTTGGACGTCTCTGCACAGAGATCGCAAATGTATTAAGAGGCAAGAACAAGCCCACTTTCACTCCTTTCCTTGATATGGGTGACAACGTTATCGTTGTTAACGCAGCTAAGATCAAGGTTACAGGAAAGAAGCTTGATCAGAAGATTTACTACAACCACTCAGATTATCCGGGTGGACTTCGTGAGACCACACTTCGTCAGATGCTTGCAAAGAAGCCTGAGGAGGTTATCCGTCTTGCAGTTAAGGGCATGCTTCCCAAGGCAGCTCTTGGACGCGAAATGATCAAGAAGCTTCATGTATATGCAGGTCCCGAGCATGAGCAGCAGGCTCAGAAGCCCGAAGTACTTGTTATCAACACAAAGCTTAACTAATCGGGTGAAAGGAGAAAAATAAAATGGCTAAAGATACATCCAGATTCTACGGAACAGGAAGAAGAAAAAGCAGTATTGCCAGAGTATATTTAATGCCCGGAACAGGCAAGATTACTGTTAATAAGAGAGATATTGATGCATATTTCGGTCTTGAGACCTTAAAGGTTGTTGTTCGTCAGCCCTTAGAGCTTACAAACACACTTGATAAGTTTGATGTACTTGTAAACGTTCATGGTGGTGGATTCACCGGCCAGGCAGGTGCTATCAGACATGGTATCTCACGTGCACTTCTTCAGGCAGATTCAGAGGAGTACAGACCTTTACTTAAGAAGGCAGGCTTCTTAACACGTGATCCTCGTATGAAGGAAAGAAAGAAGTACGGCTTAAAGGCAGCTCGTCGTGCACCTCAGTTCAGCAAGAGATAATCAATCCCGAACTTACTTTTTTATCAAAAACAACGAAAAACCTCGTAAACACTGCGTTTGCGAGGTTTTCTTAGATTTGTAGCACAGCTATGTACTTACAAGCGTATCCGAAACAACAAAAAACAGAATACCGAGGAATGCCGGCCAGAGTGATAGCATTATCCATTTATATGCCTTACTTTTAGCCTTTCTGTATCAATGTGTCGCTCTTTCAGAAACACAAGACTGACATTGCGTTCGAAAAGCTCCTTATATAATAGGGAGCCCTCAGATGCATTTCGGCGCATTCTGCTGACGCTGTCAGATATAACTGCTATGCTTCTATTATATAAAACATAAGAAGTGTGCAAATTCGCCATCAAATATGGACATAATGTTTAAAAATTTGTGCATTTTTTTGGTTTTCTCTTGATGTTTATGATAAAGTATGCTATAAACTATTTATCATAATTGTTGATTTCAAACTATAATCAACTAAAAAGGGAGATCACCAATAATGACAATTAACCAAAATAAGAATGGCTCAAAACTCACATTAGAGGTTGAAGGAAGACTTGATACAACAACTGCTCCTCAGCTTGATGCTGAAGTAAAATCATCTATCAGCGGTATAACTGAACTTGAAATTGATTTCAGCAAGCTCGATTACATTTCATCAGCAGGACTTCGTGTACTTCTTTCTGCACAGAAGATCATGAATAAGCAGGGAAGCATGGTTATCCATGGTGCAAGTGAAGATCTGATGGAGATCTTTGACGTTACAGGATTTATTGATATTCTTACAATAGAGTAATTCAGGGTGGAGGAAATACTATGATTAACGATGTTACACGACAGACATATGAACATAATTCCAAACAGGGACTTGTTGTATGGGAGAATTTTATAAATAATGAGACCCATAAGCCGATGGAGCTTACCACTGAGCTTTTAATGAAGCTCCTTAATGACAACAAGGATACTGAATACGGTAAAAAGTATGATTTTGCCAATATACATTCAGTTGAGGAATATCAGAAAAAAGTACCTGTTGTTGTTTATGACGATCTTGCTCCGTATCTCGAGCGTATGATGGACGGCGAAAAAAATCTGCTTACCGCTTATGAATATAATCATTTCAACGAAACATCGGGTACAGTCGGAGCTCCTAAGGTCGTTCCGATGACCGAAAAGCAGTCAGAAGTATTTGCAAAATACAATAATCTTATCATGTATGGAATAATCCGTCAAAACCTTCCGGAAGACTGGATGATCGGACGCGGATTCTGTACATCAAGCGGTAACTGCCGCACTCTGCCGAGCGGTCTGACTGTCGGTGAAGCCTCTGCGAAAATGGCTGACTTCATCAAGGGCGGCAAAGATGCTCTCGATGCGATGATACGCACTATGTATACCTCCCCTATTGAGGGACTCAATCCGGAGCACGGCTCAGATACGAAATACATACATACGCGCTTTGCGCTTATGGATAAAGATGTGCGAGGTATGGTAACAGGCTTTTACAGCGTTGTTGTTCTGTTCCTAAGATATATCGAAGACAATATCGACATTCTCATAAATGATATTGAGAAGGGTACTATTTCTGATGAGATAGAGCTGCCCGATTCAGTCCGCGAGAGCCTTCTCAAGAAGATCGAGCCTATGCCTGAACGTGCTGCCGAGCTCAGAGAAGCCTTCAAGGACGGCACGGATACTCCGTGGGTAAAGAAGGTATGGCCGCATTTCACATATCTGACCGGTGCAGGCGGCGACGGCTTTGAAATCTATGACCGCCTCATAAAAGAGCATTTCACCGGCGATGGAGTTGCAAATATCTACTCCGGCGTTACGGCTTCTGAGGGACTTTGGTCTGTTCCCTCAGGCGTTAACGATTTCGACAGCATACTCGCTCCTTCAGCAGCTTTTGTTGAGTTCCTGCCTGTTGAAGCTGGTGACGATTTCAGCAAGTGCGTGACTCTCGACAAGCTCGAAGTCGGAAAGATCTATGAGCTCATCATCACCAATCTCAGCGGATTCTGGCGCTATCGTATGAGCGATGCTGTTTTCGTTACCGGATTCTGCAACAAAACTCCAAAGGTACAGTTCATGTACAGAGTTAACAGAACTATCAATCTTGCCGAGGAAAAGACAACTGAAAAGGCACTTCAGATTGCTGTTGAGAATACCTGTAAGGAAATGGGTATCGAGCTTGCAGACTTCTCTGTATACCCCAACACCGATGTTACACCGAACAGGTATGATTTCCTTATCGAACCGCTTCATGAGGTAAAGAAATTCGATATGGAAGCCCTCAAGGAGAGTATCTTCAAGAATCTCTGCAAGGCTAATCCTGTGTACTTCGACTGCTACGACGATCACTGGCTGGACAAGCCTGAGGTCTGGTTCCTCCAGCCTGAAACTTCCCTGCTTTACCGCGATATGATGGTATTCAGGGGCGCGTCCCTGAACCAGCTAAAGCCCGTGCGCGTTATTATGAATGAACGTCAGAGGAAGTTCTTCTTTGCTCTCCGTCAGGAAATGGAAGAATAAAAATATTCCCTGTACTGCCTCGTCAGTGCAGGGAATTTGTATAAAACAAAGTCTTATTACCAATCATATTATCGAAATATAATCATAGGAGGGCAGCAAATGTCAGGCAAAGCATATTACAATGGCGTTATATATACTGCTGATGCAGAATTGCCGGTCGCTGAGGCTTTTGCAATTGAAAATGGGAGGATCATTTTTGTCGGCAAGACCTCCGGGCTTCCTGAGTGCGGGGAGCGTATCGACCTTGAAGGAAAATGCGTGATACCCGGACTGATAGATTCACATTGTCATATGTTTGCCGGTATCGCACAGGCGGCGGCAAATATGCTGTTTATTGATCCCAAGACCGCTCCGGATCATCTTGCAGAAGAGATAAGCACACTGCTCAGGCATCATCATATTCCTGAGACAGAAACTATTACGATAATGGGAATTGACCTGACTATAGGAGAATTCAGCGCTGCGAACATCGATCCTGCCGTTTCGGACAGACCGGTCATCATTTTCAGCAATGACGGTCATGCACTTCTGCTCAATTCAAAGGCTATGGAAGAGCTCGGTATCTGCAAGGAGACTCCCGATCCCGACAGCAGCAGCTATTATGTCAGAAACGAAAACGGTGAGCCGACTGGTCTTGTTATCGAGATAGCTGCTATGCTCCCGTGCAAAGCGCTTATAAAGGAGAACGAACTGGAGGATAACGAGGAGATCATTCAAGAGCTTGCACTATACTATTCAAGGCTCGGATATACAGGTCTGTTTGAAGCTATGTCTGCCGATGACGACAATACTAATGTATTTGAAGCTCTGAAGAAAGTTGACGATGAGGGAAAGCTTCCCCTGCATATCTCGACAAGCTTCTGCTATCACGGCGAGGATATTATGAATGCCGAAACAGTTCTCGGACTTATGAAGCGCAATCGTGAGATGTATTCTTCAGAAAATGTAAACCACGACACACTGAAAATGATAACCGACGGAACTGTTGAAGAACAAACAGCTCTGTTGTATGAGCCATACGCCGACTCTGAGGACAATTATGGTTCAGAAATGCTCAGTGCGGAGGAAATGAAAAATGCAGCACGACTTGCTGCTGACGAGGGATTCTCGGTGCATATCCACGCTATCGGCGACAAGGCAGTAACACGGGCTCTTGACGTTCTGTGTGAACTCAAAGGCTGCGAGGGAACAAGGACTATTGCACACAATCAGCTTTATACGGACGACGATACAGCCCGTATCATAAATGACGGCGGCATCTTCTTCCAGACCACTCCTCAGTGGACGAAAAACGACGATCATACGCTCAGATTTCTCGGTGAACAGCGCTTTGCAAAACAGTTTCAGTCAGGAACTATGCAGCGCGGAGGCGTAACTGTTACTTTCGGAAGCGACAGCTGCCTTGAACCCGAAACTGCCAATGCGTTTGCAGGTATTTTTTACGCTTCTGCCCGTGGGGACTCTGCTGCCTGCGGAAAGGAATGCCTGCCGCCTCAGAGTGAGAGTATGACCCGTAAGGAAAGCCTTCTGGCATATACTTTAAACGCTGCAAAACAGCTCAGGATCGACCATAAAACCGGAAGCATTTCCGTTGGAAAGCTTGCTGATTTTGTGGTCATTGACCGTGATATCATAAACTGTCCGGTCCAGGAGCTGAAAGAAATAGAGGTTGAGCAAACCTGGTTCTGCGGAAACAGGATCATATGAGCTCACATCATCAATACTATTTTTATAATTTTGAAGTATTATTAATGAAAGGGTATGTTATTATGAAAAAATCAAAAAAATAGTAGCATTGTTCAGTGCTGCCGGAATACCGATATGCGGATGCTCGTGAGATAATCAATCCCGAATGGGTTTATTTATCAAAAACAACGAAAAACCTCGTAAACACTGCGTTTGCGAGGTTTTCTTAGATTTATAGCACAGCTATGTACTTACAAGCGTATCCGAAACAACAAAAACTGTTCCGATAATCATGATAACTAAGGCAATGATATAAGCTGTTGTCAGGGATTCACGCAGAAATACAAATGACAGCAACGCACCTATAAACGGAGCAACAGCGTAAAATGCACTTGTTTTGGCGGCACCGAGCGTTTTCTGCGCCCTGATATATGTGAAGATACTAAGTCCGTATGCTACAAATCCGAGTAATACCGCAGGCAAGATATATCGTATCTCAGGCAGAGATTCACCGAGTGTCATTGCTACGATTAGCGAACCTATACCCGAACCGAAGCCTTTGATCGTAACGATCTGATATGTGCTTTTCTCCGATATGCTCCTTGTACAGTTGTTCTCCAGTCCCCAACAGGCAGTCGCCCCAAGAACAAGTAGTGAGCCGACAGAGAAAGAAAAGCTGTCCTCACCACTGAAAGAGAGGATAATGCTCGACAACGTAATAAATCCTATTGCCGTCCACAACTTACGGCTGACCTTTTCTTTGAAGATAAGCAAAGCGATAATAGTGGTAGCAACAATCTCAAAATTACCAAGCAAAGAAGCGTTTGCAGAAGTGCCGAGTTTCACGCCGAGCATAAGCAGAATCGGTGCGATGATGTCAAGCAGAACCATTCCGACTGTGTACGGCATATCTTTTTTTTCAAGTCGTTCCGGTACCGCAGCCCATATCAAGTATATCCATGCCATCGGACAGAGAAACATTTTCCATCACCAGTTCATAGAACTTTTCGGAGAACCTACCTTCATAGCCATCATCATATTTCTCAGCCTTCTTATCGAATTTGAAATCTCTCTTTTCGCCCATGACTTACCCTCCTTGACAAACGCTGTTTGTTATGTTATGATATATTCAATAACGTACATATTGTTCAGTATCTATTATAACAAGGAAATGTCGGTGTTTCAATAACCGAATTAAACCAAATGTACGATACCGAACAAAAAGCGAAAAATGTACGAAAAGAGGCATATCATGGACAGACGACAGCGCAGAACGAGAAGCATGATTTTCACGGCATTCTCAGCCTTGCTTGAAAGAAAAACATACACATCTGTGACTATTCAGGACATCATAGACGAGGCTGACATCGGCAGAAGCACTTTCTATGCACACTTTGAGACGAAGGACGAGCTTCTCAAAGCGTTATGTACAGATATATTCGATCATGTTTTCTCAGAGGAGATCTTGTCTGAGGAAAACCATGACTTTTCACATCACAGCTCTTTCCGTGACAGGATCACACATATCCTTTATCATCTGCAAGAAAAACAACAGAGCATTAGGGGGTTGTTCAGCGGAGAATGCGGTGAGATATTCCTGCGCTACCTGAAAGAATATCTCTATCGTGTATTCGACGAGCATATTTCCGTGAGCGGTGATGTGCCTCACGATTATGCTCTTGATTTTGCTGTCAGCAGTTTTGCCGAAACCGTCAGGTGGTGGCTGAAAGGTCACAACGAGTATAAACCGGAAGAAATAAGTGATTTTTATTTTGAAAGTCTCAGGATATAAATAGTCATAATGAGGATTGGATATATCTGAGGCTATGTAAGTGATTAAAAAACGTGTGAGTGCACGTAGGCCTTGTTGCGTAGCACCCGTACAGCACCCAAAGTGTCTTAAAAGTGCCTATTTACTGGGGCTAAAGATAGGCAAGCGTTAACAAAGAGATAATCTGCGCGAACTACGAGCGATGCAAAACAAAGACAAAATATATGCTCCGGAAGAGGTTACTCTTCACGGAGCTTTTTTTGGTCTTTTGTTTTATAGCGCGACATGAGCAAGACACGAAGTGCTCGCAAATATCCTCTCTACAACGATCTGTGTCATCTCCTGCACCGACTCGGCATAACCGTTCCTTGCCCACTTCATAAATATGCCGAAAAGCCCATAGGCGAGATAGTAGCTTTCATAGGTATCCGAGCTCTGCTCGGTGTCACTGTCGGTCATGATGACCTCATAAGCTGACAAGATCGCTCCTTGGTGCCCCTGCCCGATGATAAGGTCATTCTTTTTCCGCAGAGAATAGCAAAAATCAAAATACCGCCTGACACGATAACTGTCATTTATCTGATGCTCTTTGAGTCTGTGTTCATGCTCATATTCACGCCACTTCATGATGATGTAGGCGGTGATGATCTCATCCTTTGACTTATAATTTCGAAAATAAGTCGCTCTTCCGATGCCGCCTTCCTCACATAGTTCGTCCACGGTGATCTTTTCGATATTTTTCTTTTTCATCAGCTTGAACAGCGCTTCCCCATAGGCTGAGGTCACATACTTCGACATTATTCATTCTTCCTTTCTGCCCGATGATACGATTTCACCAAATAGTATCATTTTCTTGGTTTTATTGACTATGCAGTCATTGCATGATACTATAGTATCATAAAATGCAGTTTTGTCAAGCAAGGAGACGCTATTATGGAAAACATAAAACCGAAAAGCAAACGGAAAAAGATGCTTATTATCATCGCCATTATCATTTTATTGATACCAATAGGTATATTTCTTCTTCTTCTGAAGCTGACGTTCCTCAAAACATTTCCGGAGCTTAAGGGTGAACCTGAGATCGGCAAGTGGTATGAGGTCAAGGTGGACGGTGCAAAATCCTCTGACGGCAGCGAATGGCACGGTATCTTCCGTAAGGGTATGGAAAACAAGGTGGTTGTGTATTTCTTCGGAGGCGGAGTGAGCATCACTCCTGAGACATCCGAGGGAGGTAATAAATTCTATGCAACGAATATGACAGCACAGGACTTTGTTGCACAGGGCGGTATCGGCAGTACTGCGGAAGATAATCCATTTAAAGACTGGAGCTTTATTGTGATCCCTTATGCAACCGGCGATTTTCATGCAGGCACGGGAACTTACGAGGGAAACAAAACGGTGTATCACACAGGATATAGTAATTATTCCGCTTATGTGGAACAGGTCAAGCAGTATATCGGAGAGCCTGACACTCTGCTTGTAACAGGTTTTTCAGCAGGTGGTTTTGCTACTTCCCTTCTGGCTGACGATGTGATCGATCGTTTTCCTAATGCAGAAAACGTGACCGTATGCGTTGACAGTTCGCTTCTGCTTTATGACGGCTGGCATGATACGGCAGTGGATCTGTGGAAAGCTCCGGCTCAGATCTCGGACAGACTGACCACAAACAACATTGTTCTTGACAGTCTGACTGCACTTCATGAAAAGCGCGGCGACAGCGTGAAGATCCTCTTTGACTGTTCTTTTCGTGATGATACGCTGATGCAGTATCAGTCTTATATCGACAGCGGTAAAATGGATAAGACCAAAGAGCTTGGCGATCGCTTCCAGCGTGATCTGAAAGAAATGGTAAACGGTTTACAGACGAATATCCCCGATGTGGGCATTTATATCTGGTGCTGCGGAGAAGATGCAGACACCCACAATACACAGCATACGATCATCTCTGCAAATGTGTTTGACAAGCTTGGAAATGACAGAAGCGTCGGTGAATGGATATTTGATGCCGTAAACGGCGATGTCAAGACCTATGGGTTGGAACTGCTTGACAGGATCACTTAATGGGATATTCACAGGCAGTGCAGCGTATCCCTTCCTTGCACATAATATGGGTTGGGATTATGATGTGGGCAAGGTTACAATACCGTATTTTGTGACTTCGGGAACAGGGGAAACCGATGATGTAGAGAAGGTTCGGGCAAGGGCCACAGGTGCAGAGCATGAGGCTTGCTTTTTATATTTGGACAATATCGGGTCCGGAATAAGGGTCGAAACAGGTAATAAGCAAAGATTTTTAAGAATGCTGGGTTTATGCGCCCCCCGAAAGGACATCCCTTTCGGGGTATTTTTTTGCCTAAAAGCGCTGATAAGGTTTGACTCTTTTTGACATGGTTTGATGAGAAATAATATCGTTTGCATGCGGGAACTGAAAAAGTTGACAAAATTAAAAAACATCGTTTTTTATCAAAACGAGACAGAACAAAAATATGTTTTAATCTTTAATGGAAATAGATATAATTGGTGATGAATATATATAACTTTTATAATATTTCAGTATGACAAATATGGGATTATCAGAAATGAATTTAATAAATTATGATTTTGCAGGTCTGGCTAAGAGGTGAACCGAAGGCCTCAGATGAGATCATATGTCTGGGATCAATGTACAGGAGAAGTATTATGGTTGTTGAAAAACATGATATCAACGAACAGGAGTATCCGCATTTTTTTGCCGCAGGTGCAAAGGGAATTCTTGCATGGTTGGTGATGAACTTTTTATTTGCGGTCATCGGTTACTTATCAGATACCTTTATTTCGGATAAAGGTGCCACAAAAGAAGTCACAGATATATTGACGGTGATAGCTTTGATCCCGGTATTGGGAATTTTGCACGAAGGCGACTGCTATGCTGCCCGGTTCAAAAGAGAGGCAGCAGAAGATGAGACCGTAAAGATAACCTCATTTTGGTTCGAAAAGGGAAAAGTATTCCTTATGGGGTTAGCGGTTGTCCGTGTTTTGGGATTCTTTGTGAGATTTTACGTTGAAACGGACAGCATCCGCAATCTGAGCCTTACTATTCTCTTATTGGTTGCGGATATAGTGCTGTCGATCCTTATATTGTTTTTCATATGTAACGGCTTTATCGAAAATTGCAAAGCTGCGGATGATCATGTCTCAAACGGATTTAAGATAATAAGGATCGCTTTTACCGTAATCATTCCCCTGGTGGCAGCTCTCCCGGCATCGAAAAAGTACATCAGCGATTCTTTGTTCGTTGTGCTCACCTGTGTCAGTCTGTTTCTGGCGCTTACCTGCCTTGTTGTCGGCGTTGCCCTTGTGATCGGGTTTATGAAACAATATGACGCAAAAGGCTATACTGATGAGCATGCATTTAAGCGTATTATACGGTCCTTTATCTTACTATTCTGTTTACTGGTAGGTTTTTTCGCAGCAATTACAGCTGTTAAGATAATAGGAAATCTTTCTGTGAAAAAGACTGCCCTGGAGGTCTTTGAAAAAAACAACAGTGCCAAGGCTGATATCGTAGATATTAATAATATTGAAGATCTTCGGGAAAATATGGGTCGTGATATGTCAGCGGGGATCAGTGCAAGCTTGTGCAAAGATACCGGAGTTGCCGAAGCCACGCCGCGTCTTCTTGCCCTGCGAACGACGATGGAGAATTATATTGTTAACGGCGATCCCATCAACGAGAAATTCGGATACAGCGTTCATTACTACCTGCTTACTCTGAAAAATGGAGAAAAGGTCCTGGCCTTCATTCCCACATGCGTTTTTGATCGTTTTGAAAAAGATCCTGTGGATGACCGGATCAATTTGTATGTCGATGATATGCAGGAATTGCTTTGGGGCAAAATGTATACAGGGTCCAAAGGAATCGCTCTTGCGAAAGAAATCGGAGCCGATGAAGATCTTATGTTATATTATGCCAATGTCAGACACGATGAGATCAAAAAGGCTGAAGGAAAGGCCAACAGACTATTTGCGGGAGCGGCAAAGGTCCTCATGCTGGTAGTCAGCCTACTGGCAGTCAGTTGTCGCAGAATAGGCATAGCGCTTGCTGGGAGATTGAAAAATGCTTGTATTAAAGAAATATAACACAGATATCGAAAAAGAATGGGCCTTTGTGCGTGATATGCCGGAGGATGAAAACGGACTGACAAATTCCCTGCACGGTGTTTCCAAAGAGGATTTTGAGAAAAAGGCTGTTCCCGAGATGATAAACCAGGAAAAAGGCGTGGACATGCCGGATTGGATGGTGCCGCAAACGATCCTATATTTATGGGAAAATGACAAGATCGTCGGTCAGTTCAGGATCCGCCATTATCTGACGGAAGCACTAAGGAACGGAGCCGGACACATAGGGTATTTTATCAAGAAGGAATACCGCGGCAAGGGTTATGCCACGGAAGGACTTCGGCTCACGCTTGATGTAGCAAGAGATATAGTCCCGGAGACTGAGTTTTATCTGCGTGTGAACAAAGATAATCCCGCGTCACTTCGTGTTATGCAGAAAAACGGAGGGAAGATCGTGGGCGAAGATGAAGGGCATTTTTTCGTGAGGATCACAAATCCCGGGAAAGACCGCAGGATCCATTTGGAAGAAGTAGACCCCGGCAATTGGCGTATCCCCTTTTATCTTTTGGAGGAGCAGAAACACTATGTTTCCAATTCCGCCGTATTGCTGGCAAGAGCGTTTGCCTACAGAAACCAGCGCAGCAGAGCTTTTGTGATCTATGCGGATGATACTCCTGTCGGCATGGCTTTGTATTATGATATTGATGACTACAAGGCCTATGATTTCAGCCAGTTCTTTATTGACGGCAGATATCAGAGACGTGGATACGGCATAACAGCGGCAAAAATGATACTGGATATGATGAAAACGGACGGCAGATATGATAAAGTGTATCTTTGTTATATCGACGGAAATGATGCAGCCCGCCACATGTATGAGAAACTGGGTTTTAAGCCGACCGGCGAAGAAGATGAGGGTGAGATCATCATGGTAAAAGAACTTGCTCGGGGAGGTGCTCATAGTGAATGAATTTTACCTCAATGGCAAGCTGAAAGTTTAGGGGGCTTTATGAAATACAAGGCGGTTGTTTTCGATCTTTTTGAAACACTGATCACCGAGTGGGGCCATAAGAAATACACCAAACGGGAAATGTGCGCGGACCTCGGCGTCGATAAGGATGCGTTTGATCCGTTCTGGGAAGAAAAGGAAGAGGACCGGTATATCGGAAAGATCGGCTTTGAGGATTCTATCCTTTATGCATGTGAGAAGTGCGAAATAAGGCCTGATCCGGAGACTCTGAAAATGGTTACCGCAGAGCGGGTGAGAACGAAGGCTGAATGTTTCAAGTTCGTTCAACCTGAGGTGCTTCAATTGATCAGAGCGTTACGGGATATGGGCTTAAAGACGGCTATACTCAGCAACTGCTCTTCCGAAGAGGTGACGGTCATTCGTGAATCCGAAATCTATAAGTACTTCGATGAAGTGATCTTATCCTTTGAGGTTGGCATGAAGAAACCTGACGCCTGCATATATGATGAGGCATTGCGGCGCTTGAGCATCTCGCCGGATGAATGTGTCTTCGTAGGGGACGGCGGAAGTCGGGAACTCGAGGGAGCGAAAAATGCCGGGATAAAGGCTGTTCAGGCAAAATGGTACACAAATCGGCATCCTGTGAAACGCGCGTCATTGGAAGGGTTTCCGACAGCGGACGAACCGATGGAAGTGATGGAGGAGATCATATCTTAAGGACTTTTGACAAATCCTCAATAAAGTAAAAAAATGAGATACACACATTGACTCTGTTTTGGGGGAGATGTATGATATTCAGTGGCTTGAACTGTGAAACATCACCGAATAGCAGAAGGAAATAATAATAGATGCTGGAGGGAAAATGATCTCAGTAATCATTCCTGTTTATAACGTAGAAGAATACCTTGATAAATGTATAGAGTCGGTTCTGACAAATACATACAAGGACTTGGAAGTTATTTGTGTAAATGACGGATCTACAGACGGAAGTCCGGAAATCCTGCAGAAATGGAAAGAACGGGACTCTCGCATCATAGTTGTAGATCAAGAGAATCGCGGGCTTCCGGAAGCACGAAACAGCGGGCTCGAGGTCATGACGGGAGATTACACCGCTTT
>JAEEGJ010005106.1_pt1 | contig 42253 bp, 31 predicted proteins | sample 8958761 | NCBI WGS metagenome assembly JAEEGJ01 (sample SAMN16246546, study PRJNA631951) | gut metagenome | biome: gut microbiome; feature: rumen; material: RS-attached | host: Bos | place: Iran: Karaj | collected 2018-10
CGTGAGTTGGTTGACCGTCTTTCGGGCGGCCGGCTGGCTTATGTTCACGTGAAAGCGATGGACAGTCAGAGTTTCCGAACCGTTTATAGTGAGCTGCTGAGCGACAAAAACCGTAACCGCGAGGCTGTGATTGTCGATGAGCGTCACAATGGCGGAGGCTGGCTGCACGACGACCTGTGCACTTTGTTGAGCGGGAAACAGTATCAGAAGTTCATTCCTCATGGCAAGTATGTGGGCCGTGATCCCTACAACAAGTGGGTGAAGCCGTCGTGTGTGCTCATGTGCGAGGACGACTACAGCAACGGACATGGTTTCCCGTGGGTTTACAAAGAACTGAAAATTGGCAAACTCATCGGTACGCCTGTCGCAGGAACCATGACTGCCGTATGGTGGGAGACACTTATCAACGGCATGGTATTCGGCATTCCGCAGGTGGGATGCATGGACAATCGTGGAAACTATGGCGAGAATACGACCCTCTATCCTGACATTGAGGTCTACAACAGTCCGGAGGATGTCATCAACGGTCGTGACCCGCAACTGGAGCGCGCCGTGAAAGAAATGCTGAAATAGTTGTTCCTGTCGTACGGCAGATAAACAGGAGAAACGTGAAGATAACACATTAAACACAACAACGATGACAAATGGAATGAAGATCATACGCGGGTGGCTCGTCGTGGCTGCCGTCTGGCTTAGCTGCCCTGTAGTATGGGCGCAGCAGACCTATCCGAAAGACATTTATTACGACGACCCGCCCATTCCCGTCAAGTTCAAGGGAGGGAGTCCGGGGATCAAGGACTTTGCGACGGCCTACTTCAAGAGCGACATCATGCCTGAGATTTGGGGCTCGGCCTGTGATGCATGGAAGAATTATTTGCGGAAGACGCCACAGGAAAAGGGCTCCAAGATTCTCTTCGATGCGAAGAATGGCTTTATTCGCTATGAGTTTGATGCGAATGAGGCTTATGGTGACGGCGATGAGGAAAAGGATTATGTTGAGATGTGCTATTGGAACTGTGCTGACGGCAAGTACAAAATCTTCGCCACAAATTGCAAATGCGAGTTAAATGGCAAACACGTGATGACCGAGTACTGTGGCCCAGATTTCTATCTGTACGATAATGCCCGCCATACCATGTGCCGGATTGCTAGCGAGGGCATCGGCGCGTATGTAAGTGGGGAGAGTGAAGGGAGCAACATACCTGTCGTAGTTTATTCACTACCTCGCAAGGGGAAAAACATCGGAATCATCATCCAATACGACACAAGAAACGAAAAGAAACAACTCGTATGGGATGGGATGCGGTTCAGGTTGAATCAGGAATAGACGAATAGAGTCCACTTTTTTGAGTGGACTCTTTTTCGTAAAATCATCTTATACTAACGCGTCAAGCTGCTTCTTTAGGGCTTTCAGGTCTTCGCGAACACCGATGAGCGAGGTGAGGACCTCGGAACTCTTGTCCGCCCCATGCTTGTTCTGACTGAGCATTTTGCGCGCAGCTGCCAGTTTGAATCCACGTACCTTGACCAGATTGTAGATGACACGAATCTGCTCAATGTCCTTGTCAGTATACTGCCGTACCTTGTTGCTCAAGGTTTTAGGCTTGATTTGCGGAAACTCAGTCTCCCAATAACGCAGCAGACTCTCGCTGACGTCGAACATCTGGGCTACTTCCTTGATGGAATAGTAGAGTTTAAGGTTTTTATTCGTGTTAAGTGCCATATTTTCGGGACTTTTTTTCAAACTAATATTAAATTATTTGCAAAAATAACGAAAACAAAGTATCTTTGCAAAACTTTTTGAAAAAAATTTTTAGAAAAATAAAAAACAATGATGACAGCTAATGAGATTCGCGACTCGTTCAAGAAGTTCTTCGAGTCGAAACAACATGCTATTGTGCCGTCTGCACCGATGGTTATTAAGGATGACCCCACACTGATGTTTACCAATGCTGGTATGAACCAGTGGAAAGATATCATACTCGGCACACGCGAGCCAGAGCCACGCCGTCGCGCCGACACCCAGAAATGCCTGCGCGTATCAGGCAAACACAACGACCTGGAGGAGGTCGGACACGACACTTACCACCACACCATGTTCGAGATGCTGGGCAACTGGTCGTTTGGTGATTACTTCAAAGAGGGCGCTATCGATATGGCATGGGAGTATCTCGTTGACGTTTTGCACCTGAATCCGAATGATTTATATGTCACCGTATTCGAGGGTTCTCCCGAGGAGAATATTCCCCGCGACGATGAGGCAGCACAGTATTGGGCTAAGCACGTACCCGCCGACCATATCATCAATGGTAACAAGCACGATAATTTCTGGGAGATGGGCGACACAGGCCCTTGTGGTCCGTGCTCTGAAATCCATATCGACTCGCGTACTCCCGAGCAGAAAGCTGACGGCGTTCCCGGCCGTGAGCTGGTCAACAAGGATGATCCTCAGGTGATTGAGATTTGGAACCTCGTGTTCATGCAGTTCAATCGCAAGGCCGACGGCTCATTAGAGAAGCTGGGCATGAATGTGATAGATACAGGTATGGGCTTCGAGCGTCTTGTCCGTATGCTGCAGGGCAAGCATTCCAACTACGATACCGATATTTTCCAGCCTATCATCAAGGCTGAGCAAGAGATTACCGGACTGAAGTATATGACGTTCGAGGAATCAGAGAATGCAGAGGTCACCGACGGGCAGGAGAAAATCAATGTGGCCATGCGTGTATGCGCCGACCACTTGCGTGCTGTATCCTTCTCGATTGCTGACGGACAACTGCCTGGCAATGCCAAGGCCGGTTACGTCATCCGCCGCATCCTGCGCCGTGCCGTACGTTATGCCTACACCTTCCTGGGGCAGAAAGAACCGTTCCTCTTCAAACTCGTTCCGACGTTGGTTGAGGAGATGGGCAACGCCTTCCCCGAACTGAAGGCACAACAGCAGCTGGTCAGCCGTGTGATCAAGGAGGAGGAAGACTCCTTCCTGCGCACTCTCGACAAGGGCATCCAACTGCTGAATGGAGCCATGGACGAGTTGATGGCGCACAAGCAGACTGAACTGGACGGTAAGGCAGCCTTCCGTTTGTTTGACACTTACGGCTTCCCGCTCGACCTTACTGAGCTGATCTGCCGTGAGCACGGATATACTGTCGACGAGGAGCAGTTCAATGTGGAGATGCAGAAGCAGAAAGAGCGCGCCCGTAATGCCGCCGTTGTTGAGAATGGCGACTGGGTTGAGCTGCGTCAGGGTGAGCAGCAGTTTGTGGGCTACGACTATTCGGAGCACGAGTGCCGCATCCTGCGCTACCGTCAGGTCACCCAGAAGAAAAATACCTACTATGAATTGGTGCTCGACGCCACTCCTTTCTACGGTGAGATGGGCGGACAGGTTGGCGACCAGGGCGTACTCGTAAGCGAGTTCGAGACCGTCAATGTCATCGACACCAAGCGCGAGAACAACCAAAGCGTACACATTGTGAAGCAGTTGCCGAAACATCCTGAGGCCGACTTCATGGCTTGCGTGGATACCGACAAACGTGCCGCCAGTGCTGCCAACCACACCGCTACCCACTTGCTCGACTATGCGCTGAAGCAGGTGCTGGGTGACCATGTGGAGCAGAAAGGCTCGTATGTAAGCCCCGACACGCTGCGCTTCGACTTCTCTCATTTCCAGAAAGTAACCGATGAGGAGTTGCGTGAGGCTGAGCGTATCGTCAACGGCATGATCCGTCAGGACATCGCCCTCGACGAGCATCGTGACGTTCCGTTCGATGAGGCAAAGAAACTTGGTGCCATCGCCCTTTTCGGCGAGAAATATGGCGACAAGGTGCGTGTGGTACGATTCGGTCCGTCTTGTGAGTTCTGTGGTGGTATTCATGCCCAGTCCACAGGTCGTATCGGTTTCTTCAAGATTATCTCTGAGAGCAGTGTGGCTGCCGGCATCCGCCGTGTTGAGGCCATCACCGGTAAGAACTGCGAGGAAGCTATCTACGCTTTGGAAGATACGATGCGGGCTCTGAAAGGATTGTTCAACAATGCAAAGGATTTGCGTGGCGTCATCGTGAAGTACATGGAGGAGCACGACTCGATGAAGAAAGAAATAGAGCAGTTCCAGGCACAGGCCATCGAGCGTACAAAGAGTATGCTCATCGAGCGCGCCGAGTTCCGCAATGGTGTGAAGATTGTGAAGGCCGTGATGCCATTAGAGCCCGGTGCAGCCAAGGACCTTGTGTTTAAGATTCGTCAGGCCGTGCCCGAGAACCTCCTGTGCGTCATCGGAACCGTCTATCAGGACAAGCCGATGCTGAGTGTGATGCTCAGCGACGATATGGTGAGCGACCACAACCTGAATGCCGGACAGATGGTCCGCGAGGCTGCCAAACTGATGCAGGGAGGTGGTGGTGGTCAGCCCCATTTTGCCACTGCAGGTGGAAAGAATAAGGAAGGACTGACTGCGGCAGTAGAGAAAGTCATAGAGTTGGCTGGTCTCTGATTCATGTCAGAAAATAGAAACGGTTCATGGGAGCAGGATTCTGTTCCCATGAATTGTTTTTAGTTAGTAGTGGATGCATTATCATTGCCCGTTTCGTGATGCACGTAGTGTCTTTCTCATGCCCGCCTCACACAGCAATCCGCTACCTGACAGAAGTTTATTCGTTGCGAGGAAAAGAATTCTTACCGTCACTTGCGACGATTGTTCTCCGATAAAAGTATATTGCAAAAAAATGTCACATCTTTTTTGTGCTTTCAAGAAAAAATGCTATATTTGTGGCCACAATCTATGAACGTTTAACCAAACAACAACTATTATGGCATACAAAATTATTGACATTGAAGGCGTAGGCGATGTTTACGCTGAGAAATTGCACGCAGCTGGTATCATTACCGTTGACGATCTTCTCGATCGTTGCGCAGCACCGAAGGGACGTAAGGAATTGGAAGAGCAGACAGAGATCAGTGGCAAACTGATTCTGAAGTGGACCAACCATGCTGACCTATTCCGCATCAAAGGCGTTGGACCTCAGTTCTCAGAGTTGCTCGAGGCTGCTGGTGTTGACACCGTGAAGGAGTTGAAGCATCGCGTAGCTGCTAATCTTGCTGCAAAGCTCATCGAGGTGAATGAGGAGAAGAACCTCTGCAACCGTGTTCCTTCTGAAAAGGAAGTGCAGAAGATGATTGACCAAGCCAAAGAGCTTGAGCCACGTGTGACATACTAAAGAAACATTTCCCCCTTAATAAAAGGCGCTTTCATTGTAGAAGGCGCTTTTTTTATTCGTTATGTTGACCGCTTGGGGCAGATAGGTGTTGAAATAGTGGAATTCTGGCTTTTAAGCTGTCAAATGACGAAGTTTTTAGGCTTTCCTTTTTCATCATTCCCATAAGGGGTCGAATGACACATTGTTCCTTTTCGTGTACAGAATGTAATAGTTGGCTCACCATTCAGAAAAAAACTATGCGGTGGGGGTTAAGTCGAAAAAAATAACTACCTTTGCATTTGAATCTGATAAGAAACACAGAAAGATGACCCGCAAGAAGAAAAACTTCTGTATAATAATCTCGATAGTACTAGTCCTGGTGTTACTCTTCACACTTTGGCGCACATTTCAAACATTCTTTTCTGGATTTCCAACGGATTGTTGGTGCCTGTGGTCATTCTGCTTCTGTTGTTTTTTGTGCGTGCCATTGTGCTGGCCGCTGGTTTCTTCGGCGAGTATTACCGTCGCAAGACCATTCTACAGAGCACACAGTTTATTAATTCCGCCCTTCGTGACGACATCGTCAGTGGAATCGGCTCGCTGGCTGAGATGCCAAGCAGCCTCTATGTGGAACGGCTGAAAGACATGTTGGCCCATTATGACAATACGGCTTATTGCGAGCGGTTAGTCAGCAACTTTGAGGTGGACGCTGCCAAGGAACTTTCCGGTTCGCGCATTCTGATGAAGCTGGGACCGATGCTCGGACTAATGGGAACGCTCATCCCTATGGGACCGGCACTCGTTGGACTGGCTGCAGGCGACATCTCGTCGATGGCATACAATTTGCAGGTTGCCTTTGCCACTACCGTGGTTGGAATGCTCATAGCCGCTGTTGGTGTAGCTACCTTGCAGGTGCGTCAGCGCTGGTATGCCCGCGAGTTGAACAATTTGGAATACGTCAAAACAATGCTCTGCCATGAGAAGGAATAGACTGCTCAACAGTGGCGACGACGACCCCATGCAGACCGTTGCCAACCTGTTCGATGTGGCCATGGTGTTTGCTGTGGCGCTGATGGTGGCTCTTGTCACCCGGTTCAACATGCAGGAAATCTTCAGAAAGGAAGATTTCACTATGATAAAGAACCCTGGCAAGGATAACATGGAGATTATCACTCGTCAGGGTAAGGAAATCAAACGCTACAAAGCCAGTGACGAACAGAAGGCCACGGGCAAGCGCGGACGTAAGGTGGGCATCGCCTACGAACTGGAGAACGGAGAGATTATCTACGTTCCCGAGTGAGGGCTTCAATAGTAAAGAGTTAGAAGTTCTGAATTAGTCATTTGCAATAACGCCCCTTCTTTTATACAATGTTCCTCGAGCATCCTCTCTCCCTTGGGGGAGTTGGAGGGGATTTTAACTCCTAACTTAAAAAGCTCCTAACTTTTCCTATTTCAATGTCTTAATCAGGTAGTCGGAGACCATCTCCATGGTATGGTAAAGGTTTTGTGAAAAACCATGGTCGAAGCGGTCGAGAATCACCAGTTCGCTCTTCGGCCAGATGTGGTGGTAGCGCTCTCCGTAAGTATAGGGAACTACGCGGTCTCCCGTGCCATGGATGATGAGGGCGGGTCCTTGGTATTTGATGGCGGTCTCGTAGATGGGCAGTGAGAAAGCCGAAAGGATGTACTGACGGCCGAGTTTCTTTCCTCCCCACAGTTCCACATACTCAGGCGGGTCGAGCGGACTGAGCGCGTCGAAGCTGGCTCCGAACGTGCTGCCGCGGATGGCGTCGTCGCGCAATACGGCTGCCGGTGCTAGCAGTACGACCGCCTTAAAGGCTTCTGTGCCTAGTTCTCCTGCCGTCATACTCGCCACCACGCCGCCTTGCGAATGGCCTACGATAGCCACGTCGCTCACGTAGCGTAGGTCGCTCACGTAGCTGTACACCTGCTTGGCATCCTCAATCTCGTTGGGAACAGTCATGTCGACAAACTCGCCCTCACTCTGTCCGTGACCGTTGAAGTCGAAACGAATGCTGGCAATGCCGTGGGCTTGTAGCGAGTCTGCCAGCATCTCATACATCGGACCGTCTTTGCTTCCACCAAATCCGTGGCAGAGAATGGCCATCGGGCATTTCTCACCAGCAGAGAGCTGCGGTTTTTGGATGATGGCAGCCAGTTGGCCTTTGCTGCCGTCGATGGTCAACCGTTCAGTGCTTCCGGCTATCTCCTTCTTCACGTTGAACCGCTCGGTCAGTGTCTTCTCCATCTTGTCGGAGAGCACCGTGCTCAGCACAACCTTTCCCTCTGGGTCGACGAGAACCATCGAGGGTATCCACTTGACGCCATACTGCCGGGCAACATCCGATTCCGACATCTTCTTCAGCTCGCTCAGTTGTGTGTAGGCTATGCCATATTTCTCAATGGCTGCCTGCCAGTTTGCAGCCTCGGTATCGAAAGAAATGCCTACGAACTGCACGCCTAAAGGCGCAAACTTACGATAGAGCCGATGAATATTCGGCATGTCCTTCCGGCAATCGCCACACCATGACGCCCAGAAGTCTATCAGGGTGTACTTTCCCTTCATTATCTTACTCAACTTCAAGGTCTTGCCTTGTGGGGTCTTCAACTTGAAATCGGGAGCCATCGTGCCCGGCTTCACTAACTCGGTGGCATATTTCGCATCCAAATCCAGTTGTGCGAGCTGTGCCTTTGTCGTGCCCGTTGCCATCAGCAACAGAAAAGCGAAAAACAATCGTACCATCATTCTTTTTATTCTGTTTTATTTTGCAAAGATAATATTTTTTTCGTACTTTCGCAAAATGGAACTGCGGAAAATCATACATATTGACATGGATGCTTTCTTTGCCAGTGTGGAGCAACGAGACAATCCCGAACTGCGAGGCAAGGCGATAGCTGTCGGCTACGACGGACCGCGCGGCGTTGTGTCGACAGCCAGCTACGAGGCTCGCAAATATGGGGTTCATTCCGCTATGCCCATGATCACCGCCAAGCACAAATGCCCGCATCTCATTGTTGTCCCAGGCCATTTTCATATATATAAAGAGGTGTCAATGCAGGTGCATGATATTTTCCATGAATACACAGATATGATTGAGCCGCTATCGCTCGATGAGGCATTTCTCGATGTGACGGAGAACAAAAAAGGCATTCCACTTGCCGTCGATATTGCACGTGAAATCAAGCAGCGCATACGGGAGAAAGTTCACCTGACTGCCTCGGCTGGCATATCCTACAACAAATTCCTGGCCAAGATAGCCTCTGATTACCGGAAGCCCGATGGTATCTGCACCATTCATCCGGATGTAGCACAACAGTTTATAGACAAACTCAAGATTGAGAATTTCTGGGGAGTAGGTCCGAAGACAGCCCAGACGATGCACTACATGGGCGTGTTCAACGGTGCCGACCTGCGCCACGTGTCGCTGAAGCACCTGCAGGAAGTATTCGGAAAGATGGGGCCGGTGCTGTACAATTTTGCCCGAGGTATAGACCACAGACCTGTAGAGCCCTTTCACGAGCGGAAGTCGGTGGGCTGTGAGCAGACGTTTCTGACTGATATCTATGAGCCTTCGGCAGTACTGATAGAGCTCTATCATACCGTAATAGAATTGGTCAGGCGGCTTGAGAAAGACGGTTTTGAGGGGAAGACGCTGACGTTGAAAGTCAAGTTCTCCGATTTTCAGCAAGTTACCCGCAGTCTTACCCACAATCATTCCCTCACGACCAAAGATGATATCCTGCCCATAGCAAAACTATTGCTCAAAGAGGTGGACATCAACGCCTCACATCCCGTTCGCCTGCTGGGGTTGTCGGTGTCGAATCCTGCCAGTGGCGGACAGTCGGTACAGCCTTTGTGGCGGCAGTTAGAAATTGAGTTTAAGCCCTGGTAGTACGAAGCCCCATCTCTCGGAGAAGAGGAATCCATCGTTGAAAAACGCAGACGGGCGTTCAAGGTTATAGGAGTTGTGGAATAAATGGGACTGATGGGTTTAATGCGAGTTCTGGTAATTCAAACTTCACAAACTATCGTCCTGTAACTCCTTGAACTCCTGAATATACAAATAACCCTGATGGAGCAAAAAAAACAGAAAAAACTTTGTCCTGCCCTTTTCTTTTCGTATCTTTGCAAAGGAAAAACAAAACACAAATTTTCAGAGGAATAAATAAACGAATAAGATGATAAGGAAAATCTGTTTAGTTCTGCTGTTTGTCTGTATGATGCCTTTGACGGGAATGGCCCAGAACAAGGTGGAGGCAAATTTCGAGGTTACCATGTTGAGTAAGTATATTTGGCGTGGACTGCCTGTGGGAGGTGTCAGCCTGCAACCCAGTGCTACATTATCGTGGAAAGGCGCATATGTCAACCTGGAGGGAAACAAGGGATTCAACAAGGAAGACATTGAGGAACTGGATGTGAATATCGGATATAAATTCCCGTTCGGTCTTAATATTGGCGTCTCTGACCTTTGGCAAAGTGACAGTAAAAATCTTGGGCAGTACTTCCTTTATAAAGAAGGAGATACGTCCCACACGTTTGAGGGCAACATTGGTTTCTCGTGCCGTTACTTCGACCTGCAGGCATATTGTATGTTTTGGGGCGATGACTATAAGACAGACGGAACGCGTGCTTATTCCACCTACATCGAGCTTGCCGTTCCCTTCAAGTTGGGAGGACTGGAGTGGACAGCTACGGCAGCCATGACGCCCATGGAGAGTGCGGGAGGCTACTCTACGCTCTACGACGAGGATGGTAAGGATATAGGCTGGGAGCGAAACTTTATCTATGCCGACGGGCCAGCATGCGTGTTGGCCTCATTGCGTGCAGAGAAAAACTTGCATTGTAAGAAGTTTGACCTTCCGGTCTTTGTGGAGCTGAATGCCAACCCATACCTAAAGAAGGCAGCCTTCTTGGCAGGCGTCACCATTAAGGCTTTCTAAGTTCCTGGCAGACTCAGCATCATTTCTTTCAAAGGAATTAGATTTATAAAACAACGAACGGAGGACTATGCTCAGTCTTCCGTTCGCTTATCTGGGATAGGGCGCATGGGATTCTCCTTTGCGCCCAGTTTTTTCAGTTCGCGTGCAGGTACCAGCAGGCTCTGATGACCGTCCAGTTTCTTTCTGGCGTTATCGTATGTCTGTTGCACTTTCTGAATCTTGTCGCCAATCTCGTCGAAGCGCTGCACGAAGTCTCCCACGCGGTTTAATAGCTCGTTGGCATAGCCATACACCTTCTCCTGGTTTTCAGCCTGACGCTGATGTGTCCACGCTATCTGCAGCATGCGGAGCACGGCAAACAAGTTCTGCTCGCCCGTAATAAACACTCGTTTATCGAATGCTTGCGACCACAGTTCGGTGTCGTTGGTGAGCGCCAGCAGAAGTGCTGCCTCGTGGGGTACAAACATAATGACATAATCGAGCGTAACACGCGATTTGTTGATGTACTTGCTGTAGTCTTTCCTTGACAACTCCTCGACATGCTTCCGGATGCTCCCGATATGCTCAGCCAGATAGCGCTTGCGCAGATCGTCGTTCCCTGCATTGATATAATTGATAAATGCCGTCAGCGACACTTTCGAGTCCAAAATAACATCCTTATGGTCAGGGTAGTGAAGTATCACATCGGGAATCATCTTCTCGTTGGTGTCCTCATTGCGGATGGCATTGCCATACTCATCACGGATCATCTGCTGCAAGTCGTACTCTTCACCACGTGTAAAGCCGAAGCGTTCGAGCAACAAGTCGAGTTTCATCTCACCAAAATTACCTTGTACCTTCGGACCGCTCTGTAGGGCTCTCGACAGTTTGTCGGCCTCCACGCCGATATTCTGCGTAGCCTCATGCATTTGTCTGAGTTGCTCGCTCAGTGAGGCAGTATTCTTGTTGTAGGCATCGCGGTTGTCGTCCATGGCACGTTTCATCTCGCTGATGGTTTCCTTCAGGGGGTTGATGATGGCACCCATCTGCGTCTGGTTGCTCTCGTTCAGTTCCTGAGAGCGTTGACGCAACAGTTGCTCCGTAGCCGTTTTCAGTTGTTCCTGCACCAGGTTCAGACGCTCGCCCAGCTGGCGGTCCATTTGTTCTTTCATCTCCTTTTTCTCACGCTCAAACCGTCCGTTCATCTCATCTACCTGGCGCTGGTGCCGTGCGTTCATCTCGTCCACCAGCTTTTGGGTGCGTTCGTTTTCCTCCTCTATCTGCTTGTCATGACGACTGTTGATGCCCTCTATCTGTTGCTCATAGCGTGTGTTCACCTCTGCCACATGCCGGTTGTGCTCGTCGCGCTCCTCGGTCAGACGGGTTGTCATTTGTTGCAACTCGCTCAGTTTGACGGCCAGGTCGCTCGCCAATTGTGATTTCTCTGCTGTCAACGTGTTGGCTTTGCGCTGACAGATGAAATATACGATGACTGCTCCAATCAGCAGTCCGGTGATTGCTATAAGTGTCTCTATCATGTTACAAAGATAATCATTCTGTTTGAGTTTTAGGCCAATTCACAAGGAAAAGTTTTTCGGAGGCGCGTGTGAATGCCGTGTACAGCCAGTGGATGTAGTCGGGCGTGAGCATATCGTCAGTCATATAGCCCTGATCCACGTACACATGTGCCCACTGTCCGCCCTGTGCTTTATGGCACGTCACGGCATAGGCGTATTTGATTTGCAGGGCATTATAGTAAGGGTCTTCTTTGATGCGTTTCAGTCGTTCCTGTTTCTGGCGTATGTCGGCATAGTCCTCCATCACGGCATTGAACAGCTGCTCGTTCTGCTCGTGCGTCAGCGACGGTGCCTCCGACGTCAGCGAGTCACGAATCACCGTTGCCTGCAGCTCGTAGTTGTCGTAGTCGGGGAACTGTAGCCACACGTCGGCAAACGTGAACCCATACAGCTCCCTGTTGTTACGCACCCGGATCACCTTAGCCCGGTCGCCATTGGCAATGAAGGTCAGTCCTACGTTCGCCTCTTCCTTACCCACCCAGTGGTAGTTGTTTTTCACGATCATCAGCATGTCGCCCGTGGTCAGTTCCTCCTCGCGTCCGAGGATTGTGTTTCTGATGCCTTGGTTGTATATGTTCGCCCGTTTGTTGCTGCGTGTGACGACCATCGTCTCGTCCACGCCCACCTCACTATAACTGCTGTTCATCTGCTCAATCAGTTCGTCGCCAGGAACCATCTGAATATCCGCAAAGCCGTGGAACCGGATTCGAGGTAGCTGTGTCATCTCCTCGTGGGTAATCATCTGGCGAATGGTGGTGGCGTTGTAGAGAATTCCTGAGCTCTGACTCTGTCGGAGTACCTCATTTAAGTCGCACTCATGCACCCGCAAACCGTACTGCTGCAGCACCGGAGCCATAAGCGCGGGCGACTCCTCTGCACCCACGGGTGGTAGCTGTGCCTTGTCGCCAATGAGTATCATACGGCAGTTGTTCCCGCTATACACAAACTGTATCAGGTCGTCCAACAACTGTCCGCTGGCAAAGATGCTCTCGCCGAAGTTGGCAGTATTGGTGATCATCGACGCTTCGTCGACGATGAACAGTGTGTTCTGCATCGTGTTGAAATTCAGCCCGAAACCGCTGTCGATAGATTTTTGCCGGTAGATGCGACGGTGGATGGTATATGCCGGGTTGCTGGCATGAAGTGAGAAAACCTTTGCAGCCCGTCCTGTCGGCGCAAGCAGCACTACACTCTGCTCTAGCCGTACCATTGTTTTCACCACGGCAGCCGCCAGCGAGGTCTTTCCTGTGCCAGCCGAGCCTCGCATGATCATCACCGCCATAGCGTCACGGTCCGTCATAAAATCTGCAAATACCCGTATGGCATTTTCCTGTTCCGCAGTAGGCTGCATGCCAAACGACTGGTGTATTTGGAAGATAAGTTCGTCAGTAATCATACGATTCTCATTTTATAATTTGGCAGATTATTCAGATTTTTGTATTTTTGCAAAGACAAAAGTAATAAAAAAGAATGAAATACAAATCGAATTACAAAATAAATCTTCTGCTTACGGCCATTGTGCTTTTCCTCCTGCTCATCTGCTATTTGAGCGTCAGCCGTCAGATGAAGGCCGATGAGACCCAGAAACAGGAGCAGGCTGCCGGACAGCAAATGGAGGAGCAGTTTATCAATATGTCTGAAGACCATGCAGCAGATAGCCTCCCATAGATCCATCGCGCGTCGTCCGCGCCTCACCATCCGTGTCGGGCGTAAGTCATTGTCGTTTGCCGTTGCCGACGCAGCAGCAGAGAATCAGATACTCTTCGAGCCTTACACTGTGAAGAGCGGAATCTCCATGGCAGCCAATCTCCGCGAGGCATTTCGAAGTGCCGATTTGCTGTCCGAGGGCTACGACCGCGTCATGGTGATGGTCGACACTCCTGCATTGCTCATCCCTGTCGAGGAGTTCGACGAGACCACCCGTGAGGATCTCTTCCACCATGCTTTCAGCGGCCATGCCAACGATGTCGTGATGCACAATATCTTGCCAGGACTGAATGCTGTGGCGGTATTTGGTGTCAACAAGGATCTGAAGTTGGTAGTCGACGACCACTTCAGTGATGTGAAGATGATGGTGGCGAGTTCGCCTGTCTGGAATCATCTCCACCAACGCAGTTTCACAGGCAACCGTCGCAAACTCTATGGCTATTTTCACGACAAGCGCCTCGACATTGTCTGCTTCGACAAAAACCGTTTCAAGTTCTGCAACACCTTCGACGCAGACCGTTACATGGATGCCGTCTATTTCCTTCTCTACGTGTGGAAACATCTGGTTTTCGACGCCCATAAGGACGAGATGCATCTCTGCGGATCAATCCTCGATAAGGAACAGCTGCTGGGCGAGTTGCGGAAATACGTGCAGAACGTCTATGTCATCAATCCCTCGGCCGACTTCAACCGCGCACCCATCACCCAGATTAAGGGTCTTCCTTACGACATCACCACCTACTACGTGAAAGGACGCTAAGCCAGCCCGACAGTGTTTCAAAATAGACTGACAATATGAGAATCATAACAGGTAAATTCAAGGGACGTCATTTCGAGATTCCGCGTACGTTCAAGGCGCGGCCAACCACCGACTTTGCCAAAGAGAATATTTTCAATGTCCTGAATGGTTATTTGGATTTCGACGGAGCCACCGCCCTCGATCTCTTTGCCGGTACGGGTAGCATCTCTCTCGAGTTGCTCTCACGGGGTTGCCGGCAGGTGGTGTGTATCGAGTCCGACCGCGACCATCACCGTTTCATCCAGCAGTGCATCGCCAAGCTGATGCCCCGTCAGTCGCATACCGGCTCTCCAGCGATGGATGTGGGGAGCAGAACTGATAGTGGCTCTGCGGATGCTTCGGACTGTGCCTCTACCATCCTTCCCATCCGTGGCGATGTGTTCCGTTTCGTGAAGGGCTGCCGTCAGCAGTTCGACCTCATCTTCGCCGACCCACCCTATGCTTTGAAAGAGTTGCCCACCATTCCCGACCTCATCTTCGCCAACAACCTGCTGAAGCCCGACGGCGTCTTCGTCTTCGAGCATGGCAAGACCAACGACTTCTCCAGCCATCCACATTTTGTCGAGCATCGCAGCTATGGCAGTGTCAACTTCTCCATATTTAAATAATGTGAGTTCGACGAATTCACGTTAACTTGAAACCGGCAGCTCTGCTGCTCTCATTCGTCACTAAACCTTGTTATCGCCTGACGGATAATGGCTTATGCTTGGTGACACTTGTCTTTGTGCCGTCACGATGCCTTCACACGCATTTTGTAATTAATGCCTGATTACCCTCTAACTAGTTAATCAATTAAGGTCTAATCAGGCATTAATTAGAACGTAACTAGGCATCAATTAGAGCATAATCAGGCATTAATTCGAGCATAATCAGGCATTAATTGCAATTTCCCAAAAGTAGCACACAGAAAAGGAAATCAAAAGGACCCGTCCCTCCTATTTTCTGACACACAGCTTGCATGATTCTGAATTTGTCGGACTCGCGTTAAATAGTACTGATGGCACCTTGTCAAAGTGCTGTCAAATAGCTTGAGTGACTTAAAATACTTACTGCTTACTGATAGCATCTATGAGTAACTTAAGTACAAATGAATGATAAATCCAAATGTCATTAGGGCGTGTTGATGGGCAAATCATAGTATGTGACTCTTGGTCGGTAGATAGTTAATAAATGTTGAATATCTTCTGGCGGACATATTAGTTGTTGAATTTTTCTATACATTTGCAGTTGAATCGAGTCCTGTTTTGCAGATACAGGGCCCAAAAACATGAAACAGGATCAAACATTCAAGGATTTGTTCAGGCAGCATTATCCGATGTTGCTGTCGTATGCCCGTAGTCTGGTGGGCGACGATGATGCAGAAGACGTGGTAGAGGACGTCTTCCTGGAGCTATGGCAGCACCAAGACCGCATGGAACTTGGCGACCGCATACAGGCATGGCTTTACCGGGCGGTATATACGCGCTCGCTGAATGTACTGAAACACCGCAAAGTTACTACAAGTTACATAGCAAAGGTTGAGGAAATCAACCGGCAGCGAATGTTGTATCTTGACCTATATAGTCCGCAGCAATACGTGGAGAACGAGGCTCTGCGAGAAAGGTTGGATGAGGCTATCGGTGAATTGTCGGAGAAATGTCGTGAGGTATTCCGCTTGAGTTATATGTTTGGAATGCGCAACCGCGAAATCGCAGAAGCTCTTGGTATTTCGGTGAAAACCGTCGAGGCGCACATTTATAAGGCCTTGCTGCATTTGCGAGAGCGACTGAAAGACACGCGCACAGCACAGTTACTCTTACTGTTGTGCTTGCTTCCGTAAGTGTTTTTAAGTTTTGGGTTGTTATTATTATATATGAAATGAAAATGAGCAGACCAGAAGACCATATTATCATACGTTTTGTCAAGGGAGAAGCTACCGACGAAGAGTTACAGGTTGTCTCGAAGTGGATGAAAGAGTCGGACGCAAATGCACGGACAATTTTCGAACTGGAGGCCACATGGCACCGGTTGGAGGCACAGAAGGTGGCTTCTAGTCAGATAGAGCAAGCCCTACAGCGTGTGATGGCTTATCCCGTGAAGGTCAATGCATCGCAACCGGCCCGCGCCGTAGGCATGCGCAGCTGGCTGGGATATGCCGCAGCGGTAATCGTATTGTTAGTTGCCGGAGCAGCTATACTATATAATTTAGGTGTGAATAAGGTGTCAAACGCCACGATGATGGTGGCCCAGGCCATAGAGAAAACACAGCAGATGGTACTGCCCGACGGTACACACGTGTGGCTGAACAAAGGGGCGAGGCTGCGCTATCCCGACCAGTTTGAGGGCAGCGAACGGCAGGTAGAACTGGAAGGCGAGGGCTATTTCGAGGTGACGAAAGACTCGCTGCACCCCTTCATTGTGAGCAACGACGTGATGACGGTGAAGGTGCTGGGCACGAAGTTCAACTTCAAGGTGGATGCCAAGGAGAAGACAGGCGAGGTGAGTCTGATAGAAGGATCGGTGGGCGTGCGCAACAGCCGCATTACCGACATGGTGGTATTAATGCCGGGGCAGAAAGCAGAGATAGACCAGAAAACCGGCATGCTGCGCGTGAGCGAGGTGAACACCCGATTGTCGGCCATATGGCACGACGACCTGATACCGTTTGAGAATGCGAATATCAGCGAGATTGCCCGCACGCTGGAGGCTGTCTATGGCGTGACGGTGGTGCTCTCAGATGGATTGGACCGTCAAAGCACCTACTCGGGAAGCATCCAACGGAAGGGAAGTATTGACTCAGTACTTAACTCGTTGCGCAACACCGTACCCGTGAGCTACCGAATCTCTGGAAAAACCATCACTCTATATTAGAAGTCAGTAGTATCATATAAGGGAAAAGGGGCAAAAGATATGATTTAGAAGATGAGGAATCTCCATTGAATAATCTATTTTTTGCCCCCTGTACTTTACCCTTTGCCTTTATCTCATTTTTTTCCATTAAAAAAAAATTTCCCCACAGTAAGTGTTTTTTTACGGGCAGTTGTTATACCTATAAATCAACTAACTATTGTTAAACATAAAAACAACCATGAGAAGAAGTAAGAAAACTTTCCTTTTCGCTAGGAAACCAATGGCGGCGCGCCTGCTGTTGGCTCTCTTTTTCGTTTTTGCTCCGTTTCAGTGGGTTGGTGCTCAAGTGACGCTCAGCAAGGGTAACACCACGCTGGGAACTGTCATTCAGCAAATCCAGAAACAGACCAATTACAAGTTTTTCTACGATGACGACATCGCCAACACACGTGTCAGCGGCGTCGATGTCAAGAACGTATCAGTGAGCAAGGCCCTCGAAAGCCTGCTGGCAGGCAAGGACATCTCTTACACGATAGACGACAAGGTGGTCTATCTGAAGAAGAAAGCCGCACAGCAGAAGGCTGCCCAACAGGGTGAGCGCCGCAAGATCAGCGGCCAGGTGCTCGACGAGAACGGTGAACCGCTTATCGGAGCCGTGGTCACCGTGAAAGGAACCGGCGACCGTGCCGTGACCGACATCGACGGTAACTACACCGTGTTCACAACAGCCTCGAATCCCGTGCTGGAGACTACCTACGTGGGTTATCAGACCAGCGAGACCGCCGTACGCGGCAACACTGCCAACGTGTCGATGCTGAGCGACGTGAAGAGCCTGAAAGAAGTGGTGGTGACCGCCATGGGTATCAAGAAAGAAGCCAAGGCTCTGTCGTACAATGTTCAGCAGGTGAACTCCAGCGAGATTACCGGAGTGAAAGATGCCAGCTTCATGAACGCCCTGGCCGGTAAGGTGGCCGGTGTGCAGATCAACGCCTCGTCGGCTGGTATCGGCGGTGGCACGAAGGTCGTGATGCGTGGTAATAAATCTATCTCGAACAACAATAACGCACTCTATGTCATCGATGGTATCCCCATGCCTTCGCTGCAGACCGCACAGCCGGAGGATTTCTTCAGCGGTATGGGCCAATCGGGCGACGGAGCCTCGATGATCAACCCCGACGACATTGAGAGTCTGTCGGTGCTCAGCGGTGCCGCAGCCTCAGCCCTTTATGGTAAGGATGCGCAGAACGGTGTGGTGATGATTACCACCAAACGCGGCTCGAAAGACCGTACAAGCGTGAGCTATTCGAACAACACTTCGTTTTTCAGCCCGTTTGTAACTCCTGAGTTCCAGAATACCTACGGTTCTGCCACTGGCGAGTTTGCAGCCTGGGGAGCCAAACTGGGAACTCCCAGCAACTACGATCCCATGGATTTCTTCCGTACGGGTTATAACACCACCAATTCGGTGTCTCTGTCGACAGGTAACGACAAGAACCAGACTTTCCTCTCGTTGGCTGCCACCAACGCAGAAGGCATCGTAGAGAACAACACGCTGGACCGTTACAACGTGTCTATCCGCAACACCAGCAGCATGCTGAACGACAAGCTGAAGCTCGACCTCGCCGCCATGTATATGAATGTACGCGAGAACAACATGGTGTCGGAAGGCCAGTACTTCAAGCCCATCGTTCCGCTCTACCTGATGTCGCCCAGCTACAGCCTCGACACCTATAAGCTGTACGAGATGTATAATGCCGAGCGCAACTTCAAGACACAATACTGGCCCTGGGGAAATATGGCACTGGCCATGCAGAATCCCTACTGGATTGTGAACCGTGACAACCTGACCAACCACAAGAACCGTTTCATGGTGAGCGGCGGCGTGACCTACGAGATTGCCAAGGGCATCAGCCTGGCAGCCCGCGCAAAGATGGACTATACCAACGCGCTATATGAGAAGAAGTACTCGGCATCTACCGACCAGATTTTCGCCAGCAAGTTTGGTGCTTATCTGAAGAACACAGAGAACACTCGTCAGATTTACAGCGATGTGATTCTGAACATCGACAAATACTTCGGCGACTTCTCACTGAGTGCCAACATCGGTGCCAGCATGCAGGACATCGACTGGAACATTGATTATAATGGTGGCTACCTGAACTCTGTTGCCAACAAGTTCTCTCTGAACAACATCATGCAGAGCTCGATGAAACCCGGACAAGACGGCGAGCACCGCAACGAGCAGGCCGTGTTTGCCACTGCCCAGCTGGGATGGAAGAGCATGCTGTATCTCGACGCCACCGCCCGCAACGACTGGGCTGTAGGTATGGCAGGCACCAACCACGAGAGCATCTTCTATCCCTCGATTGGTGTCAGCACTATCCTCACCGAACTGATTCCCGGTCTGAAGAAAGGCAACGTGCTGTCGTTCCTGAAACTCAGAGCCAGCTATAGCGAGGTGGGTAACTCGCCCAGCCTCTATCTCCCCTACAAGAGATATAAGTTTGTGAACGCCTATCCCGTCAACCAGCCTAACTATCCCAACTCTGACCTGGAGCCCGAGCGCACCAAGGCTTGGGAGGTAGGTCTGCAGTCGAACCTGTGGGGTGACAAAGTGTCGCTGGCCCTGTCGCTATATCACACAGCCACCTACAACCAGATATTCAACCCGCCATTGTCGGTTGCTACCGGTTATACCGACATCTATATCAATGGTGGTCGAGTAGACAATAAAGGTATTGAGTTGAGCGTAGGCCTGAAGCAGCCGCTGGGTCCCGTGAACTGGGAGTCGAACTTCACCTATACCATCAACCGTAACAAGATTAAGGAGTTGCTCCGCCCGATAGTTCTGGAGGGATTGGGTGAGATTTCACAAGACCATCTCGACCTGATTAGCATCGGTAATGCCATGACCCGCCTCTATGAGGGTGGCTCAATCGGCGATTTGTATGTAACAGCTCTCCGCACTGATTCCCACGGACATATTTATGTTGACTATGTAGACAACTCTGTGCAGATTGACCGTAATGCAGGCGACCTGAAAGACGGATTTATCTATGCTGGTAACGCTGCTCCTAAATACACCATGGGATGGCGTAACTCATTCAGTTGGAAGGGTTTGAGCATGAGTTGCCTCTTCACAGCCCGAGTAGGCGGTGAGGGTGTGTCGATGACACAGGCGCTGATGGACAACTATGGAACATCGAAAGCTTCGGCCGATGCCCGCGATGCCGGTGGTGTGATGATCAACGGCTCGAAGGTCCCCGCTGCCCAGAAGTGGTTCCAGACCGCCTCTAGCGCAGGCTCGCAGTATGTTTATAGCATGACCAACGTGCGTCTGGCTGAATTCTCACTGGGCTACGATGTGCCTATTACTAAGTTTGTGCCTTTCATCAAGGGAATGAATGTTGCCTTCACCGGCCGCAACCTGTTTATGCTGTATTGCAAGTCGCCGTTCGATCCTGAGCTCGCTGCGAGCACAGGCACTCACTTTGACGGTATGGACTACTTTATGCTGCCCAGTACCCGCAATCTTGGATTCTCTGTGAAACTTAACTTCTAAACGTCAAGACATTATGAAAAGAAATAACATATATACCATTGCAATCAGTGGTTTGCTGCTCGCAGGCAGCATGATGTTCAGCTCATGTACCGGCGAGTATGAGAAATGGAATCACGATCCCAATGCGGCTACAGAAGAAGACATGACACACGACGACCTGCTCACGGGTGGTCCGTTCAGTCAGATGCAACGTGGTGTCTTCATCGTAGGTAAAGACTTGTCGGGTGAGTATCAGATCTCAGAGATGCTGCAGGGTGACATCTTCGCCAGTTATGTGGCACCTATTACCAGCTGGGGTTACACATCACGCCACAACGACCATTACCAGCTGTATCCTAACTGGTATAACGCAGCCTTCACCGATGCCTATACCAATATTATGCTGCCTTGGAAACAAATCTACGACAACACCGACGAGGTATCGCCCGCACGTGCTATGGCAACCATCGTGAAGGTGCTGGCCATGCAGCGCATCACCGATATGTACGGTCCTATCCCCTACAGCCAGTTTGGCAACAGCGCTTCGGCAGCTTACGACAAGCAGGAAGATGTGTACAACCAGCTCTTCACCGAGATAGCCGACGCTATTGAGGTGCTGACCAACTATGCACAGACACAAACCACCTATATGGCCGATTACGACAATGTGTATCAGGGCAATGTGGTGAAATGGGTGAAAATGGCCAACACACTGCGTCTGCGTATGGCCATGCGTATATCTAATGTAAATGAGAGCAAGGCTCGCGAGCAGATTCAGGCCGTTCTGAGTAACAGCATCGGTCTAATGCAGGACAGCGGTGATGATGCATACCTAAGACACAGTTCTACTTTGTCGTATAACAACCCGATGTGGGAGGTATCGGAAAGCTGGGACGACGAGCACATGAGTGCTACGATGGACTGTTATCTGAACGGACTTGTCGATCCGCGTATCAGTGTCTACTTCCAGGAGTGTTCCGACGGTGGAGGCTATCATGGAGCCCGCAACGGTATGCCTAACCCAACCAAAGGCAATTATCAGGGAAAGACCTCACGCATGAAGTTCACACAAGATAGCGACATGCCTTGGATGAAAGCTGCAGAGGCTTATTTCCTCATGGCTGAGGCAAAGCTTCGTTTCGACTTGGGTAGTGAGAGTGCACAGAGCTACTATGAGAATGGCATCCGCACTGCTTTCTCGTCGTGGAATGTTAACGGTGCTGACAACTACATCAGCAACGACACCAATCTGCCTCTCACTCAATATACTGATCCCTATACCAACCGTTCGACCAGTGTAGAGAACATGCTGACCAATGTAACTGTGAAATGGGGAGACAACAATGACGACAATCTGAAGCGCATTGCCCTGCAGAAGTGGATTGCCCTCTATCCTGACGGACAGGAGGCATGGAGCGAGATGCGCCGCACGGGTTATCCCGGCATCGTGACCATCCAGAGCAACGACTCGCAAGGCGAGGTGCCCAATGGTGAACTCATCAGCCGACTGAAATTCCCCACAACAGAGTATTCGAACAACTCTGCCAACACACAGGCAGCCGTGTCGCTGCTGGGCGGACAAGACATTGCCGGTACTCGCCTGTGGTGGGATGTGAAAAGGTAAACAGGTAATCAAGTAAAAACGAAAGACAGATATGAAAACAATAAAATTTCTTTTGGCTCTGATAGTTACAGCCAGTCTGATGACAGCCTGCGACACAGACATAGAAAGCAAGGATATCCAGAAACCTTATACCTATAGTCCGCTGTACTACCAGAACCTCCGCGATTATAAAGCCAGTGACCACTCGATTGCATTCATGTGGTTTGCACAATATGGTGCGCAGAACTCGATGGCAGTTCGCTTTGCCGGTCTGCCCGACTCTCTTGACATTTGTTCGTTGTGGGGTGGTATTCCTGCTCCTGAGAATACCCAGTTGTGGGAGGAACTCCGATTCGTGCAGAAGACCAAAGGCACCAAAATGCTGGTGGTAGCCATCACCCGTATAGATGCTGAGACCGATGAGAAGGAGTTTAAGCAGGAATATAATAAGGCTAAGGCAATGCCTAATGGCAGCGATGCTGAAAAAGAAGCCCGCAATGCGGCCATCAACAAATCTATAGAGATGTATGCCGAGTATTTCCTCGATCAGGTGTTCCTCAACGACCTCGACGGCTTTGATGCCGACTATGAGCCCGAGGGTGACTTCCTGAGTGGCAATTACTTCCTGCATTTCATGAAGCATCTGGCCAAGTATATGGGTCCGCTGCCTGCCGACAGTGCTACTGCTGAGCAGGATCGCTTGGCCATGATTAAGGCCCGTTATGGCGACCGCATTACCTACGACGAGAACATCACTAAGAAACTTCTGTGCGTTGACTCACCGGGATGTGGTCCTACCTCTTGCATCGACATATGTAACTACACGTTCAACCAGGCTTATGGCGGTGGCACAAGCAATGGCGGCTGGCCTTGGGAGAAAGTAGTGCTTTGCGAAAACGTGGGCGACAATTGGCAGGGAAGCTTGAGTGGAATGTACAATCAAGCCCGTTTCCAACCTTCTACAGGACGTAAGGGCGGATTTGGGGCATTCTTCGGACATCGGGATTACAACATTCACTCGAACAGTCCAGAGCCTTATTATCGCTTCCGTGAGTGCATCCAGATACAGAATCCTGCCATCTATTAATTCGTTTGATATTAAATAAGCAATAACAATGAAAAAATATATCTATTCAGCATTGATGCTGTTGGGGTTGGCTGCGTGCAACAATGGCGCCGACTATGGCGATGCCATTTTCCTCACAGGAACCCTCAGTTCGCAGAATATCCGCTTCCTTGTAGATGGAGAGTCGAGTCATGGTATTACCGTCTCGTCGACAGCCAAGGCTACTGAGGATGTGAAGGTGTCTATTACGGTAGATCCGTCGAAACTTGAAGAATATAACAGTAAGACCGGCCGCAGCAGTCAGCTGCCCCCCGAAGGAAGCTACTCACTCAGCAGCAACCAGGTGACTATCAAGGCTGGAACGGCTCAGTCGGACCAGTTGCTGGTGAATGCCGACGGCAACAAGCTGCAGGAAGGCGTGTCCTATTGCATTCCTGTAACAATCACTTCTGTGAGTGGCGGCGGTCTGGATGTGCTTGAGACGTCGCGAACAGCCTATCTGCTGTTGACAAAGGTGATTGAGATCAAGGCTGCCTATCTGGCTCGTACAGGAGGCTTCAATATTCTTGGATTTAAGGATACAGAAGATCATCCTAGTCCGGTGAAGGCATTGAACCAGATGACGCTCGAGATGAAAGTGATGCCCGTGTCGTTCCCCAACACACCGCGTAGTGCCAATGGTATCAGTTCGCTCTGTGGCTGCGAGGAGAACTTCCTTTTCCGCTTCGGTGATGGTGCCGGCAATCCCTGCAACAAGCTCCAACTGGCCAAGGCTTCTATTGGCAATCCCAGCCATCCTGACCAGAAAGACCACTACGAGGCTTGGGCTGAGGCTGAGTTCCCCACCAATCAGTGGTTGCATTTTGCTGCCGTTTACGATGGATCATGGCTACGCGTATATCTTGATGGCGAGCAGATTCAGGCTGTAGAAACCAAGGGCGGCACTATCAATCTGAGCATGGCATACGATGGCCACTCTTGGGACGATACTTTCTCTATAGGTCGTTCGGCAGGCAATGCCCGTTTTTTCGATGGTTGTGTTAGTGAGTGCCGCGTGTGGAATGTGGCTCGTACGCAGGCTGAATTGCAAGATGGTATCTGTTATGTTGATCCTAAGTCGGAGGGCCTGGTTGCCTACTGGCGTTTCAATGGTGAATTGCAGGATGACGGAACTGTGTACGATGAGACCGGTCACGGATATAATGCCTCTATTTTTGGCAATATTCAGTGGAAAGAGCACCAAAAATGCCCATTCTAATGCGAGTTGACTAATAACATAAAAATCCAAAGAACGTTATGAAACTAAAGAATATATTCATGTTGGGTGGAGCATTGCTTTTCGGAGCAATGGCTCTCACCAGCTGCAGTGACGACGAGACCTACGACTTTGATGGAATAGAAGGTATCCGCGTCTATATGGACAAAACCATGCAGCCTATATCCACATCGAGCCTGCTGAAAACACCTGTGGGGGTTGTCGGGGGTATGGAAGGCGAGGTGAACATCAAGACCACCAGCCTCGTGCAGGGCAATGTGTCAGCACAAATTGCCTACGATGATAGTTTTGTCGACAAATATAATGCCGAAAACAACAGCAATTATAAAAAGCTGCCAACAGGTTCTGTCGTTTTAGAGAAAACCACTCTTACGGTTACCTCTGATACGCTGTGTTCTGAGAATTGCAAAGTAAGTTTCAACCAGGAAATGGTAGCTCAACTCAAGGATGGGGAGTCTTACCTTATTCCTATTGTGTTGACCAACGTAAATGGTCCGGACGTCAGACTTGCTCGCGACGACAAGTTCCGTGTGCGCTACTTCGCACTGAAGTATATGGAGACCGAGTCGCTCATGCGCATCAATCCAACATCAGAAGATCTGGCCAATGCCGGCTCACCACTTAGCAACGATGTGAAGAAAGCCTTCACCGTTGTCAGCTCGCAGAATATGGTAGAAGGCGGCTACAGCAGCATCTTCGCCGGCGGCTGGTATGGCGGCAACTGGGACTTCATCAACCATGAAGGTGAGACAGGCTTCGTGCTCGACATGGGCGAAGAGAAAGAAGTTGGTGCTTTCAATATAACAAGCTATGTTATGTCTTCATTCTCTGTTGCCATCAGTACCGACAATTCCAACTGGATTAACCTTGGCAGCACAGCTGAAGCCAACACCGCTCGCGATGACAACTGGAACGACTGGTATGTGCTCTATGCACCAATGCCAGCCCGCTACCTGCGCTATACCATCGAACTTGACCCGAATAGCTACTACTGGCAGTATGCCTCATGGGGCTATGCCGGCATCAAGGGATTGGGCATCATGGCTAAGTAGAAGGCTCTTTGTATTTGCCTTTTTAGGTTAATAACTCTCTATAACAACGTCCGGGGCGCAGGCGCAAGCTTGTGTCCCGGATTTTTTTAATTGTATGCTTTTTGACTTGTTAACGAATCAAAGAGCCTATATACTCATTTTAGGTACAATCAGCCATGGTTTACGGTACGGGTGGGCATGGTTCAGGGTACAATCCGGCACAAGTTGGAAGCCTATCACTGCAGTGAAAGGATCCTCTCACTACAGTGATAGCTTTCTCTCACTCCAGTGGTAGGACTCTCTCACTGCAGTGATAGGTTTTCAAATTGTGTTAATTGGTATTCTTTTTAGCCTTTCACCGCGACGGAAAGGCCGATAGGGCTTTCTTCTGCAAAGGTACAAAAAAATAAGGTAAACACCTATGGATTCAGCTCAATTTTTGTATTTGGGAACCATATGGGCCAAATTGTATGTAGTTCTTTTTTCCTTTTCCTTTGGATTACATCCACATAGTATGGTAAAAGGTTTAGTTTTCTGTAAAGTTTGTTTGGTTGTTCGTTTTTTTATTACTAACTTTGCAAAGATATCAGAAAAATACGACATGAAGAAGTTTCTGTATGTATGGTTTGCGTCATGCGTCCTTTTGTCATGCTCTGGGGGGACTCCGAAACAGGCAAAAATGTCGGCAGAGGATTCTGTATATGCAAGTAAAGTCATTGCCAGACAGACGTATCGGTCGGCAGACTTTGTGACAACCGATACACTGCACGACTTCGGAACGCTGGCAAGTGACAAACCCGTGAGCCACAAGTTTGTGTTCGTCAACCAGGGAACAACGACGGTAGTCATTGATACGGTGAAGACACATTGCAACTGCACGTCGGCTACTTTCGAAAAGAAACCTGTTCCTGCTGGCAGAGAAGGCTGGGTAAAAGTGACTTATACGCCGACAGTGGGTCGTGGGGCTTTTCGCAAGACGGTACGCATTGTGCTGAATGGCGGAACGGAGTATGCCGAGGTAGCTGTAAAAGGAAAAGTAAGGATAGGTGAAAACCGCCCGTAAGTTGTTATTAATTTGGTTGGAAAAACGATATACATCATGAAAAAACAGATACTGATAAGTTGCTTGTTGCTGGTTGGCTTGGTGGCTTTCGCCGCCAAAGTGGTTCCGTATAAGGACAAGAGCCTGCCGGTAGAGACCCGTGTGAGCGATCTGCTGTCGCGAATGACCCTGGAAGAGAAGGTGGGACAGACGCTCTGCCTGCTCGGATGGGAGTCGTATGATATTTCAAGAGACAAGAAACAAGGGAAAAAAGGCAAGAGACAAGTATCAAGAGACGTGTCTTCGGGAGCCTCGGTGAGTGTCTCCGAAAAGTTCAAACAAGAGGTGGACAGCCTGCATGTGGGCGCCTATTGGGGTGTCTATCGTGCTGACCCTTGGACGAAGAAGACACTCTTGAATGGTCTTACTCCACGACTGGCTGCCTTGGCGGGCAATGCCATGCAGCGCTATGCCATGGAGAAGACCCGTCTGGGCATCCCCATCTTCCTGGCCGAGGAGGCTCCTCATGGCCACATGGCCATTGGAACCACCGTTTTTCCTACGGGTTTGGGTATGGCTGCCACGTTTGATAAGCCGCTGATGGGAGATATGGGCCGCGCCATTAGCAAGGAGATTCGCCTACAGGGTGGTCACATCAGTTACGGGCCGGTGCTCGATTTAGTGCGCGACGCACGTTGGAGCCGTGTGGAAGAGACGCTGGGCGAGGACCCAGTGCTGGCCGGCGAGCTGGCTGCAGCCCTCATTGAGGGTCTGGGCGGTGGCCGGTTGGAGCAGCCTTACAGCACATTGGCCACGTTAAAACACTTCCTTGCCTATGGTTCAACTGAGGGCGGGCAGAACGGAAATCCCACCAACATGGGCGTGCGTGACCTGCACGAGAGTTTCCTGCCACCGTTCCGTCGTGCCGTAGAGGCTGGCGCGTTGTCGGTGATGACTTCTTACAACTCGATGGATGGCACGCCCTGTACAGCCAACAGCTATCTGTTGCGCGATGTGCTGCACCGCGACTGGAACTTCCGCGGTTTTGTGGTGAGTGACCTTTACAGTATTGACGGCATGTGGGAGACCCACCACGTAGCAAAGACATTGCAAGATGCGGCTTTGCTGGCTGCCAATGCCGGTGTAGAGATGGATCTGGGCGGTAAGGCTTTCGCCCTGTTGGTTGATGCTGTACGCCAAGGCAGGCTGGACGAGGCTGTGGTCGATGAGGCAGCCCGTCGCATACTGACCATGAAGATGGAAATGGGACTGTTCGATCAGCCATACGTTGATCCCGATGCTGCTGACCATGAGGTGCACAACGACCAGCATGTCGCTCTTGCCCGTCGTATGGCACAGGAGAGCATCACCCTGTTGAAAAACCAAAACCACACGCTACCTCTCACGAAAGATTTGCGCGTGGCTGTTATTGGCCCCAATGCCGACAACCGCTACAACCAATTGGGCGACTATACCGCCCCACAACCCGACGAGAAGGTGAAGACTGTTGTCGACGGTGTGCGCCAAAAGGTAGGTGCGGCAAACGTGGAATATGTGAAGGGTTGTGCCATTCGCGACACGAGCAGTAACCAGATTGCCGAGGCTGTAGAGGCCGCCATGAGGGCAGATGTGGTGGTTGCCGTGGTAGGAGGTAGCAGTGCGCGCGATTTTAAGACCGAATATAAGGAGACGGGTGCAGCCGTGGCTGACAGTAAGACTGTGAGCGACATGGAGTGCGGCGAGGGTTTCGACCGTGCTACGCTCGATCTGCTGGGACTGCAGAACAGCTTGCTCGAAGCCCTGAAACAAACCGGAAAGCCTTTGGTGGTAGTTTATATCGAGGGTCGTCCGATGTTAAAGAACTGGGCCACCGAGCATGCCGACGCACTGCTGACGGCATATTATCCTGGCGAGCAGGGGGGAATGGCCATTGCCGACGTGTTGTTTGGTGACTACAACCCTGCCGGGCGGTTGCCGGTGTCGGTACCGCGCAGTGTGGGACAATTGCCCGTGTACTATAACAAAAAGAACCCTGTGGGACACGATTATGTAGAGATACCCGTCACACCGCTCTACGCCTTCGGCTATGGATTGAGCTATAGCACCTTTGAATATGCTAACCTGCAGATCAGTCGCAAAAGCGCTTTGGAGTATGCGGTAAGTTTCGATGTGAAGAACACCAGCCATATAGATGGTGACGAGGTGGCTCAACTCTATCTGCGCGACGAGGTGGCCTCGGTAGTGCAGCCCAACCGCCAGCTGAAACATTTCGAACGTCTGCATATCAAGGCAGGCGAGACGCGCCACGTGACCTTTACGTTGACAAAGGCTGACCTCGAGGTGGTGACTGCCAACCTGCAAAGGGTGGTGGAGCCTGGCGACTTCACGGTGATGATAGGCAGTGCCTCCGACAACATCAAGCTAACGGGGAACTTTACAGTCAAGTAATATTCATAATTTGTGAAACAAATAACCAACATACAATAACTATGCGACGATACCTGTTGTTCTTTTTCCTGTCCATCGTCTTTGTCAGCATGGGAGCACAAGTCATTCCCATGCCGCAGAGTATGAAAACTGGCAGCGAATCGCTCACGCTCAACGACGAGACGAGTATCTGCTATGCCTCGCAAACGTTGTTGCCGGCAGCCGAATACTTGCAGGCTCAACTGAAAAACTGCATTGCCATCGATGCCTTGATGTCATCTGGAAAGAAAGGAACAGTGCGTCTGGCCATCAAAAAACAGAAAACGTCAGGAGCCTATACGCTCAGTATTACGTCAGAGGGTATTGATATCAAGGGCAGTGATTACCCTGGAGTCGTCAACGGAATAACGACCCTCGTACAGATGTTGCTGTTGCAAGGCACTACCTTGCAGGCAGTGAGCATCAGCGACGCGCCATGTTATCAGTGGCGAGGATTCCATTTGGACTGCTCGCGCCATTTTTTTACACGCGATGAAGTGGAACGCATCATTGACCTGATGGCACTCTATAAGATTAACCGTTTCCATTGGCATCTCACCGATGATCAGGGTTGGCGCATCGAAATCAAGAAATATCCGTTACTCACTGAGCGTGGCGCGTGGCGCAAGTATAACAACCAAGACTCCATCTGCGTGAAGCGTGCCAAGACAGAGGATAACATAGACCTGCTGATACCCAACGACCGCTTCAAGGTTGTTGATGGCGATACGCTCTATGGCGGTTATTATACGCAGGATGACATCCGTCATGTGGTAGCATATGCCCGTCAGCGAGGCATTGAGATTATGCCAGAAATCGACATGCCAGGACATTTCCTCTCAGCTATCGACAACTATGAGGGATTGAGCTGCTTTCCGCAAACAGGCTGGGGTACCTTCTTTACAACCCCGCTATGTCCCGGTAAGGACCGCATGATAGAATTCTGTAAAGATGTATGGCGCGAGGTAGCGTCGCTGTTCCCCTATGAGTATGTGCATATCGGTGGTGACGAGGTGCGCAAGGACACTTGGGAGAAGTGCCCCGATTGTCAGAAACGTATGAAGGACGAGGGACTGAAAGACGAGAAAGAGTTGCAGTCGTGGTTTATCCACCAGATGGAAGCTTATCTGAAATCTCTTAACAAGAAGATGATGGGATGGGACGAGATTTTGGAGGGCGGTCTCTCGAAGACAGCCTCAGTTACATGGTGGCGCACGTGGTCTCCCGACGTTCCTGACCAGATTACCGCCCAAGGCAATCGGATTATCTATTGTCCTGTAGCTCCTTTCTACTTTTCCCAACCCTCCCAGCCACATAGCTTGAGGTCTATATATGAGTATAGTCTTCATACTGATAAGATGGATGACAGACAGCGGAACCTTGTAATGGGAGTACAAGGCTGCTTATGGGCAGAGGGGGTTCCCACTATTGAGCGTGCTGAATATCTGTTTTTCCCACGCATGCTGTCGCTGTCGGAGTTGGCATGGACACAACCAGACCGCAAAAACTATGACGACTTTTCCCAGCGAGTGGTTGCCCATTATCCGTTGTTACACAAATTAGGAGTCAACTATCGCACTCCTGATGCACAAGGCTTTTTCGGTACGAATGCCTTTATCCGCGAGAGTGATATCAATATCACATGCAGCGATCCCATAGCAACCCTGCGCTACACCACCGATGGCACAGCGCCACGGCAGGATAGCCCAGTGCTCGGCAAACTAAAGATTGACCAGACGACTTATCTGAACATTCGTCCTTTCCTGCCCGACGGACGTTGTGGTGAGGTGACCCATATTAAATATGTGAAACAAGGATACCTTGAGGCAGTCAACCCGGCGAAACCCGTGGAGACCGGTCTAACGGCAGCATGGTACGACTATGACGGAGAAGCGTGCTCGGAAATCACCAAAGCCAAGTTTAATGGTACTTATCACGTCAGCGACTGTGTGATACCCGATGCCTGTAAAGGGAACATCGGACTCGTCATCTCTGGCTACCTGCAAGTGCCCGCAGATGGTATCTATACCTTCGCTTTAATGAGTGACGATGGTAGTTGGCTGAAAATCGACGGCAATATGGTGGTTGACAACGACCGTCCGCAGAGCCCGCATGAGGAAATAGCCCAACAGGCATTGAAAGCCGGTCTTCATCATTTGGAATTACGCTATTTCGATCATAACGGTGGATTGCTGCGTCTCTACGTGAATGACGATCAGGGGCGTCGCCTTTCGCCTGCCGATATTTATCGGCGATAATGGAATGGCAGGAAGGATGATTTGTTTTTGTAAGAATATAATAATAGTAGACGAAAAAACTTATGATAGCCAGCAGATTATTTCGTATCTTGGCCTTATGTGCACTACTGATTCCACAGACTGCCAATGCGGCAGACGACTTGTGCAATTATGTCGACCCGTTTATTGGGACAACTAATTTCAGCGTGTGTAATCCTGGTGCTGTGGTACCGCACGGCATGATGTCGGTGGTGCCATTCAATGTGATGGGCAGCGACCTGAACAAATATGATAAGGACGCACGCTGGTGGTCCGCTCCTTATGAGTATTATAACAAATACATCACAGGCTTTGCCCATGGCACACTTAGTGGAGTGGGCTGCCCGGAGATGGGTTCGCTGCTGACCATGCCCATATGCGGGTCACTGGATGTGGATTACCATCATTACGGTTCAGAGTATTGCGATGAGCAGGCCTCACCAGGCTACTATGCGGTGCGACTGAAGAAGTATGGAATTGATTGTGAAATGACGGCTACGACGCGCACTGCTGCTGAGCGTTATACCTTCCCCGGAGGCGAGAGCCATATTCTGGTTAATATCGGCGACGGACTGACCAACGAGGTGGGAGGCATGGTGCGCAGGGTAAGCGATACGGAAATCGAGGGTTTCCGTCTGCTGGGCACGTTCTGCTACAACTCACAGGCCGTATTCCCCATCTATTTCGTGATGAAGGTGAGTCGTAAACCGAAAACCGGTGGCTATTGGAAGAAACAACCGCCTATGACAGGTACGGAGGCACAGTGGGATCCGGACAATGGAAAATACAAACTCTACACCCGTTACGGGCGTGAGATGGCAGGAAACGAGATAGGCTATTATTTCAGCTATGATTTGCAAAAGGGCGAACAGGTAGAAGTGCAAACGGGAATATCGTTTGTCTCGATAGAGAATGCAAGGAAGAACCTGAAAGCTGAACAGCCGGCGCTCGACTTCGAGAAGGTAAGAAATGCCGCCCGACAGACGTGGAACCGCCAACTAGGTGTCATTACTGTGGAAGGCGGGAACAAGCAGCAACTTCGTATGTTCTATACGGCGTTGTACCACACTCAGTTGCATCCGAATATTCTGCAAGACGTGAACGGTGAGTATCCGATGATGGAAAACGACGGCACAAAGCAACTGTCGGGAAAGAACAAGAACCGTTATACGGTGTTCTCGTTGTGGGATACCTATCGCAATGTGCATCAGTTGCTCACGCTGCTTTACCCCGACCAGCAGCTCGATATGGTGCGGTCGATGATTGATATTTACCGCGAGTGGGGGTGGATGCCGAAATGGGAACTGTACGGACGTGAGACGTGGACTATGGAGGGTGACCCGTCGATTCCTGTCATTACTGATACGTGGCTGAAGGGTTTGCGCGATTTCGACATCAACACGGCCTATCAGGCATTCCGCTATTCAGCGACAGCACCGGGCAAAGAAAACAAGATGCGTCCCGACATTGATGACTATCTGAAGAAAGGCTACGTGCCGATGGGTGCTTATGCAGCCGACCTGTCGGGCGACAATTCCGTCTCGCACGCGCTGGAGTATTACATTGCCGACCACTCGCTGAGCCTGTTGGCTGCAAGTCTGGGCAAGAAAGCCGATGCCAAGCGGTTCTATGAACAGAGTCTGGGCTACAGAAACTATTATTCGAAAGAGTATGGAACACTGCGTCCACGCAATAGCGACGGCTCGTTCTTGACACCCTTTGACCCAAAGGATGGCGCAGATTTCTCCAATGCACCCGGATTCCACGAGGGCAGTGCATGGAACTATACGTTCTATGTTCCCCACGACGTAGCCGGACTGGCGCGGCTGATGGGCGGTAACAAGGCGTTTGTCAACAAACTGCAGAAGGTTTTTGATGAAGATTTGTACGATCCGGCCAACGAACCCGATATAGCCTATCCCTACCTGTTTTGTTATTTCAAAGGTGAGGAGTGGCGAACACAGAAACTGATAAGCCAACTGATAAGGAAACACTATAGCGACAAACCTGACGGAATACCTGGAAACGACGACTGTGGAACCATGTCAGCATGGCTGGTATTCTCGATGATGGGCTTGTATCCCGACTGTCCTGGCTCACCCTCCTATTGTATTACCACACCGACATTCAACCGCGTGACGCTGCATCTGAATCCGGAGTATTATCCTGATGGCGACATTGTGATAGAGAAACAGTCGGCTTCGCCCGCAGATGTGCTGATCGACAAGATGACTCTTGGTGGGAAACCGCTGAAAGCATTCCGCGTAATGCACGATCAACTGATAAAGAATAGAACATTAACGATTAATACTAAGAAATCATGAGAATAGAGAAGCGATTTGGGTGGCTGCTATTGCTGTCACTTTTGCTGATGCCGGCAGTAGGTATGTCCGGTAATCTGACAAAGTTAGTGAATCCGAGAATTGGAACTGGTGGCCACGGACATGTGTTTATGGGTGCCAATGTGCCTTTTGGAATGATACAACTGGGTCCTAATGAGCATACCCGGGGCTGGGATTGGTGCTCGGGCTACCACGAGTCCGACAGTGTGATTATTGGTTTCGGCCACATGCACCTGAGCGGAACGGGCATTGGCGAGTTGGGAGATGTGGCTTTTCTGCCTGTTTTGGACGACAGTCAGCGTGAGGTGTTGTTCTCCCACCGTGCCGAAAGAGTTTGCCCCGGCTATTATAGCGTCATGCTCGACGGAGGCATTCATGTGGAGTTGACAGCCACCGAGCGTGCAGGAATGCACCGCTACACGTTGCCTGCCGACGCGAAAGAAGGCTATATGGTGCTCGACTTGAGTCAGGGCATCGGCTGGGACAAGATGAGCAGCTGCGGCATGACCGTCGAGAGTCCAACAGTGGTGACAGGGTTCCGTTACTCTACAGGCTGGGCAGTAGACCAGAAGGTGTATTTCGCTGCCGAGTTCTCTCGTCCTGTGAAACGCATTCGCCAGGAGGGTGACACGCTGAGTGTCTTCTCCTTCGACAACACCGATGCGCCCTTGCTATTGCGTGTGGGCTTGTCGGCTGTCAGTGTAGACGGAGCCAAGGCTAATCTGAAGGCAGAAATGAACCACTGGAACTTCTCGTCGATTGTGGCTGCTGCCGACCGTAAGTGGGAAGAGCAGTTGCAGAAGGTACGTATCAGTGGTGGTACAGCCGCAGAGCAGACCGTTTTCTATACAGCCATGTACCACACGATGATAGCCCCTTCGGTATTCAACGATGTTGACGGGCGTTACCGCGGTGCCGACGGGAAGGTTTATCAGGGTAACTTCACCAACTACACAACCTTCTCCTTATGGGATACCTACCGTGCCGCTCATCCGCTGATGACGCTGATTCACCCCGAGCGTCAGAAAGACATCGCGCAGACCATGCTTCACATCTGCGATCAGCAGGGGAAACTGCCCGTGTGGCATCTGATGGGTAACGAGACCGACTGCATGGTGGGCAACCCGGGCAGCATCGTGCTGGCCGACTTGGTGATGAAAGGCTATCTCACCGATGCGAAGACCGCCATTGCGGCAATGCGGAAAAGTGATATGCGCGAGGATCGCGGACTGGGACTGCTGGCGAAGCATGGCTACATTCCATGCGACTTGGATCCGACCTATGAAACGGTGGCCAAAGGATTGGAGTATGCCATTGCCGACGGTGCAGCCGCCACGGTAGCCAAGCGGTTCGGAACCAAAAGCGACTATAAGTATTTCTACGATCGAAGCCAAAGCTACCGTCGCTACTTTGACCGTAAGTCGGGATTTATGCGCGGTGTTACGAGTACGGGCGAGTTCCGCGAGCCGTTCAATCCGTTCCACGCTGTTCACCAGCACGACGATTATACAGAGGGAAATGCATGGCAGTACACGTGGCTGGTGTCGCACGACGTGCACGGATTGGTCAGCTTGTTTGGCAGTGAGAAGCGTTTTGTAGAGAAACTCGACTCGTTGTTCATCGTCGAGGGTGATCTGGGTGCTGAGGCCTCGCCTGACATCAGTGGACTCATTGGGCAGTATGCACACGGAAATGAGCCAAGCCACCACATTATCTATATGTACAACTATGTGGGACAGCCGTGGAAAACTGCCCGTTTGGTGCGCCAGGTGTTCAGCGAATTGTATCGCGATGGCCTTGACGGACTGAGCGGAAATGAGGATGTAGGACAGATGTCGGCATGGTATGTGCTTTCATCGATGGGTCTGTATCAGGTGGAACCTGCCGGCGGGCGCTATATGATTGGCTCACCGCTTTTCGATTCAGCGGAGATGAAGGTAAAAGACGGCCGTACGTTCAAGGTTGTGGCACTCAACAACAGTCCAGAGAATATCTATGTGCAGAGCGCCAGACTGAACGGAAAGAAGTACACGAAATCGTATGTTGACTTCAAAGATGTTGCAGGTGGCGGTGTGTTGGAGCTTGAGATGGGTAACCAACCTTCAGCATTCGGTACTTCCAAGAAAGACAGACCTTGATATATGATGAATAGGAAGAATGTTAATAAATTCTCAAGAGATATAATTAATAAGATGAAAGAACTGAAGATACAAGGCAACGCTCTTCCCAACATACCTTGGGAAGAGCGCCCTGAGAACTGTAAGAGCGTGATGTGGCGTTACTCGGCAAATCCGATTATTCCCCGTGATTTGCTGCCTGACTCCAATAGTATTTTCAATAGTGCGGTAGTACCGTTTGGCGAGGGCTTTGCCGGCGTGTTCCGCTGCGACGACCAAAACCGGCGTATGACCCTCCATGCGGGCTTCAGCAGCGATGGCATCCACTGGAACATCGACGAACAAACCATTCGGTTCGACTGCGATAATCCCGAGGTAGGACAGTGGGTTTATGGTTACGACCCGCGGGTGGCCTTCATCGACGACCGTTACTATGTTACCTGGTGTAACGGCTATTATGGACCGACCATCGGTGTGGCGTGGACCAGGGACTTCAAGACCTTCCACCAGTTGGAGAATGCTTTCCTGCCGTATAACCGCAATGGTGTGCTCTTCCCCAAGAAAATCAACGGGCGTTATGCGATGCTAAGCCGTCCCAGCGATACAGGGCACACGGCTTTTGGCGACATCTTCTACAGTGAGTCGCCCGATATGGAGTTTTGGGGACACCATCGCCATGTGATGTCGCCCTCACCGTTCGAGGTCAGTGCCTGGCAGTGCATGAAAATAGGTGCGGGACCTGTGCCTATAGAGACCAGTGAGGGCTGGCTGCTGTTCCATCATGGAGTGCTCCGCTCCTGCAATGGATACGTCTACAGTTTCGGTTCCGCCTTGCTCGATTTGGAGCAGCCTTGGCGGGTGATTGCGCGCAGCGGACCTTATCTCATCTCACCGCAGATGCCGTACGAGTGTATGGGTGATGTGCCCAATGTATGCTTCCCATGCGCCGCACTTCACGATCCGGAGACTGGACGCATTGCTGTCTACTATGGATGTGCTGACACGGTCACCGGACTTGCCTTCGGCTATATTCCCGAGATTATCGAGTTTACCAAGCGTACAAATATTGAGAGATAACAAATAATAGTGAACAGTTAAAAGTGAACAGAGAATAGATTAAAGTTTATCCTGCTCACAATTATTAACTGCTGACTTTTAACTATTAACGGAAAAAACTTCTAACTTCAATTAATATAGCATGATAGATTTGGATTTATCCTCAAAAATGGATTTCGACCATATCATCGACCGACAGTTGCGCCGTGATGTGATTAATCTGTGTATGCAGACGGGCAAACCACTCCTGAAACTGCTTGCTTCCGACTATGTGAACAATGGTCTGGAGCATCTGCTTCAGCAGTATGGACCGGCTGGATTCATCAATATCCGAGTGTTCAACGACCTGCAGCATACCATTACCGGATGGCCTGGTGGAAAGCCAAATGCCGACGACACGTACCGACCTGAGCGTGCCAAGCCTTATCCGAAACGTGTGATTGTATTCTCTCCTCATCCCGATGATGATGTCATCTCGATGGGAGGAACCATACGTCGTCTCGTGCAGCAGGGCCACGGAGTGCATATCGCCTATGAGACCTCGGGCAACATTGCCGTCGATGACGAGGAGGTGACACGCTACATGCACTTCGTCAACGGCTTTAACCAACTGCTTGGCGAGGATGCCGACGAGAATATCAAACGTAAATACCGTGAGATAAAAGACTTCCTGCAGCAGAAAAAGCAGGGCGATGTCGACAGTCTCGACATACGCACCGTCAAACAGCTCATTCGTCGCGGTGAGGCTCGTACGGCTTGTAAGTACAATCAGATTCCCCATTCGCAAATCCACTTCCTCGACCTGCCATTCTATGAAAGTGGAAAAATAGAGAAACTGCCCATGACCGAGCGCGATGTGGAGATTGTCCGCCAGTTGTTGCGTGAGGTTCGTCCTCATCAGATTTATGCCGCAGGCGACCTTGCCGACCCGCATGGCACCCATAAGAAGTGCACCGATGCCGTGTTGGCTGCCTTCCAGCAGGAACTGATGGACGATGAGCCGTGGACGCGCGACTGCCGCATCTGGCTTTACCGCGGTGCGTGGGCTGAATGGGATTTGTGGGATATCGAGATGTGTGTGCCTATGAGCCCTGAGGAGTTGTTGCAAAAGCGTAAGTCCATACTCAAGCATCAGTCGCAGATGGAGAGTGCACCTTTCTTGGGCGACGACGAGCGGCTGTTCTGGCAGCGCGCCGAGGACCGCAACCGCACCACAGCCCGTCTCTACGATGACTTGGGCCTGGCGTGCTACGAGGCTATGGAGGCCTTCGTAGAGTATCGGTTCGATGCCATTTCCGATAAAGAGTAACGCCTGTATATCTTCTTGTTGTAGCCGGATAAGAATTAACTAGTAACATATCCTTGTCAGAAATATGAGATACCTATGGCTTGTCTTCCTGACAACACTCTCATTGTGTTGTCAGGCCACCGAATTCACTATTCAGGTGAAACAGCCACGGCAGACCATCCGCCACTTCGGAGCCTCCGATGCTTGGTCGATACAGTTCATAGGCCTGTGGCAGAATGAGGTCGAGCAACTGAAAATTGCCGACTGGCTGTTTTCCACTGCCAACGATGCCCAGGGCAAGCCCCGGGGCATCGGGCTCTCCGTGTGGCGCTTCAATCTGGGCGCTGGTAGTGAGGAACAAGGCCGTGAGTCGCAGATCAACCCGGGCACACGCACCGAGTGTTTTCTGACCAAGGATGGAACCTACGACTGGAACAAACAAGAAGGTCAACGTAAGTTCCTGCGTATGGCCAAGCAGCGGGGCGTACCCCATTTCCTGGCTTTCCTCAATTCGGCACCGGTCTATTTCACCCAAAACGGACTTGCCACCAATACCGGCAGGGGCGGAACCATCAATCTGCGCGACGACTGCTACGACGACTTTGCCCGTTTCATGGCCACATCGCTGAAGGGAATAGAGCAACACGACGGCATCCACTTCGACTATATCTGTCCGGTGAACGAGCCCGACGGCCATTGGAATTGGCTCGGTCCGAAACAGGAGGGGTCGCCTGCCACCAACCGCGAGATTGCCCGGCTGGTCAGGGAGACAGCCAAGGAGTTCCAAAAGCAACGGCTCACCACGCAGATACTGGTCAACGAGTCGAGCGACCTGCGCTGTATGCTCGGTGTCTATAAGACCACATGGGAGCGTGGCAACCTCATCCGTACCTTCTTCTCGAAAGACAGCACAGCCACTTATCTTGGCGCTACCAACAATGTTCCACGGCTGATGGTGGGCCATAGCTATTGGACCAACACGCCTGTTCCTTACATGCGCGAGATTCGCGAGCAGCTGCGTGACACCCTTGCCCGCTATGGTCTGCGGTTCTGGCAGACCGAACTGTGCATCATGAGCAACGACGAGGAGATAGGAGGCAGTGGCGGTTACGATTTCACCATGAAGACGGCGCTTTATGTGGCACGTGTTATCCATCACGATCTGGTGTTTGCCGATGCTGAGAGCTGGTCGTGGTGGCGTGCAGTGGGCGAGAACTATAAGGACGGGCTGATTCATGTCTACACCACTGACCACATGCGTAGCGGTTATGCCGTCGACTCGCGGCTGATGTGGGCATTGGGCAACTACAGCCGTTTCGTCCGCCCTGGCGCCGTACGCTATGAAGTCACATCACCTGAACCCTTCGACCCCTATGGCGTCATGTGCTCAGCCTACCGCAACAGCAACGGACAGTGGGTCTCCGTGGTTATCAACTACAGCGAGCGCATGCAGCTGTTCTCGCTGCAATTGTCCGACCAAGTTGTTCGTAAGTGGCAGATGTACCGGACGTCCGATGTCTCCGGCGAGGCCCTCAAGCCTGTCGGCATCACCAGCGGAACCGTCACGTTGCCTCCGCGCAGCATCACTACCTTTGTAGCCCAATAACGCAATATGGCGCCACTTATGGGAATCTCCCGCAAGTGGCGCCATTATTCTTATTCTCACCCAACCCTTTCATAGGGTGGAGCAAAGAGGAACGATATTATCTTACCTCAATGTGCTCGTGACGTGCGTACCAAATTGAAAACACTGTACCAACCAACAGCATGGCGGCCAGACTAACGATGTTAAATGTCGTAATGCTATCCATAATCTTTTCTTTTTAAATGTTTTACTTATTATTTCTTTTCTCGGTGCAAAGGTACGCCAATTTCCCTCCGTCGCAAAGCATTGGTTATGATATTATACGATAGTGGCATGGGACAAAATGCGAATAGCTGCTATAGATAAAATCGATAGCAGGTGTTGAAAGACAAAATATATTCGGATAATCGATGGCATTTTTCTGAATAATTTGTATATTTGCAGCCATGGAACTACGACAACTGAAATATTTTTTGCACGTGGCCGAGACGCTGAATTTCTCGTTGGCCGCCAGAGAGTTGTTCATCACCCAGAGCACCCTCTCGCAGCAGATTCTGCAATTGGAATGCGATTTGGACCAGCCTCTTTTCTTGCGTAACAGTCATGAGGTGACCCTCACCGAGGCCGGACAGACATTAGTGCCGTTGGCTCGCGAGACCATTCAGGCGGCAGAGAACTGTCAGTTGCGGCTTGACGACCTGAAAAACATGATGGGCGGCGAGCTGAACATCGGAGTTACCTTTTCGTTTGCCAGCATCATGGCGGAGACGCTGACGGCTTTCCTGCGCCGTTATCCGCATGTGAAGGTCAACGTCACTCAGTCTACCATGGCCGACCTGATGGAGCGGTTGTCGCACCATGAGTTCGATTTTGTGCTGGCTTTCAAGCCCACCCATGCCAATCCGCGCATCGAGAGCCGTGTCCTCTTTCATCACAGGCTGGCAGCCATCGTCAACAAGAAACATGCTCTGGCAAAGCGTAAGAGCATCACTCTCGAGGAGTTGCAGCGCTACGACCTGGCACTGACACGCAAGGACACCCAGGCCCGCGATGCCTTTGAGCGTAACATAGCCGATACCGACTACCATTATCGTGTGAAGGTAGAGATGACCACCGTCTATCTGTTGTTCCGTCTGGTCCGCGAGTCTAACTATGTCACGGTGCTCAGCGAGAGCACGGCAGTGGGTGAGCCCGACCTCAGGGCCATTCCCATCGCTGATACCGACACGCCCGAGAACGAGATGCAGGGCGCCATCCACCTGCTGAAAAGTTCCTACGTGAAAAACTCCGCGCGCGAGTTTGTCCGCATGCTGAGCGAGAGCACGTCTATCCTACGCAATCAACTCGATGTATAGAATAAAAAGAGGTTAGTTCTCAAAGACTAACCTCTTGTTTTTTCCTTAAATTTTTCTCAGTCTGCTCTCAGTGCGCGCATGGCATTGAGCACGGCGAGCACCGTCACGCCTACATCGGCGAAGACGGCCATCCACATCGTGGCAAGGCCGAAGGTGGCGAGCACCAGCACAGCAATCTTCACACCGATGGCGAACGCTACGTTCTGCCGGGCGATGCCTAGTGTGCGGCGGGCAATGCTGATGGCTTGTGCTATCTTCGACGGACAGTCGTCCATCAGCACCACGTCGGCGGCTTCGATGGCTGCATCACTGCCCAGGGCACCCATAGCAATACCCACATCGGCACGTGCCAGCACGGGAGCGTCGTTGATGCCGTCACCCACAAAGGCGGTAAACCGTTGCTGCTCGTCCTGCTGTCTGTTCGCAGCAAGGTGTTTCTCCATCCATCCGACCTTATCCGTAGGCATCAGCTCGGCATGATACTCGTCGATATCCAGTTTCTGTGCAACTTCAGCTGCCACGTCGTTACGGTCGCCAGTGAGCATGATGGTCCGCTTGACGCCCTGTTTCTTCAGTGCGGCAATGGCATCGGCGCTATCATCCTTGATACGGTCGTTGATGACGATATGCCCGGCGTACTCGCCGTTCACAGCCACATGGATGATGGTCCCTGCGTGGTGGCAGTCGCGCCACTGGGCACCAATGGCATCCATCATGCGTGTATTACCCACACACACCAGGTCGTCACCCACGCGGGCGCGCACTCCCTGACCCGCAATCTCCTCTACGTCACTCACCCTGCAGCCGTCGGTGGCCTCGTCGGGGAAGGCATTACGCAGTGCGGCACCGATGGGATGGGTGCTGAAGTGCTCTACATGAGCCGCCAGATGCAACAGCCGGTGCTCGTCGTAGACGCTCGGATGCACGGCGGTGACGGCAAACTGACCGTGCGTCAGCGTACCAGTCTTGTCGAATACCACCGTCTCCAGTTTCGACAGGATGTCCATATAGTTGGCTCCCTTTACCAGTATGCCACGGCGTGAGGCACCACCGATGCCACCGAAGAATGTCAGGGGCACACTGATGACCAGCGCGCAGGGACACGACACCACCAGGAACATGAGTGCTCGATAGAGCCAAGTGGGGAATGCCGTCGCCAAA